>Ga0075428_100000459_pt1 | contig 40878 bp, 23 predicted proteins | sample RhiMetdeltSRZDD2_FD_75291 | JGI IMG/M metagenome (GOLD analysis project Ga0075428, IMG submission 75291) | Populus rhizosphere microbial communities from Tennessee, USA - Rhizosphere MetaG P. deltoides SRZDD2 | ecosystem: Host-associated > Plants > Roots > Rhizosphere > Soil | place: USA... | reverse complement strand
TCATGGAGTTTCATCGACCGGAGGTAGAGCGATGAGTGTGTTTCGCATTCGTGGGCCTGCGGTGCTCGTTGCCGTCGCGTGGTTGACCGCGGCGTGGACGAATCCCAGCGCTGCCCAGGAGAAGTTCCGAACCGAAAAGGACCTGCTGGGCGAGAAGCAGATTCCCGCCGAGGCGTACTACGGCGTGCAGACGGCGCGCGCGCTGGAGAATTTCCAGCTCTCCGGCGTTGCGATCAATCACTACCCCGGGTTCGTCGAGGCCTGGGCCATCGTCAAGCTGGCGGCGGCTCGGGCGAATACCGAATCCGGCGCGATGAAGAAGGAAACACTGGCCGCGATCGAGAAGGCTTGCCAGGCCGTGATCGACGGCAAGTACCACGATCAATTCCTGGTCGATTGGTACCAGGGCGGCGCCGGCACTTCGACCAACATGAACGCCAACGAAGTGCTCGCCAACATCGCGCTCGAGCTGTCCGGGCACAAGAAGGGCGAGTATTCCATCGTCGAGCCCCACGATCACTTGAACATGTCGCAGTCCACGAACGATTCCTATCCGACGGCGATCAAGGTCGCGTTTCTCTTGCGCAACGACAAGTTGATCGCGGAGATGCAACAGCTGGCGCGCTCGTTCCGCCTCAAGGGTGACGCGTTCCTGCAGATCGTGAAAATGGGACGCACCGAGATGCAGGACGCCGTGCCCATGACCGTCGGCCAGGAGTTCCACGCCTTCGCCGCCGGGCTGGAGTCGGAAATCCAGCTGCTGCGCGACGCGGAGAAGTACCTCTACGCGGTCAACATGGGTGCGACCGCCATCGGCACCGGCATCAACGTGCCGAAGGGTTATCCGGAGAAGTGCGCGGCGCACCTGGCCAAGCTGACCGGCAAACCCATCGTGCCGGCCACCGACATGATCGCCGCGACCTGGGACCAACAAGGGTTCGTCGTCTATTCCTCGGCGCTCAAAAGCCTGGCGATCAAGCTGTCGAAGATCTCGAGCGACTTGATCCTGCTCACCTCCGGGCCACGTGCCGGGCTGTTCGAGATCAACTTGCCGGCGATGCAGCCGGGCTCGTCCATCATGCCGGGCAAGGTCAACCCGGTCATGCCCGAGGTGATGAACATCGTCGCCTTCCGTGTCATGGGGAACGACTACGCCGTCACCCTGGCGGCGCACAGCGGACAGCTGCAGCTCAACGCCTACGAACCGCTGGCAGGTCTGGCCGTGATCGAATCGCAGAGCCTGCTCTACAAGACATCCATCGCATTCCGCACCAAGTGCATCGACGGCATCACCGTGAACGAGAAGATGCTGGCGCACTACATGGAAACCACGGTCGGGATCGTCACCGCGCTCAATCCCGTGCTGGGCTACGACAAGGCGACGGAGCTGGCCTCCGAGGCCTACAAGAGCGGCAAGGGGGTTCTCGAGATCATTCGGGAGAAGAAGCTCCTGACCGAGGCGCAGATCAAGGAGCTCTTGGACCCGATCAAGTTGACCGGACTCGATCCCACCCAATACAAAAAGAAGTGACGGATCTAGCAACAAGGAGGAAATCATGATGAAAGCGTTGCGAATCCTGTGTCTGGTGAGCGCGGCCTCCATGGTCGCGACGGGCGCGCTGGCCCAAGGCGCGAAGAAGCCCAAGATCGTCATCGTGGCGACGGGCGGCACGATCGCGGGTGCTGCCGCCACGCAAACGGAGGCCGGTTACAAGTCCGGCGCGGTCGGCGTCGACATCCTCATCCAAGCGGTCCCGCAGCTCAAGGACATCGCGGTGATCACCGGCGAGCAGGTCGCCAGCATCGGCAGCCAGGACATGAACGACGAGGTCTGGTTGAAGCTCGCCACGAGGGTGAACGCGCTCCTCGCCACGCCGGATGTCGACGGCATCGCGATCACGCACGGCACGGATACCTTGGAAGAGACGGCTTACTTCATGCAGCTCGTGGTCAAGAGCGACAAGCCCGTCGTGATGACCGGCTCGATGCGGCCCTCGACCGCGATGAGCGCGGACGGACCGCTGAACATCTACAATGCCGTCGCCATCGCCGCCGATCCCACGGCACGCGGGCGTGGCGTCCTGGTCGCTATCGATGACGACGTGCATTCGGCGCACGACATCATCAAGACGCACACGACGGACGTTGCCACCTTCAGCTCCGGTGAAGCCGGCTTGGTCGGTGCCGTGCTGTTCGGCTCCACCATCTGGTACCGGAGCCCGGCGCAAGTTCACACCAAAGCCAGCGATCTGGGGATCGGCGACGGCAAGTCTCTGCCGCGCGTGGACATCATCTATGCTCATGCGAACATGTCGCCCGATGTGATCACCGACGCGGCCAAGAACGGTGCCAAGGGCCTGGTGATCGCCGGCGTCGGCGACGGCAACATGACGGCGCCGGCGCTCGAAGCGGTCAAGAAAGTGATCGCGCAGAAAGTGGTCGTCGTGCGCTCGTCACGCGTCAACGGCGGCATCGTCCGCCGCAATATCGAGGTCAACGACGATCAGATCGGAACCGTGGCTTCGATGGAGCTCAATCCGTCCAAGGCGCGCGTGTTGTTGCAGCTCGCGCTGATGAAGTCGTCGGATCCGAAGAAGGTGCAGGATTACTTCAACCGCTACTAGGAGCGTGATCGTCGCACTTCGAACTCGAACCGCTCGGCTGACCGATTGCGTGTCAGCCACCAGGCCGAGAGCCACATGGATGGCGCTCGGCCTGATCGGTTCATTGCTGCTGGCCGATGCCGCCAGCGCTCAGGACTCGACCAAGGCCGATTCGCCGCTCGACGAAACGATCGAGGCGGGGGAGGCACAGTCGTCGGAGCCGCGGCGGAAGCTGGTGCATTGGAACGAGTACGAAGGCCCCTACTTCACCATCCGGCTCGGAGCTGGGTTCCTGTACGAGGGCGCCGCGTACTCCCAGGACGACGCGAGCCAGCAGCAGTTCGATCTCGAGCCCGACACCAAAGTGCGCGACACCCGATTTCTCCTTCGGGGTCGCTTCAAGACCAAGCGACCGATCTCCTGGTCGGCCGGGATCATGTACGACGGCGCGACCGATGACTGGTTGTTCCGCGAGACCGGCGTCATGGTGGCGGTGCCGGAGCTGTGGGGCCACTTCTTCATCGGCCGCACCAAGGAGGGATTCTCGCTCAACAAGGTCATGTCCGGGTATGCAGGATGGACGATGGAGCGATCGTCGATGAGCGATGCGACCATCCCCATCCTGGGCGACGGAGTGAAGTGGCTGGGCTACGTGCCCAAGCGGCACTTGATTTGGAACCTCGGGTACTACCTCGATTCGTACAATGCACGTCAGGCCTTCTCCACTTACGACAACCAGGTCGTCGCCCGGGTCGCGTGGTTGCCGATCCTCTCGGAAGACGATCGCACCTTGCTCCACGTCGGTGTGAACGGCCGATATGGCAACGTGGACGAGGACCTGCTGCAGATCCGCGCCCGCCCCGAGGCGAATCCCGCGCCCTATTTCGTCGATACCGGATCGTTCGCTGCGCGGCACACCTCCATGGCCGGATGGGAGGCCTACTATCGGTCTGGCCCATGGATGTTCGGTAACGAGTACTGGTTCCAGAAAGTTGAATCTGAAACGGCTGGCGATCCTGTGTTTCAAGGTGGCGATGTCGTCGCCACGTGGATCCTGACCGGAGAGACACGTGCCTACAACACGGTCGGAGGGTTCTTCAAATCGGTGTCGCCGGCGCGGACGCTGTTCGAGGGCGGTCCGGGCGCCGTGGAGGCCGTGCTGCGATTCTCGTACATCGATCTCGACGGCGGCAGCCTGCGCGGCGGCAAGTTCTGGCGCTTGACGCCGATGGTCAATTGGCACATGTCCGATCACGTTCGCTTGGAGCTCACCTATGGCTACGGGAAGCTGGACCGCTTCGACGTCCGAGGCGGGACGCATTTCTTCCAGAGCCGCTTGCAGCTCACCATGTAAACGCTTGGCCCGGCCAATCGCCGCGGGATGGCTCCCTGTGGAAGGTAGCCGCTCACACGTGGCCTGATCTCTTGCGCAGCCAGACCTCGATGCGTTCACAGAGCAGGTCCTGTTCGGTCACGCCCGGCAGCAGCGTATCCAGGACATCCGGGTGTCGTGCCATCACCTCTTCGCCCAACGACGACCAGAGCTGTCGCCATTCGAGAATCTCGCAGCCCATCTGCTCGATCCGCCGCCTCCATTCCGCCACGGTGAACCGATTCAGTGTCTCCAGCCGCCGGCAGCGCTCGAGCGCAACCTGAGCACCTTCATGGGCCACGACGAAGCGACGAAACTCGGCCAACGACAGCCTCGCGTGCGCCCACGGAATGTCCACCACGCCGCGCTTGTGGCAGCCGCGAAGCCAGAAATACGGATCGATCCCCAGATAGATCAAACCGCCGTCACACACCACACGCACCATTTCACCGAGCGCCCTGTCGATGGGCCGGATGTGCTCCGTGGCCGAACGGGACATGAGGACGTCGAATGTGCCGTCGGCGAAGCCGAGCGCGGTCGCGTCCATCTGGGCAAAATGCCGGTGACCCTGCGGCGGTGAAACCGAGGCCTGGCCGATGCGAGACGCCAACATCCGAACCTGTTCGCCCCTCGGAGTGGACGCGAAAAGCGGCAGCTCGAGGTCGATGCCCACGACCATCTTCACGGGCTGCTCGTCGAGCGCCAGGCAGTTGCTGCCGTCGCCGCAACAGACATCGAGCAGCGCGACGCCCTCCAGCGATCCGCACCAGTGCCGAAATGACTCGATCAGCCGGCTGGCGCGAGCGCGCTTCTTCTTCGCTGCCGCAGTGTATTGGGCTTCACTCCAGTCCGCCCTCGGCGACGTGGGAGGACGATGTTGCAGCAGGAATTGCCGGAATCCTTCGGCTACTTGCAGCGTGCGGTTGTCCTCGCGAGTGAATTCCCTCACGGTCGCACTCTCGCTGCAGCTCTGCGGCGATTCAAGGTCCCTCCTGGCTCCACGGGTCCCCTGACCCGGCCAAGGTCTCTGCTGCGCGTCGAAGAACAGAATTCACGAACACGACGATGAACAGGCAGACGATCAAGAGCATGGCGACGTAGGACCACCGGTCATCCGAGCGTGTCACGGGCTTCGATCGCAGCCGGGCGCCATTCGTGCGCGGGAACGCCACGATCTTGGCTTGTGTTCGCTTCAAGCTCATCGACAGATCTCCGATGATCACAGGCCTGTGACTCTGATCCCTGCAAACTACATGAGCCCCTTGGGGAAAGCATCCTTCGGGCCAGACGCGGCGCCGCTCCGCCTGTCGGGCGTGCAGCCGCACTGTTTCGGGATGTCTCGAGGGCCACGCCGCACGAGACAATTCGAGACACTGCGTGACGAACGCCACCTCGCAATCGACTCTCAACCGGGCGTCCAACTTCCTGCAAGAACACATCTTGCTGGCGTGATGTGCGACATGGCGCCGGCTATGCAATTGGCTCGTTCGCGGGATGGTGCATGCAAACGAACGAAGGTCCGCGAAAGGATGTGCGATGCCTGGCGTGCTGGTGGTGGAGGACGAACCGGTCGTGCAGCTGCACTTGGCCCGGCTCGTCGCCGATCTGGGTTACGACCTTTGCGGCACGGCCGCAGACGGTGCGGAAGCACTCGCATGCGCCGCGGTGAGTCAGCCGGACCTCGTCCTCATGGACGTCCGCATTCCCGGGGACTTGGATGGGATCGCGACCGCAGGCGAAATGGCTGCACGCCACGGATCCGAAGTCGTCTTCGTCACGGCACATGCCGACGACGACACGGTGTCGCGTATCGAGGCCGCCGGCGCCGCGGCGTACATCATGAAGCCGTTCAGAACGCCCGAGATCCGGCTCGCGCTCGCGACAGCGATGCGGCGGCGCGCGGGCGAGCGCTCAGCCGAGATTGTCGACCTCGCCAGCGCGCGTGCCGAACCTCGATCCGGCAACGGCCATGGCAGCGCGATCCGTGGCCGGCAAGATGCCGGGCACCGGCGCCGGCGGAGTTCCACGTCCGGCCGGCGGGCGCTCCTCTATTCGCACGACAGCTTCGGGCTCGGGCACTTGCGCCGCTCGTTGAACCTGGCGCGGGCGCTTCTCGACCGGGACCCGCAACTCTCGCTCCTCCTCGCCACCGGCTCGCCCGTCGTGCATGGCTTCGCCGTGCCCCCGGGGATGGACTACCTCAAGCTGCCGTCTGTACGAAAGGTCGGGGCGTCGCGCTACGCGGCTCGCTCCCTCGACCTGCCCGGCGGCGAGATCACGGCCCTGCGCCGCGAGATCCTGCTCCGTACGACGAACGATTTCGAGCCCGATCTCCTGGTCGTCGACCACGCACCGACCGGAATGGGGGACGAGATGTTGCCGGCACTCGATCACCTGGCGAAGCGCGGCAGCTGCCTCCGGGTGCTGGGAATGCGCGACATCGTCGATGATCCGACGAGCGTGCGCAGCCACTGGGCGCACGACGGCACGCAAATGGTGCTCGCACGGCTTTACGACCAGGTGTTGGTGTATGGCATGCAGGAGATCTTCGACCCGATCGCGGCCTACGGCTTCGAGCCGCAGATCGCGGCCAAAACGCGTTTCGTGGGCTATGTGACGCACTCTGGGATCACGGACGGAGAAAGGGAGGCTTCGTTTCTCGACGCACTGCCTCGGCCACTCGTCGTCGTGACCATTGGCGGCGGCGACGGAGCACTCGATGTTTTGCACTGCTGGCTCGAGATGTTGTCGCGCTTCCGCTCCCGCATCGACTTCTGGAGTGTCGTGCTCACCGGGCCACTCGTTCCCGAAGCATTCACCCGGCAGTTCGCCACGGCCGCACGCAACCTTCCGATCACGCTCCGGGATTTCGTGCCGTCCACACGCCCTTACACGAGCCGCGCCGATCTCGTCGTGTGCACGGCGGGATACAACACGATGACGGAGGTGCTCACAGTCGCGGAGCGCGCGCTCGTCATTCCACGCATTCTCCATCGCAAAGAGCAACTGCTGCGCGCCGAGCGGCTCGCCGAGCTGGGGCTCGTCGAGCTGATGCACCCGGAGGACCTCGATCCCGAACGCCTGCTGTCCGCGGTCGAGGCCCAGCTCGAGAGCGGCTGCGCACCGCTCCGCGACGCTCGCACGGCCAACCGGCTCCGCTTCGATGGTGCCGAGCGTGCCGCCTCGCTCTGTGGAGAGCTCCTGGCTACCGCCGAAGTTGGAGGTCTCGCATGATCGAACACAGCGCCGAGCTCAAGGTCGCATACGTCTTGAAGCGCTTCCCGCGCTTCTCGGAGACGTTCATCCTCAACGAGATCCTGGAGCTCGAGCGCCGGGGCGTGGAGGTCGTGGTGTACGCGTGGCTGAAGCCGAGCGAGGGGCGCTTCCATGCTCAAGCCTCGCAGTTGAATGCGAAAGTCCACTATCTGGACGAGCTCGATCTGCACAACTGGCACGAGTGGCTGTCGGCCGAGTGGCCCGTGCTCGGGCCGCGCGTCGCGTGCTTCTGGGACATCCTGCGCGAGTCGCTGGAGCGCGGCGACTCGGTGCGATTGCCGGAGATCCTGTGGGGAACTTGGCTGGGTGTGAAGGTGCTGCAGGAGGGAGTCCAGCACATTCATTCCCATTTCGGCACCATGTCGAGCACCGTGGCCTGGTTCGCGTCGCGTGTTTCCGGCGTGCCGTTCAGCTTCACCGCCCACGCCAAGGACATCTTCGCCTACTCGATGTCCGACCACCGCCTGCGCGAAAAACTCATGGCCGCGAGCCGGGTCATCACCGTGACGCACTTCAACCGGCGTCATCTCCTGCAGCAGCAACCGGATCTCGACCCGGATGCCGTGCGCGTGATCTACAACGGCATCGACCTCGACCTCTTCGCGCCGAATCCACGCCTTGCCCGGCTGCCGAATCTGATCCTGTCGGTCGGGCGCCTGATCCCGAAGAAGGGCTTCGATGACTTACTCGACGCCTGCAAGCTGCTGAAGCAGCGCGGCATCGATTTCCACTGCCTCGTCGTCGGCGACGGTCCCGGCGAGCCGTCGCTGGTGCAGAAGCGATTCTTCCTCGGGCTCGAACGCGACGTGGTGTTCTGCGGCTCCAAGCCCCAGCACGAGGTCGCCGAACTCATGCAGAGGGCGACCGTTCTCGCACTCGCGTGCAAGAACGGCCCGGACAAGAATCGCGACGCGTTGCCGACGGTGCTGCTCGAAGCGCTCGCGAGCGGACTGCCGGTGGTGTCGACGGACTTCTCGGGCATTCCGGAGATCGTCGATTCAGGGACCGACGGCTTCCTCGTGCCACCTGGAGACCCTGTGGCGCTCGCAGAGGGCCTCGAGCGCATGCTCGGATCTCCCGAGCTTTGCCGCCGAGTCGCCGAGGCGGGGCGCAAGAAGGCCGAGCGCAGGTTCGATCTGCACCGCAACGCCGGTGAGCTCCTCGGAGTCATTCGTGATTGCGTCCGGCGACAGCCGCCCGTGCCGGCGCAAACCACCGAGTCTGGCCGGCGCGTTCTCGTCCTCTGTGCGGACCGCGGCCTGCCCTTCGGCGGCACGAAGGGCGGGTCCGTGCATCTGCAGGAGTTCTCCCAAGCCCTGCAGGCGGCGGGTTGGTCGCCGACTCTCGTGGTCGCGAGTCGCGAACACGGGAGTCCGTACGTGCCTGCGTACCCCGTGTTGACACTGCCGCGCCTGCCGGTGCTCGGCGAGGGTTCTTCGCGTGAGGCCGAGGGCGCTCACATCCAAGCCGTGCAACGAATCCTCGGAGACCTGCATCGCACACGCGGCTTCGATTTCATCTACGAGCGTTACTCGCTGTTCAACACCGGGGGAAGGATGCTGGCGCAAAAGCTCGGCATCCCGCACGTGCTCGAGGTGAATTCGCCGCTCGTCGAGGAGGCGGCGGAGTTCCGGCGGCTCGAGGACCTGGAGCTGGCGCATGACGTCGAGCGCTACTTGTTCTCCACCGCGGATCACGTGGTCGTGGTGTCGAACGAGCTGCGCGACTACGTGCTCCGGATCGCAGCGTCCGCCAAGGTCAGCGTCATCCCGAACGGCGTGCGCATCGAGAACTTCGCTGCCAGCGATCGCGTCGGCGCCTGGCGGGAACGGCTCGTAGCCTCTGGAGCTCGAGACTTCGTCGTCGGCTTTCTCGGCCGCGTGCGCCCCTGGCATGGAGTGGAGCTTTTGATCGACGCGGTCGCTGGCCTCGGGCCCGCATCCGGCATGTCGCTCTGCATCGTCGGCGCCGGCCACGAGGCGCTCCCGGCACTCGAGCAGCGGGCGAAAGATGGCGGCCTCGAAGGTCGTTTCCGTTGCTTCGATCCCGTGCCGCACGACGCCACACCGCAGCTGCTGCAGGCCATGGACGTACTGGTCGCACCATACCCGCATCTCGAGCGCTTCTATTTCTCACCGCTCAAGGTGTTCGAGTACATGGCCGCCGGCCGGCCGATCGTCGCATCGGCCATTGGACAGGTGCGAGAGATCCTCGAGCACGAGCGCACGGCACTCCTCGTCCCGCCAGGCGACGCCCGCGGGCTCGGTGCCGCACTGCTGCGCGTGCGCGATGACACCGCGCTCGGAGTGCGATTGGGAGATGCGGCACGAGCCGCCGCGCGTGTCCACACCTGGGCGCATCGCATCGAAAGCGTCGGCGCGATTCTCGAGTCGCTTGGCAAGGGGTCTCCGTCGCGCGCGGAGACCCGCGTGGAGACCTATGTTGCGAATTCGCTCTAGGCTGCGCGTCGATCTCGGCTCGTACATGCGCATCTGGCGCACGATGGGGGTGCACCTGCGCCCGCATCGCCGAGCCCTGGCCGAGAGCGCTCTGGCGTCGATCGGGGTCTCAGGTATCGCGCTGCTCGCACCGTGGCCGCTCAAGATCGTCTTCGATTCCGTCCTCTCACCATCCTCCGGCGCACGCTCCGAGTGGTTCTCACGCTGGCTCGCTGCCCACGATCCGGAGTGGGTCGTGGCCGGCGCCGCGGCGGCAGTTTTGACGCTCACTGCGCTCAATGGCGCGCTGTCGTACTTCGCCAGCGTGCGGTCGCAAACGGCTGGACACCAGATCGTGGCGTCGATCCGACGCCAGCTCTTTGCGCACACCCAGCGGCTGCCGCAGTCGTGGCACGACTATCGCGAGACGGGCGATATCATGGCGCGGCTGACCGGCGACGTTCAGCTCGTCCAAGAGCTACTCGTGGACAATGCGGTCACGTTCGCGAGCCAGGCTTTCCTCATTCTGGGCATGCTCGGCATCATGTTCTGGCTCGATGTGCAGCTGGCGCTGGCCGCGCTCGCCATTGCACCGCTCTTCGTCATCGCCGCCTTCAGCTTCTCGGGCCGCATCAAGGCGGCCGCCCGCAAGCAGCGCAACTCGTACGGGAAGATCGTCGATTCGCTGCAGGAATCGCTGGCTGGGATCGCGCACGTCAAGGGCTTCGTGCAAGAAAAGGCGCGCGAGAAGATCTTTTCGCGCTCGACTGACCGCGACGTGCGCGCCAACCTGCGCACCACGCGGCTCGAGGCCAACTACCAGCGCAGCATCGAGATGATGAACGCCATCGGCACGTGTCTGGTCCTCGGACTCGGTGCCATGCGAGTTCGCGACGGCCACATGACGCCGGGGGACTTGCTCGTCTTCCTCAACTACGTGCGGCATCTCTATCGGCCCCTGCAGCGGGTGGCTCGGGCGTCGACGCGCACCGCCAAGGCCACCGTGCGTGGTGAAAAGATCCTCGAGATCCTGGCGCTTCCAGTCGAGTCGAGTCCTGCCATCGACCCGATTCCGCATCCGGCCGTGGAAGGTGCGGTGCGCTTCGCGAAAGTCTGCTTCTCGTATCTGAACGGTGAGCCCGTTCTCCGTGACGTGTCCTGTTCCATGCCCCGCGGCAAGACGACGCTCGTCCTCGGATCCACGGGCGCTGGCAAGTCGACCATGGCGAAGCTGCTCATGCGCTTCTACGAGCCCGCGAGCGGACAGATCCTGCTCGACGGCAACGACATTCGGGGCTTCCAGATCCCCAGTCTGCGCAAGCTCGTGACACCGCTGGCGCAGGAAGCTTTCCTGTTCCGAACCACCATCGCCGAGAACATCGCGTTCGGCAGGCGTCATGCCACGCGCAAGGAGATCGAAGCGGCCGGGGCTTTCGTGGGTGCCGATGATTTCATCCACGGGCTGCGAGACGGCTACGACACGCTCGTCGGGGAGGGCGGTCACACGCTCTCGGGCGGGCAGCGGCAATGGATCACGTTCGCGCGCGCGGCGCTGCGTCTCAGTCCCATCATGGTTTTCGACGAGCCGGCCACGGGTCTCGACGTCCACGCCGAGACCACGGCGAAGCGCGCCCTCCGCAAGCTCGGACACGAACGCACGTTGATCGTGATTACGCACCGGCTGAACTTTCTCGATCTCGCCGACTGGGTGGTTTTCTTGCGCGAGGGGCGTGTCGTCGAAGAGGGCACCCTCGTGGAGTCGATCGAGCGGCACGGCGAGTTGTACGCCTACTTGATGCGCGGACGCGAACACTTGCAAGCACTGCGCTGGCTCGACCGCGTGGTGCAGGAGGGGCGCGTGTGATCGGCCAGCTCGATCTTGCACGCTTCGATGCCGCGTGCGATCCCGAATTCCTGCGGCACGGCCTCGAGCTCGGTCTCGTGCACGTACGCGACGGGCCGGTGCAGCTCAAAGACCTCCAGGTGTCGCGCATCTTCCCTCGCCAGCAAGGTGGTCTCACCCTGGAGGTCAGTGCGCAGGTTCACCGCGAGGGGTCCCGAGTTCCGGAGTGGGTCGTCCTCGGGGGACATCTCCTGGGCGCGTCCGAGGTCTGGCCCGGTTACGTCGCGACACACGCCGCCAAGGTCGTCTGCTTCGAAGATCTCCGGCTTGTCGTGCCCATCTTCCCATTCGATCCGGAACTGCCACTCTTGCCGAAGCTCGTGCGGGCCGAGCACGCACTCGTGCTCTTGCGCGGCGCGGGAGTGCCGGGGCTCGAGGATGCTTGGGCGCTCGTGCCTCAATTGCTCGGCTACCGGCTCGAGCGCCGTTGCGTCCTTCGACATCACCCCAGGGCAGGATCGCTCTGTCCGACGGCGCCCCGTCTCGTCACCAAGTCGTTTCGGCCGGGGCACATGAAGGGGATCCAGCGCGCGATTCGTGCGCTGACCATGGGTGGCGCGACGGATCTCGCTCCCAAGCCCCTGCTGCTCGATGCGGGACGTGGCCTCTACGTGAGCGAAGAGGTGTCGGGTCGGTCCCTGCTCGATCTCATCGCCACCCGAGAATTCGCCGCGGGATGCGAGGGAGCGGGACTCGCCCTCGCGCGGCTGCACGCGCTGCCAAGGGAAGCCCTCCCGCCGCAGTACGTCGAGCATTCATTGCGTCCACTCGAGAGTCTTGTCGATCTCGCGTGCGAGCTCCTCCCGGAGTGGGCGCAAGATTTCCGCTCCATTCGCCACGCCGTGCGAGCGGAGCGGCCTGTGGACCTCGAGGCCGTGAGCGAGGCCGCAGTGCACGGCGACTTTTACGACAAGCAGGTCCTCTGTGCCGCGGAGCGCGTCACCGTCCTCGACTGGGATGGGCTCGCACGCGGCGACCCGGCACGGGACCACGGCAACTTCACGGCTCATGTGGCGCTGCGGGCCACTCAGATGCCCGCGTTTGCAGCGCAGGTCGAGCCAGGTGCCGCTGCTTTCGAGCGCGGGTACGGCGCCTGCGACCACGCGTTCTCCGCACGCGCGAGCTGGTGGGAAGCGGCGACACTGGTGCGGCTCGCTGTGTTGTACGGTTTGCGCCCGCGCTGGCGCCACCTCGTGCCGGCACTCCTGCAGCGGGCGGCGCGATCGTTGCAGTCGCCAGCCAGGGTGGCGATGCTGGCGATGTTCCTCTCGAGCATGGCGAGCGATGCGCGTGATTCGCATGCGCAGGCGCCGGAGTACGTGAAGATCAAGCCCCATGCGGGTCAATCGCTCGAGATTTCTGGCGTGATGGGCGACGATGGAATCTTTGTCGCAAGTGACATCGAAGATCTCGGGCAACCGCGGCGCCTGCAGCTGCGTGGCGTCCTCGAATCCGTGGACGTCGAGATGCGCTCTCTCGTCGTCCATGGCGTACCCATGCATCTCACCAAGGACAGCAAATTCGACGACGCCGACAGCACGCGCACCGACCTCGCGGGGATGCGACCCGGTCAGCGAATCGAGGTGAGCTGCGACGTGGACGAGCAAGGCGCCTGGACCATCCATCAGCTGCGCACCCATGCAATCAAGGCGAGCGACAAGATCAAGGGCACGATCACGCGCGCCGCCGTGGACGGAGCGCCGCCCGACACGATTGAGGTCTCCGGCTTGCGCATCCTGCTCGTCGCAGCCACCGATGTGAACGTTCCGAAGCTGCGAGAATCACCGCTCGAGCGTGCGCTCTTCCCCGACCTGGCCCGTCGTGACCGTAATGACCCGACGGTGACCCTCGCGGGCGACAAGCTGGAGCTCATCGGCGATTATCGGGGGCACGTGCGCTCGCGCAGCGACTTCGATCTTTCGCCGCGGTTCGACTCGGATACGAGCGAGGCTCTGTCGGAGCTGCGCCTTGGCCTCGCGAGCTACTGGTCCGATCCAATCTGGAGCTTCGCGCAGGTGCGATTGCGCGGTTACGCCACGGCGGATAGAAGGCTGCCGTACGACCGGATCGAAGCGCATGTCTCGCAGCTCTACGTGCTGTTCCGCACCCGAGGAACCTTCCGAGCCGCGCTGCAGCTCGGCCGTCAGGATTTCGAAGACCCGCGCGAGTGGATCTTCGACGAGTACTTGGACGCGGCGCGGATCGTGCTCTACGCACCGGGCTCGTTCGTTTTCGAGGGAGCGTTCATCCGGCCCTTCCTGCCGATCAATCCCGCCTTCGAGACTTGGACCGACGGCTTCGCGATGGCGCGCTGGTACTTCGATTCGCGCAGCCATGTGGCGGCCTGGGCGCTGGCACGCAGCGATCGCGACCCGGTTCGCAATCGCGAGCCCGTGTGGATCGGCGGGCGTTACTGGGGAATCGTGCGGGGTGGCTTGCGACCGTGGCTCGATGCCGCGGTGATGCGCGGAGAGGACAAACATCGCAAGCTGCGCGCATGGGGCTTGGACGCCGGTGCGACCTGGCACGTCTCCATGCCGGGCAAACCTGTGGTCACGGCCGGGTATGCCGTGGGCTCGGGCGATGCGTCGACGTCCGACGGGGTCGACGGCAATTTCAGGCAGACCGGCTACGAAGACAACTGGGCTCGCTTCGGCGGTGTCGTGGCGCAGAAGATCTACGGCTCGCTTCTCGACCCAGAGCTCAGCAATATCGAGGTCACCACGCTTGGCGCGGGAATGCAACCATGGGCCGATGCCTCGGTCGAGGTCGTCTGGCACGGCTACCGGCAGCAAGCGGCGACCGACAAACTGCAGGGGAGCAATCTCATCGATCCGCCCGCGCGCCCGAACGGCGAGAGCCGCGATCTCGGCTGGACCGTCGAGGTCACGACGGCGGCGCCGACCTTGTGGGGCAAGCTGCGCGCCGGGTGGACCTTCGCGTTCTTTCGCCCTGGTGCTGCCTTCAACCCGCGCCGCGAGGACGCGATCTGGAACCGGCTCGAGCTCACGGCGCGCTTCTGAATCCGCTCCATATCATGCATCGGCGTCGGTCGACTCGAGATGTGCGAGCCAGCGGTAGAGGGTGGCACGACTCACGCCGGCGAGCCGTGCCGCCTGCACGCGGTTGCCTCCCGTTCGCGCGAGCGCGTCGAGAAGGCGTTGCTGCATGCGATGCTCGCGCTCGGCGCGTGTCCAGAATCGGCGGGTGCCAGGGTTCGGGAGCGGTTCTGCACGCAGCGTACCCTCCCGGATCTCGACGGGTAAGTCTTCCATCTCGAGTCGAGAGCTGCGGCACGCCAGCACGGCGAAATCGATCGCATGTCGCAGCTCGCGCACGTTTCCGGGCCAGTCGTACTCCGCCATGCCGCGCAACGCCGCATCGCTCACCGAGCCGATGGCTTTCCCCACGACACGGCGTGCATGGGTGAGGAACCAGGTCGCGAGCAGCGGCACGTCCTCTCGGCGCTCGCGCAGCGCCGGCAGTCGGAGACGCGCGACGCGCAGCCGGAACAGCAGATCGGCACGGAAGCGGCCCGCGCGCACCTCCTCGCCGAGGTCGTGCTGGGAAGCCACGATCACTCGCACGTCCACCGGGCGCGAGCGTGCATCGCCGAGCCGGGTGATCCGCCGTTCCTCGAGCACGCGCAGCAGCGTCTTCTGCAGTGTGGCGGACATGTCGCCGATTTCGTCGAGAAAAAGCGTGCCGCCATGCGCTGATTCGAACAGCCCCGGTTGATCGCAGACGGCGTCGGTGAATGCTCCGCGCCGGTGCCCGAACAGATGGCTGGCGAGGAGCGAGTCGGTGAGCCCACCACAGTTGACGGCAACGAACGGGCCGCGACGCCGCGGACTGCAAGCGTGGAGAGCGCGTGCCACGAGCTCCTTCCCAGTGCCCGTCTCGCCTTCGACGAGCACCGTCCAGTCGAGTCGCGCCAGTTCGACGATCTGTTCGAAAACACGCTGCATGACCGGGCTCGCACCCACGAGATCCTGAAATGCGGGAGGTTTGGTAGTGACTGCCACTCGCGCTGGGACCCGTCGGAGCCCCGATTCCTGCATGGAGCGCAGCTCTTCGAGCTGTGCGCGCGCGCTCGCCAGTGCAGCGCCGATGTCGGCGCTCATGACGGGCTTCACCAGGTAGCCGAGCGCGCCCACTTCCTCGACACGCCGGAGAGTTTCATTGTCGGCGTATGCGGTGAGGAAGATCGAGCGCATGTCGTGGACCTCGCGCAACTCACGCGCCAAGCTGACGCCGTCCCCATCGCCCGAGAGGCGAACGTCCATCAGCACGAGATCCGGTGCCGCCTTCGCGACGCCGGCCATCGCCTCGGCGTGGCACGCTGCGCCGCCCACGACCTCCCATCCCAAGTCGCGCACGATCGTCTCGAGATGCCGCCGCACCAGGATCTCGTCCTCGACGATGAACAGTCGAAGTGTCATCAGGAGGCCGCCTTTTGCTCCAACGTGTTTTCCATCGGAAACTCGATGCGCACGGACGTGCCACGAATGCACTCGAACGACACCGAGCCGTGCAGCTGTCTGGCGAGCGTCGTGACCAGGCTCAGCCCCAAGCACCCGGCCTTCTCGGGCTGCGGCCGCATGCCGACGCCGTCGTCGGCCACGGTCAGCACGCATGCATCTTCCTGACTCGCGAGCATCAGCCGCACCTCTCCCGATCGATCGGCCGGGAAGGCGTGCTTGAGCGAGTTGGACAAAAGCTCGTTGGTGAGAAGCCCCACGGTCGTCGCCCGATCGACATCGAGAGGCAAATCCTCGAGATCCAGCCGCAGGCGGATCCTCGGTGGCTGTCCGAAGCAATCCACCAGGTGCGACGCCAGTCGTTTCAGGTACTCGCTCGTGCCGATTTGGTCGAACTCTCTGGCGCCGTAGAGCTGCTCGTGCACCAGGGCCATGCAGCGGATGCGGCTCTGGCTCACCTCGACTTCCTCCATCAGGAGCCGATTGCCGCTCGCTCGCGCCTGGAGGTCGAGCAGACTCGCGACCACTTGCAGGTTGTTCTTGACCCGATGGTGCGCCTCGCGCAAGAGGAGCTCCTTCTCGTCGAGGCTGCGCTGCAAGCCCGCTTGCGCCGCCCGGAGCGCGGCAACGTATTGCATCGACATCGTGAGCCGCTCCGCCATCGAACGCCACAAGGGGACGGCGACGAGAAACGCGAGTGCCATTGCAGCGAGAGTCGTGCCGAGGACGAGGCGCCTCGCCTCGCCGACATCTGCCGCCAGCGCCCGTAATTCCGGCCCGAATCGAGCATTGTCGTACGCGAGAACCGTGCTGAGCGCCGGGTCCAAGCGGGCGATCCGATCGCGGAGGCGTGATTCGGTGTGCAGGCTGACCGCGCCGACCGCAACGAGCAGCGCGGCGAACGCGAGGAGAGTGAAAAGCATGCGCCGACGTAAGCTCACCGTGGCCTCCTTATCGCAGCAACAGGATCTTGCGGGTGTCCGTCGTGGCCGGAGCCCGGAGCACGACGAAGTACACGCCGGCTGGAGCCGGACCGCCGTCCTCGCGGCTGCCATCCCAGGCGCAGGTGAAGTTGGATGCCGTCTGCTCGCCGTGCGCGAGCGTGCGGACACGGCGACCGGCCGCGTCGTACAGATCGATGCTCACTAGGGCCGGAGTGTGCACCGCCACACCGATCTCGATGGCACGTCGGAATGGATTCGGCGCGAGCGATTGGAAGGAGGTGAGGGGTGGTGTCGAGTTCCCGTTGAGCTGTAAGACGAACTCGACGGCAATGTCGGCACGGACTTCGATCCCAGTGAGCGTCGTGCTCGAAAGTGCAGCGCCGGCAGGAGGCGTCACCGTCACATCGTAGAGCGCGGGGGAGAGCGCCACGATTGCGATTCCGCTCGCGTCGGTTTCTGCTGTGTCGAGTTCGGCACCCCCACCCGGGACCGCGAAGCGCAGAGATGCGCCGAGGACGGGTACGCCCAACTCGTTCGTGACCCGGGCCTCGAACAGAAAGCCGGATTCGAGGACGATGTCCCCCAGCACCGCGTCACCCGTCACCGTCGCCGGGAGCAGACGCTGGGCGACGAGGCGCGTCCCGCGCGGCGGCGTCACCCGCAGCTCGCAGACCCCCCGTGGCAACGCCAAGTCGAAGGCGCCGCTCGCGTTCGTGCCGAGAATCGGGAGGGATCTTGCTCCCCCGCCAGGGATGGCGAGCACGTGCACCATCGCGCCGACGACCGCCTTGCCCGACTGGTCGACGACACGTCCTCTCACGTGCGGCCATCCCCGGGACGGGAGCCATGCCGCGAGCAACGTGTCTCGCGTCACGGGTATCCCGCGCAGTTCGATCTCGTCCAGGCCTTTTTCGTCGGGCGGCTCGAGTCGAAAGGAATACAGATCCGGCGGTAGCGCGAGCTGCGTGCGGCCGTTCGCACCCGTTTCGTCGTGCGGCAAGAACAGCTCGAGACCAGAACTTTCCTGGACGGCCTTGACATCCGCATCTTCGAGCGGCGCGCCTGCGGAGTCGAGGGCGACCGCGGTCACCAGGAATCCGTTCACGAGGACGAGATCCAAACGCGTGTCGTCGTCGATCGTGAGGTTGTCGATCCGAGCCGCCACGGCCCGGCTCCCACGCGGTGGAACGAAGCGTACTTCGAACGCACCCCGCGGCACGGCCACTGCGTAATCGCCGTTCGAGTCGGCCGACTTGTTGACGAGGAAGACCCTCGTGCCGTCTTCGCGGCGTCGCAAGTCGAGCTCGACGCTTCCCTGAGGCCGACCCACCTCGTCGCGCAGACGCCCGTACAGGAGCGCACCCGGTTGCAGATTCACGTCGAGTGTTTGGTCTCCGGTGATCGCCACGGCGTCGAGCTGCAGACCTTGCCAGGGGGCACCGCGCGGCGGCGTGAAGCGGAAGCGGTAAGTTCCATCGGGAATGACAATGGCGTACGCGCCGCTCGTGGCATCGCTCTTGTCGTTCGGTGTGAACAACCTTCCGCCTGACGCTCGATCCACGTCCACATCCACCCCTCCGAGAGCGACGCCGTCCGCGGTCCGCACGGCCCCGGTTACGACCCTGCCTTGGTCGAGCACGACGTCCATCTCGCGGCCGCCTGCGGCACTGAGATCGACGTGCGAGAACTCATTGCCGAGCAGCCGAGTGCCTGGAGGCGGGGCGAACGTCACCCGATAGACCCCAGGATGCACGCAGACACTGTAGAAACCGAACACGTCGGTGCCATCACCGGACGTGGAAATCTTGGAGCCCGTTTCGAAGTCGAAGAAATCCAGATCGCCTCCGGGCACGGGGCGCCCCGACCGGTCGCGGACGAACCCCGACAGGCACGCCGCGCGTGCGGTGACACCGAAGCTCCACAGTACGGCGGCGACCGGGATGGCGATGCGCGCCACACCAAATCGGGACCCGCGTATGCCTCGCAATGTCATCGACCACCTCAGGGTGCGCGATCGTGCGGTGAGGGTTCCACGTGACGAGTCGTCCCCGGCGCAGGAGGCTCAGGAGCTTGAACCACGTCTCGCAGATCATCGGTGGCTCGCTGCACCTCCCAATGTGCTGCAGCGCAGCAAGATGGCACTCGACTTCGCAGACCTGGCACCGACGACGCATTGCCCGAGGTCATGCCAGCCCGCCCCGTCGAACTCATGAAGAGCTTATGCAGACCCTGCCTCGAGATGAAGGGGGTGAATACCGGATGCCGGTCGAGGCGGACACCTCATGCGATCGTTCCGTGGCGCCCCGAGCTATCAATGCGGAACGGTACGACGTGACATCCGGAAAAGACCTGATTGTTGAGATCGATGGCGCCGTACGAAACTTTCTCGAGCCGTCCGCGCCGACGATGACCCACCGCCTGCGATCGAATCCTGAGGACCCGGACACGCGACGCCCAGCGGGGAGGCGAGAATGTCAGGTGCACGCATGATCTTTCGATCGGCCCCGGTTCTTGCGAGTGCCGCTGCATGCTTGCTCGCTGGCTCCTCGGCGGCTCGGACTCTGGAGGAGATCCAGTTCCGTCCGTCTCCAAGTCACAGCGAAGTCGTCCTCGTGATCCACGGCATGCCAGATCCGCGCATTCTCGAGCTGGATTTCCCGCCCCGAATCGTTCTCGACCTCGTGGGGACGAGGAAGACACTCGTGCTCGGCTCGCAGGAGCTGGCCGAGGGGCCCATCGCCCGTGTGCGCGTGGGGCAATTCGCCATGGAGCCGGTCCCGATCACGCGCATCGTCGCGGATTTGCGCCGGTCCTGCGTCCACGAGCTGCAGTGGTTGGAGGGCGGTCTCGCTCTCGTGTTGCGCGATGGCCCGATTGACGCAACGTTGGCTGCGAACCCGGTGGACAATCCAAACGCGACCCGTGGTTCTTCTCTTCGGTCGAAAGATGTCCTGCAACACTTCCTGGACACGTACGACCGAGATCGCGATCGTGCGATGGCCATTCTAATCGCGGCGAGTTCCGACAACGCCATCGACTTCGGCGACCACGACAAGCTCGAGCGGGTTTTGGACGACGTCGCCGACTATTACGCGATGCAGCGCCCCGGTGACCTCCAGTTCGTCGATCTCGTCCTGGGTCTCCTCGACGAAGGACGCATCCGCCTCATCGTCGACCAGTTCTACGACAGAGCGAATCGCGCGCGAATGGCTCCTCGAACCGACGCCGCCGCCGCGGGCGCAAGCGTCCATTCGGCAGCGGAGCGCTACTGGGATCTCTACTTGCTGGCGGTGGCGGCCGAACGCCGATGGCGAGCCCCCGTGGAACTCTCCATCGAGGATCTCGACTCGGAAGTGGTGGAAGGGAACCGTCTGAGCTATGCCGTGACGGGGAAGAACCGCAGGGGACGCCCGGTGACGCTGCCCCCAAACCTGACGGTGCAGGTCGTTCCTCCAGATGCTGCTCGCCATGATCCGGTGGCGCGCAGCATCGAGCCCCTGCGGGCCGGATCGTTCGCTCTGCGCGCGGGCACAGCGAATGGTGCGCTCCATATCGAGCGACAGGTCCTGGTCCAGCCGGCGAAGTCGCGGGAAGTGCTCGTCGTCTCGTTGAGCCCTGGCGACACCGTGATGGAGGTCGATGAGCAGGTCGACTTCACCGTGACGGCGAACGGCGCGCTGGAGAGAATCGGCTGGGGAGTCGAATGGCAGCCAGAAAGTGTTCTGAGTGGGCTCAAGACATTCGAGGATGGCGGGAAGACCGTCGTGAGCATCCACGCGCGTCAAAGCGGTGTCGGCAAACTCCTGGTCACTGGCGACGGCATGAAGCTCGCCGAGGCCAACCTCCGTGTCCTGCCCCCTGCGCCATCCAAGACAGTACCGGTCGCGCTCAGCTTCGCCGCGGCAGGAGCTCTGGCCGGCGCGTGGGCTGCTGGCGAAACTGGAAACTCGGATCTGCAGGTCTGGCTCGGTTATGGCGCGTTACCGATGCTGGCGATCAGCGCAGCGATCAACTGGTGGCGGTATCGAGAGCAAGGAGCGACACGAGAGAAATCTCTCGAGCCGCAGCCCGTTCGTGATCCGAGCTCGGCGCCGGTGGCCGCGATGGACCAACTCGAACCGTGGTTTGGCGATCTCGCACCACAACCAGAATTGGAGTACCCACTACAACCAGACTTGGAGGAGCCACGGACGGACGTGGAGGCACCAGAACCAGTCCAGGAACCGCAGCCACCGCTGAATCCGAGCGCACCCAAGGCGACGGCCCTCACGGCACATCTCAGCACTTGGGGGCTGATCAAACAGCTCTATCGTTGAATTTCAGGCGTGTTTGCGCCGGGGGCTTGCGGTTTCGAGATCGTGGCCGTGGGGTCCCATCTCGCGCCGGCGTAGCAGGAGGGCGAAGGCCAATCCCACCACGCTCAGCACGCAGAACATCCACAGCATCGGCGTGTATCCCTGCGGGTTGTCGGCTCCGGCGTGGCTACGATCGTTGATCCAACCGGCGCCGAAGTTGAACCCTGCCAAGCCAATGTTTTGCAGCATGGTCATGAGTCCATAGGCGGTGCCCAGGCGGTTTTCCTGCACGAGATAGGGAATGGAAGGCCACAGAACCGCTGGCACGAGTGAGAACGAAATGCCGATGAACGCCGTCGAGATCCACAGGCTCCACTGCGTATAGATGAGGACGAGAAAGACGCCGAGCAGCAGGAGCGATCCCGCGCACATGAACAGCGCCCGGCGGCCCGTGCGATCGACCAGCGCCCCGAAGGCCGGGGTGGCGAAGATCGCGGCCAGGAACACGTAACCGTTCATGGTGCCGGCATCCTGCAGCGACAGGCCATGTGCGTGCTGGAAGTACTTGATGGCGAACGTGCTGCGGAACGGGAAGATCACCGAATAGAACGCGATGCAAAGTCCCACCACGTACCAATAGGAGCGATCGAAGCGCACGAGATCGCGCAAGATCACACGTTCCGTTTTGGCCGGACGTTGCAGCGTGTAGCGACGTTCCGCGTACCGGTCGAGCAAGTAGTAGGCGAACGTGGCCACGGCGCTGGCCGCGCACAGGCCGACCGCGAGGAGGAGTGGCTGTTGCCAGCCGGCATCGTAAAAGTTCTTGGCCCAGGTGGGGGACACATCGGCTGCGTACGAACCGGCACGCGCGATGCTGAGATTGAAACCGAATGCCAAGCCGAGCCAGCGTCCCATGAACCACTGCCCGAGGCAAGTGGTGATGGCGACGATCATCGATTCGGCACCGATGCCGAAGAGCAAGCGGCCCGCGGCCATCACCGGAAACGCCCCCGAGATGGCGGTCAAGATCGAGCCGAGGACACAGATTCCGGCGAAGAGCAGCGTCGCCACCCGCGCGCCCATGCGATCGACCAGAACGCCGCCGATCAGCACGATGATGATGTTCGGCACGCTGTAGATCGCGTTCAGCGTGCCGAGCTGCGTGTCGCTGAACCCGAGCAGCTTCTCCAAATGGTCGGCGAGCGGCGCGATCGAGTCGTAGACATAGTAATTGCCGAACATCGCCAAGCTGACCAGCACCAGGACCGACCAGCGGATCCCTTGCGGGGGTGGCGGCAGTTTGTCGGCCATGCCTCGCCTTTCGCAGCGGACGGGCCATCAAACCGATTCAGCGCACCGGCGTCAAGTGCGACGTGAGGATCGAAGAGAAAGGTGCCGACGGCGGAGTGGTCAGCTCTGCGGCTGGTGCAGCTTCCACCATTGTTCGGCGCGGGCGTTGGTCCAGTTTTCGGGAACGGGGCAGGCCGCGAGCGCATCCGCCAGCTCACGGGCGCTCTGGAAGCGATCGTCGGGCTTCTTCGCCACGCACTTCAGGAGGATACGGTCCAGCTCCGGCGGGATCGGAACCTCGGCACGCTGCGACGCCGGGCTCGGCTCGGTCTTGACATGTTCGACCAGCACGCCGAGGGGTGTCCCGGATTCGAACAACGGCCTGCCGGTGACCAGCCAGTAACCGACGCAGCCGAGCGAGTAGAGGTCCGATCGCGCGTCGATCGGCTGTGTGCCGGTGATCACCTCGGGCGACATGTAGGCGGGTGTGCCGGTGGCAGTGCCTTCCGCCGTCGTCGTCTGACTCTCTTCTTGGTCCTTCTGTTGTTTGACGATCCCGAAATCCAGCACCTTGATGAAGTCGTACTTGATTCCCATGCGGCAAGCGTGGATGTTGGCCGGCTTGATGTCGCGGTGGATCAGGCTGTGATCGTGGGCATCGCCGAGGGCGTCGCAAGCTTGAAGCAGGAAATGCACCGCGCGCTCGACGGGGACCGGACCGAATCGCTCGACGAGGGTGGCCAGGTCGAGCCCGTCCAAGTACTCCATGACGTAATAGAAGACGCCCGATTGCGACAGGCCGAAATCGTAGAGCTCGACCGTGTGCGGTGAGCGCAGCTTCGCCGTGACCTGGGCTTCGCGCTCGAAACGGCGCAAGGCGCGGGCGCCGGAGTCCCCATCGCTCCCGCCGAGGAGCTCGGGACGGATCAACTTGATCGCCGCCGGCCGCGACAACAAGTGATGTCGCGCCAGCCACACTTCCCCCATCCCACCGGTGCCGATCTTCTCGACCAGATCGTACATGCCGGCCATGCTCGCTCGCATATAGCCAGCACGGTATTTGCTGGTGAGCAGCGTGCCGAGAATCGCGACGGCGACGCCGACGGTCATCGCCACCAGGACAGGCATCGTGGTCGCAGTGCTCACCAGTCCGGAAACGAGCGAGGCCTCCGGGTTCTGGCTCCGCACGAACAGTCCCAGCACGAACGGAATGGCGGCTGTCGGGAGAACGATGAACACCGCCCGTCGCCATGTGTTGGGAACGAGAATGCCGTAGGCAACGAGGAGCAGAAGAAAGTGCAGTGCTGCCTCGTGCCAGTAAGATGTGGCGGCGGCAGCATTTCCCGCCGTCGTCGCGGTCAGGATCCTGGCGTAGTGCGACACGGCCAAGGACACACCCATGGCGCCGAATGTCATGAGCTCGAGGCCGCGGAGCTGGCGAAGCGAGAACATGCGACGCGCGAAGAGCAGAGCGGTGGCGCCTGCCAGGGCGACGACCGACACCGAAGAGACGATGCCGGCCGCGGTTGCGCCAGCCAGGAAATCGCGCACCGCGAGCACGGCGCTCAGGAATGCAAACACGATCCCCGCGCCGCGCAACAGCGGCTGCAGCGCCATCGCAGTCGCCAAATCCTCCATGCCCGAACCGGGCTGGACTCCCCCCTGCGGTCAGAAGCGGCGGACGGGGGTCCGAGCGGACGTGGGTGCCGGTGCAGGCAAATCCTCGGTCAGCGGCAGGGTCGGTGTTTGGACCGCATCATTCATCGATGATCTCCTCCTGGCCGGAGCGCCAACAGCGCGCCGGGAGCTGAATATATCACGCCAACCCGCAGGGGCTCGTGGGAAGCACGACGCGACCAGAACGCTGCAAGCTTGGTTCGCGCGCAAACGGCCGCGAGGAGTACCGGGCTCCTAGCGAAATACGCCTTTCACCGCGGAGATCGACTTCGAGGACACGACAGTCGGCATGGAGAACTTGTACACGGTGCGGCCGACCGCATACCCGAGGGTCGGGCTCAACATGTGGAAGCTGTTGACGTTGCGTCCGAAGGGATCGGACACCCAGGTGAGCCCGCCGTCCTCGGTCCGGTAGGTCGTCAATGGGGAACCGCCGATCCAGCCAAGGTTTTCGGTGGCGAAGCCGATTCCTTGCTCGCGGACGTTGACGAAATCGCCTTCGATCCACGTCTTCCCGCCGTCCGTGGTCTTGAGAAATACGGGCGCGTTGTGACCGGATTCGAGCGAAACGTAGCCGGTGCTTCGCGAGGGGAACGAGATCTTCCAACCCCACAAACCGGATTCGCTCCCGAGGTAACGCGTCGTCCAAGAGACTCCGCCATCCGCGGTCCACAGAACCACTGCCTTTGACTGGTGTGGGAACGCGCCACGACCGCCGACGACGAAACCAGAGTCCGGCGAGACGAAATGGACGTCCACCAAGGTCGCGGCCCAGGGCGACATGTCGATCGTCGTCCAATGGGCGCCGCCGTCGTGGGTCTTGACCAGGCGCGCAGGACCTTCGTACGTCCCGCAGCCATAAACGGTGGCGGCATTCACGGCCCAGAAACCACAGATGCCGGTCGGCACGGGTGCGGTCAGATCGGCCACTGGGACGAAGGTGATGCCGCCATCGGTCGTCGCATACAGCGGGTACTGAGAGAACAAGGAACCGACCCAGCCCCGGAGCGAGTCGGTGAAGACGACGCTGCGGAAGAATGCGTCGGGTTCCTGGAAGCCGAGCTGCCACGATGCGCCGCCGTCGGTCGTGCGGTGAACCTCGCCGTCGCGGTTCACCACCCAGCCGCGCTCGGCATCGATGAAGAACACGTCCTCGTGCCGGTCGGTTCGAATCGGGGCGCGCGGTAGCGCCTGCCAGCTCTGCGCGATCGCGCACTGCATGAGCCCGGAATAGACCAGGGCGACGGCCAAGAGACGAAGCGTGTATCGTTCAGCACGGCGCTGAAACCCGCGATGCAAGCGCATCCTCGGTCTGCGTTTGACTGCGGCTTCTCGGAACACCATATTGCGGCACCCACCGTGCGTCGTGCCGACGGCGACTTCCCTTCCCCACACCATTCGGCTCCTCTGGAGCCGACACCACTGGGCCACAGCGATCGTCGTCCTCCCGTGAGCCCGGAGGGGTTCCATCATGCCACAAATCGTTCTCGGTCCTACGCTTCCCGGACGCTACCCGCGCTGGGGCTACATTGACCGGCTCGAAAGCAATCCAGCCATGCCTCGCGCGCTCGCGGCGACGCTCGCACTGGTCATCGCGGCCGGCATCGGGATCAGCGGCACGCGGCGGTTTTGGCCGAGCGGTGACGCGTTGGTTCTGGTCGAATCGCGCGAACTGACTGGCGTCCAGATCACTCCCTTTCGCATCTCCGCACCGCCGCTCGTGTACAAGACGAAGGTGGACCCCATGCCGGCACCACGCGAAAAGCAAGGAGTGATCGTGCCGGTCGACGACGCGGACGTCGTGACGGACGAAATCTCCGGCGAGCCCGGAGCCGGCAATGCACCAGGCGTCGTGAGCGGGATCTGCGATGGAGAGACTTGGGACGGGTTGACACACTTCGGCACGACATCGGGCGAGTCCGAGTCATTCATCGTCGTCGAGCAAGAGCCGCAACTCGTGTGGATGCAATCCCCGGAGTATCCGGAAATCGCACGGGATGCAGGCATCGAGGGGCGTGTGCTCGTGCGCGCTTTGGTCGGAGAAGACGGCAGCGTGCAGAAGGTGCTGCTGATTCAGAGCGTCCTCGGCCTCGACGAAGCGGCCTTGGAAGCGGGGATGACCGCCGTGTTCCGCCCAGCGTTGCAGCAAGGCCGGCCGATGGCTGTGTGGGTGGTCATCCCGATCGATTTCAGCCTGCGCGGTCCGGGCCTGGACTGAACGCCGAGGGGCCCGCCACGACTCGACGTCACTAGGCCCAAGCCCTCGGCAGGTGCGCTCAGCGTTGCACGACGAGCTTCTGCTTCAGGACGCGTTCGCCGATCTGCATGCGCACGAAGTAGATGCCGGCGGGCACGGGCATGCCGGTGTGGTCGCGCGTGTCCCAGTGCAGCATGTGCCGGCCGGGAGCTTGCGAGCCGCTCCGCAGCGCGCGCACGCGCTGACCGCGGGCGTTGTACACCACCAGCTCGACGTCGGCCGGTGCGCGCAGCTCGTAGGCGATCGAGGCCAGCTCGCGCGTCGGGTTGGGGAAGACGCGTTCGAGCGTCGGCATCCATTGCTCGGTCTCGGATGGAGGTTCGGCCGAGGTGATCTTCGTCGCGCCGCTCGGTCGGATCTCGACCGCGACGACGGCCCAGTCGGTGAGACCGGTGAAGACGCCGTCGAATGTCACCGCGCCAGCAGTGGTGGCACGTTCGACGGCGGTCAGCGAAGCCGCCGTCCCGCTCGTCCCCATCCGGGAATCGGCGCGTTGCGACCAGCCGCTTCCCGGCGTGAGAATGTGGCTGCGCTGCGCGGTGACACCGAATGCGATTCCCCCCTGCGTCGGGAGCGAGAAGCTGAACGATCCACCGTCGATGCCGTTGGCGCAGGCGCCGTTCGTCCCATTCGAATTCCCGGACACGATGTTGCCGATGGGCGTGGTGGCATCGGACCCCGCGTAGCGAGCGACCAGGATGACCGCGTTATCAGGCGGGGAGGCGAGCGTCGCGGTCACGACGCCAGGAGTGGGATTGCCCCTGGCGCGCCAGATCTCGACGCCGGTCTGGCTGCGACCGGCGCATTGCGCCCGCACGCGCGTCCAGGTGAGGCCGAGGCCGGTCACCGTCGTCACGCTACGCAAGCTCTTGCTCGCGACCGCGGCGAGGTAGAGATCTCCGGAGGTGCCGCCGAGCGGTGCGGTGGTGCTGACCGTGGCCGAGGCCGCGGCGCCGCCGGTCTGCGACTCGACGAACGTGACCGCTCCTGTGGACCCGGTCACACCGAGGCTCACCGTCGTTACGGCGCTTTGCGCCGTGCCATCACTCGCCCGGTAGGTGAAGCTGTCGGAGCCCGAGTATCCGCTGTTCGGCGTATAGACGAACGAACCATTGGCGGCGAGCGACAGGCTGCCGTGGGTGGGGGAGGCAACTTGAACGGCGGTGAGCGGGTTGCCGTCCACGTCGCTGTCGTTCGTCAACACGCCCGGTGCGGCGATGTTGAGCACCCCGTCGCGAGCGACGCTCCAGACGTCGGCCTGCGCCACGGGAGCATCGTTCACTGCCGCCACGGCCAAGGTCACGCTCCCCGTAGCCGATCCACCCCGGCCATCGTTGAGCGTGTAGGTGAAGCCATCGTTGCCGTTCCAGTTGGCGGCCGGCGTATAGGTGAAGCTGCCATTCGCTTGCAAGTTGAGCGAGCCATGCGCGGGTGCGCTCCCCACGGCAGCGCTCAGAGGGTCGCCATCGGGATCGCTGTCGTTGCCCAGCACACCGGGTGCCGCAGCAGTGAATGCGACGTCCTCGGTCACGGAGTAACTGTCATTCGTAGCCACCGGTGTCCCATTGCCGGGCACGCCGGTTCCGTTGCCGCGCTCAATGATGAGCTCCGGCTTGTTGGTGCCCTCGCGCGACGAGTAGCGCGCTACGTCGGACGTCGTCGTCGAGAGCGCGAAGCAATAAGTTCCGTTGCCGGTCACGACCGAGGTGAGGTTGATCTCTTCCCACTGTCCGGAAGTCACCTGTCCAGTCGCACCGATCGCCGTGCCCGAAATGACCGGTGCATTGGTCCACAAGATCCCGGTCTCGGTCCACGGCGTCGAGGTGCCGTTATAGGTATTGGCGACGGAGTAGAGGGAGCCGCCGTTGGTGCTGCTCTCGGTCACGAAGAGTCGCAGGCGTGCCGAGGCGACGACACTGAAGCCGCTGACCTGGAAGCGCAGATACGGGCGCTCGGTGCGGCTGCCGGCGCGTGTGCGGAATTCCGACGACGTGCCGTAGTTGCTCGACGGTTTGAAGGACGAAACGTAGGTGTCCGCCAACGGGTTGAAGGTGGCGGCAACCGGCCCGCCGACGCCGATCTTGGCCGTCGTGGTCGCGCTCACGCTCAGAGGATCATGCACGCGATAGATGAAGGTGTCGACGCCGTCGAACGCGGCCACCGGCGTGTAGGTGAAGGATCCGTCCGTGGCCATGCTCAGGCTGCCGAACTGCGGCCAGGTGACGATCTCCACCGTCAGCATGTCGCCGTCGGCATCGCCGTCGTTGGCGAGCACGCCGGGCACCGGCACCACGAGCGTGGTGGCGATGGGGGTCGTGTACGTATCGCTGGCCACGGTGGGGATGTCGTTCACCGGCATCACATTGAGTGTAACCGCCGCCGTCGCCGTGCCACCGCGCCCGTCGCTCGCGATGTAAGTGAATTCGTCGCTGCCAGAGACGTTGGCGGCCGGCGTGTAGGTGAAGCTGCCATTGGCATTGAGAACGAGCGCGCCGTGGCTCGTCCCCGACTGCAGCGACACGGTAAGCGCATCGCCATCGGCATCGCCATCGTTGCCGAGCACACCGGGCGCCGGCACATTGAGAACCACGTCTTCGTTGGTGGAGTAGTCGTCGCTGCGGGCGACCGGCATCCGATTGCCGTCGTCGGTGACGATGGTGCCCTCGCCGCGCGAATCGGCGAACGTGGCGTTCGTGGGGTTCGACAGGTCGACGAAGAAGTTCTCGTCGGCTTCGATGTTGAGATCACCGATCACACCCACGGTGATCGTGCGCGACGTCTGCGAGCTGCTCAAGCTCAGCGAGCCCGAGACCGCGTTGTAGTCGTTCCCGGCCACGGCGCTGCCGTTGGCGCTCGCGTACTGCACGGTCACGGTCTGGCCGCTCACGGGGCTGGTGAGCGTGACGGTGAAGACGGCGTTCGTGACTCCCGAGCTGCCCTCGTTCACACTCGCGTCCGAGATGGCGAGCTTCGGGTTCGCGGCTCCGCAAGGCCCGCGTGTGATCGGCGTCGAGTTGCTGTTCCATGGACTCCGCTTGAACTGGAACATGCTCGTGGTGTTGAGCGTCGCCGTCACCTGGACCGGCAGCTCGCTGCCTCCGTTTTCGACCTGGACGCGGACGATGTTGCTGGCGGAGAAAGGCTGGTCTTGGATCCAGCTGTGGCCATCGCCATGGATGAAGAGAATGGGCTTGGCGAAGGTTTTCGCCTCGCTCACGAACGGGTTGAAGAAGGTACTGTGATTGCTCCCTGGACCCGCCTGGGCGAAGATCACCGCGCCGCGCACTTGGGATGCCTTGGTCTGCAGCTGCTGCACCACCCAATCGGCATCGTCTTCCATGATGCTCGTGCTGTTGGAGCCGCCGACCAAGTTGATGCCGACGAACAAGATGCCCTTGTACACGTAGGCGAAGTTCTCGGTCCGGCCGCTCTGGCGCTCGGTGCTCGGCGAACAAGTCCAGTTCTGCTCGAGGCGCAGTAGGTACTGCGTCCAGTACGACCACCCTGTGGATGGGTTCGAGCAGTCGGTGGTCTCGTTGTCGCCGGGCACGATGTAACACGGAACCAGGGACGATTTCAGGATGTTGGCGACGGTCTGGTAGCGATCGGCGCTGCAGGCTTCGCTGCCCGACTTGATGTCCCCGACGTGGGTGAGGAACTCCGATGGGCTGTAGAGATCGTGCTGGTCGATCTGCTGCTGGAACTCGGGGATCTCGCTCGTGCCGTAGGGCACGTCGCCCATCACGGAAAACACCACGGGTTCATTGGCCTGGATGAGATCGTCCCAACCGGTGCCCCAGTCGGCCGCATGAATCGGCGCGACAAGGGACAGTTCGAAGAGGGCCACTCCAGTGGCAATCGCGGCGAGTCGAGCAGCAAAGGCGACGAAAGTCCGACAACACCCGCGCGGGGCGCGAGCCCACACAAAGCGGCGATTGTTCATTCGACTCAGCCTCCGGCTGCCCGGCACGACGCCTCCGGCTCGTCTTGAGCCTGTGGAAGCGCCGCCGATGTTTTTTTTCCACCCGTCTCTGACGCAGTATGAAAAGTCTAATTGTTTCCAAGGAGGGCACACAAGGCCCCAATGTTCGGAGTCGCCGACTTCGAACTTCACGGACTATTCGTCATGCACGAAAGTGCAAGTGGGTGGTTTGCCGCATTCTCAGCGAAAGTTGCGCACGAGTGCCGCGTCGCGGCTGCGTTGTCCTTGTTTGACCACCAGGCGTCGGTTGTCCGCCATCCATTCGATGGCGAAGACGATTCCCGACTGGAATTGGGTCAATTGCCTCGGATTGTGACCCTCCGCATCGACCACCCAGACGTTTTCCACCCCGTCGTCGAGGATGCGCTCAATGGCGATGTTCGCCCCGTCGGGGGACCAGGCGTATTCGAAGCCGCGGCCCTCGGTGAAGTGGGTGATCTGTTGTGGTGGTGTGCCGTCGAAGCGCAGGCGGTAGAGGTTGAACCCCGGAAGCTCTCGATCGCGGAAAGTGATCGAGTTCCCATCCGGGCACCAGGCAACATCGTTTCCCTGCGGGGGCAGAACGAAGGCCGCTAGCACCGAGCCGCCGCTCGCTGAGAACACTCTGAACTCGGTGCGCAGAATCGCCTCTCGTTGCACTGGTGCGACCAGGATAATGCGCGTCCCATCGGGCGAGACGAGCCCCAGCTCGCCCCAGGCTTGAGTCGAGACCAGAACGGGTTCGCCGCCAGCGGCGGGCACGGTGTAGACCGTGATCACCGAATCGCGGCGCGCGAAGCTGACGCAGCTGCCGTCGTTCGACACGTCCAGGAGCAGCTCGCTCGTTCCGGAGGTCAGCTGCCGCACGCCGCTGCCATCGGGCTTCATCGTCCAGACGTGATTGTCGCCCGCGGGTTCGAGCCGCTGGAAGGCGACACCCGTCGTGTAGGGAACGAAGTTGGTGACGAAACCGGCGTTGGTGGTGAGCACTCGGGGCGCACCGCCAGGCTCGAGTGACCACAGCTGCAGCAGTCCTTCGTGGATCGCGTTGAAGAAGATGTGTTCCCCATTCCCAGCTTGGACTCCCCCCGGCGAGTTCTCCGGGTTGGTGACGGACGTGATCTGGCGCGCCGCTTCGCCATCGACGGTCGCGATCCAGAGATTGGCCAGCGTGAGCGCGCGCGTGCTCGCGATCACATCGCTGGCGCTGGAAACGGAGACGCCGTTGTACGCAGTGAGATCATTGGTGATGAGTCGCTTGTGGCGCCCGTCGCGATCGATGAGAAAGATCTGCGGCACGAACACGCCGGCGAGGTCGGCACCGGTGGCGACGAAGCCACTGCCGTCGGCGAGCCACTCCGGAGCCGTGAGCACCGCGGCCTTGTCGACGCGCACGACCTCGCGCCGGCCATCCTCGACCCGGTACACCACGAGCGTGCTGATGATGCCGCTCGCCCCCTGCTCGAACTCCGAGGCGACGACGAGCTTGCCGTCCGGGGACCAAGAGGGACCCCCGTTGTATACCTTGGGCCGCGGCAAGGTCGCGAGCGTGCGCTCCTCGCCGCTTTCCAGGTCACGCCACACGATGGTATCCATGTTTTTTTGTGGCACGCCACGATGGAAGACGAACTGTCTGCCGTCGGGGGAGAACGACACACGCGAATCGACGTCGAACGCGCGTTCGCGTGGTGTGCCGCCGAGCGAGGCGACTTGCATGAGAGAGCTGTAATTCGGCGTGTCGGGTTTCGATTGCAGAAAGAACAGATAGTTGCCGTCCGGCGTGAAGCGCAAGCCGGAGAGAGCTTGATTCCCGAGCGGCAGGACCTCGACGTCGCTGCCGGTTGCGACCTGGCGGACACGCAGGCTGGAGCGGCCGCCGACCTGGGTCGAGTAGCCGAGATAGCGCCCGTCCTGGCTGAGAACGCATTCGACGACATCGCCGCGATTGGTCTGCGTCAGAATGCGCAGCGCCGCTGGCGCCGGCGATTGGCTCTCGCGGCGCCGTTCACGCATGACCTCGAGGCCGACCGCGACGATCACGGCCATTCCCACCGCGGTCAGGACTGCGAGCCGCCGCGGCGTGAGCCCGCGTCGGGCCGGCGGCAACGCCGGTGTGGTCAGAATGCCGCTCCCGGACGACGCCGACGCGGACAGCGAATCGAATTCGTCGACGATGTCGCGCAGCTCGATGGCGATGTCCTTCATCGATTGCAGCCGCTGTTCCGGGTTCTTCGCCAGGCAGCGGCGGATGATGCGCCGGAGCTCGGCGGGCACGGCGGCGTTCAATTGATCGATTGGCGCCGGCTCCTGGCGCAGGATCTTGGTCATGGTTTCGACGCCGGTCTCGGCGGCGAATGGGTGCTTGCCGGTCCCGGCCTCGTAGAGCATGCAGCCGAGGGCGAAGATGTCGGAGCGGTGGTCGACGTTCTTGCCCTGCACTTGCTCCGGCGACATGTAGCCCGCGGTTCCCAGAACCGCGCCGTCGCTGGTGCGATCGGTGGCCATGGTCTGGGCGTTGGTGGTGCTCGCATCGGCGGTGCGTGACTCGGTCAGCTTCGCCAGTCCAAAATCGAGCACCTTGGCGAAGCCATCGCCGGAGACCATGATGTTGCTGGGTTTGAGATCCCGGTGCACGATTCCGGCCGCGTGCGCCTTGGCGAGGCCGTCGGCGACTTGTGCCAGGTAACCGAGGAGAGTGCGCAGATCGGTGCCGTCGTGGATGAGATCCGAGAGCGTTTTGCCGCTCACGAGCTCCATCGAGATGTAGTGCACGGCGCCGGGATCGCGCGGTGATCCGTCCGCATCCAGCACCGACTCCTGGCCGATTTCGTAGATGGTGACGATGTTGGGATGATTGAGCGAGGACGCCGACTTGGCTTCGAGGACGAACCGGCGTACGCGCTCTTCGGAGCGCACGAGCTCCGGGGGCAGGATCTTGAGCGCGACCTTGCGCTCGAGCGAGAGGTCGTCCGCCAGGTAGACCTCTCCCATGCCTCCGGCGCCGAGCGGTCCGATGATCCGGTAACGGGCGATGCGATCGCCCGGATGCAACGTGCGTCCCGATGGCATGCCCGTCCTCCTCGTGCCAACCGGCGCCATGGTAGCCCGTGGTGGGCTTCATGCCAATCTCACCACGGACCGGCGCCGGATCCAGCGAGGCGGCTGGATGTCTGGCGCGATCGAACCCCCCAATTCCATGCATTGCGCACGAAGGGTGCCGTGATCGACGCCGGCTTGGATTCCATTCCGGGCAAAGCACGCGTCGACGTGCTAGGATCCTCGCATCACAACGTGTGTCGTTTCTTCAAGTTGCGAGTCGGTCTCAGGGCAGGCGCCCGGAGCACGAGCATGATTGGCCGCAGGCTGGGGCACTTCCGCATCCTCTCCGAGCTCGGAGCCGGGGGCATGGGTGTGGTCTACAAGGCCCAGGACGAGCAGCTGGCGCGGTTCGTTGCCCTCAAGCTATTGCGACCCGAATACGCAAAAAGTGAAGACAGTCGGCGCCGGTTCCTGCGCGAGGCACGCGCGGCCGCCCACGTCGAGCATTCGTACATCGCCGCCATCCACGCGGCCGGCGAAGAAGACGACATTCTCTTCATCGCCATGGAGTATGTCAGCGGCTCGACGTTGCGGTCGATCCTGCGCCGGGGCCCGCTCTCGCCGCGAGATGCGCTGCACCATGGCATGGAAGTCGCCGAGGGTTTGGCGCACGCACACTCTCTCGGTGTCGTGCACCGTGATCTCAAGCCCGAGAACATCATGATCGGCAAGGATCACGCCAAGATCCTGGACTTCGGTCTCGCCAAGCTCCTGGAAGAGCGTGACGAGGAAGCGAGCTCTCTGTTCAGCTCGCGGGCCACGAGGTCGGATGACGAGACACGGCAATCGTCGCGGTTGGGAACACCCGCCTACATGTCGCCGGAACAGGTGCGTGGGACCCTGGTCGACAGTCGGTCGGACGTCTTCGCTTTCGGCGCCACCCTCTACGAGGCCTTGACGGGCCGAGCAATTTTCAAGCGCGAGACGAATGCGGACACGCTGGCCGCCATCCTGCGCGATGAGCCGGTGCCGGCGTCGAGCCTCAATCCCGCGGTTTCCGACGAGCTGCAGTGGGTGCTGGAGAAGGCCCTCGCCAAGGAACCACGCGACCGTTACCAGGACACGCGAGATTTGGTGGTCGACCTCGAACGCCTGCGCTGGAGGAAGGAGCGTCCGGTCGTTCCGTCGAACTCACAGGGTGAGAGGGCGCCAAGCGAGGACACCCCGACAGTCCCGCTGGCCGTCGATGCGCACGATTCGCCCGCGCCGGCTGGCTCCTCTCCCACACCAGTCACTTCCGAATCGCCGGCGCCGGTTGGTTCTGTTGCGTTCGAGCCCCAGAGTAACTCCAGTGGTGCTTCCACCATCCGCCCCAGACGACGCATCGGCTGGTGGATCGCCGGGGTGGCGGTCGTGGCGGTCATCGCTGTCGCGATCTTCTGGCCAGACCCGCCAGAATTGCCCGAGCCGTTGCCGCCTCCGTCACCGCCAGCCAGTGTGGTCTTTTACGAACGAGGACTCCACTACCTGCGCGAGGAAGGCGAGACATTGGGCAGCCTCGACGACGCAATCCACATGTTCCACCGCTCCTTGGAAGCAGATTCGAACTCCGCCAACGCCTGGGCCGCTTTGGGCGAGGCGTATTGGACGCGGTTCAATCTCACGAAAGACGAAGCGTCGAGCGGCGAGGCCGAGAAGGCCGTCTCTCGGGCGCTCGCCATGGCTCCGGATCTGCCCGAGGTCCTCGTTGCCCAGGGGCGAGGATTGCTGGTCCAGCGGCGCTACGCCGACGCGCAGGCGGTGTTGCTGCGAGCCGTTGCCGAGCACGGGGATCTCGACATTGCGTGGTCCAATCTCGGCTGGGCGTATCAGGGGCAGCGCAATTATGCCGAAGGCTTGAAAGCCATTCGCCGCGCGATCGAGCTCAACCCGCAGAGCTTCCGTCACCACGTCTTGCTCGGCAATTTCTACCGCCGCTTCCGTGAGAACGAAGCCGCCATCGAGTCCTATCGCCGAGCCCTCGAGCTCAAGCCCAATAGCGTTTCCGCCTTGAACAACCTGGGAAGCGTCCTGCTGTTGAAGGCATCCTACGACGAAGCAGCGGAAGCCTTCACCCGCTCGCTCAGTATCGAGAAGAACGCCAGCGCCTACGGCAATCTCGGCACCATACACTTCTACCGCGGGGACTATCCCGCGGCGGAAAAGAGCTACCGCAGTGCCCTGGAGCTGGAACCCAACGACAGCGTCCACTACCACAACCTGATCGATGCCCTGATCAAACAAGGGAAAAACGACGAGGTGCGCGCGGTGAGTGCGAAGGCGGCCACCCTGCTACAGCGGCAAGCCGACGAAATGCCCCAGGACGCAGAAGTGCGCGCGCGCCTCGGGATATTCTGCGCGCGCGCCGGCGAGGTCGAACGTGCACTGGATGCAGCGGCACGAGCCGAAGCGCTGCAACCCGGCAACGCCGAGATCCTGTTCCGTTCGGCCGCGATCCTTTGCATCGTCGACCGCACGGAAGAGGCACTGGACCGCTTGGAGAAAGCGGTCCAGAACGGCCTCAACAAGGTCGAGATCGAGAACAACGCCGACTTCGAACGCCTGCGCTCATCCCCTCGTTACCGCAGAATCCTCGATCTGGCCAGCTGAGAACCGATGGCCTGGATCGCCTTTCATCGCAGTCGCCGCGAGCGGTCCCACACTCAAGGCTCGTCGACGATGATCACCGGATCCTCTTCGGTGACTAGAGTGCCGTTCGAGTCGAAACCACGGATGGTGTATTTCGCTGACAAGGGACTGGAGCCGCCCAGGTCAGGTACGTCTCCGTAAATCGTGCCTTTGCCCACGAACGGTTTCTTGAATTTCTTGCTGGAGCCAAAGAACTTGTGAGCGGGAAGCTGGAAATCGATCTCGGTTTCCACAATGTTCGGGTTGACGGCGTACACCGTCCAATTGATCCGGTCGAACTGCTTGGCCACCGGATAGGGCTGACTGACCACGGGTTTCGGTGCCGGGTCGGTTGCAGTAGGCGCGGGGAAAATGATGTCGAGATTGAGATTCGCCACGGGGGGTCTCCCTTTCGGAGTCCGGCTTCGAGCAAGGAAGGAATGAGGCAATTCAATCACATCTCGTCTTCTCGGTCAAATCGGCACCGTCGGATCAGGGGATCTACTGATTCCATCACCCGCTCGTGGGCTGGTCTTTGGGTTTGTCGACGAGTCTAGATCGACGAGTTTTGACAATTGCCTGGAAAGCGACTTCATGGTCGCCACCGGAACGGTTCCGGATGCTGAATGAGGTACATGGGAATGCCGGACGACGACGAACCCTGGCCCGATTCGAGCGCAGCGCTCGATGAAGTTCAGAAGCGCCTCGCCACGACGCCGATGTCGCTCTGGCAGCCGCCAGGACCCGAAGTGGTCGCGCTGTTGCCATCGATCGCGGGGACCTTCGTCTGCTTCGGACGCGGGGGGAGTGGCGCCGGCGAGCGCGGTGACCAGGGCTGGGCGGGTGCGGCGTGGTTCGTGAACGGCGAGCTGGCCGCCACGGCGACCGCTCGTGCAACGGCGGCGGCTGCTTACGATCCGGGCCACCTCGCCCTGCGGGAGGGGCCGCTGCACGAAGCGGCGCTGCGCCGATTGCCGACACTTCCAGAACTATTGCTCGTCGATGCCACCGGCCGCGATCATCCGCGACGCGCCGGCCTGGCGTTGCATCTCGGCGCGAAGCTCCGCTGCGCGAGCGTCGGCGTCACCAATCGCTTGCTCGTCGCCACAGGCGATCTGCCGGCCGACGAGCCCGGTGCCGTGTCGCCGTTCACCTTCGACGGCGAGACCGTCGGCTGGTGGCTACGTGTACGGCGCGGTGTCCGCCCACTCGCCGTGCATGCCGCCTGGCGCACCGATGCCACGACCGCGCTCGCCATCGTGCAAACGACTCTCAGCCGCGTGCGAACGCCCGAACCATTGCGCTTCGCGCGACGATTAGCACGCGAAGCGCGTGCTCGCGGCACGCGATGAAAACGAGGGGACTCTGCAGCGAACGCAGCCGCGTTGCGCGCGCCGAGGCGCGAGCGTGAAGACACAGTCTCTGCGGCAGGGACCTTGAGGGTGAACCATTGTCGGCCTGGGTCATTGTATTATCCACAATTCAGCAGAGTGATTCAAAATGCGCTACCACGCCGCCGCGCCGATGGGGATGGCAGATTCGGTGTAAACGCTGTTCCCATCGGCGCTCGGCGCCTACTGCGCACCGATTCCCCTGCCGTCCTCACGCCGCGAGTTGTGCCGCTTCTGTAAACGCTGTTCACATCCTCGAGTTCGCGCAAGGGTTGGCACGAAATAGGCTTCGCTGCGCAATTGTGAGCGTTCACTGTTACTCAACCTCTTGACATTCGACTCGCGTTTTTCTATATTCAGTTCGCCCTCCTCCCAAAAGAATTTGCTTCTCCTCAAGGTGGGGTCACCATGAGTGTGGAGATCGCGATGCCAGAAACCACCGCCTTCGCAGCCACGGAAGCGGCGACCGCCTTGCCGCGCCGGCAAGCCTCACACAGCGCTGGAGCACCCGCTCCTGGTGCTTGCGCGCCCGCCGCGCGCGCGATGGGCGCAGCTCCTGCGAACGTGCTCCAGGATGAAGCGACTCGCGGTGCCATTCGCATGAATGGCATTCGGGCTGCGATGGAGCAGCCATCGATCCCGTTCACGGTGCTCTCCGGCGATCGCCTGCTCTGCCGTCTCGCCGCCCTCCGCGACTCCATCACCGTTCCCATGGCGCGTGCCGCATTCGCGATCACGAAATGTGAAGCGTGGACCGCCTGCGGCTACCGGAACATCTTCGATTTCGCGCGCGAGCGGCTCGATCGGGACCAGCGCTGGCTGCAGGACTTGGTGCGCCTGCACGAGACGCTGGAGAAGCATGCAGCGATCGCTGCAGCTTTCAGCGGGATCGACGGTGGACCGCTCCTCGGACAGATGGCAGCGATTCAAATCGGCCGCGTGGCAAGAGACTCCAATGTGGGCGCCTGGATCGAACGTGCGCGGAACATGCCGTTCGCGGAGCTGCGTGCTAAAGTGGTGCGGGACCTTGCGCGCGGCAGGGGCGTGCAAGCGCCAAGAATCGGCGAGCAGCAGCCCGGTGACGGCGCTCAGCCTGGCTCGTCACCTGCGGCGAGCTCCGAGACATTCGACGACGGGATGGATGCACCGCGTGTCGCGGTGCGTCAGATGGTGCCGCCGGACATCAAGATCATCTTCGACGACGTTCTCGAGCACCATCACGCGGTCGCGGGCTACGGCTCTGGTCCCGCGGCCTTCGTCGAAGCGCTCGGAGCCGAGGTCGCAGGCAGCGGCCTCGTGCTGCCGGAGGACTACCATCCTCGATTCCATCGCGGCACCATCAAGCACCGACCCGGGCAGATCTGGAACCACCTGGGTGAGGGAGTTTCTGCGAAGCGCGCAATCGAATGTTTGGGCACCGGGCTTGGCCCCATCTCGGAGCTCGCGTCACGGGCAAGCCGCAGGGCCCATCGTCACTTGACCGAGTTCGCCGAGGTTCAAGCTCGGCTCGCGCGCCTCGAGCGCAAGCTCGCCATCGAGTTCGGTGGCGCATCGAGGGTCGGGAACTCTGACAGCGCTTTGATCGGGGCCACAGCCGAAGATCAACTGACGATCGAGGCTGGGGACGGCAAAGTGCACACAGATTTGGCCGAGCTCGGACTCCGCTTCCAGGTCCCGGATGGAGTTGCGACCACTTCCGCAGCCTGGCTCGTCACAGACTCTCGGGTCATGTCGTGGTCACGCAAGCGCGACCTCAAGCGTCTCGCTGGCGTGCTGGGGTCACTGATCCGGCTGCAGAACACCATCGAGATGGACATCGCCGACCTCTTGCTCGAGCTCGACGAACATCAGGCTTGGAAATGGCTCGGCTTCGAGGACCTCGAGGACTACGCCGAAGAGCATCTCGGCATGGGACGATCCACAGCGCGCAAGCGCGTCTGGCTGGTCCGAAGCCTGCGTCACCGGCCCGAGATCCGCGCTGCCTTCGATGATGGCGTCCTCGGACTCGTGGCGACCCAGTGTGCCGTCGTGGCCTTGCGCGACGCTAGGGCCGATGCAGCGCTCCAGAAGCAATGGATCGAGAACGCGCGCGACCGGACCGTGAAGGGTCTGCGGGACGACATCCGTCTGGTCAAACGCAACCATCTGCTCCGGTGCGTCGAGGTCGCACGTGGCTTGACCCCAGGTCTTGCTCCACGTTTTCCGGGCCGCGGACTCGCAGAATCGACTTCTGCTCCACGTTTTCCGGGTCAAGGACCGGCGCAATCCGATTCCGCTCCACGTTTTCCGGGTCAGCCACCCGACCCGCGTGCTCCACATCACTTCGCACCAGCGAGCGACGCCGAATGGCGGGCTGCGCTCCGCTTCGGGCCTGGACAAACCTTCGACTCCGTCTTCGCTCTCGGCTACGGGCTCCTCGAGCGCGTCGTCCATCACGGGCCTCTCATGGAAGTCCCCCTCACCTTCCATCTACTCGAGGCCGAAGCCAGCATTTTCCTGCGCAGCATCGAAGCCGCTCGACGAGTGCTCGTCGAGCGTGTCCAGAATTCGTCCGCACCCGGGGACCAGAGCCGATTTACTCCCGCGACGCGCATCGCACAAGACTACGTCCACCACGGTGAACGCGTCCCGAGCTGGGTCGGTCTCTTGGCCCTCCTCGAAGAATGGGTCATGGTGCACGACGCCTTGAAGTCCGACGGCACTCGACCCGTCCTCCGGCGCGACCGTTATCGCTGCATGGCACCGGGATGCACGGCGCGCGTCAACGTCCAGGTACATCACCTGGAATACCGCGGCTGGGGCGGCGACAACGCACCCGAGAACCTCCTCGTGCTCTGTGTGTTTCACCACTTGCAGGGCGAGCACGGTGGCTTGGCCCGTGTCCGCGGCCGCTCCCCGCTCGCTGTCGTCTGGCAGCTCGGCGTCGACGATCTCGCCGTCTGGTACCGAAACGAACGCCGTATCCCGCCACCGACTGAGTTCATGCGCTGACGGTGCGCTCGATCGCCGTCCTGGGGATCACTGAATCGTCAGGCAGTGTGGGGGGTGGACGTGGCATTTGCCGGTGGTCCGGAGTGCGCTGAACCAGCCGGCCGAGAACCGTGCTGTATCCCGCTACAGGCCACTGGCTCATGCCGGCACGGCGCCGCGAAAGATCAGCGCGTCAGCTTGCGGTACTGGATCCGATGCGGCTGATCCGCCTCGCGGCCGAGTCGGGCGCGGCGCGACGCTTCGTAGTCCTGGTAATTGCCCTCGAACCAGACGACCTGGCTGTCGCCCTCGAA
>Ga0075428_100000455_pt1 | contig 41001 bp, 32 predicted proteins | sample RhiMetdeltSRZDD2_FD_75291 | JGI IMG/M metagenome (GOLD analysis project Ga0075428, IMG submission 75291) | Populus rhizosphere microbial communities from Tennessee, USA - Rhizosphere MetaG P. deltoides SRZDD2 | ecosystem: Host-associated > Plants > Roots > Rhizosphere > Soil | place: USA... | reverse complement strand
CGCCAGCTGGGAATGCATGCGCGCTTGCTGGGCATCGGGGCATTGGGTGCGGCGGTGGTGGATCTGGCAGCGGCACCGGGTACGGGCGGCGTGCTCGGCAGAGTCGAGATACGCGTGTTGTTGGCGTTGATGGGCAAGGCCGGTACGACGATCGTGGTCGCAGCCTTGGTCGCGATTGTGCTGGTGCGCTACGGCGGGCCGGTCTTCCGTCTGCTCATGAGGCACTCGGGCCCGCTGCGCCAGCGTGGCGCGCGCGTCACCCAAGCGTTGGCAATGGGTTGGTCGCACGCGACGCGCGAGCTGCGGCACTTGTTGCTGCCGGCGGCGCACGAAACCGCGCCGGGCCTCCTCACCGCTCCCGGCGTCGGCGCGCTGGCATCGCTGCCTGCGGCTCCCGGGTGGAGGGAACGCGTGGAGCCGAGCCGGCCAGCGTCGAGCGAGGCCGCGCCGAAAATCCGTGATCTGCAGCGCACGCCGCCGCCGCGCGTCGTCGAAGTGCCGGGCATGATTCCCGAAAGCGAGCGCGAAGAGCGGCCGCGCGTCGAGGCCGCGCACTACGCCTGTCCGCCGCTCACGATCCTGCAGGATTTCCAATCGGAGGCCGCGCCCGCCGCCGACGGCGAATACCTGGCCCTGTCGCGCACGCTGGAAGAAAAGCTCGCCGACTTCGGCATTGGCGGCCGCGTTTCCGAAGTGCAACCGGGACCGGTCATCACGACCTACGAATTCGAGCCCGCTCCCGGCATCAAGGTCAGCCAGGTGACGAGCCGTGTGGACGATCTGGCCATGGCGTTGCGGGCGCAATCGATTCGCATGGTGGCGCCGATTCCCGGCAAGGCCGCCATCGGCATCGAGATCCCGAACGGCGAGCCACAGATGGTGGCGTTGCGCGAGATCATGCAATCCTGGGCCGACGACCTGCACGTCGGCGCCCTGGGACTCGCGCTCGGCAAGACGGTGAGCGGCGAACCCTTCTTCGCCGATCTGGCCGCGATGCCGCATCTGCTGGTGGCAGGCGCCACCGGTTCGGGCAAGAGCGTGTGCATCAACGTCATCCTCTGCAGTTTGCTGCTGCGGCACGATCCGACCGAAGTGAAGCTGTTGCTGATCGATCCGAAGATGCTCGAGCTCAACGCCTATCGCGACATCCCACACTTGCTGCATCCGGTGGTCACCGATCCGAAGGAGGCCTACAAGGCCTTGCACTGGATGACGGTGGAGATGGAGCGCCGCTATCGTGAGCTCGCGCGCGCCGGCGTGCGCAACATCGTCGGCTACAACAAGAAGGTGCGCGCGGGCGACTGGAAGGACGAGACGGGCGAGCCGCACGAAGTGCTGCCGTACGTCGTCGTCGTCGTCGACGAGCTGGCCGATCTCATGATCCAGGTGGGCGGCGAGATCGAGACGCCGATCGCGCGCCTGGCGCAGATGGCGCGCGCCGTCGGCATCCATCTCGTGGTGGCGACGCAACGTCCCTCGGTCGACGTGATCACCGGCGTGATCAAGGCGAACTTTCCCTGCCGCATCGCCTTCCAGGTTTCGTCGCGGGTGGACTCGCGCACGATCCTCGACGGCAACGGCGCCGAGGCGCTCCTCGGTCGCGGCGACATGTTGCTCCTTCCCGGCGGGCGCCCGAGCCCCATTCGCCTGCACGGCGCCTTCGTCAGCGTCGAGGAATGCGAACGCATCGCGGCGCATTGGCGCTCCTTCGGCCGCGGCGCCGGTCAGCTCGATCTCGACGATCCTCGCACCGGAGCCGCCGGCGAGGCCTCGGCCGACGACGATCTCTTCGAGACCGCCCGCGAGCTGGTGGTGCGCAGCGGCGTCGCCTCGGTGTCCTATTTGCAGCGCCGGCTCAAGGTGGGGTATTCTCGCGCCGCACGGATCATGGACATGCTCGAGGAAGCGCAAGTCGTCGGTCCCGGTTCCGGGGCGAAAGCACGCGAGATCCTCGAGCGTCCAGAGGACCTGCCCCAGCGCGCCGAATGAACCCTGACCCCCGCGGTTCCATGACTCTCTTCTCGCCCTCGCCGCTCGTTCCGCCCGCGACTCTCGCCGGCGTGCGTGTCTATCTCGATTCGCTCGGCTGCGCCAAGAACCTCGTCGATGCCGAGGCGACGCTCGGCCTGTTGGCCGCCGCGGGTGCGCGATCGGTCAGCGATCCCGCCGCCGCCGACGTGTTGTTGGTCAACACCTGCGGGTTCCTGGAAATCGCGCGCGAGGAGTCCGTGCAGCGCATCCTCGAGCTGGCGCAACACAAGGCATACGGACACGGCCGCATTCTCGGCGTTCTCGGCTGTCTGGTGGCGCGTGCGCCGGAGGAGTTGGCCGAGTCGCTGCCCGAAGTCGATCTGTGGTTGCCCGCGGGCGCGCACGGCCAGCTCGGCGCATTGCTCGAGGCAGCGATGGCCCAGCAACCCGCCGTCGCCTTGCGCGCGGCAACGGATCGCTCTGGCAGCCGCCGTGCGCCGAGCGGCGCATTCGCCGGCTTCGGGCAACGCGTCCTGCTCACCCCGGCGCACACGGCGTATCTCAAGCTCTCCGAGGGCTGCAGCAATGCCTGCACCTTCTGCTCCATTCCGCTGATGCGTGGCACGCAGCGTAGCCGCCCGGTGGCGGACCTCGCCGCCGAAGCACGCGCGCTGGCGGCGCGCGGTGTGCGCGAGCTGCATCTCGTGGCGCAGGATCTGACTCATTACGGCTTTGATTTGCCCGAGCGCGCCGACCTTCTCGATGTCGCGCGCGCGCTCGCCGAGATCGACGGCCTCGAATGGATCCGGTTGTTGTACGCGCACCCGAGTCACCTGACGGCGCGCATGGCCAAGGAGCTGTTCGAATTGCCGCGCATCGCCCGCTATCTCGACATGCCGATGCAGCACGCGTCGACACGGGTGCTGCGCGCCATGCGGCGGCCGTACACGGCGGCGAAATTGCGCCGGCAATTTCTCGACCTGCGCCAGCGGCGACCCGAGATCGCGTTGCGCACCTCGGTGATCGTCGGCTTTCCAGGAGAAACCGAGCGCGACTTCGTCCAATTGTGCCGATTCGTCGAAGAGATCGAATTCGATCGCCTCGGCATCTTCACCTATTCGCGCGAGCCCGGGACCGCGTCGTATGACCTCGCGGGGCGGCCGCGCGCGAGCACCGCCATGCGCCGCATGCAGGTGTTGACCGAGATTCAGATGCACATCGCCGCGCGGCGCGCCGCCGCGCGCGTGGGGACTCGACCTCGCGTCCTCGTCGACGCCCGGATCGATGCCGGCGGCGTCGAAGGGTCGCCGCTCTGGCCGCGGGCGCAAGCGATCGGGCGAACGGAGAGCGAGGCGCTCGACATCGATGGCCTGGTGTTTCTGGAATCCACGCGACCGCTCGTGCCCGGGGAGTTCGTGGACGCCACCATCGTCGATGCCTGCGTCCACGACCTGCGGGCACGTGTGGGACCCACTGCGAGCCCGCCGGGACTCGCAGCCTGAACTCGTTGTCGCGCGGGCTCTTGCTGCATTGGAACGCTCGCCAAGTCCTTGACTTGGCGCGCCACGTGCGCCTTAACTTGAGTTGGTCCTGTTGCTTGCCCGAACCTGCCGCGGGAGGAAACGTGGTGCGGATGCGGAATGGGTGCGTGGGAGTGGGGCTCGCTCTGGCGGTGATTGGCGCAGTGCGGACCGCGAGTGCGCAGGAATCCCAGCGCACCAACTTCGAGCTGGTCCGCGACGCGGCACGCGCCGCGTGCACACAGTTGGTGGGCAAGCTGCCGACAGACGCACGCGGCGGTGAGGTCGCGATTCGCAGCGTCGGCACGCACGATGGTTCCTTTCTGGTCGAGAACGCGCTCGCCGGCGCTCTCGCCGAGTCGGGGATGACCGTGCTCACGCGGCCGGACTCGCTCGGTCTGGAGCTCGAGTTCGAGGTCGTCGATCTGAGAATCGCGTACCCGCGCGCGTGGCGGCACGCTTGGTTCGGTGAGCGCCGTCTCGAACGCGAAGCGAGCGCGCGGATATTCGCCCGCCTGGTCGATCAGGATGCCGCGAGCATTCTCTGGAGCGAACAGGCCGAATCCAAGCTGAGCGACGAGGTGGCGGAGGACAATTTGAGCGTGCTGGAGGAAAAAGGCAGCGCGGATTATCTGAAAGCGACGCTCCCCGAGCAGGGATGGAACCGCTACGTCGAGCCCGTGGTCGTGACCGGAATCGTGGTCGGTTTGATCGCGCTGTTCTTTTCCAACCAGAATGCGTCGAACTGAATGGGTCCGGGAAGCCGCTCGGGAGTTGACCAGGAGTGACGATGGAACCGCAGAACGCTCTCGCACATGGACGCAGTCTGCTCGGGCTCGGCCGCTACGCGGAAGCGGTGCGCGTGCTGCAACTAGCCGCCTACCATCGGCCCGAATGGCCGGACGTGCACAACCAGCTGGCTCTGGCGTTGTCGCTCCAGGGCGAACCGCTGCGCGCCGAATCGCATCTGCAACGGGCACTCGAGCTCAACCCCGACTACGCCGAGGGCCATCTCAATCTCGCCATCCTCCTGTTCGAGCGGGGTGCATACCAAGGTGCGCGCGAGCATCTGCGGACCTTCGATCGTCTGGCCCGCCGCGCCGGTGAAGAGCTGCCCGAAGCAGCGCTCGACGACTTGGCCAAGCGCCACGTCGGGTTGGCGGAGCGCTACCGCAGTTATGGCTTGCTCCCGGAGGCGGAGGAAGAGCTGCGGCGCGCGCTGCGGCTCTGCCCGGGATACGCCGATGTGAGGCTGGGTTTGGCGCGTGCGCTGTTCGAGCGCGGCAAGCTCGAGCAAGCCAGCGAACAGCTGGATCTGGTACTCCAGTCCATGCCCGAACTGCAAGAGGCCCGTCTGCTGCAGGGTCAGCTGGCGCAAGCGCGTGGCGACATCGGCGCGGCGCGCACCGCGTGGGAGCAAGTCCGCCACGGCCCGGCAGCGGTGCAGGCCCGCGCCTGGCGCGAATGTCTCGAGACCGCGTCGAGCTCCGCGAGGTTGGAGTGGATCGATGCCGTGCTCGATCCGCGCCTGGGAGCGCGGTGAGATCGACCTTCTCCACGTGGCGACGCGCGCTCCGGATCGCCGGCGCGACCTTGACCCTGCTCGGCGGCTGTGGCCTGCCGCCGGTGCCGGTGTCCAAGGATTCCGAACGCTATGAATTCGAGGTCGGCCGCGTCTCGCTCGAGGCCAATCGATTTCTCGATGCGCAGGCACACTTCAAGCGTTTCTTGGACCTGCACCCCGGGCATGCTCTCGCCGATTCGGCGCAGTTCCTTCTCGGGATGGCGCAGTACAAGGGCAAGTCTTTCGCCGAGGCCGCGGTGGAGTTTTCCATCCTGGTGCGCGAGTTTCCCCGCAGCTTGCTCCGGGACGACGCCGCTTACCAAGAGTGCTTGTGCTACGTCGGGCAAATGCGACCACCCCAGCTCGATGCCACCTTCGCGCTGCGGGCGCGGACGTGCTTGCAGGAGTTCCAACTGCGCTATCCGGAGTCGCCGCATACGGCCGACACGCGCGAGCGCTTGATCGAGGTCGCCGATCGGCTCGCCGAGAAGGAGCATCAGATCGGCATGATGTGGATCAAGCGCAAGCAGTGGGCTTCCGCGCTGGTCTACTTCGAGGTCGTGCTGCGCGACACGCCCGAGAGCCGCTGGGTGCCCGAGGCCTTGCTGTGGAAGGCGCGCTGCCACGAGTTGCTCGGGCAGTCGGCGGAGGCGGAGGCGACCTATCGCCGGCTGATCGCTGATTTTCCCGGACATCGCGCCGCGGTCGAGGCCGAGCATCGGTCGTCGGCAGCGGAGCCACAAACCGCGCCAGAACCGCGCTAGGACGCCCATGCGCGTCGCCCTGTTCGGTGGCAGCTTCGATCCGGTCCACCAAGGCCATCTGGTGGTGGCGGAAGTCTTGCGCCACGTCGAGCGTCTCGATCGCGTCGTGTTCGTCCCGGCGTGGCGCTCGCCGCACAAGGGCCGGTCCGTGGCCGGACCCGAGGACCGGTTGGCGATGTTGCGCCTGGCCGTGCGCGGCAATCCGGCGTTCCGCATCAGCGATGTCGAGCTGCGGCAGAGCAGGCCCTCGTACACCATCGACACCATTCGCACCTGGCGCGCGCGGAGCGGCGAGCGGCCGACCCTGTTGCTCGGCGGCGATGCACTGCTCGACTTGCCGTCCTGGCGACAATGGCTGGACATCGTCGCCGAAGCGCGGCTGGTCGTGTTCGCGCGCCCCGGCGCTGCGCGAGCCCGCCGTCGCGCCACGGCGCTCGGCCTGCATTATCACGAGCTGGTGCTGTCGTCGGTCTCGAGCTCGAGCATCCGATCGCTGCTCGGCCGCCAGATCTCCGTGCGCTACCAGGTGCCCGACCTCGTGCGCCGGTACATCGAAGCCCACGGTCTGTATGGCTGGCGCCGGCGGAGGCGCGCATGAAGGTCCTGCTCCTCGACGGCACCGGGCTCGCCTACCGCTCGTACTACGCTTTCGTGCGCAATCCGCTGCGCAACTCACGCGGTGAAGAAACCAGCCTCACCTTCGCCTTCGTCAACACCGTGCTCAAGGCACTCGAACGCCATGCGCCGGCGCGCGCCGCGATCGTCTTCGACGCGCCCGGCAAGACCTTCCGCCACGATCTCGACGCCACATACAAGGCCGGGCGTCCCCCCATGCCCGACGCGATGGCGGCACAGCTCGGGCGCCTGTACGAAACCCTCGATGCATTTCGCCTGCCGCGGTTGCAGGTCCCGGGCGTCGAAGCCGACGACGTCCTGGGCACCTTGGCGCGGCGGTTCGAGCGCGCCGGCGCCCAGGTCTACTTGGTGACCGGCGACAAGGACTTTCAACAATTGCTGTCCGATTCGATTCGCATGTTGCGCTGGCGCCGCGCCGGCACCGAGCTCGAGGAAATCGGTCCCGCCGAGTTGCGGGCCCAGCTCGGTCTCGAGGCCGCGCAGATCGTGGACTATTTGGCGCTCACAGGGGATGCGGTGGACAACGTTCCCGGCGTGCGCGGGATCGGAGAGAAGACGGCGCGCAAGCTGTTGCTCGATCACGGTTCGCTCGAGGCGATCTACGCCGAGATCGAGCGCTTGACCCCACTGTCGCTGCGACAGAAGCTCCAGGCGGGGCGGGAATCGGCCGAGCATTCGCGCCAGCTGCTGCGCATCGTGACCGACGTGCCGCTCGACGTCGGCGAGGACGACCTGCAGTGGCAAACACCCGACTGGCCACGACTCCAGCAGATCTTGCGCCAGCTCGAGTTCTGGCATCTGTTGCAGAAGCTGCCGGCGCCGACAGCAGCGGCGAGTCCGGTGCATGTCGAGGCCGTCGAATCCGAAGCGCAATTGACGGCGTTGGCCGAGCGCCTGCGAGCCGCGGAGCAGCTGGCCGTGATCGCGCAGACCGCGCCCGACCCTGGGGGGAGAGAAGGAATCCATGCTCTCGCACTCGCGCCATCCGCCGACCATGCTTTCGTCCTGCACTTCGAAAGCGCACGGTCGCAGCCGCTCCTCGGCGGGCTCGGTCTCGAAACGCCGCGTGGCGAAGGCTGGGACATCGCGACCGTGCGCGCGGTGCTCGGCAACTGCATGCGGCGGAGTGGGCTCCGACTCCTCGGGCACGATCTCAAGCACCTGGTGACCTTGTTGCACGCCGAAGGCTTCGTCCTGGGGGAACCCTGGTTCGACACCATGGTCGCTTCCTACGTGTTGGATCCATCGCGCCCGACGCCGGATCTCGAGGCGATCGTCGCCCAGCAGCTCGAGTCGCAGGTGCCGCGCCCAGGCGCCGCCCGCGGGGGTGACGCTCGCCGCATGCCGCGCGCCGAGAGCGAGAAGTGGGTCGGAGGTCTCGCCGCGGCGTTGCATCCTCTCGTCGCACGGCTCGAGACCAAACTTCGCGACGCACACCTGCATGGATTGTTCGACGAGGTCGAAATGCCGCTCCTCCGCGTGCTTTTCGACATGGAGCAGGCTGGTGTCAAGGTGGACGTGGCGCAGCTCGGCAAGCTGTCACACGAGCTCGAGGAGCGCAGCGCGGTTCTCGCGACGGCGATCTATGCGCTCGCGGGCCGCCCGTTCAATCTGCAGTCGCCGCGGCAGCTGGGCGAAATCCTCTTCACCGAGCTCGGACTGCCGCACGGCAGGCGCACGCAGAAAGGTTGGAGCACGGACGGCGACGTTCTCGAACGTCTGGCGCTCGAACACGAGCTGCCGCGACAGGTGCTCGAGTACCGCCAGCTGGCGAAGCTGCGCTCGACCTACACCGAGGCCTTGCCACGTTTGGTGCACGCGCAGAGCGGGCGGATCCATACCTGCTTCCACCAAACGGTGGCGTCCACCGGGCGCTTGTCGTCCTCGGATCCGAACCTGCAGAACATCCCGATCCGCAGCGACATCGGGCGGCGCATCCGCGCTGCCTTCGTCGCCGAAGCAGCCGATGCAAGGCTGCTGTCGGCGGATTATTCGCAGATCGAGCTGCGCATCATGGCGCATCTGTCGCAGGACCGCGCCTTGCTTCAGGCCTTTCGCGACGGCGGCGATGTGCACACCTTGACCGCGGCACGCATCGCCAGCTGCGCGCCGGAGGCGGTGACGCCGGCGCAGCGCGCGGCGGCGAAGACGGTGAACTTCGGCGTCCTCTACGGCATGGGAGCGCGCGGGTTGGCGCAGCAACTCGGCATCTCGATCGAGGAGGCGCGGCGCTTCATCGACGAATACTTCGCCAGCTATCCCGGCGTCCGCGCCTACACTCAGGACATGGTGCAGCAGGCGCGGAAGCAAGGCTTCGTCACCACCTTGCTCGGACGCAAGCTGCATCTGCCCGATCTCGCCAGCGCTCATCCGGGCCAACGCGCCTTCGCCGAGCGTGTCGCCGTCAACGCGCCGATCCAGGGCAGCGCCGCCGACTTGATCAAGATCGCGATGGTCCGGGTGCATCGGAGACTGCAGAGCGAGCGCCTGCACGCTCGCATGATCCTGCAGGTGCACGACGAGCTGTTGTTCGAGCTGCCCGAATCCGAGCTCGAACGCGTCGCGGCGCTCGCGCGCCACGAGATGGAGCACGCTTTGCGACTCTCGGTCCCGCTCATGGTCGAAATCGGCACGGGCCGTCATTGGGCCGAGGCGCACTGATGCGACGCTATGCGGTCGTGGGCGGCATCGGCGCGGGGAAGTCCACCGTCTGCCGCATGCTGGCACAGCATGGCGGGCGGGTAATCGACGTCGACCGCCTCGGGCACCAGGTGCTGCGCCGGGCGGGCATGCGCCGGCAATTGTCGGCGCGCTTCGGGGCTGGTATTTTGGCCGACGATGGCAGCGTCGATCGCGGCAAGCTCGGGAAACGCGTCTTCGCCGATCCGGAACGCTTGCGCGATCTGAACGCCATGGTCCATCCCGAGATCGGCCGCTTGTTGCGCCGTCGAATGCGTGCGCTCGCGGCGCGCAAGGTAAAGGCCGTGTTCATCGATGCGGCGTTGTTCCTCGACTTGGATCTGGGCCTCGCGGTCGATGCGGTGATCGCGGTCACAGCGCCGCGCGCGCTGCGCCGGCGGCGCCTGATGCAACGCGATGGTCTGAGTGCCGCCGAATGCGAGGCCCGGCTGCGCAGCCAGCCCCGGATCGGGGTGTGGACGCGGAGGAGCGATTTTCGTCTCGACACGCGCGGTTCGCTGGCGGAAGTTCGGGCGCGGGTGGAGGATCTCTGGCGGCGTCTGGAACGACACCGCCGTCAACGTGGAGGTTGAAGGGCATGGAAAGAGCGCTCGAGAGCCGCGAGCTGCGCGAACGGCTGGACCATCTCAAGGAGTTTCTTTGATCTGCCGCATCGCGGCAACGCGCTCGCCGAGCTCGAGCGGCGCATGGCGGCAGAGGATTTCTGGAACGATCCGGCTGGTGCGCGCAGCGTCCTGGCCGAGGCCAAGCTGCATCGCGCCTGGCTCGAGCCGGTGCAACGGCTGGTGACGCGTCTCGGCGAGCTGGAAGAGCTGGAGGCCTTGGCGCGCGCCGAGTCGGACGAAGCCACACTCGGCGACGTGCAGCAGGAGCTCGCGCGCACGGCGCAGGAGCTCGACGGCCTCGAGTTCCGTCTCATGCTCGGCGGCGCGGACGACGTCAAGCATGCCTTCGTCAACATCCATCCCGGCGCCGGCGGTCTCGAGTCGCAGGACTGGGCCGAGATGTTGCTGCGCATGTACACGCGTTTCTGCGAGCGTCACGGCTGGGAGTGCGAGATCGTCGACCTGCAAGCCGGCGAGGGCGCCGGGATCAAGGATGCGACCGTGGAAGTGCGCGGAGAGTACGCCTACGGCTACTTGAAGGCCGAGAACGGCGTGCATCGCCTGGTGCGCATTTCACCCTTCGATGCCAACCAGCGCCGCCACACCTCCTTCGCCTCGGTGTACGTCTACCCCGAGGTGGAAGAAGACGTGGAGATCGAGATCAAGGACGCCGATCTGCGCATCGATACGTTCCGCGCCAGCGGCGCCGGCGGACAGCACGTCAACAAGACCAGCTCGGCGGTGCGCATCACGCACCTGCCGACGAAGATCGTCGTCAGCTGCCAGAGCGAGCGCTCGCAGCACCGCAACCGCGAGACAGCGATGAAGATCCTGCGCGCGCGCCTGTATGCCCACGTGCAGGCCATCGAAGCCGAAAAGCGCGCCGAACGCGAGCCGGTGAAGAAACAGATCGACTTCGGCAGCCAGATTCGCTCGTACGTCTTCCAGCCTTACACGCTGGTCAAGGATCACCGCACCTCGATCGACACCAGCAACGTGCAGGCCGTGATGGACGGCGACCTGGACGCCTTCGTCGAGGGCTATCTCAAGACGGCGAGCGAGGCGCGCAAGAACTTGCGGGCGACGTAGCGAAAGGGCCCCCGATGGCAGAACATCTGCACCCGGAGCGTTTGGCCAAGCTCGAGGCCTGGCGGCGTGCTGGACAGGATCCGTATCCATACGCGTTCGCGCGCACGCATCGCAGCGACGCCGTGCGTGCCCAGGAAGGCCAGCTCGCCGGACAGGAGATCGCCATCGCCGGGCGCATGGTCACGCAGCGCACTCATGGCAAGACCGCTTTCGCGCACGTGCAGGATGGCGGCGGGCGCTTGCAGGTGTACGCGCGTCTCGACGACCTCGGCGCCGCGCAGTTCGAGGTCTGGGGACTGCTCGAGGTCGGGGACATCGTCGGTGTGCGCGGCGAGTTGTTTCGCACCCGCACCGACGAGCTCACCGTGCGCGTGCGTGAATTCCAACTGCTGAGCAAGGCGATGCGGCCGCTGCCGGACAAATGGCACGGCCTGGCGGACAAGGAGGTGCGCTATCGCCAGCGCTACGTCGACCTCATCGTCAACGAAGAGGTGCGCGCGGTGTTCGTCAAGCGCTCGCGTCTGCTGGCCTGTGTGCGGACTTTTCTCGGCGCGCGCGGTTGGCTCGAGGTCGAAACCCCGGTCCTGCAGCCTCTGTACGGCGGCGCCACCGCCCGCCCCTTCGCCACGCATCACAACGCCCTGGATACGCAGTTGTACCTGCGGATCGCACCGGAGTTGTATCTCAAGCGCCTGCTCGTGGGTGGGTTCGAAGGCGTGTTCGAGATCGCGCGCAACTTCCGCAACGAGGGCATGGATCGCACCCACAATCCCGAGTTCACCATGCTCGAGCTCTACGTCGCCTTGTGGGATTACCAGGACATGCTGCGCTTGACCGAGGAGATGCTGGTGCACGCGGCCGACGAGGTCTTGGGCTCCCGGCAGCTGGTCTTCGGCGGACAGGCGCTCGATTTCACCCCGCCGTTCGCGCGCGTCAAGTACTTCGACGCCCTGGAGCGTGCCGCAGGCAGCGCCCTGCGGCGAGCGGACAACGCGACCTTGGGCAAGGTGGCGGAGCAGCACGGCATCGACACGCGTCCCGACGCCGAGCGCGGCGAGCTGCTGGAGGCGCTGTTCTCGACCTTGGTGGAGCCGCATCTGCTCCAACCCACCTTCGTGCTCGATCACCCGCAGGAGATCTCGCCGTTGGCGAAACGGCATCGCAGTGAGGCCGGCGTCGTCGAGCGCTTCGAGCTCTTCGCGGCCGGCATGGAGCTCGCGAATGCTTTTTCGGAGCTCAACGACCCGCTCGAGCAACGCCAGCGTTTCGAAGCGCAGCTGCAGCTGCGCGCCGGCGGCGCGCTCGAGACCCATCCGCTGGACGAAGATTTCCTGCGCGCGCTCGAGTACGGCATGCCCCCTGCGAGCGGTCTCGGTGTCGGGTTGGATCGCGTGGCCATGCTGTGGAGCGACAGCGCCTCTATTCGTGACGTGCTGCTGTTCCCGGCCATGCGCCCCGAGTCGCCCGAGTCCGACACGCCCGAGACATGCGAGAAAGGCTAGCGTGCACTACTCCTGGAGGGTCGGCTTGCGTTACCTGCGGCCACGTCGCCGCCATTTCCTGCTTTCGGTGCTGACGGTCATCGCCAGCACGGGCGTCATTTTCGCCGTGGCGGCGCCGCAGATCACCCTCTCGGTGATGAATGGGTTCGAGACCGAAGTGCGTTCACGCGTGGTGAACAACAATTATCACGTCATCGTGTTGTCGCGCGACGCGTTCACCGATCACGTCGCGATCATGGAGCGCCTGCGCCAGATGCCGGACATCGTGGCGCAGTCGCCGTTCGTGCGCCGCGAAGCGGTGTTGAGCGGGGGGAGCGGCGTCGTGCAGCGCTTCCACGGCTGCATCGTTCTCGGCGTCGACCCGGCGCGCGAAGCCGAAACGACGCGCGTGATGCAGGCCATCAAGCCCGAGTTCATCGGCTTCGGCAGCACGCTCTTCGATGCCGTCGACGGCCTGCACTTCCCGGGCGTCGTGCTCGGCTACGAGCTCGGCAGCACGATGCAGGTGGGGCTCGGAGACGTCGTCACCCTCGCCGCCCCCAAGGACGCCGGCGACGAAGGCGACGGGACCCTCCGCCAGCCCGAGCTCATCGACCGCAGGTTTCGTGTCGTCGGTTTCTTGAACTCCGGCTTCTACGAGTTCGACTCGCAGCTGGCCTACATCGATCTCGCCGAAGCACAGGATTTCTTCGGCTTCGAAGGCCGTGTGTACGGCATCGGCTTGCAGGTGCGCGATTCCCGCGATGCCGACGTCGTCGCCGCCAACATCGATTCCGAGCTCGGCATTCGCTACTACACCAACAACTGGATCCACATGTTCGCCAACGTCTTCACCTGGATGGAGACCGAGCGCAAGCTCATGCTCCTGCTGTTCGTGCTCATCATCTCCATCGCCGTCGTCACCGTCGTGGGGATGCTGACCATGATCGTGATGGAGAAGCGCAAGGCGATCGGCATCTTGAAGAGCATGGGGGCGACGCGCGCCGGCATCATGGCGATCTTCGTCATCCACGGCACCATCATCGGATCGTTCGGCGCCATTCTCGGCAGCGGCCTCGGCTGGCTCGGCTGTCAGCTGGTGGACCGCATCGGCATCGCACTTCCGGGTGATGTCTACATCATCGACAGCCTGCCGGTGGCCATGCGGGCCGATGATTTCCTCCTGGTGGCGCTGGCCGCGGTGTTCCTGTGCTTCCTGGCCACCCTGTACCCGAGCTGGGAGGCGGCGCGGCTCGACCCCATCGAGGCCATTCGCTACGAGTGACGGCATGCGGCAGGGGGGGCCGCTTGCCAGTCGATCACGAGCGTTCCTAGATTCGGACGTTGAATGGAGGCGAACCGCGGTGGCGGCAGTCCTGCGAGCGACGGCTCTGTGCAAATCCTTCGGCCGCACCCCGGCGCGCGTCGACGTGCTGACCGGTGTCGATGTCGAGGTGGATCGCGGCGAGCTGGTGGCGGTGGCCGGCAGCTCGGGCAGCGGCAAGAGCACCTTGCTGCATATCCTCGGCGGTCTCATGCACCCGGATGCCGGACGTGCCGAGCTCGCGGGCGAGGACATCTATGCTCTCGGCGAGCGGGCACGCGCGCGCTTGCGCAGCCGCCGTGTCGGCTTCGTCTTCCAGATGCACCACCTGTTGCCGGAGTGGAGCGCGGTGGAGAACGTGATGCTGCCGGCGCTCATCGCCGGGCGGCGTGAAAGCGCGGCGCGTGCGCGCGCCATGGAGTTGCTCGACAGCTTGGGTGTCGCTGCTCGCGCCAGCCACAAGCCGGGCGAGCTTTCGGGCGGCGAGCAGCAGCGCGTGGCCGTGGCACGCGCGCTGGTGAACGAGCCCGATGTCGTCCTCGCCGACGAGCCGTCTGGCAACCTCGACGTCGAGGCGAGCGAAACCTTGCACCAGATCCTGGAACGCCTGTCGCGCGAGCGCCAGCAAGCCTTCTTGGTGGCGACGCACAGCCCGAGCCTGGCGCGCCGCGCCCAGCGCACCTTGGTCCTGGCCGCAGGGAATCTGCGCCCGTCGCAAACGTTGGAGACGGTGCTGTGAGCGACGTTCCCGTGTGTGAATTGTGCGAGAAGAACCCGGCGGCGCTGTACTACACCGAGATCGCCGACAACCGGGCGGCGAAGCTGTTCATCTGTCGTGACTGTGCGGAAGCGCGCGGCCTCCTCGACGAGACACCCAACGTCGATGCGCTGTTGTCGTCGCTCGCCACTCCGGTCGCTGCGCCTGCGGCGCCGGCATTGCGCTGCAGCCGCTGCAGTCTCAACTTCGCGCGCTTCCAGCAACGCGGCCGGCTGGGTTGTCCGAGCTGCTACGCCGCCTTCGGCGAGGCGTTGCTGCAGCTGCTGCAAGGCATCCAGCCCGGGACGCGCCATACCGGGCGCAGGCCCGGGGCCTCGGGTCCCGGCGAGGAACATCGCGCCCACTTGGCGCACCTGCGGCGCGAGTTGGATCTTGCCGTGCGCACTGAGGCGTACGAACGCGCGGCGGCGCTGCGCGATGCACTGCGCGCCGCCGAAAGCGGCGCCGCAGCGCCGGCTGCGCCACCGGCACATGCACCGGCCGCGAGCGCGCGCGGCGTCGCCGATCTGGTGCAACGCCCGAGCGTGTGGCTGCGCGGCGAGGGTCCGGAGAGCGATGTCGTGTTGTCGACGCGCATCCGCCTGGCGCGCAACCTGGCCGACCGCGTGTTTCCCGAGGACGCCGGCGACACCTCGCGCACGGCGACCTTGCAAGAAGTCCTGACGCGCACGGCCACTCTCCCGCACGCGAGCGGCATGTTGCAGTTCGAGCTCGCGGCATTGACTGCGCTCGAGCGCCGCATCCTGGCGGAGAGGCAGCTCCTGAGCCAGGATCTGGTCGAAGCGCCGCTCGAACGGGGCGTGGTGTTCGCCGGCGACGAAAGCGTCGCGATCATGATCAACGAGGAGGATGCATTGCGCCTCCAGTCGCTCGTGAGTGGTCTGGACATCCGGCGCGCCTATGCCGCCGTCGCCGCGCTCGAGACCGGAATCGGCGAACGACTGGACTTGGCCTTCGACGACGCGCTGGGTTATCTCACGGCGTCGCCGAATCTCACCGGCACCGGCATGCGCGCCGCCGTGTTGCTGCATCTGCCCGGACTGGTGCTGGAGAGCCGCATGGACGCGGAGCTGTCCACCTTGCATCGCCACGGTGTCGCCGTGCGCGGCTCACACGGAGAGGGCTCGGCGGCGCTCGGCAACCTGTTCCAGATCTCCAACTCGGCGACGCTCGGTCTGGGCGAGGAAGACATCCTGGAGCGACTCGAAACGGTCGCACACGATCTCATCGTCAAGGAGAAACAGGCGCGCGAGGCACTGCTGTCGAGGGCACGGAGCTTGCTCGAAGACCGAGTTTGGCGTTCCTTCGGGATCTTGCGCCACGCTCGCCGGCTGAGCGCACAGGAGACCCTGCAGCATGCCTCCATGTTGCGATTGGGGCGCGCCACCGGAATCCTCGACGTGTCGCTGGCGTTGGTGATCGATCTCCTGTGCTTGGGACAGGAGGCGCACACGGAGCTGCGTGCCGGCAGCGATGGCGACGCGTTGCAGGGCAGCCTGTGGCGCGCCGCGACGATCCGAGGCAAACTCGAGGGCTCGCAGAACTGAGACCGCGGGTGGTATAGTGGCGGGCGCGTGGAGGTCGCGGGCGATGAACGATCGATTCACCGAAAGAGTCAAGAAGGTCTTGTTCCTGGCCCGAGACGAAGCGGGCCGGTTGCAGCACGACTACATCGGCACCGAGCACTTCCTGCTCGGCATCGTGCGCGAGGGCGAGGGCATCGCCGCCAAGGTGCTGCAGAACCTCGGCTTGTCTTTCGAGCAAATCCAGCAGGCGATCGAGAAGATGGTGGCGCCGAGCGGCGGCACGCTCACCATCGGCGAGATCCCGTTCACGCCGCGCGCCAAGCGCGTGCTCGAGCTCTCCGTCGAGGAAGCGCGCCTCCTCGGCCACAACTACATCGGCACCGAACACCTGCTGCTCGGACTCATCCGCGAGGGCGAGGGCGTCGCCGCGCGGGTCTTGATCGAGCTTGGCGCCGACCGCAAGCGCGTGCGCGAGGAAACCTTGAAGCTCCTGGGCGGCATCGGGCCCTCGCAGCGCTCGAGCTCGAAGAAGGAGAAGCGCGAGACTCCGGCCCTCGACCAGTTCGGACGCGACCTGACCGCGCTCGCCGGCGACAGCAAGCTCGATCCGGTGATCGGGCGCGAGAAGGAGATCGAGCGCGTCATCCAAGTCCTTTCCAGACGCAAGAAGAACAACCCGGCGCTCATCGGGGAACCGGGAGTCGGCAAGACTGCCATCGTCGAAGGCCTGGCGCAGCGCATCATCAGCGGCCAGGTGCCGGAAGTGCTCAAGGACCGCAAGCTGGTGACGTTAGATCTGGCATCGGTCGTCGCCGGAACGAAATACCGCGGCCAGTTCGAGGAACGTCTCAAGGCCGTCATGAACGAGATCCGCGAGTCCGAGGACGTGATCATCTTCATCGACGAGTTGCACACGATCGTCGGTGCCGGCGGCGCCGAGGGCGCCATCGACGCCTCGAACATGCTCAAGCCGGCGCTGGCGCGCGGCGAGCTGCAGTGCATCGGCGCCACGACGCTCGACGAGTATCGCAAGTACATCGAGAAGGATGGCGCACTGGAACGGCGCTTCCAGCCGATCTTCGTCAATCCGCCGACGGAAGACGAAACGATCAAGATTATCTTCGGCCTGCGCGACAAGTACGAAGCGCACCACCGCGCCAAGATCACCGACGCGGCGGTGGTGGCGGCGGTCAAGCTGTCGCAACGCTACATCAACGATCGCTTCCTGCCGGACAAGGCCATCGACGTCATCGACGAGGCCGGGTCGCGGGCGCGCTTGTCGATCAGCAGCGTCCCCACCGGCGTGCGCGAGCTGCAGCAGCACATCGAACAGGTGTCGAAGGAGAAGGAATCCTGCATCCAGGCACAGGAGTTCGAGAAGGCCGCCGGCTACCGCGATCGCGAGAAGGAGCTGCGCGAGAAGCTGCGTCAGATCCAGGAAGAAGCGCAGGAGAAGCGCAAGGAGCAGGAGGCCGTCGTCGACGAGCGCGACATCGCCACCGTGGTCGGCGAGATGACGGGCATTCCCATCGCCAGCGTCGTCGAGGGCGAGACCGAAAAGCTGCTGCGCATGGAGGAAGAGCTGCGCCAGCGCATCATCGGCCAGGACGACGCCGTGCACGCGGTGTCGCGGGCGGTGCGGCGCAATCGCGCCGGGCTGCGCAATCCGCGCCGTCCCATCGGCTCGTTCATCTTCCTCGGCCCCACCGGCGTCGGCAAGACCGAGATGGCCAAGGTGCTGGCGCGGTTCCTCTTCGACGACGAGGAGGCGATGATCCGGGTCGACATGTCGGAGTACATGGAGAAGTTCGCCGTCAGCCGTCTCATCGGCGCCCCGCCCGGCTACGTCGGCTACGACGAGGGCGGCCAGCTGACGGAGAAGGTGCGGCGCAAGCCCTATTCGGTCATCCTCCTCGACGAGATCGAGAAGGCGCACCCGGACGTCTACAACATCCTGCTGCAGGTCATCGAAGACGGCCAGCTCACCGACAGCTTCGGCCGTCGAGTCGACTTCAAGAACACGGTGCTGATCATGACGTCGAACGTCGGCGCGCGGCAGCTGAAGGCCGGCATCGGCCTCGGCTTCACCAAGGACGAAGGCGAAAGCTTCAGCGACATGAGCGGCAAGGTCAAGGACGAGATGCGCAAGATCTTCAACCCGGAGTTCTTGAATCGCATCGACGAAACGATCATCTTCAAGCCGCTGACGCGCGCCGAGATGCATCAGATCCTGGACATCATGACCGCCGATCTCGAAAAGCGCCTGACCGATCTGGACATCCATTTCGCGTTCACCGAGACGGCGCAGGAATTCCTCATCTCGCAGGGCTTCGACGCCAACCTCGGCGCCCGCCCGCTGCGGCGCGCCATCCAGACGTATCTCGAGGATCCGCTGTCGGAGCGGATGCTGCGCGGCGAGCTGTCCCGAGGCGGCAAGGTGCGGATCGACGCCGGGGACAAGAAGCTGCTGTTCGAAGTCGAAGGCTCCGGCGTCGCCCCCTGAGGCGAGCGCCGCTCCTGGAACCCCAAGGCCCGTGGCCTCCTTCAAAGAGGGGGCTCGGGCCTTTTTTGCTGTGTCCTTCCCGGGCGGGTCTCGTTACTTTGGGGCCGAGGGCTCGAGGAGGGCTGCGAGGATGTGTCGATGAGGGCGCGCAACTTGGCCTGGGCCCGGCAGTGGTGCTCCAGCGTGCTGTTCGGGGTGGCGTTTGGCCTCGCCTGGAGCTCGAACGCCTGGACGCAAACGGCGCCTCCGGAGCGCGTCGTGGTGTCGCGCGTCGAGGTCGAAGGCAACGTCAAGGTGCCGCGTGAGACCATCTTGCAGTGGTTCGCGGTGCGCTCCGGCGACGAGTTCGACCCGCGCCGACTGGCGCGCGCGGTCGAGGAGCTGACGAACAAGGGCCGGTTCTCCGACGTGCGCGTCGAGGGCGAAGCACAGCCCCCAGGGGGCGTGGTCCTCACCATCATCGTCGAGGAATTCCCGCGTCTCGAGCGCGTGGACTTCACGGGACTGGACGCGGTCGGCGATTCCGATCTGCGCGCCGCGATCAAGACCATCGGCGGCGGCTTCCTCACGCCGTGGCAACGGCAGCGCGATCGCGACGCCATTGTGCAGATCTACCGCGACAAGGGCTACCACAGCGCCAGTGTCGCCGACACGCTGATTGCGCTACCGAGCGGCGATTGGAACTTGACCTGGCGCATCACCGAAGGCCGCAAGGCCTCCATCCAGCAGATCGACTTCGCCGGCAACACCCATGTCACTACGGCGCAACTGCGCAAGCAGATGAAGACCAGCACCGACGGCATGTGGAGCGGCGGCGACCTCAAGCCGGCGACCCTGAAGGAGGACTTCGAGAAAATCGAGGGCTTCTACCACTCGCTCGGCTACTTGGATGCGCGCGTTCTCGAACACACGACCGAGCTCGGGGCCAACGGCAGCGACCTGACCTTGCACATCACGCTCGAAGAGGGCAAACAGTACCGGGTCGGGAAGGTGGAGTGGGCGGGCAACACCGTGTTCAGCGACACGGAAATCAACCGCGTGGTGCGGTTGTTTCCCGGTGCGCCCTTCGACCAAACGGCTTTCGACGCCACCACCCAGGCTCTGAGCGAGCTGTACCAGGACCGTGGCTATTTCTTCTTCACGGCGGCGCCGAAGCGCGACGTTCGCGACGACGTCGTCAACGTCACCTACGAGATCGTCGAGGGGCAGCAGGCGCGCCTGGCGCACGTGCGCGTGCTCGGCAACACCAAGACCCAGGACAAGGTCATCCTGCGCGAGTTCACGCTGCTCCCAGGGAATACCTTCGATCGTTCGCTCTTGCAGCGCTCGATGCGCGATATCTTCCAGCTCGGCTTCTTCGAGGACGTCAACATCCCCAACGACGGCGTGCGGCCGCGTGATGACGGCGGCGTCGATCTCGAGATCAAGGTGGTCGAGAAGCAGACCGGGCAGCTCGGGGCGGGCGCCGGCTACAGCGCCGTCAATGCCCTCACCGGCTTCTTCGAGATGGCGGAGACCAACTTGTTCGGCACCGGCAAGCGCGTGTCGTTTCGCTGGGAGTTCAGCAAGGTGCGCAACGACATCAATTTCAGCTACACGCAACCGTGGCTGTTCGACAGCCCAATGACGCTCACGGTCGATCTGTTCAACAGCGCCGGGCGCTCGCGCACCAACAGCTTCTATCGCGCCCAGCGCATCGGCGGGGCGCTGCGCATCGGGCGGCGCCTCAGCGTCCTCGACTACACCACCGTCTCCTGGCGCTTCCGGGCGGAGGACGTGAAGTTCACCGACATCGACAGGGAAGTCGATCTGCGCACGCGCGCGTCGCTGAAGGATGGCCGCCGGCGCAGCATGGGGCTCACGTTGCGACGCAATTCCACCGACATCCCGTTCTTCCCGACACGCGGGTCGGAAGCCGAGTGGAACGGCGATCTCTTCGGCACCTTCCTCGGCGGCGACGTCAGCTTCGCGCACAACGAAGTGGATCTGGCCTGGTATCAGCGCCTGGGCGTGTCGAAGCTCACCCTGGCGCTGCGCAGCCGGATCGGCGTGCTCACCGCTCTCGAGAACCGTCCGGTGCCCAATGACGAGCTGTTTCGCCCGGGCGGCGTCTTCATCTATCCGGTGCGTGGATACGACGAGTTCGAGATCGTCCCGGATGGCAACGACCCGTTCGTCGGCGGACAGGCGCTGGCGCTCCTGTCGGGCGAGCTGCGTTATCCGTTCAGCCCGCGCGTGCACGGGGCATTGTTCTTCGACGCCGGCAACACCTGGAACACGATGGCGGAAGCGGACCTGTCGAACATGCGCAAGGGAGCTGGCGCCGGCATCCGTGTCGAGGTGCCGATGATCGGATTGCTCGGTCTCGACTATGCCTACGGGTTCGACCGAGTGGACCAGTTCGGACGCAAGGTGCCGCGATGGAATTTCCATTTCCGCTTCGGCAATTTCTTCTGAGCCCTGTGGTGAAAGGCGCCGAAACGGCGCCGTGCGCCACATCGAAGCCGCGCGCGGGCCCGGACCCACGTGCGAACAACCCACGAGGAGGTGGGGATTTGCAGCGGTTGAAACGATTCTTGCCAACCCCGGTGATTTCTGCAACTATCCTGGCCCTGGTTGCGGCGGCCATGGCCCGCCCGCTCGCGGCTCAGGAGATCAAGCTGGGGTACGTCGACGCCGAGAAGGTGCTTCAGGCCTTCAGCGGCTACAAGGACGCGGAGGCGCAGTTCTCGAAGCAGCGCGAAGCGTGGAACGTGGAAGTGGATACGCGCTCACGCGAGCTCAAAGCCATGGAGGAAGACTTCAAGGCGCAAGAGCTCATGCTGAGTGACACGAAGAAGCGCGAGAAACTGGGCGAGCTCGAGAAGCGTGGACGCGATCTCGAACAGTACTACCAGCAGATCTTCGGGCCGAGCGGCGAGGCTGCACGCAAGAGGGAAGAGTTGCTGCGTCCCATCCTCGATCGGGTGAATGTGATCATCCAAGAGGTGGGGGCGCAGGACAAGTACACGATGATCTTCGACAGCAGCAGCTTGGGGATCGCCTATGCGTCTCCCGGCATCGACCTGACTGACAAGATCATCGAGCGCCTCAACGCCGCGAAATAGGCGTTCGGGGCCGAACGCGGGCCACCCGCCATCCGAAGGTCGAACCCATGAGGTCGGACAAATCGCTCGCGCCGACGCGGCCCGCGCGCGCGTCCGCTTTGCGTTTGCGCCTTTCTGAAGTCGCTACCCTCGTGCGTGGACAGCTCGTCGGCGACGACGATCCCTGGATCACGGGGCTCGCAGGCATCCAGGATGCGGGCGAGGGGGATCTCACGTTCTTGGCACAGCGACGCTATCGTGCCGCGCTTGCCGAAAGCCGCGCCGCCGCGGTGCTCGTCGATCGACGCCAGAATGTCGACCGTCCGGCAGTGCGGGTCGAGGATCCCGCTGTCGCCTTCAACCAAGTGCTGCGCCGCTTCAGCGAAGCGACGCGACGTGTCTTCGCGCGCGGCGTGCATCCGACGGCCGTGGTGGATGCGAGCGCGCGTCTGGGTGCGGATGTCGCTCTCGGTCCGCATGTCGTCGTCGAAAGCGGCGCCGAGATCGGGGATCGCTGCACCGTTCTCGCGGGCAGCGTGATCGGCAAGGATGTGCGCCTCGGCGACGACTGCATCGTCTATCCGAACGTCACCGTGTACGAGGCGACCGAGATCGGTGCCCGTGTCATCCTCCATGCCGGTTCGGTGATCGGCAGTGATGGCTTCGGCTACGTGCCAGAGGAGGATCATCTCGCCAAAGTTCCGCACCTGGGCAGCGTCGTCATCGAGGACGACGTCGAGATCGGTGCCAACACTTGCATCGACCGCGCCACGACCGGTGTGACGCGCATCGGCCGCGGCACCAAGATCGACAACCTGGTGCAGGTGGCGCACAACGTCCGCATCGGCGCGTCCAGCGTGCTGTGCGCGCAGGTGGGCGTCTCCGGCAGCGCCCAAATCGGCAACGGCGTCAAGATCGGGGGGCAGGCCGGGATCATCGGCCATATCCAGATCGGCGACGGGGTGGTCGTAGGCGCCCAGAGCGGCGTCATCGGCGCGCTCTCTCCAGGCTGCACCGTCTCCGGCTACCCGGCCCGCCCGCATGTCCAGGAGCTGCGCCAGCGTGTCTGGCTCACACGACTGCCAGAGCTGCTGCAGGCCGTGCGCGATCTGCGCGCGCGTCTGGCACGGGTGGAGAATCACGCCACCGAGGAGCCGGACGCATGAGTTCCTGCCAGACCACGATCGGCAAGGAGTGCGAGGTCAGCGGTGTGGGCTTGCACACCGGCCATCGTACGCGCATGCGCTTCAAGCCCGCCGCCGAGGGCAGTGGCATCGTCTTCCGGCGCATGGATCTCGATCCGCCGGTGGACATCCCCGCGCGCATCGATTTCGCCCCACGTGACATCGCCGTGCCGCGCAACACCACGTTGGAACGCAACGGTGCCCGCATCCACACCGTCGAGCACGTGCTGGCTGCGATGACCGGGCTCGGCATCGACAACGTGCTCATCGAGATCAACGGCGACGAGCCGGGGGAGCCGCACGATGGCAGCTGCGCCCCCTACGTCGAAGTGTTGCTGCAGGCCGGGGTCGTGCAACAAACGGCACCACGGCGCCCGCTGGAGCTGCGCGAGGCGGTGACCTTGCGCGACGGCGACGTCGAGGTCACGGCGGTGCCTGATGCCGGATTCCGCATCAGCTTCACCATTCACTACGACAACGCGCTCATCGCCACCCAGCACGCGACATTCCTCATCGACCCCAAGACCTTCGCGCAGGAGATCGCGCCGGCGCGCACCTTTGCACTCATGAGCGACGTCGTCGAGTTGCGCGAGCGTGGCTTCATCCGCGGTGGCACCCTCGACAACGCGGTGGTCGTCGACGGCGATCGGATCCTCAACGACGTGCCGCTGCGATTTCCCGACGAGTTCGTCCGTCACAAGATCCTCGATCTCCTCGGCGACCTGGCGCTGCTCGGACGCCCGTTGCAGGGACACGTCATCGCCGTGCGCTCGGGTCACCGCACCAACGCCGAGTTCGTCCGCCGCCTGCTGGCGTCGACGCAGCCGCGCATCCGGCCGGTGTCTGCTCACAAGGGACTCATGGACATCCGAGATATTCTGGAAATCATGCCGCACCGCTACCCGATCCTGTTGGTGGACCGCATCCTCGAATTGGAGGACCGCAAGCGTGTCGTCGGCATCAAGAACGTCACCTACAACGAGCCATTCTTCCAGGGGCATTTTCCCGGCCTGCCGGTCATGCCGGCGGTGCTGATCATCGAAGCCATGGCGCAGTGCGGCGGCGTGCTGCTGATGAATTCGGTGGACGATCCGAAGAAGCATCTCATGTATTTCGCCGGCATCGACAAGGCGCGTTTCCGCAAGCCGGTGCATCCGGGCGATCAGCTGCGCTTCGAGCTGCAGCTGGTGCGTTTCGGCGGCACCGTGTGCAAGATGGAAGGGCGCGCCTACGTCGGTGACGATCTCGTCGCCGAGGCGACGCTCTTGTCCTCGATCGCCGAGAGGCCTTGATGTTGGACATCCACCCCACCGCAGTCGTGCACGCCAAGGCCGAGCTGGCCAGCGACGTCGTCGTCGGGCCCTATGCCGTGATCGGACCCGAGGTGCGCATCGGCCGGGGATGCTGGATCGGGGCGCACGCCGTGCTCGAGGGCCGGACCACCATCGGTCAGGGCAATCGCATTTTTCACGGCGCTGTCATCGGTGCGCCGCCGCAGGATCTCAAGTACCGGGGGGAAACGAGCTTCGTCCGCATCGGCGACGGCAATACCATTCGCGAGTACGCCACCATCCATTTGGCCTGCATCGAGGGTGAGACGACGATCGTCGGCGACCGCTCGCTGCTCATGGCATACAGCCACGTGGCGCACAATTGCCGCATCGGCAATGGCGTCATCCTCGCCAATTCCGTCAATCTCGCCGGCCACGTCGAGGTGCACGATCACGCCATCGTCGGCGGCGTGACGCCGGTGCACCAATTCGTCCGCATCGGCACCCACTCGATGATCGGCGGCGGCTACCGCGTGCCGAAGGACGTGCCGCCTTTCGCCCGCGCCGGGGGTTACCCGTTGCGGGTGGTCGGCCTCAACTCCGTCGGCCTCGAGCGCCACGGCTTCGACGAGGACCGCCGGGCATCGCTGAAGCGCGCTTTCCGTCTGATCTTCCGTTCCGATCTCAACGTCACGCAGGCCGTGGAGCGCCTGCAGGCCGAGTTCGGCGCCGACGACGACATCCGCACCCTCGTGGACTTCATCACCGCGTCCACGCGCGGCATCACGACCTGACGGAGGTTCGAGCGTGCGCGTCGGCGTCTTGGGCACCGGGCACCTCGGTCGCGAGCATGCGCGCGTCTACGCCGAGCTGCCCGAGGCCGAGCTCGCCGGCGTCTTCGATCCCGATCCGGCAGCTGCGGCTCGGGCCGCTGCGCGCGCCGGTTGCCGCGTCTTCCCCGATCGTGAGGCGCTGCTCGCGGCGGTCGACGCCGTCAGCGTTTGCGCCCCGACCCCGCTGCATGCGGAGGTCGCGAGCGCCTGCCTCGACGCCGGCGTGCACGTGCTGGTGGAAAAACCCATCACCGACGATGTCGCCGCCGCCCGGCGCTTGCGCGACCTGGCCCGGCGCCAACGCTGCGTGCTGCAAGTCGGGCACGTGGAGCGCTTCAATCCGGCGATGTTGGCCGCAGCGGAACATCTGCAAGCGCCACGTTTCGTCGAGTGCCATCGGCTGGCGCCCTTCGGCCGCCGAGGCGCCGAGGTCGCGGTGGTGTTGGATCTGATGATCCACGACTTGGATCTGCTGCTCGCCGTGCTGGGCGGCGAGATCCAGTCGATCGCCGCCTCGGGCGTCGCGGTGTTGAGCAGCTCCACCGACATCGCCAACGCGCGCCTGCATTTTCGCAACGGTTGCGTCGCCAACATCACGGCCAGCCGCATCTCGCAGGAGCGCATGCGCAAGATTCGTTTTTTCCAGCCGCACAGCTATCTGTCGGTCGACCTCCTGCGCGAGGAAGTCGCCATGTACCGGCGCCAGCCGGGTTTCGACGCCGCCGGCTTTCACGCGGCGCTCGCGCGCGGCGAGGACATCGACATCCAAGCCGCCATCGAGCCGGTGACGGTGAAGGTGGAGCGGGAAGAACCGCTGCGCGCCGAGCTGCGCAGCTTCCTGCGGTCGGCGCAACACGGCACGACTCCGGTCGTCGACGCCGACGCCGGCATTCGCGCCCTCGAAGTGGCATGCGAGATCGAACGCTTGTTGCATGAGGCGTCGTGATGCGCGTCCTCGTCGTGGCCGGCGAGGCCAGCGGTGACGTCCATGCCGCCAAGGTGGCGCGCGAGCTCATCGGGCGCGGCGCCGAGATCACGGCCGTCGGCGGCCGAGCGCTGCAAGCCGCCGGCGCGACTTTGATCGCGGACATCGACAGCCTCTCGGTCCTCGGGTTCGTCGAAGTGGTGCGGCGCTTGCCGCGGTTCCTGGCGCTCGAGCGCCGGATCGACGCCCTGCTGCAATCGGGTCGCATCGATCTGTTGCTTCCCGTCGACTTTCCCGGCCTCAACCTGCGGCTTGCCCGCCGTGCGCATCGCGCTCGCGTTCCCGTGCTCTACTACATCGGCCCGCAAGTCTGGGCCTGGAACGCGCGCCGGCTCTCCCGCATGCGGCAGAGCATCGATCACGTGGCGCTGGTGCTGCCATTCGAACAGCCGCTCTACGACGCGGCCGGGGTGACTGCGACTTTCGTCGGTCACCCGTTGCTCGACGATCCGCCGCTCGCCGACGCCGAACCGGATTGCGATGTGGGATTCTTTCCGGGCAGTCGCCCGCAGGAGGTGGTTCGACATTTGCCCGTGCTACTCGATGCTTGGGCAGAGCTCTGCAAGGATCATCCCGCTCTGCGTGTGCTGGTGAGCGTGGCCCCGACGGCGCCGGCCGCGTGGATGCGAACCATGGTGAGTGCGCGCGGCCTGGATCCCGAACAAGTGCTGTGCGATGCCCCGGCGCGCGAAGTCATGCGGCGCACACGCGCTCTGATGGTGGCTTCGGGAACCGCGACCTTGGAGGCGGCGCTCGCCGCGCGCCCGTTCGCCGTGCTGTACCGCTTGGGGCGGGTGAACTATGCGCTGGCGCGACGGTTGGTGCACGTCCCCCACATCGCGCTGGCCAATCTCGTCGCTGGCGAGGCAGTGGTGCGAGAGTACGTGCAGGACGCGGCATCGAGCGCGGCGCTCGCACGCGAGATGCAGCGCTTGCTCTTCGAGCCCGAAGAACGCCAGCGCATCCTGCAAGGGATCGCCAAGGTGCGCGGCGCGCTCGGCGCACCGGGAGCGGCCGTGCGCGTGGCCGCGTTGGCGTGGCAGATCAGAGCGGCACGGCCGCAGGAGGCAATGGCGCCATGAAGGCGCGAGCGCTGGCGCTGTTCCTGCGCACGTTGGGACACACGTGGAGGATCGAGTGGATGGGCGGCGAGCATCTGGACGCCGCGCGCCGATCGAGCCCCAGCGGCAACATCATCTATGCGTTCTGGCACGAGGGCCTCGGGATCCTCGCCTTCACCCACCGCGAGCGCGGCGTGCACGCGCTCGTCAGCCAGAGTCGCGACGGCGAAATCATCGCCGGCATCCTCGACGCATTCGGCTACGGTCTGGTGCGCGGCTCCTCCCGTCGTGGCGGTGTGGGCGCGCTCATCGGTTTGGCGCGCCAGCTGGAAGCGGGACACGACGTCGCCATCGCGGTCGATGGCCCCATCGGGCCGCGCTATTCCGTGCGTTCCGGGGCGATCTCGGTCGCCTCACGCACGCGTCGTCCCATCGTGCCCATCGTGGTGAGCGCGGATCGCTGGATGGCGCTGCCGACGTGGGATCGCCTGCGTCTGCCGTGGCCGGGGGCGCGCGTCCAGGTTCAACAGGGTGCGGCATTGTGGGTGGAAAACGCGTCCGATCCGGCAGCGCTGTTGCAGCAGCAAGGCGAACTGGAAACGCGCTTGCGCGCCTGCACGACGGCGGCCGAAGCGCGGCACGGCCGCACGCCGGATTTCCGTGACGTGCAAGACTTGCGACCCTGGCTCGAACGCGCGAGCGAACAGTCCGACCCGGCGTGGCCGTTGCGCTTGCTGGCCGCGCTGCACGGCACAGCCCGCGCTGGCGAGCGGCGGTTGCGACCGCGCCCGCGCGGGCGCGGCACGCGTCCTTGGGTGGTCGGCATCGGCAACCTCGAAGCCGGCGGCACTGGCAAGACTCCGTGTGTCATCGCACTCGCGACTGCGCTGCAAGAGCGTGGTGCGCGCGTCGTGGTTCTCACGCGCGGCCACCGCGGTGCCCTGGGTCGCCGTGACCCTGTCCGCGTCCCCGACGCAAACACTGGCGGCGCCGCCGACGAGACGCGCTTGCTGGCCGCCGCGCTCGGAACGCGTGTCGCGCTCGTCGTGAGCCGGGACAAGCGCCGCGGTCTCGCGTGGCTGTGCCGCGAGAACGGCTACGACGTTGTCCTCGTCGACGATGCCCTGCAGACCGCCGGCCTGGCGGTGGATCGGCATCTGGTCCTGCTCGACTGGCAGGCGCCGTTCGGCAACGGCTGGCTGCTGCCGGCGGGCCGTTTGCGCGAGCCGCCATCGGCGCTGCTGCGGGCCGATGCCGTGCTGTTCACGCGCGCCGAGTCGGGGCCCCGGTCCCATGCGGCGTGGCAGCACCTGTGGCCGAGCCGCTGCTTCACGGCGCGCGAGCACGTCTGGATCTCGCGTCCGGATGGCGCGCGCATCGAAGCGGAATCACTGCGCGAGACGGGCGTGGCACTGCTCTCCGGCATCGGGCGCCCGCGCGCGTTCGAAGCCGCCGCCGCCACACTCGCGGCCACGACCGGAACCGTCGTTCGCCGCAGCGTGCGCGTCGGCGATCACCAGGATTTGACGCCTGCGCTCACCAAGCTGCAGCAGCGGCTCGCGCGGCTCGATTGTCGCTGGGTCGTCACTACGCGCAAGGACTTGTGCCGGCTTCCCCCGACTGCAAACAAAGAGCCGCTGCTCGTTCTCGAACAGCGGCTCGAAGTGGATCGACTGGAGGAACTACTGCGGGTTCTCCTCCCCGCGCCAGCTCACTCGTCGGCGAAGTCGGCGAAGTTCACCGAGACCGAAGCATAGACGTGGATGTCGCCTTCCGAGCCGACGGCGGGTCGGCCGAGGAAATCGATGTCCGCGATGAGGAGGAGTTCCTGGCCGTTCACCAGGGCTTCCATGAAGGGGCCTTGCGTCTTCATGCCGGCCGGGGCGATGAGAATGCCTGTCTCCACGCTCGAGCCTGCGGGCACGATGGCAGAGGTGGCGGCGGTGAAGTTGTAAGCCGCCAGCGGCCAGGTGCCGACACTCGTGCCGCCGCCCGCGGTGCGCCAGGTCACGGAATAGCTCTGGAGCTGGAAGGCGTTGACGAACGTGTTCGGATCGCTGACGACCGGTGAGGACTCGGAACGATTGGTGAACTCGACGACCGCGACGTCTTCGGGAATGCTGATCTCGCCCGTCGTTTCGTCGAAGATGATGAGATCGGCCATGACCGGAGCGCCGCCATTGATCGAGCTGACGCGGACTTCGATGACCTCGTTATCGGTGTCGCAGCCCACCAGGACGCAGAGCAGCCCGGCCAGGATCGCAGAACGCCACATGGTGTTCCCTCCAGAACGGCGAGCGCGACTCTGCAACCCGCCCATGCGCCCAATTCCTTGGGCAGACCCCAGTCGAGCAACCGACATGCCAGACCCCAGACGCGGCGTCAAAGTCGCGGGCACGTCCCGGCATTCCGCTCGAAGGGCTCCAGGCGCGGCGCACGCACCCGGAGGACGGAGTGCGTTGGTTGCGAGACGGTGCGGGCAACGTTAGCCTGCGTCTGGATGTGATGTCCAGGAGGCATCGATTGCGCGCTGGCGAAACCAGTTCCACGACCTGCGACGTGTTGGTCATCGGCTCCGGTGTCGGGGGTCTGCTGACGGCGCTCAAGGCCACGAAACTCGGGCGCGTCATCGTGGTCACCAAGCGCGCCGCGATGGAATCGACGACGCGCTATGCCCAGGGTGGCATCGCCTCTGTCATGGACCGCAGCGATTCCTACGCCGCACACGTGCAGGACACGCTCGCGGCCGGGGCCGGAATCTGCCAGCCCGACGTCGTCGACATGGTCGTGCGCCAGGGACCGCGCGTCATTCGCGAGCTGATGGATCTCGGCGCTCAGTTCAGCCGGGGACCCGGTGCACGCGGGCTCGAGCTCGGACGCGAGGGCGGCCATTCGGCCAATCGCATCGTCCATTTCAAGGACACCACCGGCCGCGAGGTCGAACGCGCCTTGCACGACGCCGTTCGCGCCGAGGCCGCCATCACCCTTTACGAGAACACCGTGGCGGTGAATCTGCTGGGCGGCAAGCGCACGCCGGATGCACCTCCAGAAGCGTCGAGCATCGGTGGGGCCTACGTGCTGCGACCCGACGGCGGCATCGCTGCGCTGCACGCCCGCGCCACGGTGCTCGCCACCGGTGGCTGCGGCAAGGCATACCTCTATACATCGAATCCCGACCTCGCCACAGGCGATGGCGTCGCCATGGCCTATCGCGCCGGCGCGCGCATCGCCAACATGGAGTTCGTGCAATTCCATCCCACCTGTCTGTTCGACGCGCGCGGCAGCCGCTTCCTGGTGAGCGAAGCGGTGCGCGGCGAAGGCGGCATCCTGCGCAACGCCGCCGGCGAGGAGTTCATGCATCGCTTCGACGCACGGCGCGAGCTGGCACCGCGCGACATCGTCGCGCGGGCCATCGATCAAGAGATGAAGCAGCGCGGGGACAAGTTCGTCTACCTCGATGTGCGGCACCTGGGCGGGGACTTCCTGCGCCGGCGCTTCCCGAGCATCTACGCCGCCTGCCTGGCGCTCGGGCTGCGGATGGAGGAGGACTGGGTGCCGGTGGTGCCGGCGGCGCATTACATGTGCGGCGGTGTCCGCGTCGATCTGCACGGGAGGAGCGACTTGCCCGGCCTGTACGCCGTGGGGGAGGCCAGCTGCACCGGATTGCACGGCGCCAATCGCTTGGCGTCGAACTCGTTGCTCGAAGCGCTCGTGTACGCGGATCGTGCCGTGCACGACATGCAATCGCGCGGTTTGCCCGAGCTCCCGGCAGTGGTCCCCGAGTGGTCCGACGCCGGAACGCGTCGGCATTACGAAACGGTGTTGCTCGATCACGATTGGGACGCGGTGCGTCGCCTGCTGTGGGACTACGTCGGCATCGTGCGCAGCGAGGAACGTCTGGCTTTGGCGGCACAGCGGCTCGCGGTCCTGCGACAAGGCATCGAAGGCTATTATTGGCGCTACCGGCTGACCGCCGATCTCATCGAATTGCGCAATCTGGCGTTGGTGGGCGAGCTGATCGTGCGCTGCGCACGTTTCCGCCAGGAAAGCCGCGGTCTGCATACGATGCTCGATTGGCCCGAGGCGCGTGCGGCGTTCCATGGCGACACGGTGGTGTCGCATTTCGAGCCGCCGCATCTGGTGCCGCTCGGCAGCGTCCTGGAGCCGGCGCCATGAGCCAGGAAAGCGCTCCCTGGTACGCGCGTGCATTCGATGCCGTCTACCTTGAGGTCTACGCGCACCGCGATGCGACCGAGGCCGAGCGCGTCACCGCGCGCCTGCTCGAGCCGTTGCAGTTGGCGGAGAAGCGCGTGCTCGACCTGGCGTGCGGCGCCGGCCGCTACGGCGCGGCGCTCCTCAGGCGCGGCGCCAAGGTCGTCGGCCTGGATCTGTCGGCGGCGCTGCTGGCCGAGGCGCGAAAGCACACCGGCGCGTGCGTGCGCGGCGACATGCAGCAGCTGCCCTTCGCGGCGGCGCGCTTCGACTTGGTGCTGAGCATGTTCACCAGCTTCGGTTATCTCGTGCATGCCGAGGACGATCGGCGCGTGCTCGACGAAGTGCGACGTGTGCTCGCGCCCGAGGGACTGCTGGTGCTCGACGTCATGAACGCCGAGGCCGTGCGGCCACGACTGCCGTCGCGCACGCATCGCACCGCCGGTCGTTTCGAAATCGACGAGTTTCGGCGCCTGGAATCGGACGATGTCGTGGTCAAAGAGATCGTCGTCCGGAGCGCCGGAGAGGTACAGCGCTACGAGGAGCGGGTGCGGCTTTGGCCGCAGGCCACGCTCGTCGAGTCGCTGGCGTCGGCGCGCTTGCCCGTGCGCCGCTGCTGGGGTAGCTACGACGGCGATGCCTTCGACCCGCTGCGGAGTGCGCGCCTCGTGGTGCTCGCCGGAGGATCCCAGACCGCGTGATACACTGCCGCATGTCGTTCGGTGACCGCATGCATGTCGCTTCGCGCTTGCCCTGGACCGATTCCGTTCTGGGTGCGCTCGTGCAGGCGCATCTCCGAAGCACACTGCCCGCATCCCTGCGGCTGCCGGGAATACTCGAAGCAAATGCACTGGCAGCACGCGAAGGCATGCCGCCGGCGCTTCTCACCGCGCTCCGCGCGACGCTCGACGGCGCTGCCTACCAACGCTTCGCCGCTTTCGAGGACCCGCGCGCGCTGGCGGTGGTCACCGGACAACAACCGGGCTGTGTCGGCGGCGCCGTTCTCGTTCTCCTCAAAGCTGCGACCGCGATTGCGTTCGCGCGACGCTCGCGAGGCCGGCTGGGTCGTCCCGTCGTGCCGGTGTTCTGGAACGCAACCGACGATGTCGATTTCGACGAGATCGCGCGCGTCGCGTGGCCGACACCGGCGGGCGAGATGCTGTTCCTCGAGCTGCCGCAGGAAGGGCGCCGAGCCCAGGGCTTCGTCGGCGATCTTCCCGCTGCCGGCGACGATGGTGCGGCCGCGGCCGCGGCCACTTTGCTCGCGCCAGCCCAGCTCGACGCGTTGCGTCGTGTCGTTCCCACGCGCGCACGCGACCACGGGGATTGGGTGGCGCAGCTGCTGCAGAAAGTCTTCCCCGACCTCGCGGTGGTGGATGCGCGGCTTCCCGCGCTGCGCCAGCTCGCGGCGCCATTGTTTCGCCGCTATTTGGACCTCGGGGAGGAGCCGAGCGCCACCCTGGCGCGGAACCGCGACGCACTGGTCGCCGCGGGTTTCCCGCACACGCTCGCGCCCGAAAGCATTCGCCAGCCGCTGTTCCTCGTCGAGGGGGGTCGGCGTCGCAAGACAGACGGCGATCCGACGCCGCTCTGGCAGGCCCTGGAGCACGACCCGGCAAGCGTGGCGGGGAACGTGGTGTTGCGACCGCTGGTGCAGGATCTGTTGTTGCCGGTGATGGCGAGCGTCGCGGGAGCATCCGAAATCGGCTATCTGCACGAGATCCACGGTCTGCGCGCGCTCCTCGGCGTCCCTTCGCCGGCAGTGGTGCCACGTCTCGCGCTCACGCTCCTCGAGCCGGAGGCCTGGGAAGGCGTGCAGCGCCTCGATCTGCCGCTTCCGGATTTGATCTCGGACGCCGATGCCGTCATTCGTCGCGCCGCGGCTGGGCGAGTCCAAGCCAGGCGCCAACTGGCGCAAGAGGCTTTCGCAGCACTCGCGGCGCGTCTGGACAACGATGGCGTGCCCGCTTCGGTGCTGGCCAAGACGCGGCGCAAGCTGGAAGCCGCGCGTGAAGAGTACGATCGCGGCCTCGAGACCGCGGCAACCGAGGAACTGTTGGGCCAGGAACCGGGTTTGCGCGGGTTGTCGGCGCGTCTGCGGCCGCGCGGACGCCCCCAGGAGCGCAGTCTGGCGGCGCTCTGGCTCCTGGCGCGCTGGGGCGATGAAGCGGGGGAGTCTTTGGTGCAGCTCGCCGATTCCCATTTGAGCGACGTCGAGCGCGGCGAGATCGCGCACTGGTTGCTCGTCGACACCGACACGGCGAGGATCGCGTGACCGAGCACTTCGACGTCATCGCCTTCGGCGCCCATCCGGACGATGTCGAGGCCGCTTGCGGCGGGCTTCTCGTTCAGCTCGTGCGCCGCGGCTACCGCGTCGCGATCTGCGATCTCACCCGCGGCGAGATGGCGAGCAACGGCACAGCGGAAGAACGAGAGAAGGAGGCCGAAGCAGCCGCGCGCATCCTCGGTGTGCAAGCGCGCTTCGCTCTCGGGCTCCCCGACGGCAACTTGCGCGCCGAGGATCCCGCTCAGCGGGAGCGCCTCGTCCTGGCGTTGCGCCGGCACGCGCCGCGCCTGATCCTCGTCCCCGACGCCGCCGCGCGTCATCCCGATCACATCGCGGCCAACGCGTTGCTGCGCCAGGCGCAGTTCTGGTGCGGTGTGTCCGGATTGCTCCGCGAAGTACCCGTGGTCCAGCGCCCGGTGCTGGTGCGCACGCTCGACTTCCATCCGCTGCAGCCCTCCTTCGTCGTCGACGTGACCGACGTGCTCGAGCTCAAGATGCAGGCGCTGCGCTGTTATCGTTCGCAGTTCGAGCCGGGTCCTGGACGCACGGCCACGTTCCTCAATGACCCGGCCTACCTGCGGCGGATCGAGACCAACGCGCGCACGTACGGACAGCTGATCGGGTGCGCCGCGGGCGAACCTTATGCGATCGACGGGCCGCTGCCCCTCGCCGACCCGGTGGCTGCACTCCTCGACTCGAACACCGGAGCACGCCCATGAAGATCGGGATCACCTGTCACACGGGTTCGGGCGGCAGCGGCGTGCTCGCCACCGAGCTCGGACTGCGGCTCGCAGCGCGCGGCCACGAGGTGCACTTCATCGCACGTGAGTCGCCGTTCCGCCTGCGCGGGTTCGTCGACAACGTCTTCCTGCACCTGGTCGAAACAGTGTACTACCCGTTGTTCCAGGAACCCCCGCACACGCTGTCGCTCGCCACGAAGATGGCGGAAACCGCGTTGTCCTATGAGCTGGATGTCCTGCACGTGCACTACGCCATTCCGCACGCGGTCAGCGCCTACCTGGCGAAGCAGATGCTGCGCCCGCACCCTCTGGGAGTCGTGACGACACTCCACGGCACCGACATCACCTTGGTCGGCAACCAGCCCAGCTTCCAGAGCATCACCCGCTTCTGCATCGAGGAGAGCGATCGGGTCACCGCCGTGTCCAATTTCCTGCGCGACGAGACGCTCCGCACTTTCGAGGTCACGAATGGCATTCGCGTCATCCACAACTTCGTCGACGTCGAGCGTTTCCGCCCCGGCGGCAATCCCGAGATGCGGCGCCGCTTCGCTCGCGACGACGAGTTCATCCTCATGCACGCCTCAAACTTCCGCCCGGTGAAGAACGTGCGGGTGTTGGTCGAAGTGTTCGCGCGGCTGCAGCGCGAGCTTCCGGCCAAGCTCGTGCTCATCGGCGAAGGCCCCGACCTGGCGTTCGCCAAGCGCAGACTGCAAGAGCTCGGTCTCGGCGAGCGTGCCCTCTTTCTCGGCAACCAGGAGTGCATCGAGCAGCTGCTGCCGACGGCCGATCTCTTCCTGCTGCCGAGCTTGCACGAGAGCTTCGGTTTGTCGGCGCTCGAAGCCATGGCCTGTGGCGCCATCGTGCTGGCGACGGACACGGGTGGCACGCGCGAGGTCATCGACGACGAGGTCACCGGTTTTCTCTGCCCGCCGAACGATGTCGAAGGCTGGGCGCGCAAGGCGCAGTCGATCCTCCACGACCCGGCGCGGCGCGTGCGGATGCAAGTGGCGGCGCGCGACGTGGCGGTGCATCGATTCGATCCGGACCGGCTCGTCGCCGCCTACGAGGCCGAGTACGTCGCCGCCGCCGAGCACGCACAGGCGGCGGCGCGTTGACACATCGGGCCGTGCTTCCTAAAGTGGAAGGGTGACGGGATCGGCCACCGGAACGGAGTCGCATGGGCGGAACACGGAGCAGATGGCCCCTGATGGCGCTCTTCGCCCTCCTGCTCGGCGCGAGCACGAGCGGGTGCGGGGAACCGAGTGATGCGCAGCTGTTGGTGGCATTCTCCGGCGATGGACAGGCCTACATCGAACCGTGTGGGTGACGATCCGGCCGCCTCGGCGGCCTCGCCCGGCGGGCGAGAGTTTTGAACCCCCTGCTGCAACGTTACGACGAGCACCTCGTCCTCGACGCGGGCTCGTGGTCGGAGCGCAACGAACGCAATCGTGTGCTCGCGACCCGCGTGCACTTGGAGGGGATGCAGGAAACCGGCTTGCAGATCGCGAACGTCGCCGGGCGCGACCTGCTCCTCGGCCCCGACGAGCTGCAACGTTTGCAGGACGAGCTGCGCATCCAATTCTTGAGCGCCAACATCTACGTCGACGGCAAGCTGCGCTTCGAGCCGTTCGTCGTGCTGCAGAAGCAAATCGGTGGCAAATCCGTGCGCATTGGCATCACGGCGGTGACCACGCCCTCGCAGATCGCGCAGGAAGAGTGGCCCGCTGGGCAGGCGCTCGAGATCACAGACCCGATCGAGGCGGCACGACAGATGCTCGAAGCGCTGCGCCCACAGACCGATCTGCGCATTCTCCTGGCGCATGTCCCCCTCGCCAAGCTCGAGGAGCTGGCACGCGACGAGCCCTTCGGTTACGACCTGCTGGTTTGCGGCACGGGCGAGACCCGTGAGACGATTCCCGTCGGCCCGACACCGGCGGTGCTGTCGCCAGGAACTCGGGCCAAACATCTCGCTTGGGTGATCCTGGGTGTTCCCGCCAAGGGCGAAACCAGCATCCAGGGCGGTGAAATCCTGGCGCTCGACGAACGAATCGCCGACGATCCGGTGGTTGCCAGCCTCGTCGACGCGTTCAAGCAACGACTCGCGGCGGCGACCGAGGCCGAGCCGCACACCGCTGCTTCCGCACCCGAGGCCGAACCGGCCGGCGCTCCAGCATCGAACCCCTGAAAGGCTCCTTTCCGCTGTCCCCACTGTCGGTTGCGCCGCCAGGGTGGGCATATTAAGATTCCGTGCCTTTCGACGCGATTTTCCCAAGCATCCGTGGAGGTCCGAGAGTGCTCGAGCAGGCAGCAAGAGCTTGCCGCCGATCCGGTGTCGTCCTCGGTGCGCGTGCCCTGATCCTCACGAGCCTGCTCGGCCAAGGTGTCGCCGCGCGTGAGATCGTCGTTCTTGGCGGGGGAGTGTCGGTGCCCTTGGGGGAAACGGCCGACTTCACCGACACCGGTTCCGGCCTGGAGGTGCGCTATCGCCACTTGAACAGCACGAAGAGCGCCTTCGAGTTCACCCTCGGTTACTACGGCGGCACCTTGAGCGGCTCGATTCCGGAGACCATCGAGCAGTACGAAGAGCTGGTGCGCCAGAAGAACTTGATGGCACAGCAGGCCTCGCAGCCAGGAGAAGGCTTCCTCGTCGCCGAGTACGGCAGCCTCGAGATGTACAACCTGAATGTCAATTTCATGTACCGCTTCTCGCAACGCAGTCGGTTCTCGCCGTTCGGCTCGGCCGGCGCCGGGCTCTACGTCTGGCGCGTGCCCTTCCGCCTACAGTTCTTCAACGTGCCTTCCTTCGGCGAGCAGCATGCCTACGATCCCATCGGCAACTCGGGCAGCCAGTTCGTGTTCGACGACCGCTACCCGCCGCAAGTCATCGACTTCACCAAGCATGAGACCAGCGGCGGTCTGAACGCTGCGTTCGGGCTCGACGTGCGCTTGACGCGCCAGGTGGGTCTCGAGGTCGAGGGTCGCGGCCACCTGCTGTTCTCCTCGGGCAAAGGCGACCGCGAAGACCCAGCCGACGATCAACTGTACTTGGACAACCTCGGATTCTTGCGCTGCCAAGGCAGCCTCTACTACCGCTTTTGAACGGATGCTGTCGCCGTCGCGACCCCGTTCCTTCTCCCGCTGCGATCCGCAACTGCCGCGGTGCTCCGGAGGTTCCCGGCGCCAGAGAGGGAACTCATTGTAGGAGCTTGTCTTGACCACTTCGGAACCAGTCCCGTATGCTCCGATTCTGCGGCCGACCCGTGTCTCGGCCCGCGAGGGAGCCGGCGATGCTCAACCAAAGCGTCCTCGTCCTCAACCGTAGCTGGCTTGCCATCCACGTTTGCGACGTCAAGCGGGCGTTGACCCTCCTGGCGCTCGATCTGGCCCACGTCGTCACCGAAGAATTCGAAACGCACGATTTCCAGTCGTGGTGTGAGCTGTCCCAAGGCGTCGAGGGCGAGATGCTGCGCACACCGCGCCTCAAGCTCCTGGTGCCCGAGATCATCCTGCTCACGCATTACAACGATGTCCCGCCGCGGCGGGTCAAGTTCTCGCGCCGCAACATTTTCGAGCGCGACCGCTTCACCTGCCAGTATTGCAACCGCAGGCCGGCACGCTCGGAGCTGTCGATCGACCACGTGGTGCCGCGGAGCCGAGGCGGTTCCACGACCTGGAGCAACGTCGTCCTTGCCTGCACCGAGTGCAACGCGCGCAAGCGCGACCATTTCCCCCACGAGGCCGGGATGCACTTGCAGCGTCCGCCGCGCGAGCCTGCCTGGCGGCCTGGCTCCGGTTTTCGGCTCGCGGTGCGGCGGCGCAGCTGGGAACGCTTCGTCGATACGGCCTACTGGGACCTCAAGCTGCACGAGGACCACACGTGACACGTCCGCTGTTCGTGGTCGGGGCTGGCGCGCTCGGCAGCCTGGTCGGGGCATTGCTGTCGCATTGGACGCGCGTCGAGCTGCTGGCGCGGCCTGAGCACGCCACCGCGATCCGACGACAGGGAGGGCTGCGACTGAGCGGGATGGTGTCAGGCCTCTACCCTGTCGCCGTCCGCGACGAGCTGCGCGATCCGCCCCCCGATGCGATCGTCTTGGTCACGGTCAAGGCCTTCGACCTCGCGGCGGTTCTCGGCGAGCTTGCGCCGAGGCTGGATTCGTCCCATCTTGTGGTCGTCCTGCAGAATGGACTGGGGATCCGCACCCTCGCCGAGCGGGTTCTGACACGGCACGTGATCCGTGGCGTCACCTTCATGGCCGCCGCACTCGAATCGCCCGGTCATGTGGCCTTCAACGCGATGGGAAAAACGTACCTGCCGTGCGGTGGGGAGGTCCTGGATCTTTGGCGTCGGGGTGGCATGCCGGTCGAGCACGTTGGCGACATCGACACGTACGTCTGGCGCAAGCTGGCGATCAACGCCGTCATCAACCCGCTCTCGGCGCTCCTGCGCGTGCCCAACGGCGAGCTGCTGCCACTCATGACGATCGCCCGTGGCCTGGTGGAGGAGGTCGTGCAAGTGGCGACCCACGAAGGCCAGCATCTCGAGCTCGAAGAAACCCTGGCGAAAGTCGAAGCGAGCATGCGACAGACCGCACGCAACACCTCGTCGATGTTGCAAGACATGCTGGCCGGTCGCCAGACCGAGATCGATTGGATCACGGGCGCCATCGTCGAACGCGGCGCACGTCACGGTCTCGCCGTCCCACGCCACCAGCAGGTGCTCGAGCTCGTGCGCTTTGCCGCGCGCTTGTCGAGCCAGCGGTCGCGCCCAGCCAATCTCGCGTCATGATCTCATGGCGCGTGGCGTTCGCCTTCGCGCTCGTCGTTTGCAGCGCCGCACGCGCCGAGGCGGCCATGGTGCGACGCGACCTCCCGCCGCTGCCCGATGCGATTCAACGCTCCGACCCGTCGCCCGCGTTGCGCGCGCTCGAAACCGCGACCCACTCGCGCTGGCAAGTGGCGTGGGATCCTTGGACGGGTGTGGCACGCAGCGGACGCGGCGGCGACCCTGCGATGGGTGCCACTCTTTCCGATCGCGATGCACACGCGGTCGCAGCCGAGTATCTGCGTGCGCACGCTGCACTCTGGGGTGCGGACGGCGTCACGCTCGCCGCCGTGCGCTGGGGATATTCGGCGCACGCTTGGCACGGCACGTGGGGGCAGCGCATTCACGGCCGAGAGGTCCTCGGTGCCCTCCTCGATCTCACCCTCGCCGCCGATGGACGCCTGGTCGCTTTCCGCTCGACCTTGCAGCCGCATCTTTTGCCGCGAGTCGTGCCGCCCCGTGTACAGGCGGCGCGAGATGCCTGCGCCAATCTCCTCGGCATGCCGGTCGAAATCGACTCGGGCGAGGAAATCGTCGTCGTCGAGCCCGCGCCCGGGGGTATCCAAGCCGTGTGCGCCGTGCGTCTGGCACTGCGCGGCCCCTTCGGCGCCCGCTTCCTCGCCGTGGTCGAGTCGGAGCACGACCGCGTTCTCGAGCTGCAAGATTTGGTGCGGACGCAAGTGCTGCAAGGCTCGAGCACCGGGCTGGTGAAAGGACTCTACGAGCACGACCCGCTGGTATCCGTCGTCTTCCCGTGGCTGCAGGTTCGGCTGGCGACGGCGGGCGGGGAGGACACGACCACGAGTGATCTCCAGGGTCGGTTCGCGTTCTCGACCGAGCACACGAACGGCCTCTTGCGCGCAGCGCTCGATGGGCTTTACGTCAGCGTCGACAATCAAGCCGTTGGCGGTACCGTGCCGCTGTTCGAACAGACTGTGCAGATTCCGGCGGAAGCCGCGCTGCACTGGAGCGCCGAACACGCCCGCGACGACGAGCGCAGTATTTACTACCACACGAATCTCATTCACGAGTTCGTCAAGACTCGCTTCGGGTTCACCCAGCTCGATTTTCCGCTGCCGGCGGTGGCGGCCGTGCGCAACCCCGCGAGCGGCGATCCCGCCTACGCCAACGCATTCTGGGATGGGCAGCGCATCGCCTTCGGCAACAGCGGCGTGGGCAATTTCGGCTTGTTTGCCGACGTCGTTTACCACGAGTACACACATGCCATCACCGACTACAGCTATCGTCCGGTCGGCGGCCTGCGCGGCGCCATCGGGGCGGCGATCCACGAGGCGCTGTCGGATTATTTCGCCTGCACGATCACCGCCGACCCGATGATCGGCGAATACTTGGGCGGACCGAGCGGCTTCCGCAATCTCGACAACGAGCTCGTCTGGCCGGACGACCGGGACCCGCAGGACGAGGAGCACGCCAACGGCGAGATTCTCGGCGGCGCGCTCTGGCACTTGCGCGATGCAGTCGGCCCGGAGGCTGCGGATGCCTTGGTACATTTCGCGCGCGATTTGTTTCCGCAGACATTCGACGAGATCCTCGCGGCGATTCTGCTGCAGGACGATCTCCTGTTCGGGGATGGTGCGGCTGGGAACGGTTCACCGCACCGCGAGCAGATCCTGAGTGCTTTCGCGCGTCACGGCATCGGCCCCTTGGCCGAGCGCGAGATTCGCATCCAGCATCAGCCGCTCCTGGATACCGAAGCGGTGGGTGTCGATCGCCGCGTCGTCGCGCAGCCTGGTGCCTCTACGACCGGCGTGGTCGACGGCATGCGCCTGCATTGGTCCACCGGCGGCGAATTCCACGTCGAGGCCATGCGCGCCGATGCCAGGCTCGGGTTCGTCGCCACGTTGCCGGGTCAAGCCGACGGCACCGAGGTGTCGTACTACCTGAGCGCCTTTCGTATCCGTCCATACGAGGAGAGGCGCCTGCCGGCGGGGGCTCCGCAAGAGGTGTTCAGGTATCGCGTGGGTGTGGATGCAGAAGCTCCCGCGCTCGTGCACACGCCGTTGATCGAGGTGCCGGCGTTTGGCTGGCCGCCGGA
>Ga0075428_100000452_pt1 | contig 41072 bp, 29 predicted proteins | sample RhiMetdeltSRZDD2_FD_75291 | JGI IMG/M metagenome (GOLD analysis project Ga0075428, IMG submission 75291) | Populus rhizosphere microbial communities from Tennessee, USA - Rhizosphere MetaG P. deltoides SRZDD2 | ecosystem: Host-associated > Plants > Roots > Rhizosphere > Soil | place: USA... | reverse complement strand
TTCACCATAGACGTGGAGGACTACTTCCACGTGTATGCGTTCGCGTCGCATATTCCCCGCGATTCGTGGGACCGGCTGCCGTGCCGCGTCGAGCGCAACGTGGAAACGATACTCGACATGCTCGACGAGCACGAGGCGCATGCGACCTTCTTCATGCTGGGCTGGGTGGGCGAGCGCTACCCGGGTCTCGCGCGCCGTATCGTCGAGCGCGGCCACGAGCTGGCAAGCCACGGTTACGGCCATCAGCTCGTCAGCACGCTCACTCGCCGGGAGTTCTCGGAGGATATTTCGCGCGCCAAGCGGCTGCTCGAGGACGTGGCGGGCGTTCCCGTGCAGGGTTACCGGGCGCCGAGCTTTTCCATAGGCAAGGACAATCTGTGGGCCCTGGAATGCCTGACGGAGGCCGGCTACCGCTACAGCTCGAGCATCTATCCGTTCCAGAGCGACCATTACGGCATGCCGGACGCGCCGCGCTTCGCGCACTATCCCGCGGCCGGCCGCGGGCTCCTGGAGCTGCCGCCGACGACGGTGCGGCTCTTCAACCGCAACCTGCCGGCTGCCGGCGGCGGCTATTTCAGGCTGCTGCCCTACGGGCTCTCGCGCTGGTGCCTGAATCGCGTGAACACCGTGGACGGCAAGCCTTGCATTTTTTATTTTCATCCATGGGAGATCGACCCCGGACAGCCGCGCCAGCGCGGCGCCAGCGTGAGAAGCCGCTTCCGGCACTACGTCAACCTGTCCGCGATGGAGCGCCGCCTCCGCGCGCTCTTGAAGGATTTCAAGTGGGGGCGCATGGACCGGCTGTTCCTGGAGGGAGACCGTGAACCAGCCCGTGCTTGAAAGCGACGCGGTGGGGGTGCGCCCCGACGCGGAGCTGCGGGTCCGCGAGCTGCAGACAGCCGACGCGGCGCGCTGGGACGCGTTCGCGTCTGCCTGTCCCGACGCGACGTTTTTTCATCGCGCCGGCTGGAAAGCGGTGATAGAGCAGGCGTTCGGACACCGGACGTTTTTTCTGTACGCCGAATCCGGAGGGACGATCGAAGGCGTGCTACCGCTCGCCGAGGTGAAGAGCCTGCTCTTCGGACATACCCTCTGTTCGCTGCCGTTCTGCGTCTATGGCGGTCTCGCGGCGACGAGCGAGCGGGCGCGGCTCGCGCTGGACGAAGCGGCCCGCGCGCTCGCGCACAAGCTGGGCGTGGGGCACCTCGAGTACCGCGCGGTGTCGGCGCGCAATCCGGACTGGGCGCACAACGAGCTCTACGTAACCTTCCGCAAAGCCATGGATCCCGACGCGGAGAAGAACCTCCTCGCGATTCCGCGCAAGCAGCGCGCCATGGTGCGCAAGGGCATCAAGAACGGCCTGAAGAGCGAGTTCGATCCGGATGTCGACCGTTTCTTCGCGCTATTCGCCGACAACGTCCATCGCCAGGGCACGCCGGCTCTTTCCCGCCGCTATTTTTCGCTGCTGCGCCAGACGTTCGGTGACGACTGCCGCGTGCTGACCGTCCTGGATCCCGGCGGCACACCGATCTCGAGCGTTCTTACGTTCTACTGGCGAGACGAAGTTCTGCCGTACTACGCGGGCGACGCGGTGGCGGCCCGCGAACTGGCCGGGAACGACTTCAAGTACTGGGAGCTGATGCGCGACGCAGTCCAGCGCGGTTACAAGGTGTTCGACTACGGCCGCAGCAAGCGCGGGACGGGGTCGTTCGACTTCAAGAAGAACTGGGGGTTCGAGCCACAGCCCCTGCAATACGAATACCTGCTGGTCAGGGGCACGCGCGTGCCCGAGATGAATCCTCTCAACCCCAAATACCGGCTCCTGATCAACGTCTGGAAGCGCATACCGCTTTCGCTGGCCAACCTGATCGGTCCGCACATAGTGAAGAGCCTCGGCTGACGATGAATCGAAGCCGGATTGTTTTTCCGGGATCAAGGATGACGCTGGACATGGAAGGTACCAAGTCGCGATGCCGCGGAATTCCGTGTTAGGAGCCCACCGGGCGGGTGCGCCGTCGGATTCCCGTGCCGCCCGGCGGAGCGGGGGAGCGGTGAAAACCCCGCGTCCGCATTCCGCCGAGCTGCCCGGATCGGGCGCGCCCTCGGCGAGCGGCCGGGCGCGGTTGCTCGTCGGCACGCTTGCGGTAGTCACGATACTGTGGATGCTCGTCTGGTTCGGCGACACGGTCGCTGCCATGGTGGCGATCTGGAGCAAGTCGGATACCTTCGCCCACGGCTTTCTGATCGTCCCGATCAGCGTCTGGCTGATCTGGCGGCGGCGGCACGCGGTCGCGGCGCTCGAACAGCGTCCCGGCTTTGTCTCGCTGCCGCTGCTTGCGCTGGCGGGCTTCGGATGGATGTTCGCAGGCCTGGCCGGCGTGGGTGTCGTTCAGCAGTTCGCCGTGGTTCTCATGGTTCCTCTGATCGTGTGGGCGGTACTGGGTATCCAGGTGGTGAAAGGGCTGGCGTTTCCCCTGTCGTACCTGCTGTTTGCGGTGCCCGTCGGCCAGTCCCTGGAAGGGATGTTGATGGAGCACACCGCCGACTTCACCGTTGCCGCCCTGCGGTTGACGGGGATACCGGTGTATCGCGAAGGCCAGTTTTTCACCATCCCGAGCGGCAGCTGGTCGGTGGTCGAGGCCTGCAGCGGCCTGCGCTACCTGATTGCATCGGTGACAGTCGGCGTGCTGTATGCGCATCTCACGTACCGCAGTCCGGCGCGGCGCGCGGCGTTCGTGGCGGCATCGATCGTGGTGCCGGTCATCGCCAACTGGCTCCGCGCGTACATGATCGTCATGATCGGTCATCTGTCGGGCATGAAGTACGCCGTTGGCGTCGATCACCTGATCTACGGATGGATATTTTTCGGCGTGGTCATGCTCCTTCTGTTCTGGATAGGCTCCTACTGGCGCGATGACCCGGAACTGGAAACGCCCCGCACCGAGCATGCCGAGCCCGCCCGTCGCGAATCGGGCTTCATGGCGGGGATGGCAGGCAGCGCCCTGGCGGCGGCTGTGGTCGTTGCCGCCTGGCCCGTAACTGCCGGCAGGCTGGACGATGCGCGCTACCAGGGGACGCCGACGGTCGAGGCTCCGCCTGCTGCCGATGGCTGGGTGCCCGTCGCCGGGAGCTTTGCCGGCTGGACGCCGCGCTTCCAGGTTGCGCGTGCGCTCGTCAACCAGACCTATGCGAGAGGTGCGACGCGTGCCGCGATACAGCTGAGGTACTACCGGAATCAGCGGCCGGGAGCGCAGCTGATTTCGTCCGAGAACATGGTGATCGAAAGCGGCAACGCCAGATGGAAGGTGGTGGGTGGGGACAATCGCCGGTCCGTGCTCGGCAACGGGGAAGTCCCGGTGATCGAGTCGAGGCTGGCCGGGGTCTCCGGGAATCTGCTTGTCTGGCGCTGGTACTGGATAGACGGCCGATACGTTACCAGTCCTTACTGGGCGAAATTTCTCCAGGCGAAATCCATGCTGCTCGGTCGCGGCGACGACGGAGCGGCCGTCTTCCTGTATGCCCCGTACGAATCGGACCCGGACGCAGCCAGGCAAACTCTGCGGGAGCTCGCCGGTTCCATGCTTCCCGCCATTACGAAGAGTCTCGAACATGCACGCCAGGCCGGCAACGTTCAATGACACGCGCGCCGGGTCGGACGCCGCGCACGGCGTTTCTCCGAGGGCACCTCTCGTCGCACACGTTATCTTTCGCCTGGACGTGGGCGGGCTGGAGAACGGCGTGGTCAACCTGATCAACCGCATCCCGGCAGAGCGATATCGCCACGCGGTCATCTGCCTGACCGGCTATTCCGACTTTCGCCGCAGGATCGAGCGCAGCGACGTTGCCGTATTCAGCCTCGACAAGCCGAGCGGCAACAGCCTGGTCGTGCACTTCAAGCTCTGGCGCCTGCTGAGGAAGCTGCGCCCCGACATCGTGCACACGCGCAATCTCGCCGCGCTCGAGGCCGCTCTCCCGGCGGCGCTGGCGGGGGTGCCGGTGCGCATACACGGCGAGCACGGCCGCGACGTCGACGATCTCGACGGTACTAACGTGAGCCGCCAGCGGGTGCGCCGGCTGTTCAAGCCGTTCGTTCACCGCTACATCACGGTGTCGCGCGATCTCGCATCCTATCTGGAGCGCAAGGTGGACGTGGCGCCGGCACGCATTACCCAGATCTACAACGGGGTCAATACCGATCTCTTTCATCCCGCCCGGGGAAACCGCGAGCCGCTCGACGAATGGTCCGCGGCCGGAAGCGAGGGCATGTTCGTCATCGGGACGGTGGGGCGCATGCAGGAAGTGAAGGACCAGGTGACCCTGGCGCGCGCGTTCGTATCGCTCATGCGGCAGATGCCGGACGCGGCGAGTCGGTTGCGGCTGGTCATGATCGGCGAAGGACCTTTGCGTGAGCAGGCGCTGCAGGTGCTCGCGCAGGCCGGCGTCGCGGATTTTGCCTGGCTGCCCGGAAACCGTAACGACGTGCCGCGCATGATGCGCGGCTTCGATCTCTTCGTCCTGCCCTCGCTGGCTGAAGGCATCTCGAATACGATTCTCGAGGCCATGGCGAGCGGTCTTCCCGTGGTGGCTACCGCGGTGGGCGGCAATCCCGAGCTGGTAGAGGAGGGCGTCACCGGAACGCTGGTCCCGCCGGACGATCCGGAACGCATGGCGGCGGCGCTGCGTGTTTACGCCGGGAATACGGAACTGTGCCGGCGCCATGGACAGGCGGCACTCGCGGCTATCGAACGCAGATTCAGGATGGATGTGATGATGAACGCTTACCTCAAGGTTTACGATGACACGCTTGCGCAGGCAGGGGCAGCCCGCGTGGACAGGAGGCCCGCGTGAACATACTGGTCACCGGCGCGGCCGGATTCATAGGTTACACGCTGGCGCGGCGCCTGCTGGAGCGCGGCGACATCGTGCACGGCGTAGACAATATCAACGACTACTACGACGTGAGCCTGAAAGAGGCGCGCCTCGCGGGCCTCCGGCGCCACCGTAATTTCGAGTTTCAGAAGCTGGACGTGGGGGACCGCGGCGCGATCGCGAGGCTTTTTGCCGACCACCGCTTCGACGCCGTCGCGCATCTTGCGGCACAGGCTGGCGTGCGCTACTCGGTGGAGAATCCGCAGGCTTACATCGATTCCAACCTGGTCGGTTTCGGTAACATGCTCGAAGGCGTGCGGCACACCGGCGTCGGCCACCTGGTCTTCGCTTCATCCAGCTCGGTGTATGGCGCGAGCACCCAGCTGCCGTTTTCCGAGCACGCGAACGTCGATCATCCGCTGTCCCTGTACGGGGCGACCAAGAAGGCCAACGAGCTGATGGCCCACAGCTACGCGCACCTCTACGGCACGCCGTGCACGGGCCTGCGTTTTTTTACGGTGTACGGGCCCTGGGGACGGCCGGACATGGCGCTCTTCAAATTTACGCGCGGGATCCTCGAGGGCACGCCGATCACGGTGTTCAACGGCGGGGACATGATCCGCGATTTCACCTACGTGGACGATATCGTGGAGGGAATCGTGAGGGTGATCGATACCCCGGCGGCCCCCAATCCCGCATGGCGCGGGGACGACCCGGACCCCGCGACGAGCCGTGCGCCCTACCGGATCTACAACATCGGCAACAACTCGCCGGTCAACCTGATGCGTTACATCGAGGTGCTCGAGCAGTGCCTGGGCCGCAAGGCCATCATGCAGATGCTGCCCATGCAGCCCGGCGATGTGCAGGCGACAATGGCAGACGTGAGCAATCTCGAGCGGGCGGTGGGCTTCCGCCCGCGCACAACCGTCGAAGAGGGCGTGGCGCGCTTCGTGGACTGGTACCGGGACTTTTACGGAGTCGGCAGCCGTAACCCCAGGGAAATGTCCCGGTGAACATCAGCATTTTCGGCTCCGGTTACGTGGGGCTCGTGACCGGGGCGTGCTTCGCCGAGATGGGTAATAACGTCGTGTGCGTCGACAGCGACGCAGACAAGGTCGCCGGCCTGATGCAGGGGCGACTTCCGATCCACGAGCCCGGCCTGGAAGCGCTGGTGACGGGTAACCTGCGCCAGGGCAGGCTCTGTTTCACCACGTCGATCGCCGAAGGCGTTGCAGGTTCCGCCGTGTATTTCATCGCTGTCGGCACGCCTCCCAACGAGGATGGATCGGCGGACCTGAGCCACGTGATCGAAGTCGCGCGCGAGATCGGCCGCCTGATGAAAAGCCCCTGCACCATCGTGGACAAATCGACCGTCCCGGTCGGCACCGCCGACCGCGTCAGGGAGACCGTCCGCGCCGAGCTGGAGCGCCGCAGCGCGCGGGTGGGTTTCGACGTGGTGAGCAACCCCGAGTTTCTGAAGGAGGGCGACGCGATCAACGACTTCATGAAGCCCGATCGCGTGATCGTCGGCACCGACAGCGAGCGCGCCGCGGAGCTGATGCGCCGGCTCTACGCGCCGTTCACCCGCAACCACGAGCGGATGCTGGTGATGGGCGTACGCGATGCGGAGATGACCAAGTACGCGGCAAACGCGATGCTGGCCGCCCGCATTTCGTTCATGAACGAGATCGCGACTGTGTGCGAGCGCATCGGCGTCGACGTGGAGAACGTGCGCAAGGGCATCGGCTCGGACGGCCGCATCGGCTATTCGTTCATCTACGCGGGATGCGGCTACGGGGGCTCGTGCTTCCCGAAGGACGTGCGCGCCCTGGTGCATACGGCGGGCGAGCACGGCGTGGACGCCGTGATCCTGAAGGCGGTGGAGGCGCGCAACCAGGCGCAGAAGCAGCACCTCTTCCGGCGCATCGTCGCGCGCTTCGGCCCCGACCTCAGGGGCCATACTTTCGCGCTCTGGGGCCTCGCGTTCAAGCCCGGTACCGACGACATGCGCGAGGCGCCCTCGGTGGTGCTGCTCAACGACATGATCACCGCCGGCGCGAAGGTGCGTGCGTACGACCCGGTCGCCATGGACGCGGCGCGCCACACGCTGCCCGCCGGGTGGTTCGACAGCGGGCAGCTCACGCTGGCGGATCACCAGTACGACGCGCTCGACGGCGCGGCCGCGCTGGCGCTGGTGACCGAATGGAAGCCCTTCCGCTACCCCGACTTCGCGGTGGTGAAGAAGCGCATGAAGCAGCCGGTCATCTTCGACGGGCGCAACCTCTACGACCCGGCGGAGCTCACGGGGCTCGGGTTCGAGTATTTCGGTATCGGACGCTGAATCATGTGCGGCATAACGGGCATATTTGACGGCAAGGGGCGGCGCGAGATCGACCGTGCGCTGCTCGTGCGCATGAACGAGTCCCAGCTCCATCGCGGTCCGGACGAAGGTGGGGTGCACCTGGAGCCGGGCATCGCGCTCGGCCACCGGCGCCTTTCCATCATCGATCTTTCCACCGGCCAGCAGCCCCTCTACAACGAGGACGGCAGCGTCTGCGTGATCTTCAACGGCGAGATCTACAATTTCCAGGAGCTCGTTGCGGAGCTTGCGGCCTGCGGGCACTCGTTCCGCACCCATAGCGACACCGAGGTCATCGTTCACGGGTGGGAGGAGTGGGGTGAAGCCTGCGTCACCCGCTTCCGGGGCATGTTCGCGTTCGCGCTGTGGGACCGCAACCGCGAAACGCTGTTCCTCGCCCGCGACCGCCTCGGGGTGAAGCCGCTGTACTACGCGGAGCTTTCCGACGGCCTCTGGATCTTCGGCTCGGAATTGAAAGCGCTGCTCGTCCATCCCCGCCTGCCGCGCGAGATCGACCCGCTCGCGGTGGAGGAGTATTTCGCATACGGCTACGTGCCCGAGCCGCGCACGGTGTTTAAAGGGGTCTACAAGCTCGGGCCGGGCGCAACGCTGGCGGTAAGGCGCGGCGCGCCGGCGCCCCGGCCGGTGGTGTACTGGGACGCGCCGTTCAAGCCCTGTCCAGCCCTGACCGAGCAGGAGGCAAGCGAGGAGCTGGTCGGCCGCTTGCGCGAGTCCGTCAGGCTGCGCATGATCTCGGACGTCCCGCTCGGCGCGTTTCTTTCGGGCGGAGTGGACTCGAGCGCGGTGGTGGCGATGATGGCGGGTCTCTCGGCGGATCAGGTCGTCACCTGCTCGATTTCCTTCGGCGATTCCGCCTTCAACGAATCGACCTACGCCCAGGCGGTCGCGGACGCCTATCGCACGCGCCACCACGTCGAGCAAGTGGACCCGGATGATTTCAGCCTCGTGGACCGCCTTGCGGCGCTTTACGACGAGCCCTATGCCGACAGCTCGGCGATACCCACCTACCGGGTGTGCGAGCTGGCGCGAAAGAGCGTCACCGTAGCGCTGTCCGGGGACGGCGGCGACGAGAACTTTGGCGGCTACCGCCGCTACCGGTGGCACATGAACGAGGAGCGCGTGCGCTCGCTGTTGCCGCTCACCGTGCGCCGTCCCGTGTTCGGGCTGCTCGGGCATCTCTACCCGAAGGCGGATTGGGCACCGCGGCTGTTTCGCGCGAAATCCACGCTCCAGTCCCTGGCGCGCAACTCGGTCGAGGCCTATTTTCACAGCGTATCCATACTGCACGACGGGATGCGCCGAGAGCTGTTCAGCGAGCGCTTCCGGTCCGAGCTGCAGGGTTACGCGGCAGTGGAAGTCCTGAGGGGGCACGCTGCGCGGGCGCCGTCGGACCATCCGCTGTCGCTCATCCAGTATCTCGATCTCAAGACCTATCTCGTGGGCGATATCAACACCAAGGTGGACCGCGCCAGCATGGCACACTCCCTGGAGGTGCGGGAGCCGCTCATGGATCACCCGCTCGTCGAATGGCTGTCGGGGCTGCCGCCGGAGCTGAAGCTGCGCGGCGGCGAAGGCAAGTACCTGCTGAAGAAGTCGCTGGAGCCGTACCTTTCCGACGAGATCCTGTACCGTCCGAAGATGGGCTTTGCCGTGCCTCTCGCGCGGTGGTTCCGCGGACCGCTCCGGCAGTCGGTGAGAAATGCCGTGCTGGGGCCGGTGCTTGCGGACACCGGCTGGTTCAACGCCGCCTATCTGAGGAGGCTCGTGGACGACCACCAGTCCGGCCTGCGCGACTACAGTGCGACTCTCTGGACGGTACTGATGTTCGAGTCGTTCTTGAGAAAAGTGATGGGCGCGCGGACCGCTCCTTCCGCCCGCGCGGTCGGTGATTGATGCGCGTCATCCACATCCTCGATCACTCGATCCCGCTGCACAGCGGCTACGCCTTCCGCACGCTGTCCATACTGAAGGAGCAGCGGGCGCTCGGGTGGGAGACGTTCCACCTCACCGGTCCCAAGCAGGGGACCGGTACCGAGCGCGAAGAGGAGGTGGACGGATGGCGCTTCTACCGCACGCCCCCTCCCGGCGGCATGCTGGAAGGGGTGCCCGGGTTGGCTGAAATCGAGCTGATGGGTGAGATCGCCTACCGCGTCGAGCAGGTCGCGCGGCGCGTACGGCCGCACATCCTGCACGCTCATTCGCCGGTGCTGAACGTCATACCCGCGCTGTGGGTGGGCAGGCGGCTGGGTATCCCCGTGGTCTACGAGCTGAGAGCGCTGTGGGAGGATGCGGCCGTGGATCACGGCACGGCGCGCGAGGGCGGCTTGCGCTACCGGCTGAGCCGGGGCCTGGAGACCTGGGCGCTGCGGCGGGTCAGCGCGGTGACGACCATCTGCGAGGGACTGCGCGGGGAAATAGCCGCCCGCGGCATCTCTCCCGACAAGGTCACCGTCATTCCCAATGCGGTGGACATCGAGGACTTCTCCACGGGAGGCGTGGCGGACCCCGTCTTGAGGCAGCGCCTCGGCCTCGACGGCTCGCTCGTGCTCGGATTCATCGGCTCCTTCTACGCCTACGAGGGGCTCGCCGTGCTGCTGCAGGCCCTGCGCGGGCTCCTGGATCGGGGCGAGAACGTGCGGGCGCTGCTGGTCGGCGGAGGGCGCCAGGAGACGGAACTGAAGCAGCTGGCGGCCGGGCTCGGCATCTCGGAGCGGGTTGTCTTCGCCGGCCGCGTTCCCCACAGCGAAGTCCAGCGCTACTACGACCTCATCGACCTGCTGGTATATCCGCGCCTGTCCATGCGGCTGACCGAGCTGGTCACGCCGCTGAAGCCGCTCGAAGCCATGGCCCAGGGGCGACTGCTCGTCGCCTCCGACGTCGGCGGCCACCGCGAGCTGATCCGCCACAACGAAACGGGAATGCTGTTCAAGGCGGGCGATCCCGAGGCGCTCGCCACGGCGGTCCTCGACATACTGCACCATCCCGGGCGCTGGCCGGCGCTGAAGGAAAGGGCGCGCGCGTTCGTGGAGAACGAGCGCAACTGGTGCGCCTCGGTCGCCCGCTACCGCGGCGTATACGAGCCTCTTCTCAGCGGACGGAATGCGCCGGCTTTCGGCGCGACACATTCGTGATATGGCGATACCGATGTCCGATGCGGCTCTGAGGATCGGCCTGGTGGGACCCCTCCCGCCGCCGTCGGGCGGAATGGCCAACCAGACCCGGCAGCTTGCCCGGTTGCTCGGCGAGGAAGGGTTGAACGTGGAGATCGTCCAGGTCAATGCCCCCTACAGGCCGTCCTGGATCGAGTCACTGCACGGGGTAAGGGCGTTCTTTCGCCTCGTCCCGTATCTGGTACAGCTGTGGATCTCGGCGGGGCGCGTGCGATTGTTTCACGTGATGGCCAACTCCGGTTGGGCCTGGCACCTCTTTGCGGCGCCCGCCATCTGGATCGCGAAGCTGCGCGGCATTCCGGTGGTGGTGAATTACCGGGGCGGTGGCGCCCGGGAATTCCTGGAGACGTCGATATTCTGGATCAGGCCGACGCTGCGGCTCGCCGACCGCCTGATCGTTCCGTCGGGCTTCCTGCAGGAGGTTTTCCGGGATTTCGGTGTCGCCGCGGAGGTCGTGCCGAACGTGATCGATCTCGACCGCTTCTCGGCGCGGACGGAACCCGGCGGCGGGGGCGGCGACAGGCCTCATCTCATCGTCACGCGCAATCTCGAGCCCTTGTACGACATAGGCGCGGCGATTCGCACGCTCGCCATCGTGCGCAGAGCGCGGCCGGGCGCGCGGCTGACGATCGCGGGCAGCGGCCCCGAGCGCGACCGGCTCGCTGCCCTGGCGCAGTCGCTCGGCGCGGGCGACAGCGTCGTTTTCACCGGCCGGCTCGACAACGAGCGTATCGCCGGGCTGTATCGAGAAGCCGACATCTCCATCAATCCCAGCCTGGTGGACAACATGCCGAACTCGATACTCGAGTCGCTCGCGAGCGGCGTGCCCGTCGTGAGCACCGACGTGGGCGGCGTTCGCTACGTGGTCGAGCACCGGAAAACCGCCCTGCTGGTTCCCCCGCGCGACGCGGAAGCGATGGCGGGCGCGGTTCTCGAGCTCCTCGACCACCCGGAAACGGCCGGGCGACTGGCACGGGCGGGGCGGGAAGCCGTGCAGCAGTACACCTGGGCGCAGGTGCGGCCGCTCCTGCTCGCCGTCTACCAGGAGGCATGCCGCACCGCGCCGCGACATGCTCCCGCCAAGTGAGCCGCATGCCGCACACGAGCGCCTGGACCGCGCTTTGCTCCTCGGTTCTGTTTCCCCTGCACGAGCGACTGAAGCGACACGACTCCACCGCCCGCCTGCGCGCGCTCGAGGAGTCCCAGTGGTGGCCGGCGCAGCGCATCGAGCAGCAGCGCGTGGAGCGCCTGCGCGAGTTCCTCGTCACCGTTTCCGCCACCGTCCCCTATTACGCCCGCGTGTTCGCCGAGAGCGGCTTCGTTCCCGGGCGGGTCGGCGCGGTGGCGGATCTTGCCGCGATTCCGCTGCTCACCAAGGCCCTCATCCGTTCCCATACCGATGAGCTCAAGGCACGCGGCGCCCGCTCGCTCATCCGCTACAACACGGGCGGATCCAGCGGCGAGCCTCTGGTGTTCTTTATGGGCCGGGACCGCGTGAGCCACGACGTGGCGGCCAAGTGGCGGGCCACCCGCTGGTGGGGAGTGGACATCGGCGATCCCGAGATCGTGGTGTGGGGCTCGCCCATAGAGCTGGGCGCGCAGGACCGCGTTCGCGCGTTGCGCGACCGCGTGCTGCGCACGACGCTTCTCCCGGCGTTCGAGATGTCCAGGGCAAAGCTCGACGGGTTCGTCGCGGCAATCCGCGCGCGACGCCCCGCCATGGTGTTCGGCTATCCATCCGCGCTCGCGCACATCGCGCAGCACGCGGCGAGCCGGGGACAGGCGCTCGATGACATCGGCGTGCGCGTCGTCTTCGTGACTTCCGAGCGGCTGTATCCCGAGCAGCGCGAGCTGATCGCGCGCGCCTTCGGATGCAGGGTGGCGAACGGCTACGGCGGCCGCGACGCGGGCTTCATCGCGCACGAGTGTCCCGCCGGCGCGATGCACATCACCGCGGAGGACATCATCGTCGAGATCGTGGACGGGCAGGGCAGGCCGCAGCCGCCCGGCGTCGCCGGGGAGATCGTCGTTACCCACCTTGCCACGGCCAGCTTTCCCTTCGTTCGCTACCGGACCGGCGACGTCGGCGTGCTCGATGCGGAAACCTGCGGCTGCGGCCGCGGCCTGCCGCTCATCAGGGAGATACAGGGCCGGACCACCGATTTCGTGGTCGCGCGCGACGGAACGGTCATGCACGGGCTTGCGCTCGTCTACATCGTGCGGGATCTGCCCGGGATCAGGCAATTCAAGATCGTGCAGGAGAGCGTCGAGCATACCCGCGTCCTGCTGGCCGTGGACCCGGGCTTCGATCCCGCCAGCGTGGAGGGCATACGCAACGGCATGGCCGAGCGCCTGGGCGCCCGGGTAAGAATCGACGTGGACATCGTGGCGGACATCCCGGGGGAGACGTCGGGGAAGTACCGCTACGTGGTGAGCAAAGCGGTCGCGTCGTAACGACGGGCGCTCGAGTGCGGGTAAACAAACGCGGCTGAACGGGCAATGTGCGGGATATACGGCATCATCAATCTTGACGGCGCGCCTGCCGATGCGGCGCTCATGCCCGCGATGGGCCGCGTCACCACGCACCGCGGCCCGGACGACGAGGGCATGCATGCCGACGGCCCCTGCCTCATCGGCATGCGGCGTCTGTCCATCATCGATCTCTCCGGCGGACATCAGCCGCTGTCGAACGCCGATGGCACGCTATGGCTGGTCTGCAACGGCGAGATCTACAACTTCCGCGAGCTGCGGCACGAGCTGGAGGCGCGGGGCCACCGCTTCAGCACCGGCTCCGACAGCGAAACGATACTGCACGGTTACGCCGAGTGGGGCGACGCGTTCGTTCACCGGTTGAACGGCATGTTCGGCTTCGCGTTGTGGGACGCCCGGCGCCGCCGGCTGCTGGTCGGGCGCGACCGGCTTGGGGTGAAACCGATCTACGTCTATCGCGACGCCCGCCGCCTCGCTTTTGCGTCCGAGGCGAAAGCCCTCCTGGCGCTGCCCGGCATTGCCGCGGGCCTCGATCCGGCCGCGCTCTCGACTTATCTCAACCTGGGCTACGTCGCCGCGCCCCATTCCATGTTCCGCGGTATCGCCAAGCTGCCGCCGGCGACCGTGCTTTCGATCGAGGACGGCCGCGTCGAGGAGCGCCGCTACTGGCGGATGCCCGACGCGACGGACCAGCGCACGAGCGAGCGGGAGTGGATCGAGCGGCTGAGAGCCCGCCTCGAGGAGTCCGTGCGCATGCAGATGGTAAGCGACGTCCCGATCGGGGCGTTCCTTTCCGGCGGCATAGATTCGAGCGTGGTCGTCGGGTACATGGCGGCCCACAGCGACCGGCCGATACGCACCTACGCCATCGGCTTCAAGGGCGCCGCCGCGGAGGAGTACTACAACGAGCTGCCGTACGCGCGTCGCGTCGCGGAGTTGTTCCGGACGGACCATCACGAAATCGTCGTGCGTCCCGACGTCGTCGCCCTGCTGCCGAAGCTCCTGTGGCACATGGACGAGCCCTTGTCGGACACCGCCTTCATCACGACTTTCCTCGTGTCGGAGTTCGCCCGGCGCGACGTGACGGTGATACTCTCCGGGGTCGGCGGGGACGAGCTTTTCGGCGGCTACCGGCGCTACCTGGGCAACCACTACCAGGCGTACTTCGACCGGCTGCCGGGTTGGGCGCGGCGGGCCGCATCAAAGGTCGGCGGGCGTCTGCCGAGCGACCGGCATTCACCCTTGCTCAATCTGTCGCGGCTGGCGAAGGGCTTTCTCGAGAGCGCCGACCTGCCTTTCGAGGAGCGCTACCGGGCCTACGTGCAGGTTTTTCCGCTGGAAGAGGTCCGGCGGATGCTGAAAGTAGAGAGCCCGGCGCGGCCGGATCTCATCGGCGCGGCGTTCGGCCACGCGGCCGGGGAGGATGCGTTGAACCGCATGCTTGCCGTGGACGCCGAGACCCAGCTGCCCGATGACCTGCTGCTCCTGACAGACAAGATGAGCATGGCCGTTTCGCTGGAGTGCCGCGTTCCCCTGCTGGACCACGAGCTGGTGGAGCTTGCGGCGCGCATGCCGGAAGGCGTCAAGATCCGCGGCGGCCGTCTGAAGCACGCCATGAAAGAGGCCGTAAGCGATCTCCTGCCGCGCGACATCCTGGAGCGGAAGAAGCGCGGATTCGGCACCCCGATGGGCGCGTGGCTCAAGCAGGACCTTGCCCCGCTCGTGCGCGGGTTGCTGTCGGAACGCGTAGTGGGCGGACGCGGCCTGTTCCATTACCGGGCGGTGCGGGAGCTGATTCTTGCGCATGAGTCGAACCGGGTGGACGGCACCGACCGGCTGCTGGCGTTGATCAACCTCGAGATCTGGTCGCGGCTTTATCTCGACGGCCGCACGCCGGAGGATGTTACGGCCGAAATGAAAGGGATGATGGCGCCTCAGGCTGCCGCTATCTGAACTGGCCTCGAAACCGGGCCCGCGGGATGACGGCGGCGGATGGCCCACCGGGCCGGCGGGCGACGGTTTCAACAGGAATCCGGCACGATGCCGTTAAGCCAATAGCGGGATTCCGACGGACGGGCCCAATTACTCCTTGCGGTTGGCATGTATCTTGCTGTAATTAATTGATTTGTTGCTGATTCGACCGTGACCCAGGGCCCGCGCTTGAAGATACTTTACGTCTGCCACCGCTTTCCGTTTCCGCCCGAGCGCGGCGGGAAAATCCGGCCATTCAACATGATCAAGCACCTTGCGCGCGAGCACGACGTGACGGTCGCATCGCTCGTGCGCTCCAGCCACGAAGCCGTGCAGGGGCGGGGCCTGGCTCAGTACTGCGCGCGCTACGAGATGGCCGAGGTGAACGAGGCCGTTCAGGTCGCGCGGATGGTAATCCGCCTGCCGACGACTATCCCGTCGTCGATGGGCTATTTCTATTCGACGACGCTGGCCCGCCGGGTGCGGGAGCTTCTCGCGCGGGAGTGTTTCGATCTCATATTCGTTCACTGTTCTTCGGTGGCGCAATACGTTACGAGCGCCCAAAATGTCCCGAAGATTCTCGATTTCGGGGATATGGACTCGCAGAAATGGCTGGATTACTCGCGCTTCAAGCGCTTTCCGCTCGCGGCTGGCTACTGGCTGGAGGGGAAGAAGCTCGAGCGCGAGGAGGAGCGGCTCGCGCGCTGTTTCGACTTGTGCACGACGATCACCTCCGCCGAATGCGATACGCTCGACAGCTTCAAGACCGGGGTCGCTACCGACTGGTTTCCCAACGGGGTCGATAGCCGGTATTTCTCCCCGGCGGGCGAGGCCTGCGATCCCGATACGATCTGTTTCCTCGGGCGCATGGACTACTATCCGAACCAGGAATGCATGTTCGACTTCTGCGCGAACGTATTGCCGCGGGTTCAGGCGCGCCGGCCCGGCGCCAAGCTGCTGATCGTCGGCGCGGACCCGTCCGCGGAGGTGCTTGCGCTCGCCGGATCGCCGGGCATCACGGTCACGGGCTCGGTGCCCGACGTACGCCCCTACCTGCACCGCTCCGCGCTGATGGTGGCTCCGCTCAATATCGCGCGCGGCACCCAGAACAAGATCCTCGAGGCCATGGCGGCGGGCGTGCCGGTCGTGACCAGCGCGGTGGCCGCGGCCGGGGTCGATGCGCAAGCCGACGCGCACTTCCTGGTGGCGAGAAGCCACGAAGAGCACGCGGCGGCCATACTGCGCGTCCTCGATGATCCCGGCGAGCGCCGGCGCCTGGCGCTCGCGGGGCGCGAGCGCATGCTGACGAACCATGACTGGGGACGGTCCATGCAGCGGCTCGACGGCATCATCGAACGGTGCGTAGCGGCGTTCCATGGCCACGCCGGGCGCGCAGACGCGGCGAGAGCCGGGTAGGCGGGGCCGCGGCGCCCCGCGGCGGTCATATCCATGGGAAAGGCATTTTCATCGTGAGAGACAGCGGCAGGAAGCGCGTTCTGGTCACCGGCGGCGCCGGCTTTCTCGGCTCTCATCTGTGCGAGCGCCTGCTGGCCCGGGGCGAAGACGTGTTGTGCGTGGACAACTTCTTCACCGGCGACAAGGCGAATATCAGCCACCTCCTCGGCAATCCGTATTTCGAGCTGCTGCGGCACGACGTCACCTTCCCGCTCTACGTGGAGGTGGACGAGATCTACAACCTCGCGTGCCCGGCGTCGCCGATACACTACCAGTTCGACCCGGTGCAGACGACCAAGACCAGCATCCATGGCGCGATCAACATGCTGGGGCTCGCGAAGCGCGTCAAGGCGAAGATCCTCCAGGCATCGACCAGCGAGGTGTACGGCGACCCGAAGGTGCATCCGCAGAAGGAGAGTTACTGGGGGCACGTCAATCCCGTCGGTATCCGCTCGTGCTACGACGAGGGCAAGCGATGCGCCGAAACGCTGTTCTTCGACTACCACCGCCAGCACGGGCTGCGGATTAAGGTCGCGCGGATATTCAATACCTACGGGCCGCGGATGCACCCGCGCGACGGCCGCGTGGTGTCCAGCTTCATAGTCCAGGCCCTGACGGGCGAGCCGCTCACGATCCACGGCGATGGGCGACAGACGCGTTCGTTCTGCTACGTGGACGATCTGATCGACGCGCTGGTGCGGCTGATGGACACCGGGGACGACTGTACCGGACCGGTGAACCTCGGCAATCCGGACGAACTCACCATGCTGGATCTCGCGCAGAAAGTCATCGAGCTCACTGGTTCCACCTCGCGTCTCATTTTCAAACCGCTGCCGAGCGATGACCCGATGCAGCGCTGCCCCGACATCGAGCTTGCGGGCAGGATCCTCGCATGGGAGCCGAAGGTCATGCACGAGGTGGGTCTGGCCCGGACCATCTCTTATTTCGAGCGGCTGTTGCGCGAGGACGGCGCGGGAACGAGCGCGGGCCGGCCATGAAGGTTCCGGTCGTACGAATCGGTGCATGCGCGCGTTGCTAGTCACCGCGTTTTCCCCATTCGCCACGGACTTCGGCGCCCGGCAGAGGACTCACCTGATGTTGCGGGCGCTGGAAGAAATCGGGCAGGTCGAGGTCCTGCTGCTGCAGGCCGGCGGGAACACCGCGGTGAAGCCGTCGGCGGACGGCCGGCTGGTCGCGGAAGCCACGTTCAGATCGCTGCCACTCGGGATTCGCAAGTATTCCCCTGACGGACGGCTGAACCGGCTGCTCGTATCGCGCGTGGACCTGGGGGCATACGACGTGATCTGCGGACGCTACCTGGAGCCGGTCAGCAAGCTCGATCTGCCCGAACGCGTCCCCAGCATCGTGGACCTCGATGACGTCGGCTATGCCTATGCACCCGACGGTTTCGCGTCGAGGATCGCCGCAGCGGGAAAAACCGCGGTGCGCAGTCGCCTCGAGCGCGCGGCCGTGCGGCGCTTCTCCCGTTACTGGTTCGTCTGCGAAAGAGACCGCGGCCGCTTCCCGAACCTGGCGGGCGGCGTCCTTCCCAACGTTCCGGTTGGGCCGGTACCTGTCTGCGACGTCGAGTCGTCCGGCAGCACGCTGCTTTTCGTCGGAGCCCTGTGGTACGGACCTAACCGTGCCGGAATCGAGCGGTTCCTTGCGGCGTGCTGGCCGCAGATACGGAAAGCCGAGCCGCGCGCTCGGCTGCTGCTGGCAGGGGCCGCGCCGCAGGCGGACCGCGACCGGTGGGGCCGCCTGGATGGCGTGCGGGCGCCCGGCTTCGTGCAGGACCTGGACGGCGCCTACGCGGAAGCCGCATTCACCATAGCGCCGATCTATTCGGGCGGTGGCAGCAACATCAAGGTGCTGGAGTCGCTCGCGAAGGGGCGGGCATGCGTCACCACGACCTACTGCCTCGACGCCTTGCGCCCGCATTTCAACGGCACTACCGACATCGTGGCGGCCGCAGGCGACGCGCAGATGGTCGGGGCCTGCCTGCGGCTGCTGCGTGAACCCGGGCTGCGCGAGATGCTCGCGAGTAACGGGCGAAGCATCGTGGCGGAGCGGTTCAGCTATGACAGGTTCCGGCGCGCCGTGCACGAGGAGGTGCGCCTGGCCATCGACAGGCGGCCATGACGCCGGCGCCCGCATTCCCGATCATGGTGCTCGCGCACAACGAGGAAGAGCGCATCGTTGCCTGCCTGGACAGCATTTTCTCGTCCGAAGCCGGCGCACGGTTCGAGGTTTACGTCCTGGCGAACGGCTGCACCGACCGCACCGAGGATATCGTCCGGAAATATGCCGGGGCGCGACCCGGCGTGCACCTCGTTTCCATCGCCAGGGCGGACAAGTGCAACGCCTGGAACGTCTTCATCCACGAAGTGGTTCCCGGACGGTGTCCCGGACGGGAGGTCTACTTCTTCACGAACGGGGATGTGCGGATAGTGCCGGGCTCGTTCGAGGCGATGACACGCACGCTGCGCGCGCATCCGCGCGCCCATGCCGCGTCGGCCGTTCCCGCGTCGGGGCGCACTCGCGACCGTGACCGCGAGCGCGTCCTGCGCGAGCATGGCCTGATGGCGAACCTGTATTCGCTGCGCGGCAGCTTCGTCGGCCGTCTCGGCAAGCTGTCCGTGCGCATGCCGCTCAACCTCGAGGGCGACGACGGACTGATCGGAGCCCTCACCAAGTGGAATCTGGCGCCAGATCGCGAGGCGTTCGACGACGAGCGCATCGTCCCCTGCGCGGACGCGGCGTTCGCTTTCGAGTCGATGTCGCCGTTCCGCTTGTTGGACTGGGGCGTCTACTGGAAGCGCGCGGTGCGTTACGGGCGCCGCGGCTACGAGTTCGAGCTCCTGAGGGAGCGACTGAAGAAGGCCGGCCTCGCCGCGCTCCCGGCCGATATCACCGAGCTCTACCACGAAGCCGGGAAGCTGCGGTTGAGATGGCAGGGGATCTATACGCTGGCGAGCCTGGTGGCGCTGCGCCAGATGCGGCGGATCGGCAACCGTGGCAAGGTTTTGTCCCGTAGCGGATAAAGCGGTGGAAATCGAAGGACTGTTCATGCAGCGGCCAGTAGAATGTGCGGGACACCATGGATATATCGATCGTCGTCAGCACCCGCGACCGCGCGGATCGAATTGCGGACGCGTTTCCGCACTATTTCCGCCTGAGAAGCGGTCTGGCGTGGGAGGTGTTGTTCGTGAACAACGGCTCTACCGATCACACGGCAGCGGTGCTGGCGCGATTTGCCGAGTCATTGCCGCAGCGCGTACGGGTGATCGACGAGCCAAAACCGGGCGTGTCGGCGGGACGCAACGCCGGGTTGCGTAGCGCCACAGGCGCAGTCATCGCCTTCATGGACGATGACTGCTACCCCGCGGAGGACTTTCTGGACCGGCTCTGGGAATGCTTTTTGGAGCCGGGGCTGGACTATCTGGGGGGCCGTATCCTGCTCTACGACAAGAAGGACTACCCGATAACGATCAAGACGTGTCTGGAGCGGGAAGACATACCGCCCCGGTCGTTCCTGCGCGCCGGGGTCGTCCACGGCGCCAATATGGCTTTCCGCCGCAACGTGCTGCTGAACATCGGCGACTTCGACGAGCGTCTGGGACCGGGTGCGGTGGTGTACGGCGAGGAGCTGGATCTGCTGGCCCGGGCGTCTGCGGCGGGTTTTCGCGGAGCATACGATCCCCGGCCGGTCGTTTTTCATCATCATCGCCGGTCCAGCAGGGAGGATGTGAGACGGCTGATGGCGATATACGATATGGGGCGCGGGGCGTACTACGCGAAAGCCGTCACCGATCCGCGAATGCGGCGGGCGTTCCTGTGGCCGGTGATTCGCCGCATCATGGGGAACGTGAGGCGGCTCGATTTCGGCGTCATGTGGCGTGAGTTTCACGGCGCGTGGAAGTACCTCTCCCTGCCGGAACGGAAAGAGCAGGACAAAGCGGGCAGATTAACGGGAAATCGGAACACTGAGTCATGAAAATCAGCATCTTCGGCCTGGGCTACGTGGGTGCGGTCTCGCTCGCCTGCCTCGCCCGCGACGGCCACAACGTGATCGGCGTGGACATAGACGAGGCCAAGATCGAGCTCATCCGTGCCGGTAGGACCCCGGTGGTGGAAGAAGGCATGGTCGAGCTGATGCAGCAGGTGGCGGCGAGCGGCCGCGTGGGGGTGACGACAGACGTCGCGCGCGCGGTGCACGAGAGCGATCTCTCCCTCATCTGCGTCGGCACGCCGTCCGCGCCGAACGGCAGCCAGGATCAGTCCGCGATCCTGAGGCTCGCGCACGAGCTGGGGCGCGCCATGCGCGACAAGCCCGGCAGCCACGTGTTCGTGTTTCGATCGACGCTGGTGCCGGGCACCGTCGAGGACGTCCTGAAACCCATCATCGAGCGCGAGTCGGGCAAGCGGGAGGGCGCGGATTTCCACGTTTGCTTCCAGCCCGAGTTCCTGCGCGAAGGCACCTCGATACGGGACTACGACAAGCCGCCCTACACGGTCGTCGGCGCCGCCGGCGACGCGGCCGCCGCGCGGCTGCGCGAGCTCTTCGGCCACCTGCCGTGCGAGTTCCACGTGACCTCCATACGCGCGGCGGAGATGGTCAAGTACTGCTGCAATAATTTTCATGCCCTCAAGATCACTTTTGCCAACGAGACGGCGCGCCTGTGCGAGGCGCTCGGCGTCGATCCCTTTCAGGTAATGGATCTCGTGTGCAAGGACCGGCAGCTCAATATCTCCCCGGCCTACCTCAAGCCCGGCTTTGCGTTCGGGGGCTCGTGCCTGCCCAAGGACATGCGCGCGACCCTGTACTTTTCGAAAATGCGCGACGTCGAGCTGCCGATGCACGCGGGCATCATGGCTTCCAACCGCGTCCATATCGAGCACGCGATCGCGAAGGTCCTCGCGACCGGCAGGCGGCGCATCGGCATGATCGGGCTGTCGTTCAAGACCGGCACCGACGATCTGCGCGAGAGTCCACTCGTGCTCCTCGCCGAGTACCTGCTGGGCAAGGGCCTGAGCCTCACTGTCTACGACCCCGACGTGCACCTGTCGCAGCTGCTCGGGGCGAATCGCCGCTTCATCGAGCAGCACGTTCCGCATATCGGGTCGCTCATACGCGGCGACATTGAGAGCGTGATCGCCGATTCCGAGCTGCTGATCGTCGGCCTGAGCGATCCGCGGACGCTCGAGGCGCTTGCACGTCATGTCCGGGAGGATCAGGTCGTGCTCGACCTGGTCAGGGTCGGTGAGCGACGGGCGATGCGCGGCGACCTGATCGGTCTGTGCTGGTAGAAATGGGCGCGAGGCGCCGTCTGCGGGCCGCTGTCTATGTCAATGTGGCGGCGCTGCTGCTGGCCTCTCGGGCACGCGATCGTCGAGGTGTTTGACCGCCAGCTCGGCAAGTGGATATTTCTGGACGTGTTCAACAACGCGCAGGCGATTGACAACGTCAGCCGGAGCCCTTGAGTGCGCTTGAGTGCCGAGACTTCGTGCTTGGAACACGGCCTCGACCGATCATTGTCCCGAATGGCCCGGGCCGTCTCGGCTACCCGCTCGAAGACAGGCTGGTGGATTACTATCGGCGAGGTGTCCAGGAGTGGTATTTGTGGTTGGGAAACAATGTCTATAGCTACGGCGCTCATCCCGCGGTACGGACGGCGGGTCGTTTTTCACGGTCCCTGGAGCAACTGGCTGCGATCGCTCCGGGACTTCATCCGCGCATGAAGGTACTTGCTACCGTTGAGAACGCACCTCGCTACGATAGAATGGCGAGACTGCGCTGGACGTTGTACGCTGCCATGGCGCTGTGCGCGGCACTCGCCCTCTCGTTGATATTCAGTCTTGTCCGACTCCACGGACAGAGATCATCTGCACCACCACCATCTGCTTGTTCCCCCGCTGGGTGAGGCGACCAGAAGCTATCTCTTGCGGTATTTGGTATCCTTCGCGTCATGCAACCCGGAGTGGGTGCGCTCCATTTCTCGCCGAGCATGACGCGGCTCATCGCATGGGTTGCGGCGCCGCATGTGGTTGGCCTGCCGCTTGCGGCAGGCGCTGAGAGCTTGGTGCTCGATCAAGTGCGCAGGACGCAAAAACACCGGCAGGCTCGAGTTGAGATGATGCACCCAAACAGATGATCCATTTTCCACCTTCGATTACCGATCGGCGCATCCGTTTTGCGCTGGTCGGATGCGGCCGCATTGCAGCCAACCATTTCGTCGCCCTGGAGAGGCACCTGGAACGCGCCGAGGTGGTCGCGGTGTGCGACGTCGACTCCTCCGCGTTGAATGCCGCGGTTGCCTCTACCGGCGGCAAAGGCTATGAAAGCATCACGGCCATGCTCTCGGAATGCAACGCAGACATCGTGGTCCTGGCGACGCCGAGCGGCCTGCACTCGGCACAGGCGATCGAGATCGCGCGATCCGGACGGCATGTCATGACCGAGAAGCCGATGGCCACGCGCTGGGAGGACGGCAAGCGCATGGTGCAGGCGTGTGACAACGCCGGCGTGCGGCTGTTTGTGGTGAAACAGAACCGTCACAACGCGACGCTGCAACTGCTCAAGCGGGCGGTCGACAAGAACCGGTTTGGCCGTATCTACATGGTAACGATCAACGTCTTCTGGTCTCGCCCGCAGTCTTACTACGACAGCGCGCGGTGGCGCGGGACATGGGAATTCGACGGCGGGGCATTCATGAATCAGGCGAGCCACTACATCGATCTGCTCGACTGGATGATAGGGCCCATAGAGAGTGTGCAGGCGTACACGGCGACGCTGGCGCGCAACATCGAGGTCGAGGACAGCGGCGTCATGAGCGTCAAGTGGCGCTCCGGCGCGCTCGGTTCCGTGAACGTGACCATGCTCACGTATCCGAGAAACCTGGAAGGCTCCATCACCGTGATAGGGGAGAAGGGCACGGCGCGTATCGGCGGTGTTGCAGTCAACGAGATCCAGCACTGGCAGTTCGCCGAGCCGGACCCGGATGACGATCATGTCAAGGACGCGAGCTACAACACCACTTCGGTGTACGGCTTCGGACACCCGCACTACTACGAGAACGTCATCCGGGTGCTGCGCGGGGAAGCCGAGCCCGACACCGACGGCCGTGAGGGCCTGAAGTCGCTCGAAGTGCTGATTGCCACCTACTTGTCGGCGCGCGATGGCCGGCGGGTGTCGCTGCCCCTCGAATACTGAGTCCATCCGTATGAAATACTGGTGTCACGAGACGGCAATTGTCGACGCCGGCGCCCGGATAGGCGACGGTACGAGGATCTGGCACTGGGTGCACATCTGTGCAGGAGCGCGGATCGGCGAGAAATGCTCGCTTGGACAGAACGTGTTCATCGGAAACAAGGTGGAAATGGGTAACAACGTCCGTATCCAGAACAACGTTTCGGTGTACGACGATGTCACGATCGAAGACGACGTGTTCTGCGGGCCGAGCATGGTATTTACCAACGTGATCAATCCGCGCAGTCACGTGCCGCGCAAGGACGAGTATCGCAAGACCCTGGTGCAGAAGGGGGCGACTATAGGGGCGAACGCTACGGTGGTCTGCGGGCACAGGATAGGACGCTATGCAATGGTCGGCGCCGGCGCCGTGGTGACTAGAGACGTTCCCGACTACGCGCTGGTCGTAGGCGTACCAGCTCGCCAACTCGGGTGGGTATGCCAGTGCGGGGAACGCATGAGCGCCGCCGGCGCCGCCGCCGCCTGTTCCGCCTGTGGCAGCCGTTACCAGATTCTTGAGGGAAAGTGCCAACTGGCCTGATGACAGGATGCGGCCAACGAGAGCGACCGCTGCGGATTCCCTGAATCACCCGGGCTTTTCATGGAAATACCATGCCAGACATTAAATTCGTCGATCTCAATCAACAGTACCGCGCGCTGAAAGCGTCGATGGATGCGCGCATCCAGGCCGTCCTGGATCACGGGCAATTCATCATGGGGCCGGAGGTGGGTGAGCTCGAGCGTGCGCTGGCCGCGCGGGTCGGTGCAAAGCATTGCATTACCGTCGCTTCCGGCACGGAAGCCCTGCTGATCGCCCTCATGGCGCTCGGCGTGGAGCCTGGAGATGAAGTCATCACCACGCCGTTTTCCTTCATCGCCACTGCCGAAGTCATCGTGCTGCTGGGTGCGAAGCCGGTGTTCGTGGACGCGGAGGCCGATACCTGCAACATCGACCCAGCCACCATCGAAGCCGCGATTACGCCGCGGACGCGGGCTATCATGCCAGTATCGCTGTACGGCCAACCGTCGGACATGGACGAGATCAATTCCATCGCGGCGCGCCATGGACTGACGGTAATCGAGGATGCGGCTCAGAGCTTCGGTGCCGAATACAAGGGCCGTCAGAGTTGCAATCTTTCGACGATAGGCTGCACCAGTTTCTTCCCGAGCAAGCCGCTGGGTTGCTACGGCGACGGGGGGGCGATCTTCACCAGCGACGACAATCTGGCAACGGCCATGCAGGAAATCCGCGTCCACGGGCAATCGAAGCGCTACGTGCATACCCGGATCGGCGTCGGTGGCCGCATGGATACGCTCCAATGCGCGGTGGTGCTGGCGAAGCTGGAAAGGTTCGACTGGGAAATCAAGCGTCGCCAGGAGATCGGCAGGCGGTATGCGGGTCTGTTCAGCGAGCTCCCCGAGCCAGTCCGGGTGATTGATGTCAAACCGGACCGCACGAGCAGCTATGCCCAGTTCACGCTGCTCGTTCCGGAGCGTTCGCGGATCCAGCGGGAGCTGTCGGCTGCCGGCGTGCCCACTGCCGTGCACTACCCGATTCCAATGCACCGCCAACCGGCATACGAGAGCGCGCATGCGGGTCGGGAGCTGCCGGTTTCAGACTGGCTGGCGGAGCGCGTGATCAGCCTGCCCATGCACGCGGACCTCGACGAGGTGACTCAGGACCGCATCGTCATGGCGGTGCGGCGGTCGGTGTCGTGACGGCGCTCCGGCGGTCCGTGCTGGCGGATTGATACCCGCCAGCTACTCTTGCCACGAATGCATGCAGGACATCGGGCGAAAAATGGCGCGGGGCGCGGCGTGGATGATGTCCGTGCAGGTGAGCGCGCGCGTGCTCGGCCTAATAAACACGATGATCCTTGCGCGCCTGCTGCTGCCCGAGGACTTCGGGCTGGTGGCGGTGGCGGTGTCGGTCCTCGGGCTGCTCGAGATCATGGGCGCCTTCAATTTCGACCTCGCGCTCATACAGAACCAGCAGGCGGAACGCCGTCACTACGACACGGCGTGGACGCTCAACATTCTGTACGGCCTGTTCACGGCCGTAATCATGGCGGCCCTTGCCATACCCGTCGCCAGGTTCTTCGGCGATCCGCGCGTCGAGGGCGTGATGTACGTGTTCGCGGCTTCCCCGCTGGTCTCGAGCTTCAAGAACATAGGCACCGTCGCGTTCCAGAAGGAGCTCAACTTCGGGCGTGAGGTCGTGTTCGTGCTGGTGGGAAAGGTCGTCTCCGTGGTCGTGACCGCCACGCTGGCTTATGTCTATCGCAGCTACTGGGCGCTCGCGATCGGCAGCCTGTGCTCGGCTTGCATCGGCGTCATTCTCAGCTACCTGATGCACCCATTCCGCCCGCGCTTCGCGCTGACTGCCTGGCGCGAGCTGATGCGCTTCTCGGGCTGGATGCTCTTCAGCAATATCCTCATCTATGTGGGGAACCGCGGCTACGACTTCGTCATCGGGCGCATCGCCGGCACGCAGGCACTGGGTCTCTATACCGTTTCCCATGAAATCGCGAACCTGCCCACGACGGAGATCGTGTGGCCGGCGACGAAGGCGATATTCCCGGGTTTCTCGAAGATGGCGAACGACCGCGGCAGGCTTAAGGAGGTGTTCCTGCGCATCGCGGCGCTCGTCGCGATGATCACCATTCCCGCGGGTGCCGGCGTCGCCGTGCTGGCGGAGCCCATAGTGCGCTTGGTGCTGGGAGTAAAATGGCTGGATGCAGTGCCGCTGATTCAGATCCTCGCTGTGTTTGGGGTCCTGCGCGCGTTGCACGCGGGATCGGGCGCCGTGTACCTTGCTCTGGGCAAGACGCACATCATGGCATGGGTGGCGATGCCGAACGTTATAATCGGGCTGCCGCTCGCGATGTTCCTGCTGGAAAACCACGGCCTGCAGGGCGCGGCATTCGCGGTAGTTACGGGCGGCGCCATCGCGCTGACCATGGGGTTGGCGATAGCAATGCGGATCCTGGACCTGGGGCTCGCAGAGCTGGGGGGCTGCTTCTGGCGGCCGTTGCTGGCGGCCGGAGTCATGGTCGTCGTCGTGCATCAGTTGAAGGCGTGGGCTGGCGGAATAGCGGAGACGCCCGCGCTTGTCGGGTACACGCTGCTCATGGTCGGAACGGGCGCGGTGGTATATGCGGTCGCCATAGTGGCCCTGTGGCTCTCGGCGGGACGCCCGTCAGGGGCGGAGAGCACGGTCGCCGGCCGGCTCAAGGCGTTTGCCCGGTCCGGCAAGACGGACCCGGCTGCATAGCGTCAGCGGAAGGTATATGGAGAAGATCAAGCAGTCGGCGGACTACTATGACCGCGCTTTTGAGAGTGGCGGCGACGGCGGTGTGTACGAGCTGCCCTACCGCCATTCCAGTTATTTCCCGCTGTTTCGGGGCGTGCTGGCTGAAGTGCGCCGCGCGCCGGCCCAGTCCGTTCTGGAGGTGGGGTGCGGCACTGGGGGGTTCGCGCACCTCCTGCTCGACAGCGGGGCACCGCCGTACCACGGTTTCGATTTCAGTAAGGTCGCCGTGGAAAAGGCGCAGCGCCGCACGGGCAGGCCCGAGCTCTTCTTCGTCGGCAACGCCCTCAGCGCGGACAGCTACCGCCATCCCTACGATACGATCGTGTGCACCGAGGTCCTGGAGCACATCGAGGACGACCTCGGCGCCATCGCCAACTGGCGCCAGGGAACGAGGTGCATCTGCAGCGTACCGAATTTCGACTCCGAGTCGCACGTGCGTTTCTTCCGCGATGAAGCTCAGGTGCGGGCGCGCTACGACTCGGCCATTGCCATCGAGCGCCTCACCCGGATACGCAAGCCCGTGCTCGCGGACATCTCCTGGCGCAGCTACGCGCGCGCGTTGCGCTGGTACCGCTACCGGCCCCGCCATCTGATGTCCGTGCTCGGCCTGGGCAGCTTCGACGCGCTCGGTGGATGGTTCCTTTTCACCGGCAGGAAGCGGTGATCGCACGCTTTCCGGCTGCGAACACCGACTGGTGCATCAGCTATCCGGTCGAAGCTACCCGCGGCCGTAACGCGGTGGCCGCAGAGGCGGTCGTGCGTAAGCTGCTGGAGCCCGGATAGTGTCCGGTGGGCAGGCTATCGTCGCGCTGGCGCCGCAGGACTGGCATGGCCAGTGGGTGAACCGGCAGCACCTGCTGTCGCGCGTTGGGCGCAACCACACAGTGCTGTATTCAACGGGCGGATGGTTCGTGTGGGATCGCCGCTCCGACGAGTGGCGGCGGGCGCCATGGGGCGGCCGCCTGCAGGAGATCGACAACGTGCGGGTCGACGAGTCCCCGCGCTGGCTCATGCGCTGGCCGCGGTTCCCATTGTGGGATCGTGCGGTCATGCGTCTTCAGGTGCGACGGTGGATTGCCGCGCTGCGTCGCGTGGCGCCGGGGCCGCTGATCGCGTACATATGCCATCCGTCGTTTTTTCCGTACGTCAATCTGATCGGCGCCGACCGCATCGTCTATCACGTCTACGATCTCTACGACCATCAGCCGAACTGGACGAGCGAGCTGGATCGCCACGAGAGAGAGCTGCTCAAGCGCGCAGACCTCGTGTTCTGCCCCTCGGAAATGCTCGCGCAGGCCTTGCGCGAGAAGGTGGAGCGCCCTGTAGAGGTGTTGCCCAACGCGGCGAACGTGGCGCTGTTTTTCGAGGCCACCGCGTGCAGTGTCGAGGATCCGCCCGATCTGCGAGAAATCGCGCGGCCGCGCATCGGCTGGATCGGCAGCCTGCACCCGCAGGTGGACTACGGCCTGATTGCGGCGCTCGCCCGGCGCCGGCCCGACTGGAACTTCGTCTTCGTGGGCGGCAAGGTGGCGCACGTAGAAGAGCCCGCGGAGCGGGAGTACCAGGAATGCCGCAGTCTTCCAAACGTGCATTTTCTGGGCTACAAGCATCGGGACGAGATCCCGGCGTACGTCGTCAACATGGACGTGCACCTTTTGTGCTACCGCATGTCGGATGCCTCGTGGGTGAAAGTCGCCTATCCGCTGAAGCTCCACGAATGCCTGGCTTCCGGACGGCCGCTTGTCAGCTCCGACCTGCAGATGCTGCGAGTGCACTCCGACGTGATCCGGTTCGCATCGGGGCTCGACGAGTGGGAAACTGCGATAGCACACGCTCTGGCCGAGGGCGGCGTCGGAACGCCCGATGAGCGCAGGGCGGCTGCGAGAAACAACAGCTGGGACGTCCGCGCGCAGCAGCTGAGCGACTGGCTCGCCGGCCTCGACCGCGACCGGCATGGCGGGGAGCGCGGCGTGAACGTCCGGCACGGGCAGACACCACCTGCGCTCTAGTCTAGAATGCCGGCCTTTGGCAGCCGTTTCCAGGCCGCCACGAGCGGGGTGCTCTTCGGCCCTCTGACGCAAGCGCGTCCTCGACCGTAAGCGATACACAACATGTGCGGTTTTTCAGTTGTGCTGCAGCTGGGTTCGGCAGCGTTCGACCTCGCCGCGGTTGTCGAAGGCATGAGCCGCGCGATCGCGCACCGGGGGCCGGACGACGCCGGGGCGCACGTCGCCGGGCCGGTCGGCATGGGCTTTCGACGCCTCTCGATACTCGATCTCTCGCCGTCAGGACACCAGCCGATGTCGATCGAAGACGGCGATCTCACGCTCGTCTTCAACGGGGAAATCTACAACTACGTCGAGCTGAGAGAGGAGCTCGTCCGGCTCGGTCACCACTTCAAGTCGACCGGGGATACCGAGGTGCTGCTGCGCGCCTACCGCCAGTGGGGCGCGGATTGCGTGAGCCGCTTGAACGGCATGTGGGCGTTCGTAATTCACGACCGTGCGCGGGGGAAGCTGTTCGGCTCGCGCGACCGCTTCGGCATCAAGCCGCTCTACGTCCACCGGCGCCCCGACTGCCTCCTGTTCGCCTCGGAGATCAAGGCGATACGAGACTCCGGGCTGTGGAGCGGCGGCACGAACTGGCCCGTGGCCGCCGACTTCCTCATCCGGGGACGCCTCGACGCAGGGCGCGAGACCTTCTACGCGGGCATCGAGCAGATCGGGCCGGCGACGGCTTTCGAGATCGGCTTCGACGGTGCGTTCCGGGAATGGCGCTACTGGCGGATCGAGGACGTTCCGCCGCTCGACGAGTCCGATCCCGCGACTGCGTTCGCGGAACTGTTCGAGGATGCGATGCGCCTGCACATGCGCAGCGACGTGCCGGTCGGCGTGCACCTCTCCGGCGGCCTGGACTCGACCTCGATCATCTGCGTGACCGCGCGGTTGCGGCACGCGCAAGGCGCCGCGGGGCCGCTCCTCGCTTTTTGCTATCAGGCTGCGGAGTTCGATGAGAGCGCCCTGATCGCGGACACGGTGAGGCAGACCGGCGCGACCCTGGCGAACCTCGAAACCTCGCCGCGCGCGGTCTGGGACGATCTGCCCGCAGTCCTGCGCTGCCAAGACGAGCCGGTACATTCGATGACGGCCGTCATCGGCTACCAGCTCATGCGCCTCACGGCGCAGCACGGCTTGAAGGTGATCCTCAACGGGCAGGGCGCGGACGAAACTCTGGCGGGGTATCCGAGCTATTTTAGGGATTACTGGCAAACGCTCCTCTGTGCCGGGCGTATCGGCGAGCTGGCCCGGGAGATCGACGGCTACACGGCCGTGCACGGGGGAGGGCGCGGAGCGCTGCTCAAGCGGCAGCTTCGCCATTTTCTCCAGGGCGAGTTGCGTCGGATCGGCGCGTATCGCCGGCTGTCGCAATGGAGCGAACACCGGCGTGCCCGCCAGGATGACTGGTTCACTCCCGGGCTCTCCGACCACCTGCTGCCGCTGCCGCTGCCGATGCGCGGCGGCGCGGCCACCCTGGACCAGTCGCTTGCCACCTCCATCCGCCGCGATCCTTTGCCGCTGTACCTACGGGTCGAGGACCGCAACTCCATGGCCCATTCCCTGGAGGCGCGCGTGCCGTTCCTCGATTACCGCCTCGTGGAACTCGCTCACCGCCTCCCGGCAAACTGGAAGATGCGCGGCCCCTGGAACAAGTTCATCCTGCGCGAAGCGATGCGGGGCCGCATTCCGGAGTCCGTGCGCGCGCGCCCGGTGAAGATGGGCTTTCCCGTGCCCGTAGCGAAATGGCTGGCCGGCCCGCTGTATGAAGCGGTGCGGGATCAGCTCACCAGCCGCAGCGCGCGGGAGCGCGGCGTGTACGACGTGAGCAAGGTTCTGCGCGACCTGGAGCGGACCCGGCAGGGCGAGCTCGACGCGAGTGTCGGACTCGTCAGGATCGCTCAGTTCGAGTTGTGGTCGGACTTCGCTACCGGCGCGTCTGCCGCGGGCAGCCAGACTTCAAGCGGAAATCCCTCGCCGATGGCCGTGGCCTGACCGCGAGCCGCAAGCGCCTGGTTGCGCAGAGGGGCCCGTCGCCTGGATCTTGGACCGGTGGCATAACTGGCACGGAACTTGCTGCGAAGTTTTGCTATTATGGCAAAAAAATTAGCTAGTTAGCACATGCGCGACGTAATCCTGACGGTGTTCGTGTTCGGGATGATACCGGTGATGCTCCGGCATCCGTACATCGGCGCCCTCATGTGGGCGTGGATCAGCATGATGAACCCGCACCGGCTCACGTTCGGCTTCGCCTACAGTTTTCCGTTCGCCGCGATCATCGCGGGCGTTACGCTCCTGTCCGCGGCGCTGTCCCGGAAGCGTCTGCCTTTTCCCTGGACCCCGGTGTCGGCGCTGTTCGTGCTGTTCATGATCTGGATGACGATCACGAGCGTGTTCGCGATGGGACCGTACAGCGACGTGTTCGATACTTGGCTGCGCGTATTCAAGATACACATCATGCTGCTCCTCACGCTGATGCTGGTGCGCGGCCAGGAGCATATGCGGCAGCTCATCTGGGTGATTGTGCTCTCCATCGGCTTCTTCGGCGTCAAGGGCGGCATCTGGACGGTGCTGACCGGGGGCGGGCAGCGCGTGTGGGGCCCGCCGGGGGGCGTCATCGAGGGCAACAACGAGCTGGCCCTGGCGCTCGTGATGATCATACCGCTCATGTATTACCTCATGACCACGGTGAAAAAGAAGCTCGTGCGCAACGGCCTGATATTCGCGATGATCTGCTGCAGCTTCGCCGTTCTGGGCAGCCACTCGCGGGGCGCGTTTCTGGCTATCGTCGCGGCGGCGGCCATGCTCTCCCTGAAGAGCCGGCGCCCGGTCCTGCTCGGCGTCCTGGGCGGCGCGGGCCTCTTTGCCATGTTCATGTTCATGCCGGCGCACTGGTGGTCGCGCATGCACACGCTCGAAGGCTCGCCCGAGACCCTCGACTCGTCCGCGGTGAGCCGCCTTCATACCTGGCAGACCCTGTGGAACATGGCGCTCGACCATCCGATAGTCGGGGCGGGCTTTGAAACCACGCTACCGGAGATCTTCCGCCAGTACGCTCCCGTCCAGGGCATGCTGGCGTACTCCCCGCACAGTATTTACTTCCAGGCGCTCGGCGAGCACGGCTTCGTGGGGTTTTTCATATACCTCGCGCTGATCGTGGTCACGTGGCGCAGCGCTTCGCGACTCGCACGCGTCTGCCTCCAGACGCCCGGATTCGAATGGGGAAGCGGGCTCATGCGCATGATCCAGGTCTCCCTGATCGGTTTCCTGGTCGGCGGCGCGTTCTTGAACCTCCTTCATTTCGACATGCCCTATTACCTCATGGGACTGGTGGTGATGCTCGAGGCAACGCTCAAGGACCATGTCCGGGATAACCCGCCGCAGAAGTCGGCCTGGGGCAGCTCCGCCCGCTTCGCGCAGCCGCCGCCGCCACCACGTCCGGCGGTCGACCTGCGCCAGCGCGCGGCACCGCCACCGCGGTCGAGCACGGGCCGATCCCGTTGAGCGCGCACCCGGGAGCCGGATGTTTCATTTCATAGGCGATCTGCTTTCTCCGCCCCGTGCTCACCGCCGGCTGAGCATAGTGATCTACCACCGGGTATTGCGCGCGCCCGACTCCATACTCGAGGACGAAACCCACGCGGCGGCGTTCGAGATGCACGTCCGGCTCCTCGCCGGGGAATTCAACGTGCTGCGTCTGAGCGAGGCATGCGCGCGCCTTAAGGCCGGAGACCTGCCTACGCGCGCCGTGTGCATCACGTTCGACGACGGCTACGCGGACAATCACGAGGTGGCGCTGCCGATACTGAAGCGGCACGGCGTGGTGGCGACGTTTTTCGTCTCCCCCGGCTATTCGGAGGGTGGCTCGATGTTCAACGACATCGTTATCGAGGCGCTGCGCGCGGCTCCGGCCGGCGCACACGACCTTGCGGACCTGGGCCTCGGGCATCTCCAGCTTGGAGACAGCGCGAGCCGGCGCGCCGGGATCGACGCGCTGATCAGGCAGATCAAGTACCGGGCGCCGGCAGAGCGGATGGCGCTGGCCGCGGGAATCGCCGCGGCCGTGCGCTCCGCCGTCCCGCGAAATCTCATGATGACCCCGGCGCAGATCCGCAGGATGCACGACGAAGGCATGGAGATCGGTGCGCACACCGTGACGCATCCAATCCTCGCGTCGATCGGCGAGGACGAGGCGCGGGCCGAGATCGTGGACAGCAGGGGCAGGCTGGAGGAAATCGTCGGCGCGCCAGTTACGTTGTTCGCCTACCCGAACGGCACGCCGGGCCGCGATTACCGTCCGGAGCACGTGCGCCTCGTGAAGGAGGCCGGATACTCGGCTGCCGTCGCGGCCGTTGGCGGTATCGCCCACGGTGCGAGTGACCCGTTCCAGTTGCCTCGCTTCGGCCTTTACGACCGTACCCCGTTCAAGCTCGGCGCTCGCCTGCTCGCCGGTTACGTGCGGCCTCTGCCGGCTTGACTGCGCGGGTTCTTCGCCCTGTCTACTTTTCCTCTGGCGCCGCTGCTTTCTTGCCCGCTTCGTCGGCCTTCCCGGTAGCGGCAGGCTTTGCGCCGGTGTCTGCGGCGCCGGTTCCTGGCGCCGGCGCGAGTTTGCGCTGCTGAGCGCCCCCGGCGCCCCCGCCGCTGAGCACCGCAAGCCGGTTCTTGAGGGCCACGGCGTCGGGTGCCTGCGACAAGCCCTTCTCCAGCCATTCCCGGGCCTTCGCCTGGTCACCGGTGTCCCGGTAGTGATCGCCCAGGATGGCGTACGGCGGCCAATAGTCCGGGCGCGCGCTGATCGCGGCCTGCAGATCCCGCAGCGCTTCCCCGTGCTTGCCTAGCTGCAGCAGCGCCTCGCCCCGCTTGGTGAGGATCTCGGGCAGCAGAACGTAATCCGGCGGCGTGTAGTTCAGGATGTAGTTGAACTCGGGGATCGACGCACCGTACGCGCGCAGCCTCTCCGTCTTCGTTTTCGAAAACAGCTTCGCGCGATTGACCCACATCTGCCCCCAACAGTAGTGGTGAATGGAACTGTACGGCTCGCCGAGCCGCTTGCGCCACTGCACCACCTCCACGGGGTCGGCCTTGCTCGTGACGTGGACGTTGCTGCGGCAGTACGCGGGTAACAGTGCTACCTCGTTGTCTCCCCACCGCTCTTGTGCTGCTGCCGGTCCCGTCAGGAGAGCGGCGATCGCCAGCGTGGCGCCCAGCAGTGCGTTCCGCCACAGGTTCGCGCCGTCGTTATGCAGCGTGCGATGTCCCTTGCGCGCCTGCTTCATATTGCGGGCTGACGCAGCCGCAGCCATTGCTCGAGCATCATCAGGACCCAGACCATGGTGCCATAATAACTCGCATGACTCGCGACGTGCAAAGACGTCAGCTCGTCGATGAACGCCGGTTTCACGATGCCCCGCCGCTTGAGATCAGCGAGGCTGTCGCCCGCAAGCTCCTGCAGCGGACGGTGCGTTTCCAGCCATCGGCCGAACGGCAACCCGAAGCCGTGCTTGGTCTTGGTAATGATCTCGTCCGGCAGAAATCCGCGCAGCGCTTCCTTGAAGAACCAGCGCAGGCGCGTTCCCTTGAGCTTCAGGCGCGGCGCCAGGCTGGCCGAAAAAGCGACCATGGAATCGGACAGCAGCGGGAAACGCGCGTCGACCCCGGCCAGCTCGCACGAGCGCACCACCTTGGGCAGATCGTTGTCCGCCAGCGTATAGCGCAGGTCGAGCGCCAGCATGCGGTTGATCAGCGAGGACGCATGCGCCGCATGATATGCCCTGGCAGTCTGCGCCCGCGGCAGCGCGGCATCCACGGTCCCGAAGAACTCGGGGGTGAAGACGTTCTCGGGGCCGAGACGCTCCAGGAGGTTGTAGTTGTCGTAACGCGCCGGCATCGGCTGCGAAGCATTAGTGATGTAGCGCTGGACCTTGCCCGCGATGCTCACCGCGGGCAGCGCGAAGGCGACCGGCTCGATCAGCCCCTTGCGCACGGGGCGCGGCAGGTCGCTGTAGAGGGAGTAAACGTGCTGCTTCGCATAGCGGTCGTTGCCCCCAAAGAGCTCGTCGCCGCCGTCCCCACCGAGCAGCGCGCTCACGCCGTCCTCCCGCGCGAGCCTTGCGCAATAGTAGGTGGGCACAGCGGAGGCGTTGCCGTAGGGCTGATCGTGCACCGCGGCGATCTCGGGTATGCCGCGCACTACGTCGTCAGGCGTAACGTAGTACTCGTGGTGCCGGGTCCCGAAATGGCGGGCCGCGATGCGCGCGTAGGCCATCTCGTCGTAGCCCTCGGCCTCGAAGCCGATGGAATAGGTGCGCGCGGGCTCCCCGGCGATCTCGGTGAGTATGCCCGCGACGGTCGAGCTGTCGGTGCCGCCGCTCAGGAACGCGCCCGTGGCGCCGCCGGCAGCCGCATCGCGAACGCTGTCGCGCAGCAGCGAGCGGAACGCGGCTTTCAGTTCCGGGAACGGCCGCCGTTCGTCTTCGACGTAGCGCATCTGCCAGTAAGACCGGATTTCGGTGGCGCCGTTGCGCCAAGTCACGAAAGTGCCCGGCAGCAGGCGATGATGGCCCCGGTATACCGTTCGCGGCCCCGGCACCATGTGGAAGTAGACATAGTCGTAGATGGCCTGCCGGTCGATCTCCGGCACCATTCCCGGAAATGCGGCTATGGCTTCAAGCCTGGAGCCGAACACCAACCTGTCACCCGAGACGGTGTAGCACAGGGGGTACGTCCCCATGCGGTCGGTCGCCAGCACCGTGGTCCCGCTGCGCCGGTCCGTGATTGCCAGGACGAACGAGCCGGACAGCCGGTCGAGACAATCCGGCCCCTGGCGCCGGAATGCTGCGGCGAGCGCGGCGGCGCGGCTGTTCGGGTCAGCTTCGGCGCCGGCTGATACTACGCGCAGCCTCCCGGAATACACGGCAATCAAATCGCCGTCCGCGTGCAACCCGAAATCGGCCCCGTACCCGCAGCACGCTACCGCCGTGAGGGGATCGGCGTGTGTCTTCGGCGTGGTGGCGTCGTAGCGCGCGAGCGCCGCAGCCATCCGCTCGATTGCCTGTGGATCGGCGGGACTGCTGGCCGCCACTCCGACCCAGCCACAGATTCCGCTCATGGGGCGGTTCGACTCAAAGACACTTGGGCTCCTCGCATCGACAGGTACGAATGCCGGCGCGCCCATGCAGATAACGAGCCAGCCGGGTGACGTTGAAACGTGACGAACATCACGGGCGCGGCTCTTGCGGGCCGGCGCCTGCTGGCGGAAGTTTACCAGCGCCGTGCGAGCGGCGTCCGGTTCGCGGACTGCTTTCGCGGCACCGGGCCAGCGTGGTCGGGCGAACAACCCGCCTATATGAGGTAGTCGGGAGGGCTCCATCCTTCGGGCTTGTACACCCAGACATCGCCCGTGACCGCTTGGGTCACGCCGACGAATACGTCGTGACTCGCGACGTAGTCCCATTTTCCGTTGACCCCGTTCCACCCGGAGGGCACGGTCGGAACCGGCTGCGTGGGCGTGGGCGCCTTCTCGAGCGTCCATCCCGCCGCGCCGGGTTCGGCTGTGTCGGGTGGGCGAAGATTCCAGATCTCGCCGCTGCTGCGCCAGAGCACGAATTCGTGCCGTACCGGGTCGTACTCCATGCCCCAAAAGATATCGAGGAGGAACTGCCCGGTGGGATCCGCCGGAACGAAGCTGATGTTCCGGTTGGCCGGACCGGCGTGATCGAGGTCCCAGAAAGTGAATTCGGTGCGGGAACACCTCACGTAGAGGTTTCGGTCCGGGTCGTAGGCACCTGCCCCATTGCCGCTGTACGTGTCCCAGATGGTTCCGATCGCCTCCCAGTGGTCCTGGCTGGGATCGTCGACGTCGGGGACGGTGTACTTGAACAGTCCGTGACTGTCGTTTACGAAAACGGTGTCGACGCCGTCGATCAGCGCGTAGTCGGTCGTGCCTTCGACCATCGATCGGAGCTGCGGTCCGGAGGTCGGTCCCCAACTCTGGCGGTTCTCCCACATCTCTCCGCCCTCGACCCCGGGGTGCGCACTCGGATTCACCTGCGACCCGTCCAGACCGCCTACCTTGTTAGGGTCCGCTTTGGATGGATCCCAGAGATACGGGCCGGTGGGCTCGCCTGCCGTCGTGGCGAAGCCCCCACCGGTATGCGCGGCGGCGCCGCCGAAGGTAATGAAACGGTCGGCGATCTCGAGAAACTCCTGATTGTCATAGGTGTGTGATGAGATCGGCGAGTGGAGATAGCCATCGACCGTTTCGTAATGGGCACCTTCGATTTGGACTATCGCGCTCGGCAGGCTGGCGCGTTCCCACTGCAGCGTCACCGCGCTCCAGGTATAGACCTCGTTGCCCTCGTAGTTGGCGTGGCCGCCGCCCCAGAAGATGTATTCGTTCCTGTGCGTGTCCCACGCGGCCGAGCCCCACGCTTCGATGATGGCTTTGGGCGTGCCGCCTATCTGCATGAACGGCGTCTGGTCCGGTGCTACCCAGACGTCGCGGAACTGGTTGGTGTTGACCCGCGCCCATTCGCCCTCGGCCATATTGGCGATAATGGCGTCGAACTGGGGCGTGGGCGTGCCGGCGCGTGTCGTGGTCACCGTCACCGTCGCCTGGTCCTGCGCGCTGCCGTCGGTGGCGGTGTAGGTGAAGCTGTCGGCGCCGGTGTAGCCGGTGGGCGCGGTATAGGTGAAGCTGCCGTTGGGGTTCATGACCACCGTGCCGCCGTGGGCGCTGGTGGCGTTGAAGGTCGATACCATGAGAGCGGTGCCCTCGACATCGGTGTCGTTGGCGAGCACCCCGGAGAGCGCGGCCACGGTGAGCGGCGTGCCCTGTGTGGCGAGGTAGCTGTCGTTCACCGCGTTCGGTGCGTCGTTGACCGCGGCAATGGTGAGGTTGACCGTCGCGCTGGCGCTACCGCCGTTCCCGTCGGACACGGTGTAGGAGAAGCTGTCGGCGCCGTTCACGTTGGCCGCCGGGGTGTAGCTGAAGCTGCCGTTGGTGTTGACCGCGACGGTGCCCCCGCGCGCGCTCGTGGCGTTGAAGCCCGTCACGCTCAACGGGTTACTGTTCGGATCGGTGTCGTTGGCGAGCACACCGCTGGCGGCGTTCACCACGAGCGGAGTGTCCTCGGTGGCGTTGTAGCCGTCGGTGTTCGCCACCGGCGGCAGGTTGCTCGGACCGCCGCCAAAGGGGGTGAACACGCCGTTGGTCCAGGTGCCGTTGGCGAACTCCAGTATCTCGAAGGTCTTCAGCGTGTCGGTGCCGTCGCTGTTGGCAGTGGTGGCAACCTGCAACTGACCGTTCGCCAGAGTCGTGAGCGTGTAGGCGGAGAAGGTGCCCGAGTAGACGGCGGTGTCGATGCCGGCGCCGCCCTCGAGCGTGTCGTTGCCGGCGCCGCCGATCACCCGGTCGTTGCCGGCGGTGGCGACGATCTGGTCGCCCGAGCCGCCGCCGTCGATGGCGGCGATGCCGATCAACGTGGTGAGGCTCAGGTTCCAGAAGTTCGCCGCCTCGGTGCCTTTGAGCACGTCGTTGCCGCCGCCGCCGTCGATGCGCTCGACACCGCTGATGGCCAGCAACAGAAGTACATCGTTGCCGGCACTGCCCAGTATCGTATCGATGCCCGCCCCGCCGTTGACGGTGTCGCCGGAGGTGTCGGTAGTGATGAGGAAGGTGTCGTCGCCGCCGTTACCGAACATCTGGTCGGCGCCCGGCCCGCCGATGATCAGGTCACCGGAGGCGGAACCGAAGATCACGTCGTTGCCGATCAGCCCGCGGATCTCGTACGGCGTCGCCGAGGCGCTCACGTCCAGCTGGTCGTGCCCGTTGGTGCCGGTAAGCAATTCCATGAATTCCCCTCTTGGCAGCGTGATCGAAATCACGCATGCAAAAAACATACCTGAAAATATTATCCCGATTGGTCAATATGTTATAAAGGCAGCCCGGTGAAAAGGGCACAGCGTGTAAAGATTTCCGACAACCATGGGGTGAACCGGGGTTCTCTGAGAGCCGGCCGGTTCCACCCGCTGGTCTCCGAACGGGCGGAGCAGGGTCCGGAGCACCCTGGATGTCGCATCGCTGGCGCGGACGGGGCTACCGACGGCGCAGGAGTAAACTCATGAATCCACAGCTAAAGGCGCAGGATGACTAGCGGACACGAGCTCGGCCGTGCTTTTCACGCCTGCCGGGCGCACTTCATCGCCGCGCTGGCATTCAGCCTGGGTATCAATCTGCTGTACCTCGCGTTGCCCATCTACATGCTGCAGGTCTACGACCGGGTGTTGAACAGCGGCAGCATTCCGACGCTCGCCATGCTCACGCTCGCGTGCCTCATCGCGCTCGCCACGCTTGCTGCGCTGGATATCGTGCGCGCCCGGGTGCTCGTCCGCAGCGGCCTGCGACTGGACAGCCTCCTGTCGGCACGGGTTCTCGCCGCCATGATCGAGCGCGCCGCGCACGTCGGGGCGACCGAGCGGGGACAGGTGCTGCGGGATCTGGATGCTTTTCGGCAGATTGCCACCGGCCCCAGCGTGCATGCCGTGTTCGACGCGCCCTGGGCGCCCATCTACGTAGCGATCATTTTTCTCATCCATCCCCTGCTGGGGATGCTGTCGCTGGTCTGCGCGGCCGTCCTGCTCCTGCTGGCGTTTTATAACGAGTACGCCTTGAAGCGCTCGTTTGCGGCCGGCAACGAGTTCGCCGCGCGGAGCCACGCCACGATAGAGGCGAGCCTGCGCAATGCCGAAGTCATACAGGCCCTCGGCATGCTGGGAAGCCTTACCCGGCGCTGGCTCGCGGACCGCGTTTCGATACTCGCGCTCCAGGCTGGCGCCGGCGACCGCAATGCCTCGATCACGGGGGCGATCAAGTTCTCGCGGCTCTTCATGCAGGCGCTGATGCTCGGATTCGGCGCGTACCTCGTCATCGATCGGTCGATCACGGCCGGAGCGATGTTCGCAGGCACGATCATCCTGGGCCGGGCCTTGCAGCCGGTCGAGCAGCTGGTGGGAGCATGGCGGCAGCTCCTCACCGCCCGCGACTCGCTTGCGCGCGTGGCGCGGCTGCTGCACGAGAGTCCTCCGCCGGCGGCGCGGATGTCGCTGCCGCGCCCGCGGGGCAAGGTCGCCGTCGAGAATCTCGTCTACGTCGTGCCCGGCATCAAGCGGCCGGTCCTGCACGGCATCAACTTCGGGCTGGAGCCCGGCGAGGCGCTGGGTGTCATAGGCCCGACGGCCGCGGGAAAGTCGACCCTGGCCCGGATGCTGATGGGAGTGCGCCGCCCGAGCGCCGGCTCGGTGCGCGTGGACGGTGCGGAAGTCGCTTCGTGGAACCGCGACGAGTTCGGCGCCCACGCCGGCTACCTGCCGCAGGACATCGAGCTGTTCTCCGGCACGGTCGCCCAGAACATCTGCCGCTTCGGCGAGGCCTCCAGCGAGGCGATCCTGGCCGCCGCCGAGAAGGCGGGCGCTCACGACATGATCCTTGGCCTGCCGCAGGGGTACGAGACGCAGATCGGCGAATTCGGCGCGCACCTGTCGGGCGGGCAGAGGCAGCGCGTGGCGCTTGCCCGCGCGCTCTTCGGCAGCCCGGCTTTCGTCGTGCTCGACGAGCCCAATTCCAACCTGGATGGCGAAGGGGAGGCCGCGCTCGTCACCTGCCTGCGGCGGCTGCGCGAGGACGGCACGACCGTGATCATCATCTCGCACCGGATCGCCGTGCTGAACGACGTGGACAGGATTCTGCAATTGCGCGCGGGGACGATGGAAGCGTTCGGCCCGCGCCGCGACGTGTTGAACCGGATGCGACAGGTTCACGTCATGGACGGCGCGCGCGCCACGATGGCGCGGGCCCAGGAAGGTGATTCTTGAGCGCCGGCACGGAGCAGGTCGTCGTCCAGCCGTCGCCCGATCTCCCGCACGGCGCGCGCAGCTCGATAGTCGCGGGCGCTGCGATCATGGCCGCTTTTTTCATCGGGCTGGGCGGCTGGGCGGCGGTCGCGCCGCTCTCCAGCGCCGTCGTGGCGCCCGCCGTCGTCAAGGTGGAAGGCAACCGCAAGACAGTGCAGCACCTGGAAGGCGGGATCGTGCGCCAGATACACGTGAAGGAAGGCGACCGCGT
>Ga0075428_100000451_pt1 | contig 41092 bp, 30 predicted proteins | sample RhiMetdeltSRZDD2_FD_75291 | JGI IMG/M metagenome (GOLD analysis project Ga0075428, IMG submission 75291) | Populus rhizosphere microbial communities from Tennessee, USA - Rhizosphere MetaG P. deltoides SRZDD2 | ecosystem: Host-associated > Plants > Roots > Rhizosphere > Soil | place: USA... | reverse complement strand
CCATTCCACTCTCTTTGATCGCCGCGGCGCTCGTCCTTCATTGGCGCGGCGGCACTATCAACACCATGGTCCTGGCCGGCCTCGTGATCGCCGTCGGCGTTGTGGTGGATGACGCCATTATCGATGTCGAAAATATCGCGCGCCGCCTGCGTCTGAATCGCGCCGCGGGGAACGCGCTCTCTCCCTTTCGCGTCGTGCTGGACGCCTCCCTCGAAGTGCGCAGTGCCGTTGTCATCGCGAGCCTCATCGTCAGCCTTGTTTTCGTTCCGGTCTTTTTTCTCGACGGCCTCGCCGGCACCTTCTTCCGTCCACTCGCGCTGTCCTACGTGCTGGCCATTATGGCTTCGACGATCGTCGCGCTCACACTCACGCCCGCGCTCTGCCTTATGCTCCTGCCGCACGGAAAACTTCGCGCGGAAGATGCGCCTTCCACTCGCGGCCTCAAACGAACCTACCGGCGCATTCTTCCCTGGTTTGTCAACCGCCCGCGCACGTCGATCGCATTGCTGCTGCTCACCTTCGCCCTTACCGCGCTCGCCGTCCCGTTCCTTGGTGAAGAATTTCTGCCCAATTTCAAGGAGACGGATTTCCTGATGCATTGGGTCGAGAAGCCTGGTTCTTCGCTTGAGTCGATGGCACGCATTACCGCCCGCGCCAGCCGCGAACTGCGCGCCATCCCCGGTGTGCGCAACTTCGGCTCTCACATTGGCCGCGCCGAGGTCGCCGACGAAGTCGTCGGGCCGAACTTCACCGAGCTTTGGATCAGCATCGATCCCAAAGTCGATTACCAGGCCACCGTCAAAAAAATTCAGGAGACTGTCGATGGCTATCCTGGCTTGTATCGCGACCTCCTCACTTATCTCAAGGAGCGCATCAAGGAGGTTCTCACCGGCGCGAGCGCGAGCATTGTCGTTCGCATCTACGGACCGGACATTGCGGTGCTGCGCAACAAAGCCCAGGAAGTCAGCAAGGCCATCGCCGACGTGAAAGGCATCACCAACCTCAAGGTGGAACCGCAGGTCGTCGTTCCGCAAATCGAGGCGCGCTTTCGACCAACCGCTGCGGAACAACTCGGCATCACTCCCGGCCAGGTGCGCCGCGCCGCCGCCACTTTGATTCGAGGACAGAAGGCCGGCGAAGTCTATCAGGACCAGAAAATTTTCGACGTCTTTGTCTGGGGCGTGCCCAAAGTCCGCACGGACTTGCAATCGCTTCGCGAGCTTCCCATCGAGACGCCCCTCGGCACTTCGGTGCCCCTGGGCCAGGTCGCGCACTTGAGCATTGTCCCCGCGCCCAACGAAATCAAACGCGAGAGCGCCTCGCGCCGCATCGATGTCACCTGCAACGCCGAAGGCCGCGACCTCGGGAGCGTCGCGCGCGAAATCGAGGAACGCGTTCGCAAACTCGACTTCCCCCGCGAATACCATCCGGAATTTCTCGGCGAATACGCGGCCCGGGAGCAGTCGCGCAAACGCCTCTTCGCCCTGGCCGCTCTCGCCGTCGCGGGCATTGTGTTGTTGCTGCATGCCGACTTCGGTTCATGGCGACTCACCTGGCTCGTTTTCCTCACGCTTCCCTTCGCGCTCGTTGGTGGCGTCGTTGCCGCCTTGCTCACCGGTGGCGTGCTCTCTCTCGGCTCCCTCGTCGGCTTCGTCACCGTCCTTGGCATCGCTGCGCGCAACGGGATCATGCTCGTCAGCCACTACCAGCATCTCCAGGAGCATGAGAACGAACCGTTCGGGCGCGGCCTCTTCCTCCGTGGCGCGGAGGAACGCCTCGCGCCGATTCTCATGACTGCTCTCTGCGCCGGTCTTGCCCTGGTGCCCCTGATCATTGCGGGGAACAAACCGGGGCACGAAATTGAATACCCGATGGCCGTGGTTATCCTCGGAGGGCTCATCACCTCGACGGTGTTGAATCTCTTTTTGCTTCCGGCGCTCTACTCCCGCTGGGGCCGTTCTCAAAGCGCGTAAGAATAAGGCGCCGGAGTGTCCCCCAGCACAATGCGCCGCACATCGCCCATATTACGAAGCTACCTGCGTAATTCGAGCTTCGACAGTGAGCGCCTAATGAATTGGCGTCTTTTACGTCAATTCAAGCCAGCCGCGTCGCGATATTTTGCAGGAGAGGTGACTTAAAAACTCCACGTCGCGCCGCCGCGGACGCGATAGTCGGGCACGGTCTGAAAGGCCCGATTGTAAATGCGCAGCGGCAAGTCAACGTTGAGGCTCGCGCTGAAATGTTCGCCCCACGTGAAGACGGCCCCCGGAGAGGCATACCACGACGTCACAATGCCATCGTTGCGCTCCTCTCCGTCGATGCGGTCGTGCGACTTGCTTTCGTAGCTGAAGCCCGCCTCGATCCCGAGCGTATTCTCTTCGGTGAAGATGGCATACACGCCGGGTCCGCCAAAAATGCTCAATTCATTTCCGAACTGATAATCGAAATCTCCCTCGGTGCGGATGAAGTATTGCGCGTCTGCGGTGAAAAAAAGACGCCGCCAATGCGCGTAGGCCGCGGCGCCCACGATCCCATCGAACGATCCTGAACCGAGCGCCAGATCGTTTCCGTGCACACCGGAAGGGGGCGCGCCCGGAACTTCGATTTCGTCCCGCTCTTCGCGCAGCGGATCGGAATCGCCTGTGGGGAATTCGACGCCGCCAAGCAGGCTGAACGAGTATGAGTAGTCATGCTCGGCTTTTGTGAACATCATCATGCGGCCCACCAATGCGATATCGCCAAGACCCGACTCGGTTCCTTCCTCAATTTCAAACCCTTCGGCCCGGCGGAATGTGCGGTGGATATACGGCAGGTTGAGGCTGACACCGAATCGCGCGCTAAAGTTATAACCCAGGACGAATGTGGTGATGGAGCTGTCGCGAAACTGGTCCGCGGGATCACTCACCTCGGACCCCTCCTCCTGCAGCGTCGCGGAATGAGTGAATTGCTCCGCAAGACTGATATGAAATCCGCGGCCACTTTCTCCGCGCGCCGCGCTGGAGTTATAGACCGCACATAGATCGCATCCGTAAGTGGCGGAAACACTGGCAGCGACCAACCCCGCGGCTGCGAGGCAACTGGATTTCATCGCAGACGAATAGCCGAAAGGAGTGGGGGCGGCAAGAAAGCATCAATCGCGACCCGTATTGTGCCGAAATCCGGGGACGTTTCACGCCCGTGCTGACGCGCCTGGAAAGCTGGGACGTCGGCACTGCAAATGCTCCGAGCTAATTCGCATGAAAACCAATGTGCGACATTACCTGTTCGCCGTGTTCGCGATCCCCGCGTTCATCCTCTGCGTCAGCACCGCGTCCCGGGCGCAAGACCAGGCCAAAAAGATTTCTCCGGACCAAACGCAATCTTACACCAACCATCCCTACAAAATGATCGTCACGGGAAAGGTCGTGGAAGTATTTGAAACGGACAAGGCCGTGCACCTGAACTTCGGCAAGCCGCGTCCGGACCAGAACTTCACCGTCCTGGTGACTCAGTCTAAAGCGCCCGCTTTTCCCGGGTTGAAGGAAATGAAAGGCAAAATGATCGAAGCGACCGGTCATATTTCCGAGTCCCACGGAAAGCCTATCATGTATCTGGGCGAGCCCAGGGATTTGAAGGTGGTGCCGGAAAACAAGTAAGCCCCTGGCTGTCTGCGCCCCGAATACTAGCCTCTTTTTTCCTCGCGAACCTGAGCGCATCCTCCCCTCCCGTCGTTCGGCAACGGAACGACCACACTCTACCTGTAACAATTCCCGAGCTGGATCGCGCAGTCGTTTGTCCCGAACCGCTGGGGCTGATCAAACAGGTCCCGGGTGGGTGATCGCCCTAGTTTTAGTTCAGGCGGGTCTTTCTGCTATGCTCAAGCCGAACCCCACAAAGGTAACAAAGGGAAACAACGAATGAAGAAAATCGTAAATACAACGGTAACAATGGCGATGCTGGGGCTTGGTGGACACAGCATTCTCGCACAAAACACGGCGCCAACGGTGGTTTGCCCGGCGCCCGTGACGCTGCAATGCGCGCCCACCTCAGGGGCGCCAGCAACCTTGAGCGTCAACGTGTCCGACCTGGAGACCAACGCAGTCACGCTGGTGTGGTTTGTGGACGACGTCGCGTTCCAGACCAACGACCTGGCGGCCGGAACAACAGGCGCGCCTGGTGTAGCAGTGCCATTTAACGGATTGTTTGGCAGCGGTACGCATGAGGTGGAGGTGGTCGCATCCGACGGGGCGCTTATGGCGTCGTGCACGACGATGGTGACGGTAGTGCTTGATGCCCCGCCGGTGGTCACGAACTTGACGGCCAACCCGTCGGTACTGTGGCCCCCGAATCACAAGATGAAGCCGATTCGCTTGAACGTCCAGGCGAGCGACGACTGCGGCTCGGTCACGTCCCGCGTCGTCTCGGTGACCAGCAGCGAACCGCCGCGCGGCACGGGCGCGGGCGATAAGGGGCCTGATTGGGTAATCGGGCAGAATGGAAGGACACTTTCGTTGCGCGCGGAACGCTCGGGCAAGAGCAGGGCTGGCCGCATTTATACCATCACAGTGGAAACAATGGACGGTGGCGGCAACACCACAAACAACACGGTGACGGTCACGGTACCGCACGACAAGGGCCATGGCCCGTTCGCCGGGACAGCCAAGCCGGCGGCGAAACCGAAGAAAAAGAACCGAAGGTAAATCGGATTGAATGGATTCCAAGGGCGGGCAGGCATTTCGCTTGCCCGCCCTTATCGTTCCAGAAACCCGCGCCAATTCGTGCAGGTCAGAGCTGTGAACGTTTTGCTTAAAGGGTGATCTAAATGAAACCATAACCTATGAAGGTCTGGACGATCATTCTTGTTGTTGTCGTGGCCGGAGCCATCACCTTCGGTCAGTGGGCAGTGGTGATCGGCGGTGATGCTTTCACTATTTATGAGCCCACGAACCACAAGGTGTTCACGTATGGCTTTCCATTCCAGATCGTCGAGGGCTCGCCGGAGTTGCCCATTCGCACGCCGACCTGGCAGGTTCCGTTTCGGTTCGTTGGCAATTTTGCCGTATTCCTCGCCGTCGGCCTTTTAGCCGCGCAGCTGATCGTCAAAACGTCGCGTCAAATCGGTCAGACTAGAGAGACTTCAACCGCCCGTCCTTAACGGTTCGTGGAGGACTTGGGCGGGCCATCGAGCTTCCACTCGTTGCCGATGCGTTTTAGGACCGTTTGGATGGTCCGATCGCGACCTTGCTGGTAGAGGCTGACGACGGTCAATTCTTCAACTCGGTGTATGTGTATTCGACCTGTGCGCCGAGAAATTGCATCCCCAGATCTGACCACGAGAGTTGCAGTGAAAGCACATAATGATTGGTGGTCGTGTTCACAACTTCATTGAGCGGCCGTTCGACACGGATCTGGTCGTCGATCGAATTGTTGCTGACAAGGTAAACCGGATCGGGACCCAAATGACCCAAAAGGGAACAGCGGGCAAGGTTCAGGGTCGAGCTTCTCGCTGAATCGACGTCATAAATGTAGCTTACAAGTTTGGTGAGGGTCGCTCCTTCGGGAACGTGGACATTGGCGTGAAAGGTTGAGAAGCCGCTTTCCCGCGTGCAGATCAGGTAGTGGCGGTTGGTCTTCCAGGGGTAACCCCACAAAATGAATTGTTCCTCTGTAGGATGGCGGGGGTTGAAGTCCGCTGGGCCAAGCGTTACGCGGTTAGTCCTGGCCGCGTTGAAGCGGTAGCTGCCCGAAATGGTGGCGTGACCGTTGGAATTAACCTGCACAAACTGCGCAGCGGACCTGCCCGAAAGAGTGAGCGCGTCTTCAGCTCGGACCGCGTACGGGGTTCGAGTGAGCAAAAATCGAGGTGCCATTTCGGCGTTGGAAGAGATGCCGATTCCCAGGTAAACCTGCGGATGTTTCAAAAAGACGTTCCATAGGTTTGACTCGCTGCCAGCCACGATTTCGCCGCCGCCCAGGAGGACGGAATACAGTCCACCCGAGACCGTCACGGGGTTTGTCGGCGCAAAATGACGATCCGTGAGAAGCAACGTTCCGTTCGTGGCGGCGTCGTAGAATTTGAAGAGCATATCGTACGAGCCGTTCGGCGCCACGCCGCCCGCGGTGCTCAACCGGCCCTGAAAATTTACCCGTTCGTATGCCGGTTCGGTGGCGCTGCTCTGTGATAAACGAACACAACACAAGAGCATCAAAAAAACATTCCACGGCTTCACGGACCAAATTATCCGCCAAAGAGCGCCACAGCAAAACTCAAATCTCCAGCGGGCGACGCTGTCGCGCTCCTTCCGTGACGGAGTTCCTCCTCTTTTCGCTCGCCGGTGCCCTGTTTTGAGGCCACGTTAAACCGACGGCGTTGAGGATGTAAATGATCAGTCGTGCGTGGATGCTTTTCGTGGCCGCGGTGCTGTTCCGTTGCTCGGCTGCCGGCGCGGTTGTGACCACCCTCGACGGCAAGACTTTCAACGGCGAAGCGTTCCTGGAGCCCGGAAATATCGTGTCCGTCGTCCTCAGCGATTCCTCGAAACGAGCGATCCCGCTCGATCAGGTGAAAGGCGCCACGTTTGGTTCTGCCCAATTGAGCATGGGCGATTTCGCCGATATCGCTGAAGGGTGGACGAACATCGATATCGGCGACGTGACGATCGCCGGCGCCGCCGGCCAGTCCAACTCACTCTTTGCCATTCGAATCGGGAGTGGCGACCTCGCCGACCGCATCGATTCGTTTCATTACGTCTACACGCCTGCTGGTGGGGACGTCGACCTTGTAGCCCGGATTGTTTCTATCTCCGGTGCGGACCGCCTCGCGCGCGCGGGATTGATGTTTCGCGATTCCCCCCGGGCGGAGGCGAAATTTGCTTTCGTGGGAATCAACGCCAACGGCGAGGTGGCGATGCAGCACCGCTCTGATACTGGCGGAAAAGTGATCGTTCCGGGGCCCAGCGTGAAGGCAACCTTTCCCTTGTGGCTGAAACTTACCCGCCGCGAGAAAAATTTCGCCGCTTACAATTCCAGTGACGGCAAGCAGTGGCAGCAAGTTGGCCTTGTTTCCGCCGGTTTGAAGGACAATTGCTATGCGGGCCTCGCTGTCGCAGGTCATAGCACGCTGTCATTTTGCACGGCCTTGATCGACGGTGTCAGCCGAACCGTCCTCGGCGTGCGCGGCAAGTATTTCGCGGACCGACAGTTTGGCACGCTGCTGACCAATCGCATCGATCCGAGCATCAGTTTTTTCTGGGATGTCACGCCGCCGGTCGAAGGCGCTGCCGCGGCCAATTACTCCGTGCGCTGGGAGGGAGAGTTTGAGCCAAAGTTTTCGGAGAATTACACGTTCCACGCCGATCCGGGCGATGCGCGCTTGTGGGTCGACGATCAGGAAATTTCGCTCGCGCTGTTGCGGGGCAACTCGCCTGCGCGACGTGAAACGGATGTCATTAATTCTCCGCCACTACTCTTGAAGGCGGGCAATCGCTACCCTTTCCGATTTGAATATCGCCATACGGGCGGACGCGCATCCGTGCGATTGGGTTGGTCGAGTCCAAGTCAATCGAAGGAGGCGATTCCATCGAAGCGGCTGTTCTGCGCCCTCGAAGCACAGGCTCAGTCCGGCCGGCGCGCGCTGCTGACGAACCAATGGACCATGGGGCGCGGCATACTCTTGCGCAATGGCACCTTTCTGTCGGGTTCGGTCCGTTCGATCAGCAGTGATGGCGTGCAGTTTACGCACCGCGGCGAAAAGGAATACACTGTGGCGTTATATCGGGTCGCGCGCGCCGTTTTTCGGATGAGTCCGCGAAACGCGCTGCTCGCCAATCCTGAACTCGCCTCCGGCGCACTCCTCGGCAACGGCGACTTCATCGAAGGGCAGTTGCAATTTGGTCGTGGCCGCGATGTCAAAGTAAGCTCCGTGTTATTCGGTTTGAAGAGCTATAATATTGACAGCAGCGACATCGCGGCGCTGGTCCTTGGCAATCCTTCCCGGGCCGGGGCGAGGTATGAACTGCGCCTTGCCGACAACTCGATCATCATGGCAAAAGCCGTTTCGGTCGCGCAGGATCAGGTGCGTCTCATCGAGCCCTTGCTCGGAGTGTTGCAGGTGCCGCGCGATGCGGTGACGGAATTGCGCGGCTTTCACCAGCCGGGAACCTCAAGCAAATGAACTCCACGTCATCGAATTGTGAAAAATTTATGCAGGAGGCGATTCGCCTTTCACTCGAAATGATGCGAGCGGGCAAAGGCGGGCCGTTTGGGGCTTTGGTCGTGCGCGATGGCGAAATTATCGGGCGCGGCTGGAACTGTGTCACCTCGACCAATGATCCAACGGCACACGCCGAGGTCGTTGCCATCCGCGAAGCATGCCGGCGCACCGGGAACTTCCTCCTCGAAGGCAGCGAGCTATACGCGAGTTGTGAGCCCTGCCCGATGTGTCTCAGCGCAGCTTATTGGGCGCGGATCGGGCGTGTGTATTACGCCGCGAGCCGGGGCGATGCCGCGGAAGCGGGATTCCTGGACAAAATGCTCTACGACGAGTTGGCTCGCGAAGCCAGCCAGCGCCGAGTGCCGTGCATTGGGCTCGGCCGTGAACAGGCGCTCGCGGCTTTTCGCGAGTGGAAGGAAAAGCGCGACCGCATTCCTTACTAATCAATTCCTGACCGTGCCACTCCAAAATTCGCCTTGAACGCGGTAACCCAACCTGCTGTCCTACCTTTAGTTCCGATTTATGCTGTTTTTCAGGGTCATGCTCTGCGTTGTCGGTTTGCTGCTTTACCTGGTGATCCGAGAGCTTTCCAATCCGCCAGTGGCAGCGCCGGTAAGGAACACTCCAGGGGCAACGACCGTGTCGCGCGACACCCTTCCGGCGATGCCGCCCTGGGATGCCACTTCAGTCGGCGCGTTCCAACCCGTTTCCGCCAAACCTGCGGAGCAGCGGGCTCAATTGCCGTAGTCATTCCGCCTTTTCGCCTTCCAACCCATCGTGTATCGTTCTGGCGATGTCTGGCCCTCTCACCAACTTGAGACGCTTCGGCGCGCTGAGCTTGCTTTGTGCCATCGCTGTGGCGCCAACTCAGGCAGATGACCAGATCGACTTTTTCGAAAAGAAGATTCGTCCTGTCCTCTCCGAGCGCTGCTACAAGTGCCACAGCGCGTCGAGTGAAAAGCTCAAAGGTGGCCTACTGCTGGATAATCGCGAAGGCATGCTCAAGGGCGGCGAGTCGGGCAAACCGTCCGTTGTTCCCGGCGACGCCGAGGCTAGCCTGCTCATTGAGGCCATTCGTTACGGCAACGAAGACCTGCAAATGCCGCCGAAGGAGCGGTTGAGCGCGCAACAGGTGGCCGACTTCGTGGCGTGGATCAACGCCGGCGCCATCGATCCGCGGACCAACGCGGCTATTGCGAATTCTTCGAACGGCGCGGCCCGCCACTGGGCTTTCCGGCCGCCAAAACAGCCGTCGCTTCCAAAAGTTCGCAACGCCACGTGGCCAAAAACTCCCATCGACCATTTCATTCTCACGAAGATCGAGCAGCACAACCTCAAACCGGCCCCTCCGGCCGACAAGCGAACGCTGTTGCGTCGCGCCGCGTTCGATTTGACTGGCTTGCCGCCAACGAACGAAGAACTTGACCTCTTCCTCCGCGACAAATCACCGGAAGCATTCGCGCGCGCGGTCGATCGTCTGCTGGCTTCGCCTCATTACGGCGAGCGTTGGGGCAGGCACTGGCTCGATGTGGCCCGTTACTCTGACACCAAGGGCTACGTGTACGATCGCGAGGAAAAGCGTTTCGTCCATTCGCATGTTTACCGCGATTGGGTGATCCGCGCGTTCAACGATGACATGCCTTACGACCGCTTTCTCGCGTTGCAGATTGCCGCCGACAAGCTGAGCGCCGAAACAAACAAGGCCGATCTCGCCGCGATGGGTTTCCTCACCGTCGGGCGGCGGTTCCTCGGCGTGATGCACGATATCATCGACGACCGCATCGACGTGATTGGCCGCGCCACGATGGGCCTGTCGATCTCCTGCGCGCGTTGTCACGATCATAAATTTGATCCGATCCCCACGCGCGACTACTACTCGCTCTACGGCGTGTTCAACAGTTGCAATGAAGAAACCGTTTCGCTCGCGACCGCGCCCGCGGAAACAGAATCTTACAAGGAATTCGAGAAGGGATTAAACGAACGCGTCGGAAAGTTGCACAAAACCTTTCAGCAGAAGCGCGCTGAGTTCAGTGACCGCCTCCGCGCCAAAGCGCCGGAATATATTTTGGCTGCGCTCGACGTGGCGAAACTGCCGACTGAAGAATTCTACGTCATCGCCGGCCCCGACGACCTGAACCCGATCATTGTTCGGCAATGGGATGCATTCCTTTTCAAGACAAAGCGAGAGTTTCATCCCGTGTTTGCGCCGTGGCATGCGTATCGCGCCTTGCCGGAGAAGGATTTTGCGGCGCGCGCGGCTCGCGTGAAGCTGGACTTCGCGAACCTCAATCCGCTCGTGCGCGATGCATTTTCGTCGAACGCGCCCGCCTCGATGCGCGAGGTTGCTGAACGCTACGGTGGAGTTTTCGCCAGTGTGGACAAGGCGTGGCGCGCGGAGCTCAAAGCGGCGGGCCCGAACAATTCGGTGCGTGCGCTCGCCGGTTCCGCCGCCGAAGAAGTGCGACAAGTCCTCTATAGTCCCGAGTCGCCCGCGACAATTCCCGACGGCGCGATCGTCGACATTGAATGGTTCTTCGACGAGAACGGGCGCGTGGAGTTGCAGAAATTGCAGGCCGAGATTGATCGCTGGCTTTTGAAAGCGCCGGGCGCGCCGCCGCATGCGGTGATTCTGACGGACCGTCCGCAGGCGCGGAACGCCCGCGTATTCCTCCGCGGCAATCCCGCCAATCGCGGCGAAGAAGTTCCACGGCAGTTTTTGGAAGTTGTATCCGGTTCTGCTCGCAAGCCGGTCGAGCAGGGAAGTGGCCGGCTGGAAATGGCGCGCGCCATCGCGAGCCGCGACAACCCGCTCACCGCGCGCGTGATGGTGAACCGCATTTGGATGCATCACTTCGGCGCGGGTTTGGTCAAGACGCCGAGCGACTTCGGCACGCGTTGCGAATCGCCCAGCCATCCCGAACTGCTTGATTGGCTCGCACTTCGTTTCATGGACGAGGGCTGGTCGATCAAAAAACTTCACCGGCTGATCATGCTTTCCACCGTTTACCAGCAGAGCAGCGCGGGATCGAGCGCTGAAAAGGATCCCGAAAATAGATGGCTCGCCCGCGTGGCACCCCGCCGTCTCGATTTTGAAGCGATGCGCGATACGATGCTGTTCGCCAGTGGTGAACTCGATTCCACTATGGGCGGCAAAGGCATCGAGCTGTTCAATAAACCGTTTACGCCTCGCCGCACCGTGTATGGTTTCATCGATCGCCAGTTCGTGCCTGGCGTGTTGCGTGTGTTTGATTTCGCCAATCCCGACCTCCACATTCCGCAGCGGCCCGACACCACCGTGCCGCAACAGGCCCTCTTTTTCATGAACAGCCCGTTCGTGGTCGAGCGCGCCCGCGCGTTGCTGCGGCGCGAGGAGGTGCAGAAGGCCAGGGACCCGGAGAAACGCGTGGAGCAACTCTATCACGTGATCTACCAGCGCGAGCCCACGCGCGAACAAATCAGGGCCGGCGTCGAGTTCGTGAAGAGCGCGCCCGCCCTCGAACCGCCAGCCGCGCCGAAACCGGTCGTGACTCCGTGGCAATATGGCTGGGGCGAGTACGACTCATCCTCGCAACGGATCAGAGACTTTCATGCGCTCCCGCATTTCACCGGCGATGCGTGGCAGGGCGGAGCGAATTGGCCCGACGCAAAACTCGGCTGGGTGCAACTCACTTCCGAGGGTGGCCACGCGGGAAACGATCTTCAACATGCCGCGATTCGCCGTTGGGTCGCTCCGCGCGATTGCATTGTCTCTGTGACTGGAACGCTGCGTCACGAGCACAAGGAAGGCGACGGCATTCGCGGCCGGGTCTTGTCCAGCCGCAGTGGCGCGCTTGGCGAGTGGGCGCTCCACAACAACAAAACCGAAGTGAAACTGGAGAAAGTCGAGCTGAAGAAAGGCGACACCCTCGACTTCGTGGTGGACCTGGCAGGCAGCCTCAACTCGGACGATTTCAAATGGGCGCCCGTCGTCAAAGCGACCGAGTCCGAACCTTCAGAGTGGTCCGCAAAAAAAGATTTCGCCGGACCGCCTCTGCCGCCACCGCAACCACTGGACGCCTGGGAGCAGTACGCCCAGGTACTCTTCCTCTCCAACGAATTCGTTTTCGTCGATTGATGCTAGTCCTGATCGCGTCGCAACCCCACACTAGCTTTTCGCCCCAGTTGCCACAGTGTCTTGCGCGCTCCAAATTTGCATGGGGAAAAGCCTGTGAGTGGCGTCATCCTAATGGTTGAAGATAACCCGGATGACGCGCGACTGGTGGAGCGCCAGCTCCAGAATTCGGGGCTCGATTATGCGCTGCGCGTCGTTTCTGATGGGCGCGAGGCCATGGACTATTTGAGCGGCGTGGGCGCGTATGTCGACCGCGCAACCTTTCCGATGCCGTGTCTGCTCCTCATCGACCTTCGAATGCCACGGGTCGACGGCTTCATGCTCACAGAATGGGTCCGAAACAATCCCGTCACCAAAGACATCCCGATTGTGATCTATTCGATATTGCCCTCGTCGGAAGAGGCGGAGCGCGCCTATGCCCTGGGCGCCAACGCGTATGTGGTGAAACTCCCGGGCGTGCGCAGTTTTGACCTGTTGTTTGCCGCTCTTCAAGAGTATTGCGATGCGGCGCGATTTACCGGAGCGTGAAATGACGACGCGGATAACAGGGTTACACCCCAGCCATTTCGGGCTTGGCGCTGCTGCCATCAGCCGTAAGAATCGCGCCCATGCGTCACGTTATGGGCCGGCTCCACGAGGGTGACCACGCCGCGCTGTTTTATCGGAACCGGAGCGAGCAATTCGCTGCGGCTATTCCGTATATCGAGATCGGCCTCTCGCGCAACGAACGCTGCCTTTATATCGCAGGAGACAACAGCGTGCCCATGGTAATCGATGCGATGCAAGCCGCCGGCATCGATGTCCTGGGTGCTCAACACCGAGGCCAGTTGACTGTCGCTACACCCGAGCAGACTTACTTGAAAAATGGAGTGTTCGAGCCCGAAAAGATGTTGGAGAGCCTGCAAGACGAAATTCGGTCCTCGCTGGCGCAGGGTTTTTCGGCCTTCCGCGCGACGGGAGAGCTGGGCTGGGCGGTCGGGTTGCCCTCAGCCCTGCTTCGCCTGTATGAATATGAAACACTTCTGGACTCCCACGCCGCCTCCCATTTCATAGCGCTTTGCCAGTACAGCGAGAGTCTGTTCCACGGCGACATCGTTGCCCAGATGCTCCGCGTTCATCCGATGGTCGTCACCCGCAACCGGCTCGTCCAAAATCCGTATTATCTTGGGACTGGAAGATGCTGGACGAAATATCCGCGTGTGGATGTCGATCATCTCATGAGCGCAGCCACCACCGTCTACAGCTAGAACTGCTGAGGGTGAGGAGACGGCGAGCATGGGAGTGACCTTGCTCAGACCTCTATTCTAAAAATCCCCTTCAATCGTTCCAGACTTGTCATCGAAGTTTTCCAGAAATGCCGCTCTAATCCTGTCGCGAGTTGAGTCGTAATCCCAGCCGTAATTCTTCATCATGCCGTTGGCAATGTGTTTGGTTAAGTCGGCCAGTAACTCACCCCAGGCATCCCGCTCATCCACTTGGGAATCCTTAGCATCCTGCCCACATGCCCAGTAGCATCGAAACGTGCAACTGGCTATGAGCGACCCAGACGCGAACCATTTCGGTGGCATTGTCATCTCCGGCAATTTCTGGAGGTTGATTGAGCTCACGCTTCATAAGGGGACCTAACGTAAACGGTGTTTCATAAAACGGAGGCGGCGGCGCGTTTGCCGCAGCGCCGCTTTGCGGCCAAAGGATGTTCAGTTGCGAAGACATTCATAACGCCGGCTTGGCAGTATCTCTTTTTCTCAGACGAACAACGACGTGAAATCCCCAGGCCACCATGATCGAAAGCGCTCCGCCCAGGTATGATGCGTTGTGCATGTAGCCCGCACAGAGAAAGCGTCGCAGATCTTTGACATCTTCCGGGATGAACCAGTTCTGATATTGGGCAAGGTCGATGTGCCGTGTCTGAATGTAGCCGTAGAGCAGGCCGCAAAGGCCCAAGAACAGTGTGAAGCCTGCCGCGACCACTATCGACCAGAGCGAAACTTTGAGCATTCGACGCGGTCCTCGATGAATGAAGCCGGCGGCACCTACGAGCAATCCGATAGGGATGCCCATCCACCATGAGGCGAGAAATCCGATTATCGAAGCGCGGACGCGCTCTGGAACTGGTGTTTCGGTGAAGCCGAACTGTATGAACTTGAATTTAGTGAAATACTCCGGCGCCACCGTGTAGCTGATCTGATCGTGAATGATTCCATAGAGACCCGCCACGACAAGGGCGAGGAAGATGATCAGCACATAAACGAGGAATTTCTTCACGGAACGCCTGCGCTGCCACTTAAATCGCTTTCCTCCTCTTCACCATATGCCATCAGTTTCACTTTGTCGTCCGCATGCGGTCGAGGAGGTTTTTGGTGATGCGTTGGACGCGAGGGTCTTCGCGGCTGAAATTGGTGTTGGCCGGGTTCACCGCGCCGGGCGGACGGGCGAGGAGCATGTTCCACCAGCAAGTGGCGGCGTTGAAAACGAAGTTGCGTTTGGCCGCAGTGTAGAGCACGGCCGCGTATTCGCGGTTGGTCTCGTCGCGATAGCGGCGCGTCTTGCCACTTGCGAGGACAACGAGGCTGGGATCATCGCGCATCGGCGGCCCGTGATATTCCCACCCGACGAGTTGAGGAATCGCATCGCCCTCTTTCATTCCGCTGCCGGTGAATATCCAGTGGTCCGGCGCACGGCAGGTCCAGTCCGCCGCGCCGACGCCGTAGGATTTCACGCCCATCAATTCCTTGTCGTTCCCGAAGTAATGAGAGCCACCGGTCTCGTGGCGGCCAAAGATGCGATTGGGCCGGCCATCGGCGCCGGGCTTGAAAAGTATCCTGCCGCTCACGGCATTCCCGCTGAGAAACGCGAGATGCACGCCGGCATCGCGTGCAGCGGAAACGTGGTCGTACATTTCCTGGGACCAGTACTCATCGTGGCCGACGGAGAGAAACCCTTTGGCCCGCAGCAAGCCCTTCGCATCGGTGTGGGTGTCGAGATTGGAAATGTAAGTCACGTCGTAACCTTCTTTCTCCATCCAGTAACTAAGAGGATGTTCCCAAAGAAGAAATTCGCCCGAACCATTGGTGATGGGCACGAGCCCGGCGGGCAATTTGTTGTAGTAAAGCGAATAGGGCCGGTCGAAACTGATTTCGGCGCCAACGGAAGTGTGCCACTTGTTCTCCTTCCAGTCGTAGAGCGAGCGCCACGCCGGCCACCGGTTGTAGGCCTGCCACGTGGTGTCCGAGCATTGGAAGAGAAAGTCGGCGTTGCGACCGTCTCGCACAATGAAGACGAAGTAGCTTTCGTAACCTGTGTCGGCGGTCTTCAGTTTTCCCAGATAGACGCCGCTCAACCAGTCGCGTGGAATCTCGAGTTCGAACGCAACTTTCCACCGGCACTGGACGAGTTGGTTGTCTTCGTCGGCGGGAGTGGGTTGCACGGTTCCGGCGAGGGGCCCGATGCTGCGCACGTGACGGCCACCCATGCCGCCGTAGTAGCCCATGCGAAAAATGTCAGCGCTATACCGGGATGCGGGAGAAGTGCTGACGTAAACGCGCAGGGACTCGCCCGCGCGAATGCTGGGGTGCGAGCAGAACCCTTCGATGGCCGGGCGGCGCTCCCACGGCGCATCCTCGCCTTCGCCGCGCGCGGGTTCCAGGCGCGTCAAGAGCCAGTCTTTGGTCCCCGTTTTTTTGTTCTCGCGGACGACGAGGTTTTCCGCGGGCTCGGCGGCTGAGACCCGGGAGCCAACGGCGAGCAGAGTCGCGGCAGCGCCGGTGGCACGGAGAAAATCACGCCGGGTGCCGTAGTGTCGAAACTGAGGCGGCGAGGTGGTGCCCGATCTCATGGGATTCATGATTTCCTTGGTGCCAGCAACCGTCCAATTGCGCAATTCGAATTCTGGAGGTGTCAGGACTGCTTCGAGTTGGTTGTATGGGAGGTTCAAGAAGAAGGCTGAGAACAGAGTACCTCGTGCGTACATAAAACTGGGTAAAGGCCCGCCGTTGACAGATGCCGGGGCCGTCGGAAGGTGAGCACGGCATGCTTCAAACCTCGATCGGACATGAACGTGAGTCACCGGCGCGGCGCGGGCGGAAAGGCGTTAGCGACGCGGAAACCAGAGGGGAACTCGAGGAGAAATACCGCAAGGTCGCCGAGGAGTATCGACGGGATGACGAGATCGAGGTGCGGACGGATCATCACTGCTGGATTTGGAAAACACTGAGTGATCTATGTAGTTCGTTTGAGCGGGAGATTTCGGTGCTGGACGCGGGTTGCGGGACGGGCCGGCATTTTCATTGTTTGAAGGACGTGAAGCGGCTGGTCGGTCTTGATCTGTCACCGGAAATGCTCAGGGCCGCGCAGGCACCAATCCGGCAGGAAATGATCTCGCCGCGGGAGGTCGAACTGGTGTGTGGGGATTTTCATAGCGTGAGTTTCCCGAGTGGGTCGTTTGATTTGATTTACTCGCTCGGAATGTTTGGTTATGGGTGCGAGTTGACCGTGGACGTGCTCAACCGATTTCGAGAGTGGCTGACACCGGGAGGCTTGCTGTTTTTTGATATCAGCAATTCCTCCGGAGTGCAGCTGGATTTGCGCATGCGGGCCGCCCTTCGGAAAATATTGACACCCATGTTGCCGGCGAGGGCGCGTAAGCCGCGGGATGTTCAATTCCATCATGTATCCCGCCGGCAGTTGGCGCGATTGTTGCGCCAGAGCGCGTTTTGTGACTGGGAGATTTATCGGCGGCCATGCCACTCACCGTGTTGGAGCGTGGACAAGTTCGAATGTCTCGCGGCGCGCGGTGAACTGAGTCCTGAGCTGGTGGACACCCTGCGCTTCCGCGCCTCGGCGCCGTTGGCTGGATTGGCCTGAGCTTGTTGACGGTCCGGCGAATGGAATTTTGTTGCGACGCGCGCGCGCTCTGACGATTGTCACGCGCGTGATGGGGCAGCGATTTCTGTTTGCTGTTTTGCTGATGTGTCTGGCCGGCATGACCGCGTGTCGCGACTCGCAGCAATCTGGTCACGATCATTCACACGGTCCGCCGCACGGAGGAACGCCCGTGGTCGTAGCGGAGCATAAGTACCATCTGGAGTTGGTGCGCGACGCTACCAACGGGACGATGCAGGCCTACGTGCTGGATGGAGACCTGCACGATTTCATTCGCGTTCCGGAAACGAGCTTTGCGCTCACCGCGAATGTGGGCGGAAAGACCGAACGCATCGAGTTTCGACGCGCCACGAACGCAGTGAGCCCAAATCCTTCAGACCCGTCGTTTTTGTTTGAAGGGCGGGCGGAGTGGATGAAGAGCGCGACAAATTTCGAGGGTTTGATTCCCAGTATTACCCTTAAAGGACAAACGTTCACGAACGTCACGTTTCCGTTCCCGAAGGGAACGCAGCACACGCATTGAAAATAGCAGGCCTCCCTGGTTGCCTGCGACCGTGTCCAGCAGCATGTTTGAAGTTCGAGCAGTTTTAAGTGGAAATGAATAGTGGCGGGAACGAATCACGACCGCGTGGCAGTCCCGTTACGTTTGTGTGAAGGGCCGCCGGCCTTTCAACGCGGCGGTTGTTGGTCAACACGCTTAACCGTGACAGAGGCGTGGCTCCAGTTATCGCGCGCACAGAGGAGAATCTGATGATCAAGTCCTCATCGATCGTGCGTCAGTCGAGACGTTTGCCAACAACGGCGAAGCGGCGATGTCGAAGTGCTTCCTGCCCACCGAAAGCGGCCTTTCACTTCGAGCCGCCGGCGGACGCGTAACCATCAACCGCCTCAGGCTTGTTTACCTGAAATCAATTTGGAAGTGAGGCTCCTCATCGACGCCGACCTCGATTAACCATAACCGGATCGGCGATTAAGGGCGAACGACGCGCGTTCTGTTATGGCGCGGAGCGGAGCAGGAAGAAGCGCTGCGGATCGGAGAAATTCGCACTCCAACCGCTCTGCGCATTCATCGGTTCGAAGGGGCCAGTCACTTTGTCCGAACTGTAAAGTTGATACCCTTCCGGCCACGTGAGAACCATCGTGTTGCCCTGGCGCGTGAAAGTGATCTCGGGCTGAACGAGCGGAACGATCTCGTCGTTGGCCTTGCGCCACGCTCGGTAGGTTCCCGGCGGGTAGCCCGCGGGATCAACAAACTTAATATTTTGCACCCGGGAGGGCGTATTCGGATCGGTGTCGTGGATATAGAACTGGTCCCAGCCCGGGTCCCAGTTGTGCACCAGCAATTCGCCGTCTAGCGCGCCGCCTCGGTACCCAACCATGGTGAAATGGACGATGCTTGGACCCGAGAAATCGAAGTGCGAGATGCCATTGAAGAGCAGCCAGCCGAGAGAATTGTTACCCTCAAACCTCACCACCCCACCATTGACCTCGAGCGTGTTATTGGACAACACAGTGCCTGCAAGCCGCAGTTCCGTCCCGGCGCGTGCCGAAATCATATCCGCTGCGAGAGTCCCGCCGCGTGCCAAATGATACATGCCGCCGGATTCCAGGTAGAGACGTTTAGTCCGATGTTCGGCGCCGCTGGCCGTGACAAAGCGCGGACGCGCCGCCGGCCTTGCGTAATTTTCCACGACCGTGTTGGAGGTCATTAGCGTGCCGCCAGCGAATAGATAACTGCCGCCGTTGGTCAGTGAAAGCTGGACCGTATAATTCGTTCCGCCACTTTGGCTGAACATTCCTCCATCGAGTCCAATGCCGGGACTCAATAGTAACCCTCCCGAAAGCTCATAGGTTCCTGAGAAGTACATGATGTCAGAAGCGACCATCTTGCCGTAAGCAACAATGCTCTGCGAATTGGAATGGACGCCGCCAGATTGCGTGAAAAATCCCCGTGTCCCGTTAGGATCTGAAGTGCCGAGATAAACCCGAGCCGAATCGAGTCGGCCGGAAGTGAGCCAGTAATCGGCGCGCTGGTTTGCGCCTGGCAACACGAAAAGTTGGGTCACCTGACTGACACCTCCGGTATGATGAAAAGCACCCGCGTTACTGATGGAAATAGTGGTCACGCTCAGGCTCCCGCCTTCCAGCGTGTAACCGCTTGAACCATTGGTCGCTGCCTGGACCTGCACCGTGAGTTTATCGGTGATATGACTGGAGCCACCGGTCTGACGAAAGCCGCCAAAAAAGGTGTCGACGGTGATGTTCCGGGCGGAAAGAAGACCGCTGCTCAGCGTGTAGCCGGTGGATTCAGGAGGGTGGTTGGGTTGAGGAGGTGCGGCTGTGAGGACAATGTCCCCAGCGATTAAGTTGGTGCCGCCGTGCTGCTGAAAGCTTGCGGCTTGTCCCGTCAGCCCGCTGGCGGAAAGCGTTCCGCCACTAAGGACGTACTGCGCGGTGGCAAAGCCAAAGCTGGTCCCGAGTTCGGTGCCTCGCATCACAAGATTCGAGACGATCGTGTGCTGGCCGTTGTATTGTGCAAACTCGCCCCCGCGGAACGTAACCGAAGACTCCACGCGCACCGCTCCGTTCGAGAGTACGTATGTGCCTCTCCCGCCAAAGCGATTGGGGTGGCCCATGTCGAGGGAAACGGCGAAGTTGGTTCCGCCGTTCTGTAAAATGGAAGCATCGACTCGCTGGCCCGCCGCAGCCAGCGACATCCGTCCCGTGATAGTGCCGCCATTCAGAACGTAATCGCCATTGATGTACGTATCCGCGTTCACACTTCCCCCATGTTGGAAGAAAGTGGAGTAATCGGCGAAATCGCCCATACCGACAGTGATGCCACTGGTGGCGGTGAGTTGTCCCCCATGGAGTTCGTATTCGCCCCCCGGGTTTAGCGCGACACCGCCAACATTATTCGAGCCTCCGTACTGCACAAATCTTCCGGAATTGAATCCTCCGATGGCGATTCCGCCAACGGTCAAGATGCCATTGGTAAGAAAATACGTCCCATCCCCGAGTCCACTAGCCTTCACGACGGTCAAGCTACCTGCTTTCACCTCTGACAAATCGCTCTGGATAAAAGATCCGTTCACGATAAGCCGGCCGCTGTCGAAATTCGTGGAAGCGATGACCTCAAGCACGGAGCCGTGCACCGCCACGGAGCCGTTGGACCCAACCGTCAGGGAGGTAGTTTGCAGGGGCACCTCAAACCCCGTCCAGTTGATCAGCAGCGTATTAAAGGAATCAACGGGCGCATCCACTCGCAGCGATTGCACCCGCATGGACTGCGGAAAGTTCTGCGCCGTATTCGCGCCAAGCGCCAGCGCCTTCCAACCCGCGTTGGTAAACAGGACGGACTGCGTCGCGTCAGGCAGCACCCCGAGTGACCAATAAGGCTGCTCTTCCCAGTTGCCGCTGTTTGGTTTGATCCAACTGTTCTCGGCTGCTGCGACCAGCATCGGAGCGTTTAGGCAAATGGCTGAAATGACCACCAGAAAGAAACGGAGAGATTGCATACCTTGACCCTCAACTTTCTACAACCCACCGCCTCTCCCAATGGGGTGGAATAAGTAGAAGGCGTTGGCCCGCGTTCCGTACTTCCTGCTTTCCGGCTTTCCGGCTACCCATTATTGCTGAAGGACAGAATCTGTGTGAAGAAATGAGACTGTTCGCTTCATTTTTGGTTTGGGTCACAACCTCGATGTTATGCGCCAGTGCCTTCGCAGCGCCGCATAGCCTCTCCAGTGTCGCCTCACCTGCGGAATTCGCGCTCACAACGAATCTCCACCGTTTCATTACCGCACGCACGCCCGCAACGACTGAAGCCGCGATGAGCGCCTACACCAACACTATTCCGGGCACGAACGTACCTTATCGCATGGCGCCCATCCGCGGCGGTGAATTCCTCATTGGAAGTCCCCACAGCGAAATTGGGCGTAACTCGGATGAGGGACTGCAACGCAAGGTACGCATCGAACCATTTTGGATAGGCGTCTATGAAGTAACGTGGAACGAATACGAAGTATTCCTGGCAAGAACGCGCCTCGCCTCTCGGCCGCGTGCAGCCGACTTCCGCAGTCCTTACACCAACGCCCTGGCGGATGCCGTTGCTATGCCCAGCCATCCTTATATTGATCCCAGCATGGGCATGGGTCGAGAAGGCTATCCCGCCATCAATATGACTCAGCACGCGGCAAACAAATACTGTCAGTGGCTCAGCGCCTGGACCGGGCATTACTATCGGCTTCCGACTGAGGCGGAATGGGAATACGCGTGTCGCGCCGGCAGCACAAACCGTTACTCTTTCGGCGATGACGAAAGGCGATTAATCGAATACGCGTGGTTCGAACTGAACAGCAACTCCAAGTCCCAGCGGGTTGGTCGCAAGAAACCAAATGCGTGGGGACTTTATGATATGCACGGCAACGTCTCGGAATGGACACTCGATGGCTATGATTCAAGCAGCTACGCCACGATGACTGACCCCGTCATCGGGCCATACGTGCGCGGCACCAAACCCTATCCCCACGTCGTGCGGGGCGGATCGTGGCTGGACGAAGCGCCCCATCTCCGCAGTGCGTCGCGTCAATTCTCCCGTCCGAAATGGAAAGAAGCTGATCCAAGTCTTCCGAAGAGCGTTTGGCACCTGGTGGAAGCGGACTTCGTCGGCTTCCGTATCGTGCGGCCGCTTCGCATTCCGCCCGCCGAAGAGATGCATCGCGCCTGGAACAATGGCGTGGAGCTGGAATGAATCTCCAATTTGCGCCCATTCGTGTAATTCGTGTCTCTCCCAATCCAAAATCGTAAATTGAAAATTGCAAATCACGTTCTTGCTAACGCCCGCCTTCAACCCGCTGCACGCGCAGAGCAATGTCTTTGTCGAAAGCCGGGCCGTCGATCGTCAAGCCGCCACCGGGATGGTCGATGGTTCGTGGGGATTCCCATTGGCCCGTCGCCGGATGCAGCCACTCGGCACGCCAGCGGCCTCGAGGCAAATCCAGCAGCACGCCGGCGCGTGGTTCCTTGCGAGGGGAGTGGACATAGACCGCCACCGCTTCGCCGGGTTTCACGAGCGCGTAACATCGGCCCGGGTGAGGCGGAATGGCCACGGCGTTGCGATCGGGTTGCATGTGAATGAAGTCCAGACTTTCCATGAACTCGCGCAGCGTGCGCAGTTGTTTGCGCAGTGGGCGGCCATCGAAGCGGCCATCGGGCTGCTGAATTTTTCCGCTGCCCGTGGGGTCGTCCGTGGCGAAGCTGGGGTCGAGGTTGTTGTAGACCGCGCCGCCGCTCAGCAGGAACGCCCAGGCTTCGCGCCGCCGTTCAAATACCAGGTGGCCGTCGCCGCTTTCGTCGAAGCAGATGGGTTTGTTAAGCGACCAGTTGAGGGGCACGACCGCGGGCGGAAAGGAGTAGTGGAAATTCAAAACCGAAACGGCGGGATGCAACTCTTTGACGAGCGTGTAGTCATTCGCATAGTTCACCGCCAGGAGTTGCCGATGAGGCAGCTTTCGCATGGTGGCGTCAGCGACGTCCAGGAGGTGGTTCTGCCAGGCCTCGGTTTCTTTCGGACTGGCGCCGCTGCAATACGGCTCGTCGCAAATTTCGTAATAGACGTTGTCGAACGAGTTCAACTCGGTGAGAAGTTTGCGAAGCACAGTCTCCTGACGCGCGACGAGGGCGGGTTCGTCGAGAGTATTGTAGCGATTAAACGGAACATGCCCGACGTTGTTCACGTTGTTGCGGTGGTTCAGCGGGTGCAGATTCCATTTCCCCAATTCCGGTCCGTCGCCGTAAAGGACGTAGAACAAATTGAATTCGACGACGATGCCGCGCTCGCGGGCGGCGCGCACGAAATCCTTGAGGCGTTCGAAGAACGCTTCGTCCCAGCGGTCGAGGTCGAATTTATTGCCGCCGTAAAAATAACCGGGGATGCTGCTGCGAGCCCAGGGGGCGATAAAGCGTCCCGGTCGCGGCGCGAATGTATTCTGGTCACCGCCGCGATACGTCCGCGCGTTGGTGCTTTCGAGCGAGGTGCCGGGCACGGCCCGGGTGAGATTCATGCCCTCGGCCTTCATCGTGTCGAGGTACACTCGATAATCGAAATTCTGGTTCAACACCGCGCCGTAGTGTTCGCCCGACGCAATGAGCACCGTGGGCTTCCCGCGGAAAAGAAAGTAGTGCGGGTTTTCCGGATGAAGCATGAGCGGCTTGAACGCCGCGGTATCAGCGGCGCTCGCCGCAAACGTGAACAAGCAAGTTGCGACGAATGCGAGGGCCTTGAGCACGAGTCATATATTGCGAAAGTAACTGAAGTCGTCGAGCGCAGACGAAGCGGTTCAGACCCGTTTCGATTATGTTGCGGTTTCCCGAAAGCTAAGCTATTCCGCAATCAACTCCGAGACTCCTGGTTGAACCAATGACAGCCATCGGAACTCGTTTGATGGTCGCTGCGAGCGCCGTTCTCTGGCTCGCGACGACTCACTCTAATCCGGAACCGTAAACCAACCCCACACAACAATCATGAAAACCATACATCTATTCTGCGTTTCTGTTTTGTTGGCCTGCGCCACTGCCGTTGTCGCCCAAACTCCAACGATGCAGCAGGAATTTAATCCGTGGACCGGCAACCTGTCTCCGGATGGGACCTGGCGCAAAAACGGCGTCTGGGTCGCCACCGGCGGCAACACCTTCGATCCGGCGCGGTGCATCATGTCCAGCACCTATCCCGGTGAGAGCAGCAGTGGATTTGTCACGCTGCGGTCGCTGGCGAATTCCCTGAACGGCGGCGAAATGCAGACGATGAACAAGTTCAAATATGGCTACTACGAAACGCGCCTGAAAGTCACGGGCGTGGGTGATCCCGCAAACAATCGCGGCGTCGTCGTTTCGTTTTTCATTTGGGATGACGTGAGCGGTTGGGAGGTCGACATCGAATTCCTCACGCACGGCTCATGGATCACGTCCGCGAACAGCGGGCAGGTCACGTTCAATTACCATCTCAACGGCCAGGGCAACGTCCATTATCATGATCTTCCCTTCAATCCGAAGAACGCCTTTCACCGCTACGGAATTCTTTATCAGCCGGGAAGACTGGATTGGACCGTCGATGGCGTGATCGTGTATTCGGTCCAAAACGCGGGCTTCACCCATAACAACACCGCTTTCATCATGATGAATAGCTGGACCGGGAATCAGTTTTGGGGCGGATTGGCTCCGACGCAAAATGCCGACAGCGTTTACGATTGGGTGAGATTTTATGAGAACGCCACATCAGTTCCCGGCTCCGGTTCGGGCCAGCCCGATTTGATTGTCACGGATGTTGGCTGGTCTCCCGCCAACCCGGCGACGGGCAATGCGGTCACGTTTAACGCAACGATCAAAAACCAGGGAACCGCCGCGACGCCCGCCGGCGTGATTCACGGGGTCTCGTTCTGGGTCGATGGAACTCAGGTAAGCTGGGACGGCACCTCCACCGCTTCGCTGGCCGCTGGGGCCACGCGCGTGCTGACTGCGAGCAGCGGCCCAACCGGAAGCGCGACGTGGACCGCCACCGCCGGCAGTCACACCGTTATGGCCTGGGTTGACGACGTGAATCGAATGGCCGAAAGCAACGAGAACAATAATCAGCTGTCTGAACCGCTCACGGTCGGGTCAGGGCTCCCGGCGGCTCCGAGCGGCTTGACCGCGACCGCTGTGTCCAGCAGCCAAATCAATTTGGCGTGGACGGATAACGCCAACAACGAAACCGGCTTCAAGATCGAACGCAAGACCGGCGCCGGGGGCACATGGAGTCAGATCGCAACTACTGGCGCGAACACCACCAGTTACAACAACAACACCGGCCTCACCGCCGGCACGACTTACTTTTACCGGGTCCGCGCCAACAATGCCTCGGGTGACTCCGGCTATTCCAACGAAGCCAATGCCACCACTCCCACAAGCGGCCCCGCTGACTTGATCGTCACCGCGGTGTCATGGACCCCCGCCAATCCTGCCGCCGGCCAGGCCGTCACCTTTAGCGCGACCATCAAAAACAACGGCGGCACAGCAACTCCGGGTGGAGTCATTCACGGGGTTCTCTTCACGGTGGACGGCGCGCCCGTCAACTGGTCCGACACCAGCACAGCGTCCCTCGCGCCCGTCGCGACGCGCGTGCTCACCGCCAACGGCGGCCCGAGCGGCCCGAACACATGGACCGCCACGGCGGGCAGTCACACCATCGTCGCCAATGTTGATGACATCAACCGCATCGCCGAAGGCAACGAAGGCAACAACACGCTGAGCGCACCAATGACGGTGACGTCCCTCCCCTCGCCCTGGCAAACGGCGGACATCGGCGCGGTGGGCGCGACGGGCAGCGCGAGCCATTCCAGCGGCACGTTTACGGTGGTAGGCTCAGGCGCGGATATCTGGGGAACTGCTGACGAATTTCGCTATGTGTATCAGTCCGCCAGCGGCGACTGCGAAATCCGAGCGCGCGTTGCGACACAACAAAATACAGATGGCTGGGCTAAAGCAGGCGTGATGATCCGCGAAACCACTGGCGCGACCGCGAAGCACGCAATGATGGCAGTAACTCCGGCCAACGGTTTGGCGTTCCAATACCGCACTGCGACGGGAGGAGCCTCCACGCATGTCGCAGGCGGCGCGGGCACAGCCCCCTGGTGGGTGCGACTCGTTCGTTCCGGAAGCACGATCACAGCCTACAAATCGACTGACGGCTCGAATTGGACAACGGTCGGGTCTGTCAGCATTTCGATGACCGCGAGCGTGCAAATCGGGCTGGCAGTCACCAGTCACCTGGACGGTACCCTCAACACCTCGACCTTCAGCAATGTCACCGCCACGCCGTAAACAAATGCGTGCGAGACGAACAACTCTGCTGGCCGCCGCGATCACGCTGGTTGCCAGCGGAGTTTTCCTCTGGCGCGAACCGGAGACGCCCGTGCGCCAAGGACCAATCGACGCGCGGCCTCCAGTGTCCGCGTCGCACCGGCCGTTCGCGCCGTCTCAGAATCAGTCGTCGTCGCCCATTCCGTCGGAGGACGATTCGGAAGCCGTGGCTGCGCAGCTTCCCGCGACCGCTAATCGCCTCAATGCGATCAAAACGGTTGCCATCGCGTGGGCGAACCGGGATCTGGAAAGCGCCATCGCGTGGGGCCGCCAACTGCCGGATGAGGCCGAACGGCAAAGCGCGCTCGTTTGCATCGGGTTCGAGGCCGCGCGCGAAAAACCTCTCGTGGCGCTGACGCTTGCCGTTGAGTTGAGTGCAGATTCGGAGCGCGATGAATTAATTCGGCACGCTGCGACCGAGTGGGCCTCCTCCGCGCCCGACGCAGCCGCGGAATGGGCAAAGCAGATTCAGGATGGTCCGTTGCGAGGCCGAATATTGGCAGGCATCGCCACGGCCCTGGCTGACACGGACCCGCGCGCAGCGGCAACATTGGCGATCGAGGAATTGGAGCCAGGCCGGCTTCAAGACGATACCATCGTCAGCATCGTGCAGCGCTGGACCCAACAGGAACCCACGGAGGTCGCCGCATGGGTAACCACCTTTGAAAGCGAAGACCTCCGCGCCGCCTCCGTCCAGAACCTGGTCAAACTCTGGGCAGATCAAAATCCGGCCGAGGCCGGCGAATGGCTCAAGACCCTTCAGCCCGGCTCGAGCCGCGATCACGCCCTGGCCGCGTACGTCGAACAAATCGCCCCAATCTTTCCAGAGCAGGCCCGCCAATGGGCCGAGTTCGCACGATCAAGTTCGCCTTAATTAAAACTGGGACGGGAATTGAACACGGACCGGTGTGGCTTCTCCTCCCGAATACTCTCTCTCCCTTTCTCACCTGCATACTGCATACCAGCTTATGATTACGCGCCAAGCTGGGTGACGAAACCGTGGCGGTGGCCGAGTGGTCGGGACCGAAAACTTCCAATGCCGTACGATAAAATCGCCGATTTCAGCGCTCCCGAATGCCGATGTTCCAGTTCTTCATGCCCGTAGTTGTAACGTAAATGTGACGGGAGTTCGGTCGCGGGCATGGCGACGGTCTCACGCGCCCGCCCCCGCCGTGGGCAGATACTCACTGATTGTGCCGCTCTGACGTGTCGACCTCCCCCCCCTTTACGATCGTGAAACGATCGCGCACCGCCGCTTTGTCATCGATGAACGTAGCGTCCATTCGCGTTCCGTTGAAATCGAGCACCAGCGATCCCAGCACGTTCAGGGACAAAAAGCTGAACGGATGCGTCAGCCGTCCGCCACTCGTTTGGCCGGACGATCCGGCGACTACATACACGGCCCCCTCACGCGGTGCGGGACCTCGCGTCGGCTTCACATAGATTCCGGTGCCATCCGGACGCCCGTCTTTTTTGCTCTTGAAATGGACCTGTTCGTTAATGTTGGTGGAGACGACATAGAAGCCGTCGAGGAGATACGAGCGTTCATAGGCATGGCTGTGGCCGGACAACATCAAGTCCAGGCCATGATCCTCCAGCAGCGGCGCGATCACCTCGCGCATCATTCTCATGCGCCCTTCGCTGTCGCGGTCGTTGTCGGAATTGTGGCTGCCCCTCGTGTAAGGCGGGTGATGGCAGTACGCGACCAGCCAGTCCTGTTTGTTAGCTTTCAAATCCGCTTCCAGCCAGCGCAGCATCAGCCCGTTCTTTGACCATTCGCTGTCGCTTGAGTCGATGCAGACGACGTGAATATTCGCGTAGTCGAACGAGTAGTAGGCCTCCGAACCGGACATCACCCCGCCGGCCTGGCCCTGCGTCGGCAGCGTGAAGATGTCGTAGTAAACTCCAAATTGAATGGGTGAATTCGCGCTTCCGGCATCGTGGTTGCCCAGCGACGGCCACAGAACGCTCTTGCGCAGCATCGCATCGAACATCTCGAAGATCGCCCCCTGATACTCGGCGTCCCGCCCCGTGGTGTACGCATTGTCCCCCAGCATCAGCCAGAAATCCGTCGCACGATTCTCCGTCCATTTGTAGTAAGCGTCGCGCACGTCTCGTTCGGCCTTTTTGCGCGTGCCGGGATCGCCAAGGACCCACACCCGCGTCGGTCTGGCCTTGCCGATCGGCGGGTGCGTGACAAAGAACGTGTTCGAGTCGCCTCCCGTGCGAATGTAGTTGGTTGTTCTCACCAGAAAATTGTACCCGGCGTTGCGCGCGGACGCGGGTGGCGGCCCGCCGTCCAGCCATATGACGTGGTTCGACGTCGTGACCGTGATCGCATTATTACTGATGCTCAGTAGCACCGCGCTGTTGGTCGTGTTGACGACCAGGCTGCGGTTGGTGGTGTTCGCGGTGAAGCTCTGCTCCAGGTCAGTGACGATGAAGCGTTCCTGGTCGCGGATAAAGACGAACGTGTCCCGGCTCGCCACGGCGACCTGTTCGCGCGTGCCCGGCTTGTTGACATATATCCTGCTGTTCGTGCTGCTGACGAACGCCATCTCGTTGGTGACACGCACCAGCAGCGGCGTGTCGATTGGTCCCAGCGTGTAGTAATATTTCGTGTTCGGAGCCAGGTTCGTGAATTGCACAGCGTGTTCCGTGAAAATGCCGCGCGAGCGCGCGGTGCGGTTCATTCGGTTGGGGGAGGTACCGTAGTAGACAGCGCTCCCGGCCGCCAGGTCTGTGCGCCAGCGCACGACCATGCTGTTCGTTGTTCCCAGTTGGAGATAAGGCCCGCGCACGATCGTCGGCAGCGGCTGGGCGCCCGGAGATACCGAGTACCTTCCTTTCAGCATCACGCCCCACCAGGCGGGAATATTCGTGCCTGCTGCTTCCGGCGTAAAATTATCCAGCCATGTCGGAAACGTCTCCGTCTCAAGGTCGGGAAAGGCGGCGCTCAGCCAATTCGTAAATGGTTCGGGCACCAGGCCGCCCGGATGGTCGTGCAGCCACTCGGGATAAAACTTGGACGTGACTTCGGGATACGACCTCGTGAGCCATGGACGAAACGTATTCGTGAGCCAAGCCTGGACGTTGTTGGTGTCCACCACGCTGGTTTCGGCGGCAAAGCTCGATGTAACAGCAAACAACAATGCGAGGGCGGCGACGGTTTTCATGGATAATTCTTTGATGTCGCGCGGTTTCGAATATTCACGCGGGAAACGGAGGTCAAATCTCCGGCCTTGCCATGTAACCCAGAAGGCCCTCTGATAGTCATCAAGTCAAGACAACTCACTTCCATATGAGGAACAAAATTCAATACCTGTTGGCCGTGGCCGCGGCAGCGGTCATCATGGGTTTCTTCACCAGCAACGCGTCCGCGCAGAATGACGCCGCGCAGTTTCGCGAGCGAACCCTCGCCCGCTACCGCGAACAGCTCGACGTGAAGAGCGACGAGGACTGGAAGAAAATCGAACCCCTTGTCGGCAAAGTCATGGACGCGCGCACGAGCCTGGGCGGGTTTGGATTCGGTCGTGGCGGCGGTCGCACCCGTGGCACCGATGGGGATAATGCCGATCAGGATCGCTTCCGGCTCGGGTCCTCGGCCAGCCCGGAAGAAAAGGCGCTCGCCAAGGCCATCGAAGCCAAGGCGTCTCCCGAAGAAATCAAAACTAAACTCGTCGCCCTCCGCGAAGCCCGCAAAGGCCGCGAAGCCGAATTTGAAAAAGCCCAGGATGAATTGCGCAAGGCCCTTTCCCCGCGCCAGGAAGCGGCTGCCGTCCTGGTTCGCCTGCTGAAATAAGCAGCGGCCCAATTATTTCCGGCTCAACGCTCACGTCGCCGTAGGCCGAATCGGCGGTCTTCATCGGTTCAGCGTCAACGCAGCCGCGACGTTAGCTTCCTTCGCGATTTCCGCCCCGTGACTTTTCCGGTCTTCGAAGAATTCAATCGTTACAAGCCGTTTCCACAACACGGTTACGCAAACGGTTCTGGCGTACGCTGGTCGAGAGAATTGGCAGTTGAAGCGGCCGAGTGCATTGGCGTCGCCGTCGGCAACCTCGTGAAACTTTTCAGTCCCGAAGTTGTCGTCCTCGGCGGCGGAGTCGTCGAAGCGTTGGAGGACGAGATTCGTCCCTCGATCGTTAAGACGGCCCGCCAGCACGTGCTGGCCGGCACAGAGAAGGACCTTCAGATCATCGGGTCGACGCTGGGAGACAACGCCGGAATAATTGGCGCCGCGGTTTTTGCGCGACAGTCCAGCTCTGGCAAGGCGTGACGTCGTTTGGCCAGTCGTAACAGAATCGACACCGTTTCGTAACCTTTGACCGCTTGTCGTACGACCCGATTTTTCGGCACACTCAACCACTCTTTGCTGGTGCCGCGGTGACCCCGCAATTGACTTTTATTTTATGAAACAGCGCTCTCTCGAACGTCGTCTGCAAAAACTGAATCTGAAGTTTCTAAAAGCGAAAACCGAACTGATCGCAGCCAAACGCCGCGCTGCTTCCGCGGGGCTCGCCGCGCGCGCGGCCCGGCAGGCCCAACGCATTGCCAAAAAAAAGGCCCACGCCGCTCGCGATGCCGCCCGCACGGCCGAATCTGCATGGACCGTGGCTACGCGGGGGTTCTCCAAAATCTCTGCGCGACTAGAAAAGCTGCAAAAGAAGGCGCTCAAGGCGGTGAACGAAGGCAAGGCCCGACAAGCTCAACCGGCAAAAGCCGCGAGCAAGCGGGCTAAACCTCGCCGAATTCCTGCGCCTCCATTCCCGGTTTCAGGAGCCGATGGTTCAGCGCCGGCGATTGCCAAAGCCACGGCGCTGGCTGCAAAGCGCGGTGCGTTGCAACGCACTGCTGTCCCCCGCCCTGCTCCTGTTCGGCCCATAACATCTGCCACGCCACTTCCGGCGGCGCAGGTCGTCGCCGCCAGTTAACTAGCGCTCGACGGCAGCGGGGCGGACTATTCCCTGGGTCCGCCCCGAATCATGGTTTGAGGACGCAGTTGCTCAGGTTGGGATCGCCGGTAGTTCGCAGATGGTCCTTGAGCGCGGTGTGAGTGAATTGGTGTGCGCTGCCGTCGGTGAGTGCCATGTTGCCGGATTTCTCATGGATGCTTTTGTCCCAATAGGAAGTCTCGGGCTTCAGAATGGTGACCACGTTGGGTAAGCCTGCAGGAGTGCAAGTCCCGAACTCGGTGCCAATCACATTTCGGTCGCTGACAAGGTGCATGGAGGGGCGGTCGTCGCGCGCTTCAGTGCCCACACCGTAGCTTACAGCCGTATTCGTTAAGGTGAACAACCCCGCACTCTCGGCTGAAAAATTCTCCGCAAAATTCTTTTCCTGGTCGCGAGGACAGCGAAGCAGCCGCGGCCTGACAATCTGATTGCTGAGGGCGGCGAAATGCTTCCAGGCTTGAAGCAAGCCCTGAGTCCCATCTCTGTTAGTGCTCACTTGCCATGGATAAAGACTGGTATTGTCGTCGGCCCACATGCGAAAGCCCAGCGCAAGCTGCTTGAGATTGCTAATGCAGGCGATGCGCTGGCCGCGGCCTTTGGCCTTCGCGAGCGCAGGCAGCAACAACCCCGAAAGAATGGCAATGATGGCGATGACGACGAGCAGTTCGATGAGGGTAAAGCCGCGAGAAGCGCGAAGTGTCTGTTCGCGCAAACCATCTCCGGTAACTGTAGCTGCACTGCGCATTGGCGATCTCGCGACGATACGTCGAGCGCGCTGCTAAATCTGGCGATACTTCAGTTGAGCATGGGTACCTTGATTTGGCAACTGTGGACCGTGGATGCAAATCCTCTTGCGAAGTGCCACGGTTCTCGGGTGTGATTCACGCCACGCTTACGGAATTGAATGACTTTCCTGCCGATTGTTGCGCGTGAACTGCGCGTGGCCGCGCGCAAGCGCAGCACGTTTTGGGTGCGGGTGGCGGCGGCGACCACGGCCGTCTTTCTCGGCTGCGCATTTCTGGGACTGGCCGTTTTAACTTTTGGCGTCCGCACGGCTGGATTCGGAAGCGCGCTGTTCGCGACACTGACCTGGCTTAGTGTGGCCGCGGTGTTAAGCGCAGGCGTGTTCTTCACTTCTGACTGTCTCAGTGAAGAGAAACGGGAAGGCACGATTGGATTTCTGTTCCTGACCGATCTCAAGGGCTACGACGTCGTGCTTGGCAAGCTGCTGGCAACGTCGCTGCGAGGGTTTTATGCCTTCATTGCGGTCTTTCCGGTCCTCGCCACGACGCTGCTGATGGGTGGCGTCACCGGGGCGCAGTTTTGGAAGACAACACTGGCGCTGGTCAACGCGCTGTTTCTTTCGCTGGCGACAGGCATGCTGGTCTCCGCGATCAGTCGCGATTCGCAAAAGGCGCTCGTCGGAACACTCGTTGCCGTCGTGCTGCTCTCAGTCGGAGGACCGATCATTGATTCGATCATTTCTGAATTGAAGCAGACTCCATTTGGCCCGGCGCTCAGTCTTGCGAGTCCGGTTTATGTTTTCGCGATCGCAGGTGCCTGGGGACCATCGGCCTTTTGGCTCGGGTTGCTGGTGAATCAGATGATTGCCTGGTCGGCGCTTGGGCTCACCTCTCTGCTTCTTCCGCAGGCGTGGCAGGAAAGAGGGAGGAGGTCGCATCTCAAGCGAACGTGGATCTACTGGTGGAAGTTTGGTGGAGAGAAGCGGCGCGCGGCGTTGCGACGAAAATTGCTTGGGCACAATCCGATGTTGTGGCTTGCCAGCCGTGAACGGTGGCAAGCCGTCGCGGTCTGGGGCGTCTGCCTGCTCACAGCGGCAGGTGTTGGCGCAACACTTGTAACCAGTCACGATATAAAAGTCTGGCTGACGTGGAATTATCTCGGCGGCGTTGTAACGCTGGTGCTCTATCTAATGGTCGCGTCGCAGGCGTGCCGCTTCTTTGTGAACGCAAAGCGGAGCGGAGTGCTGGAACTGTTGTTGTCCACGCCATTGACGGCGGTGCAAATCGTCCACGGGCAAGGGCGCGCCCTGCTGCGCATGTTTGCCGTGCCGCTGGGGCTTTATCTTGCGATGCAACTCTTCGCATCGGTTCTGGCGCAACAAGCGTTCAAGGATGTCGCGGCAGGCGTGCCCGCGACTCCCATTCCTTTTCCAGGGACGAATGCCGTTCAGACAAACGCCACGACGCTTCTGGTGACTACGAATGTGGTTGTCGCGCCGCCGGCTCCAGCAACAGTTTCGGCCCAGGCAGGCAACGACGGTCCCGGATGGTTCATAACGGCGATCATTTGCGTGGGCGGCGCCGTGGTCGTCGGCGCGAATCTCGTCGCTTTATGGTGGTTCGGCATGTGGATGGGCCTGACCTCCCGAACGGCGAACATGGCAACCCTGAAAACGATCGTGTTTGTGCAGATCATCCCGTGGTTCGTCATCATGTTCGCGGGTTGGATGGTTGTTCATACGGTGCTGCTCTCCATTGTGGTCACGACGGGCTCTCCCCGAGCGATGATCACCTGGACTCCTCTATTAGGGTCGGCTTTTGCAACGCTGCTCGCCGCCGGCAAAGACGTTGGGTTCGTGATTTTCGCGCGCAGACGACTCTATGGGCAATTGCGCTTTCGCGCGGCGGAAATTGGAAATTATGCGCCGCCACTGATCACGCCCCACCCCGCCGCCACTGTGTCCTCCTCTAGTCTCGCCGGGGCTCCAAAGCTATGATCTGACAAGCGGATTCTTATCGATGGGACACGTAGTTACATCGTCGGGAAACTCCCTTCCGCAATAGGGGCATCTATTTATAGCAGCAGGTGAGGCCTTTGCCGAGGACAGGACCGGATTTTCCGATTGCGGCGCACTTTCCGCTGAGCTCGTCGCCAAAATCTCCAGGGCGCGTTCGTAATCTTCGTCGCTCACCCACAGTTCGGGCCACGCCCACGGCAGCGAGGGATTGTCAGGCACGGGCAACGAATAACCTGCCGCAGCCGAGCCTAGCTCGTGCTTGATAACGGCAAAAACTCCCGCCGCTTCGAGAACACTTTTGGCCAGGTCGCACGGAACGACACTCGAGTTGGTGAAGACCTTCTTCATCGTAACAATCGTGGCGTCTTGCCCGCCGACGCACTAAACGGCCATGCGCCGGCCAGGGTGCATCACTTCGGTCCAGCCACGATTAGGCAAGGTTAGCGTTTTTGCGAATATGGACCCACGTGTGCACGTGCGGATCGCCGCGGAAATACCACAGCATCGCGGGGCCTTCAATTTGCCACACGTCCCACACACCATCCTTGCCCACGTCCTGGTTTTGGTAGAACGCCATGTGGAGGTGATCGAAGCCATTGGCTTCGACAAGTTTCATCGCTTCGTCCGTATCCTTTTTGCGGAAGGGCGCGAGCACGTCGGCCATGACTTTGCGGACCATGTCTTTTTGATCGCGCGAGAGTTCGGTCATCGGGATTCCGGGCAAGCCAGTCTTCTTGCCGGTCAACTTGACGGTGTCGGTCCCCTGCTCTTCCCGAGCTTCGCCAAGCAGAGCGAGTTTGCGTTGTTTGCCATCAAGCAGCTTGAAGACTTCGTTGGCGCGCTTCGCCTGGTACCAATAGGCGTTGCCCGGGTGATCGGGCTTCTCATTAAAACCTTGCGCCGCGTGGCCGTAGAAAATCGGACCGCCGAAAGCCGCGCCTTCCACGGAGTCACCGTCGCAACGGCGCGTGCAGTGCCGGCCCGTGAGGACAAACTCGAACTTGCCGGTGCCCGGTTCGCCGAAGAGCGCGATGGAACTACCGCCGAACCCATCCTTGCCGCTGTCGTGCTCTACTTGTTTGTAAACAGTGTCAGCGTATTCCTCGCTGTGAATGCCCCTGAATATTTCTTTCACCATCTGCTGCTGGTCGGCGGTGAAGAACTCGGAGAGTTTCTTGTCTGTGATATGCCAATTGTTGTCGACCTTGGTGCGGAGCGGATGGTCGAATGGGAACGCAATCGCGCTGCGCTGCTCGGGTTTGAGGCTCTTGTAGAGCGTCGAGACGAGGGTTTCCGGTTGGGCAGCTTTGCGGCCAGAGGCCGCAGCCAAGGCACTGGAACCAGTCGCAGCAAGTGCAACGCCGGTAGCAGTTGTTTTGAGGAAATCGCGACGGGTGACCACCGGTCCGCCGCACTGGCAGGATTCGTGAGGCTTCATACGAATGATCGTTATCACGACAAACGGCACTTGGCCAGAACTTTGCGATGCCTGAAGACAGCCGTCGCGTAAATCGGCGGGATGTTATGACGCTTGGATCCTCAAACTCTTTGAGGTGAAAGAGCAGCGTCCTATCAAATAGAGGCCTCAGTTGTAACATTTCTTTGAAAGGTTTCGTCATGTAGATGACTTCCTGAATTCGTAGGTTCCTTATAAGCTCAGCGCAGTGGACACGGTAAAGATACGGCTGCTGGTCGCATACGATGGGACGAATTACGCCGGGTGGCAGGTGCAGAAGGTCGGCCTCGGTGTGCAGGAGAAATTGGAGGAGGTGTTGAAGCGATTCTTTCCCTCCGGTCCGCGTGTTCACAGCTCCAGCCGCACCGATGCAGGCGTGCATGCGATCGGGATGGTCGCGCACGTCGAGGTGCCGCGCGCGGAATTGAAGATGACGCCGAGCAAGCTCGTGCTCGCGTTAAATGCCTATCTGCCGGAGGACATTCGCGTCCTCGCAGCGCGCCGGGCGGCGGCGGAGTTCCACGCGCGATTTGACGCCAGCGGCAAGCAGTATCGCTATTTCGTGTGGAACCACGCGGCGATGAATCCCTTGCTGCGCGCGCGGGCGTGGCACATGCCCCAAAAGATTGACCTGAAGACAATGCGTGTCGCCGCGCCGTTGTTGCTGGGGAAACACGATTTCAAATCATTCGCCGCAAACCGCAATTACGAAATGGAAACAACCATAAGAACGTTGACGCGTTGCGATGTGATGCGCAAAGGACCGCTGATCACGTTCATCATCGAAGGCGACGGTTTCCTCTACAAAATGTGCCGCGGCATCGTGGGCACGTTGATCCAGATCGGGCGCGGAAAGTTTGCCGTAAGTGATTTGGCAAAAATGCTCGATGCACGCGATCGCCGCGAAGCAGGCATGACCGCGCCGGCCCATGGCCTTGTATTGTGGAAAGTGTTTTATCAAAAGAAGGGGAAGGACCGCCGTGCGCGTCGTGCTGCTTGAGCCGGAGATTCCTCCGAACACGGGGAACGTTGCGCGCCTGTGCGCGGCAACGCGAACGGAGTTGCACCTCGTGGAGCCGTTTGGATTTAAGCTCGACGACGCGCAACTGAAGCGTTCGGGAATGGACTACTGGCAGCATCTCACGTGGCACCAATGGACCAATTGGGAGGCATTTAAGGCGAGTGTTCCGGCGAACTCGCGCCTGTGGTTTGTGGAGTCGGGTGGGCCGAAACGGTACACGGACGTGGAATTTGGAACTAATGACTACCTGGTGTTTGGACGAGAGACGGCCGGGCTGCCGAAAACGCTGCTGGAAGAACGCCGGGAGACGTGGCTGCGCATTCCGATGTTCAACCGGCAAAGCCGCTCGCTCAATTTATCGAATTGCGTCGCGCTGGTGCTCTACGAAGCTCTCCGCCAACAAGGCTTCCGGAGTGAAGAATAGATTTCTGCTACGCCGCCGCCGCAGCGGCGAGCGGCGCAGGAAGCTCTCGTTCCGCGGAGTCAATCGCGCGCAGCGCCTCCTCGGGTGTGGCAGCGGATAGCAGTCGCTCGATCAAAGCGCTGTTTCGCAACAACCGGGTGAGGCGCGAAAGGATTTGCAGATGTTGCGAAACGTCCGGCGAGACCAACAGGAAGAACAACCGCACCGGCGCAGCATCCGGAGCGCCATAGTCGATACCCTCGGGATGACGCCCAAAAATAACGCGTGGTTTCGCGATGCCGGGGACTGCGTAACGCGTATGCGGCAGAGCAACGCTTCGTCCCAAAGCCGTCGTGCCGAGCCGCTCCCGGCCAAGGAGGGACAAAAGCAGGCCCGCACGCCCGCCGTCATTGAGGTTGGGCACAAGCGAGATCAGCTCACGAAAGGCCTGTTCCTGGTCACCGGCCTTGAGCTTCATCTCCATCCCCGCTGGTGAAAACAACTTGCTCAACATACGCCTCAACACCCCGGTCATTCTACCATACTTATTAGACGGCCAACGCAAGGGTTTTCTTGAGCCAAACTAATTGGGGGATAGCCCCAATTTCAGGAAAAGCGGCCCTTGCCGGCATCTGCTCGCTCAAAAATCCGCCCGAATACGAAAATGCAATTTGCCCGGAGGCGCCGAAGCGTGATAGATTGAGCCAATCCGGGCGATTAGCGCAGTGGTAGCGCAGCAGCTTTACACGCTGTGGGTCGGGGGTTCGAATCCCTCATCGCCCACCATTTGTAATCAGTCGCAGCCCGAGGTCAGCTTTCGGAAAATTTTTGCAGCGTTGTGTATTGGGCTGTGATATAAACGTCCTGATTAACCCCGATTAATTGTTACGGCATTTTGACAATATGAATATGCGGTTGCTTTTCGCCTTGCTGTTCCTGGCTGTTGCCGGCGTCCAGACCCTCCCCGCCCAGGATAATGTGCTCATCACCGAGTTCCTCGCGGAGAACGACCGCGGCCTCCGTGATGAGGACGGCGAAGAGCAGGACTGGATCGAAATCTACAATGCCGGCACGAACACCGTGAACCTCGACGGCTGGTTCCTCACCGACGTGCAGAGCAACCCCACCCGGTGGCGCTTCCCGGCCACGAACCTCCTGGCCAACCGGTATCTCATCGTATTCGCCTCAAACAAGAACCGCCGCAACGCCGGCCAGCCGTTGCACACGAATTTCCGCCTCGCGCGCGAGGGCGAGTATCTCGCCCTGGTGAAGCCCGACGGCACCATTGTGTCCGAGTACGCGCCTTTCCGCGAGCAGGTCGCGGACATCTCCTACGGGCTTGCGGTCGTGCAGACCACCGTGCCGCTGTTAAGTTCCAACGCACCTTCCAAATATTTCATTCCAGCGAACGACACGCTCGGAAGCAACTGGACAACAGTCGGCTTCAACGACTCAACGTGGAGCAGCGCTACTGGCGGTGTTGGCTACGAAACCGAACTGCCCTTGTCAGTTATCGTCGCCGACTCAGCGGCTGAATTCTCCGGGGTTCAGGGTCAGGATAACTGGTTTTACGGTTTTTACAACAAGAGCATCGACGCGCCGGCGGTCTATCAGGCCACCAACTTCGTCGAATTTCCGAGCAGCGGCGGCACTTATGGGCCGGAAAACTACTTTAACGGTACGAGCTGGGATTGGTATGCCGGCAACCCGCCGTGGACGGAGATCGGCCGCACCAACGGTCATCCAAACGGCTCCAATACTGGTGTGGAGCACTGGGCGATCCGCCGCTGGGTGAGCGAGGTCACTGGAACCATTCGCGTGGACTGGTTTCTTCGCAAAGCCATTACCGGCGGCAATGGCGTGACCGGCCGAATTTTTCATAACAATACGCAGCGCGATACGGCCGTCATCGCCGGCACCAACACCACCACAGGCACCAACCGCACCGTGAACATCGTCAACGTGCAGGTCGGTGACACCATCGATATCGCCCTCGATTCCGTGGGCACGGACAGCCAGCCAACCGATGCCTCCGATTCCTCCTACTTCAGCGCGCGAATCAGCATCCTGCCGACTTACACAAATCAATTTACCACGAGCATCGCCTCTCAAATGGCGGGGGTGAACTCCGGCGCCTTTATTCGAATCCCTTTCAACGTGACAAACGCCAGCGCCATCGAGTTTCTCACCTTGCGCATGAAGTATGACGATGGCTTTGCCGCTTACCTCAATGGAGAGCACATTGTCAGCCGCAACGCTCCGATCGATCTGCTCTTCAACACTTCCGCCACCGATTCGCGCAACAACGTTGACGCGCTTGCCTTTGAAGACATCGACATCACTCCGGCTCTCGCCTTGTTGCGCCAGGGCCAGAACGTTCTCGCCATTCACGGCCTGAACCTGTCCTCCACCGATCCGGATTTCCTCTGCGTGGCCGAATTGCGTGGTGCAACGCTTTCGCTGGACACGAACACGGCGCGCTACTTTACGGTGCCCACGCCCGGCGCGCCCAACGGGGTTGGAAACACCAATCTCGGACCGTTGGTTTTCGACGCCGAACACACCCCCAACGAACCTCTCGACTCAGAGAATGTCACCGTCAGCGTCGCCACCCGGATGACCTTCCGGCCTGTCGCTGCCGTCAACCTCACCTACCGCATCATGTTCAACACCGAGGTTACGATCCCGATGTTCGATGACGGCGCGCATGGGGACGGACCACCGGGCGACGGAATTTATGGAGCTTCAATTCCGGCCGGCGCTTCCACGAACGGACAAATGATACGCTGGTTTGCCCGCGCCTACGACACCGTCAGCAATTTCACTCGCTTGCCGGCCTATCAAAGCACCACCAGCTCGCCGCAATATTTTGGCACGATCGTGCACAACCCGAACCTGACTAATCCGTTGCCAGTGCTGCACTTGTTCATACCCCAAAATCTCCTGGACCTCGCCGGTAACGGCCAGGCTCGTCAGCCCGCGTCTATTTATTACCTCGGAGAATTCTACGACAACATCGGCATGAACGTGCACGGCCAATCCAGCTCCGGCTTTCCCAGACACAGTTACGATCTCGATTTCAATCCCGGTGATAACTTCAGTTACGATCCAAGCCAGGACCGCGTCGACGACATCAACCTGCTGACCACCTATCCCGACAAAGCCAAGATGCGCAATATGCTCTCGTATGGCATTTATAAGGACGCAGGCTCAGCGTACCATTTCGTCTACCCGATTCGCGTTCAGCATAACGGGGTATACTTCGCAGATTATCACCTCGTCGAAAACGGTGATGAGAACTTCCTGAAACGTCTCGGCCTGGATGAGCGGGGCGCGTTGTACAAAATGTACAATTCGTTCGAAAACCCGCTAACCGGCCTGAACCAAAATGCGGAAAAGAAAACCCGCAAAAATGAAGGCAACGAAGACCTGGTAGGATTGTGGAACGGCGCCCAGAGCGCCACCTACATCTGGGACAACGTCGATGTGCCGGGCACCATGAACTTCCTGGCGGCCCGCATACTCACCGGCGACGTCGATTGCTGTCACAAGAACTATTACTTCTATCGCGACAGCGAAGGCAACGGTGAGTGGACCGGCATGCCATGGGACGTGGACCTAAGCTTCGGCCGAAACTGGAACGGAACCACCTATTATTGGGACGACACCATGTACCCCAACAACGGGTTGGATGTGGGCGGCGGCAACCGCTTGTTCGGCACGATGCTCGGTAACCCTGCCATGCGGCAGATTTATCTGCGCCGCATCCGCACCCTCATGGATGAACTGTTGCAACCGCCCGGTACACCCGCCAACCAGTTGAAGTTCGAAGCCCAGATGGATTACTGGCGTGACCTCATCGCCCCCGATGCCGAACTGGAGAAGACCCGCTGGCCAACCTGGGGCGGTGGCCCTTCTACGCCCAACGCCAACGCGATCATTTCCACTTGCTGCACCCAAAGCGTGGCCCAGGCGACTGCCCTGATGAAAACCAACTACATGCCCGCGCGACGCACCTATATGTATGGCCTGTCGCCCGGCACACTTCCCGCCGCGCAGCCGACCAACGCCGTCGTGCGTATTGCCTCCGTGGAATACAACCCTTCCAACGCCAACCAGGAGCAGGAGTACATCCAGTTTCAAAACACGAACAGCTACGCCGTCGATATGTCCTTCTGGTCCGTCACGGGCGCGATCAGTTACACCTTTAAGGGCGGTGTTGTTATCCCGGCAAACAGTTCGCTCTACTTGTCACCGAACGTCGTGGCATTCCGCGCGCGCACGAGCGGGCCGCGCGGCGGACAAAATCTGTTCGTCCAGGGCAATTACGACGGGCAGCTCTCGGCCCGCGGCGAAACACTCTATCTCGTCGATCGGCGCGGTCGCGTTGTAAATACCAATGCCTATCAGGGTAATCC
>Ga0075428_100000450_pt1 | contig 41111 bp, 41 predicted proteins | sample RhiMetdeltSRZDD2_FD_75291 | JGI IMG/M metagenome (GOLD analysis project Ga0075428, IMG submission 75291) | Populus rhizosphere microbial communities from Tennessee, USA - Rhizosphere MetaG P. deltoides SRZDD2 | ecosystem: Host-associated > Plants > Roots > Rhizosphere > Soil | place: USA... | reverse complement strand
GGGCTGGGGCCGCGTGAGTGCGACTGAGGATCCACGTTTCGAAAACGCCCTCGGTTTCGCTCTGACGTCTCCGAAAGCCTCGACTCCCAACGAGCTCCACGTCTATCTGAGCCTGACGCAGCCGTTGCCGCTCTTCATCACGACCGACTCCGGAGTCTGGATCGTCAAGTCCGGCACGATCGCGTTCGGTCAGCCTGCACCTACGTCCGAAGAGCCCTAACTGTGGTGCTGAAGATCCTGCATTGGCTCACCGAGCTCGCGAGGTGATCGATGGCAACGGTGGTCTCCCTTGAGAGTCCCGACACCGACGACGCGCGCGCGCTGATCGAGGAGCTCGAAGGCGAGCTCGAGCCGCTCTACCCGAGCGAGAGCCGGCACGGCTACAGCGTGGACAAGCTTCTCGCCGGAGGCGTCGCGTTCTTCGTGCTCCGCCAGGACGGCGTCCCCGCGGCGTGTGGCGGCGTCGAGCTCGTCGGCCGCGAGTACGCGGAGGTCAAGCGCATGTACGTGCGGCCGCGGTTTCGCGGGCTGGGTCTCGCCCGGCGGATCCTGGATCGGCTGAGCGAGCATGCCCGCGAGAACGGTCATCGACTGCTGCGACTGGAGACGGGGCTCCATCAGAAGGCTGCGATCGCGCTGTACGAGAGCGCCGGATTCGGTCCCATCCCGCCGTTCGGCGACTATCGGGACGATCCGCTGAGCCGGTTCTTCGAGAAGCGCCTCAGCGAGATTCCCTATGAGCTGCGCCCGATCGGGAGGGTGGAATCGCCGCTCCTCGACCGTAAGTCGGCGCCGAAGCAGGGGGACGAGGGAGCGCCCGAGGCCGTCCTGGTCTTCGACCGGGAGTTCGCCGAGGGAATGCGCGACCTCGCGGCGGGGGAGGACGTCCTGCTGCTCACCTGGCTCGACCGCGCGCGTCGCGACGTGCAGACGGTACATCCGCGCGGAGATCCGAAGAACCGAGAGCGCGGCGTCTTCAGCACACGGTCGCCGGACCGCCCGAACCCGATCGGGCTTCACCGCGTCCGGATCGTCGCGGTCGAAGGCCTGAGGCTCCGCGTGCGCGACCTCGAAGCGATCGACGGGACCCCGATCCTGGACGTCAAGCCCGTGCTCGGGCCGATCGAGGAGCGGTAGGCACTCGGGAGGCTTCAGAAGGCGGCTCTCGGTGTAGCCTCCTTCGATGCCGGGCAGACTTGCCCGGAGTGGGAAGATCGGATGGCCCCCCCGCCGATTGACCCGGAGGGAGCTCAGCCGATGGTCATGAACACAAGGCTCACGACGATCAACCAGTACTTGAAGCCGCTGAGCCCGGAGAAGCGTGCGGCGCTCGAGAAGCTGAGGAAGGCGATCAAGGCCGCGGCTCCGGACGCCGTGGAGTGCATCAGCTACGGCATCCCGGCGTTCCGGCTCGATGGGCACCTGCTGGTCGCGTTCGGAGCGGCCAAGAACCACTGCTCGTTCTACCCCGGCGCGTTTCCGGTCATCGTGCACGACGATGAGCTGGGCGCCTACTCCACGAGCAAGGGGACGATCCGGTTCTCGCCGGATCGCCCGCTTCCGGTGGCTCTGGTTCGAAAGCTGGTCAAGACGCGCATCGCCGAGCGGATCGAGTCGACCGAAACCAAGCCGCGCGCGTCCAAGCGACGCGCTCGATGAACGACCCACCGGTGCTCGGCCGGTGGGTCTACCTGACCTTCCTCGGCTGGGCGCTTGGGTTCCTGCTCATGCTCCTTCTGATCGGCGTCTTCGGGATGATCGGGCTGGGGGAGACGCAGGTTCCGATCGGCCTCGGCATGGGTGCGGGGGTCGGGCTGCTGCAAGGGCGTCTCATTCGCGAGCGCCTGGGGACCGGGCGGAGCTGGCTCTACGCGTGCGCCGCGGGGCTGACCGCGCCGTTCCTCGTGAGGGATCTCGCGAAGCTGGCGGACATCGATCTGCCATACACGCTGGCCGGTTCGGTGATCGTCGGCGGCTTCATGGTCGGTCTGCTCCAGTGGCGCGTCCTGCGCCCGCTCGTGTCGGGAGCGGGAATCTGGATTCCCGCGTCCATCGTCGGCTGGACGCTCGCCGCCTCGACGGTCGTCCTGAACGACAGGGTGATCCCGAAAACGCCGGGCCTGGTGGGAGCGTTGATCTACGTCGGCGTCATCCTCGTCGGAGGGGTGATGCTGGGCGCGCTCACCGGGGTCGTGCTGCAGCGGTTGCTTCGAGTTGGAAACAAGATATAAGGATCGGCACGAGGTGGCCATGCGCGCACACCGGATCGCCTTCGCACTCCTCTTCGCTTCGACCGCCGGACTCGTCGTCGCCGCCGATCCGAAAGAGCCGTATTTCCTCGCGGACGAGCGGAGCATCGAGAACGCCATCGCCGACTCGCCGGGCGACTACATCGCCGGGGTGATCACGATCGCGAAGCCGTGCGAGGTCAAGACCGACGACCGGTGCTACGACCGCGTCCGGATCGCCGAGCTGGTCTCTTCGAATCAGCCGGGGCGCTCACGGTCGGTCGGCGATACCTTCCTCCTGGCAGCGGGGTGGCACTGCGGTGGCGGCGACTCGGTGGAGGGCCCACGACGCTACCTCCTGCTCGCGGTCCCGTACCCGTCCGAAGGACGCGAGGTGTACGGCGCGAAGATGATGGGGGACGCGCCGACCACGCCCCAGGTCGAGGAGTTCGCCTCCGCCGTCAAGAAGGTCCTGCAGCGCCGCCATGGCTAGTGCGCTCGCGATCGAGCGGCCGGACTACGGGATCGATGCGCCGACGGTCATCCGGAACCTCGCCCTCGCCGGAGGCGCCGCTCTCGTCGTCGCGGCGCTGACGCTTCTCGGCGTCATCCCGCGCCACCTCCATCTCGGCTCGTCCGTGACGCTCGCCGTGCTTCCCTCGGTGCTCCCGGCGGGGATCGTGCTGTGCGCCACGGCTTGTTGGATGTATTTCGGAAGCAAGTACGGGAAGATCGCGGAGCGCGACAAGCTCGTCGGCCGGATCGAATGGAAGGGGAGCGAGCGCGTGCTCGACGTCGGATGTGGCCGCGGGCTCATCCTCGTCGGCGCGGCCAAGAAGTTGTCGACCGGCTCCGCGGTCGGCGTGGACATCTGGCAAGCGGAGGACCTGTCGGGGAACCGACCCGAGATACCGTTGAAGAACGCCGCGCTCGAAGGCGTCGCGGGCCGCGTCTCGGTCGAGACCGCCGACATGCGCCGCCTGCCGTTTCCCGACGGGTCGTTCGACGTCGTGCTCTCACGCGCGGTGGTTCACAATCTCTACTCCTCGGCGGATCGAGCGACGGCGATCCGCGAGATCGCGAGGGTCCTCAAGCCCGGTGGACGCGCGGTGATCACCGACATCCGGCACCACGACGAGTACCGGGAAGCGTTCGAGAAGGGCGGCTGCGAGGTCCGTTTGCTGGATTCGAGGCTGTCCTCGGCCCTCTACGCTCTCTTCACCCTGGGCTCTCTGAGGCCGAACACGACGCTCGCGCGAAAGGCGGGGTGATTGGGCGCGCGGCCGCCCACTCGCGCGCTACTGGTCGGGCTCGCCCTCTGCGGCGGCCCGGCGTGGGCGACGACGCATGTCGCCGTGCCCGAGGTCTCATGGGAGACCTTGGTGCCGTACGTCAGGGCGAACATCGTCCCGGAGCGCAGTGGGGATTCGTACGACGTCTTCGTCTGCAGCGCCCACACCGACCGGGCGGCCGTCCAGCCATTCGACGAGGCGTTGTCGGACTTCACGATGGTGCTGATCACGCAGGCCATGCGGGACGACCACCGAGTCGCCGACGCGATCGAGAACGCTGCGGAGGCGTTCCGTCTCGAGATGAAGCGCGCGTCGGAGCGTGACCGAGCCGAGTACCGGGCAGCGTTCTGGCGGTTTGCGTCGGGCGCGGAAGATTTGCTCCCGAGGCTTCGGGCGAAGTTCGAAACCGCGCGCACGAAGGGCGTGCTGAGGTGCTGGGTTTGCGACAAGGAGTCGACCTTCGCGCCAACGGCGCAACGCGCCGGTCGAGGTAAGCCATGACGCTCATCACGGGAAGCTGCCTGTGTGGAGGCGTGCGGTACGAAGTGCGCGGCCCGTTCCTCCGCGCCAGCCACTGTCACTGCTCACGGTGCCGCAAGCACTCGGGCGCGGCCATGGGGACTCAAGGACGCGTCCGCCGGGAGGACTTCGGGCTGGTGTCCGGCGCCGATCTCATCCGCGCCTACCGGCCCGACGGCGGAGCGGTGAAGGCGTTCTGCTCGGTGTGCGGGTCCAGCCTCTTCGGCGGGACCTGGCCCGACGGTCCCGAGGTATCGATCCGGCTCGGTACGGTCGACGGCGACCCGGGGATCCGGCCCCAGTACCACACGTTCGTCGGGTCGAAGGCTCCGTGGGTCGAGATTCTCGACGACCTCCCGAACTACGAGGGACCGTTGCCGTAAGATAGGGCGACGAGTTCCCGGGAGGTCGACGATGAATCACAAGCGGGCCTTTCTCATCCAGCTGCTGATCGGCGTGGCCGTATCGCTTCTCGCCACGGCGCTCACCGCGTGGGCGACCGGACCCACGACCTGGCTCGCCGGCTTCGGCTGGATGGTGTTCTTCCTCTCGCTGCAAACCTCCTTCCTGCTCGACGCCGCGCGACGGGGAGTCGTGGACGACTGCTCGCAATGGATCCATCGGAAGCTCCTGAAGGCCGCCGGACGGGCGTGAGCGTCTGCCCGGGGTGCGGCCTGACGCTTCCGGCGAGCGATGCGAGCTACGACCGCAAGTTCCACGCGTCGGCGGAGTGCTGGGCGGTGTTCGAGAGCGTCCTCGCGACCGAGTTCCAGAGCCCGGCGCTCTTCGGCCGGGTCCACCAGATGACCGTGGACGCGTACGCCGTGCAGCACGCCGGCGGGGGGCACCCCGACAAGTCGGTGTGCATCCATCTCGTCGGTCTGTATCTCGTCCTCGAGCGCGCCGTGCGCCCCGTGGACGTTCCGCCGAGGCTGCAGCGGCTCGCGCGCCGGACGACCTGGCCGCACCTCGATCCGCCGGAGGCGCGACCGGCGCTCACCGTCCGCGACGTCGCCCTCGCCGCGACGCAGGACGAGCACGCGAAGCGAGTTCGGGACTGGGCCGCATCCGTCTGGGCGGCCTGGGCGCCCCACCACGCCGCCGCGCGGGCGCTGGCCGAGGGGTAGGGCGATGCTCTCCATCCGGCCCTGCGTGTCCGGCCTCGACGTCGCCGAGGCGCGGCGCCTCTTCGTCGAATACGCCGAGTCGCTGAACATGAGCCTCTGCTTCCAGGGGTTCGACCGGGAGCTGGCGAGTCTGCCCGGCGACTACGCGCCCCCGAAGGGAGCGCTGCTCCTGGCCGAGCGGTCGGGGGAGGTCGTCGGCTGCGTCGCGATGCGTCCGCTGGAGCCGCCCGGGATCGCGGAGCTGAAGCGCCTCTACGTGCGGCCGGCGGGGCGGGGGCTCGGCGCGGGGCGGGCGTTGACCGAGGCGGTCCTCGATCTCGCGCGCGCGGCCGGGTACGACCGGATCCGTCTCGACACGCTTCCCGGGATGAAGTCCGCGCAGGCGCTCTACCGAACGCTGGACTTCAAGGAGATCCCACCCTACCGGCCCGACCCGATCGAGGGGGCGTTCTACATGGAGCGGGCTCTGCGATGAGGCCGGAGGCGTGATCGACGCGAGGGAGGCCCTGAAGCGGCTTCGCGACGGGAACCGGCGGTTCCTCGACGGGGTGCGCGGGCTGGAATCGCTCGCGAGCGAGGCGCGGAGGATCGAGCTGGCCGCGGGCCAGGAGCCGTTCGCGATCGTGCTCGGCTGCTCGGACTCGCGCGTGCCGGCCGAGATCGTCTTCGATCACGGTCTGGGCGACCTGTTCGTCATCCGGGTCGCCGGAAACATCGTCGCGCCGTCGCAGATCGGGAGCGTCGAGTTCGCCGCCGAGCGGTTCGGCACGCGCCTCGTCGTCGTGCTCGGGCACTCGATGTGCGGCGCCGTCCAGGCGACGCTCGACGAGCTGCGGCGCGCATCCGGGACGCCGTCCCGCAACCTCCGCTCGATCGTCGATCGGATCCGTCCGGCCGTCGAGCCGCTCCTCGCCGGGCATGCGGCCAACGCCGACGGGCTGATGCGCGAGGCGGTGCGGGCGAACGTCCGCATGGCGGCGGCCCAGCTCCGGCACGGCTCGGGGCTGATCGAGGGGCTCGTGCGCTCGGACGGCCTGCTCGTCGTCGGGGCCGAGTACTCGCTCGAGACGGGCGCTGTCGATTTCTTCGACGGCCTGGAATGAGCGCCCGGCGGATCGCCGCTCTCGACGTCATCCGCGGCGCCGTGATGGTGCTGATGGCGGTCGACCACGTCCGGGTCTACTCGGGCGTGCCCGCGGGAGGCCCGTCCCCGGCCGTCTTCTTCACCCGGTGGATCACCCACTTCTGCGCGCCGGCGTTCGTGTTCCTCGCGGGGACCGGCGCCTACCTCTACGGCCGGCGCCACGACGGCCTCGCGCGCTTCCTGCTGACGCGGGGGGCGTGGCTCGTGCTGCTCGAGCTGACCGTGCTCCGCTTCGCCTGGACGTTCAACTTCGATTACGCGCACTATCTCCTCGCGGGCGTGATCTGGGTCATCGGGTGGTGCATGATCCTGATGGCCGGGCTCACGAGGATGCCGATCCGCGCGATCGGGATCTTCGGAGGCATCGTGATCGCGCTCCACAACGCGGTCGGTCCGTTCCTCGTCGGGCTCGCGTCGAAGCAGGACGGAGTCGCGCCGTGGCTGTTCACGATCCTCTATGCCGGCTTTCTCGCCGACCCCGTCGGCGGGCGCCTGATGGTGCTCTACTCGATCATCCCCTGGATCGGCGTCATGGCGGCGGGCTACGCGTTCGGCCCGGTGATGCTCGCCGGCGAGCGCGAGAGAAGGCGGATCTGCTGGGCCGTGGGCCTCTCCGCCACGGCGCTGTTCGTGATCCTTCGGGGGCTCGACCTCTACGGCGATCCGCGTCCGTGGGGGGGCGCGGGGCCGCTCGCCTTCCTCAACACGACCAAGTACCCGGCGTCGCTGAGCTTCCTCCTCATGACGCTCGGGCCGACGATCGCGCTCATCCCCCTCGCGGAGCGCTCGCGCGGCCCGCTCGCTCGCCTCTTTGCGGTCTTCGGGCGGGTTCCGTTCTTCTTCTACGTCCTGCACATCCCGCTGATCCACCTGCTCGCGCTCCTGGTGTCGAAGGTCCGGCTCGGCGCGGTCAGCCCCTGGCTGTTCGAGAACCACCCGATGGGGAACCCGCCCGCGCCGGACGGGTACACCTGGAGCCTGCCGCTGCTGTACGCGATCTGGGCGATCGCCGTCGCGGCGCTCTATCTTCCGTGCCGGTGGTTCGCCGAGGTGAAGGAGCGCAATCCCTCGCCGTGGCTCCGATACCTGTGAGGAGGCGCCCATGGCGGACGAGGTGACGCTGAGGGAGGTGAGGCCTGAGGACCTCCCCGTGTTGTTCGAGCACCAGCGCGACCCCGAGGCGAATCGGATGGCCGACTTCCCAGCGCGGGATCGCGAGGCGTTCATGGCCCACTGGACGAAGATCCTCGCCGACCCGTCCCTCACCACGAGGACGATCCTCCACGACGGGGCGATCGCCGGGAACGTGGTCTCCTGGGACGCGGCCGGCCAGCGGCTCGTCGGCTACTGGATCGCACGGAAGGACTGGGGGAAGGGGATCGCCACGCGCGCCCTGCGGGCGTTCCTCACCGTCGTGACCGCGCGTCCGCTCCACGCGCACGTCGCCAAGCACAACATCGGGTCGATCCGCGTTCTGGAGAAGTGCGGCTTCCGGCGGGAGGCCGAGGAACCCCACGAATACGTCATGGTCCTCGAGCGCTGAGCGGGGAGGTTCGACCATGGATCTGAGACGCTTCGACAAGATGCCCCCCGTCGGCGCGGCGATGACTCCGTTCCCGTACTTCGCGGACTACGCGGAGCCGCTCGAGGCCGTCGCGGCGCTGATGGCCGAGCACGCCATCCACCACGTGCCGGTCGTGCGCGACGGGCGCGTCGTCGGCATGGTGTCCGACAAGGAGATCCGGGCCCACGCGGCGGAGCGAGGGCTCTGCGCCCGGGACGTCCTGCTCTCCGAGCCGTACGTCGTGGAGATCCACACGCCGCTCGCGGACGTCGTCTCGGCGATGGCGGAGCGGCGCGACGGCTCCGCGATCGTCGTGAAGAAAGGGAAGCTCGCCGGGATCCTCTCCGTGACGGACGTCTGCCGGGTCCTCGCCGCGATCCTGAGGGAGCGGTTCGAGCCCGGGGACGGCGACGACGCCGCCTAAGGGGACGGCTTCGCCCGCGCGGCGCGGTTGTCCCGGAAGTCGCGCCAGGCCCGGATGAGGAACGCGATCGCGAACCACAGCGCGATCGCCGAGAGCGGCCATGCCATCGCCTTCGGCCACAGCAGCCCGACCACGACCAGCGCGAGCAGGATCACCGCCGCCGCGGAGAGGACCTTGCCGTCCGTCACGCCGAGCTCGCGCGGGCGGGTGATCGCGGTGCGCATCGCGCTCCCGATGCGCAGCGCCCCGGCCGCGGCGCGCCCCGCGCTCCCGGAAGGCGCACGGCGGACGCGCTGCGAGCGGGAGCGGGCGGCGACCGGCCGGAGGGTGCGGCGGCGCGCATGGAGGACGATCTCGGTCGCCTGGCCGAGGTCGCGCTCGTACTCGCGCTCCATCGTCTCCGCGAACCCTTCGTCCTCGACCGCCACGTCCAGCTCATAGTTCCCGATGAAGCTCGCGATGTTGAGGTTCGTGGAGCCGACGCGGGCCCATCGGCCGTCCGCGACCGCGGTCTTCGCGTGGAGCATCGTCCCGTTCCACTCGAAGATCCGGACCCCCGCTTCCAGGAGCTGCCGGTAGCCGGCTCGCGAGAGCGGCGAGACGAGCGGAACGTCGGAGGCGCCCGGGACGAGCAGGCGCACGTCCACGCCGTCCAGGGCCGCCGCGGACAGCGCGTGCACGTAGGCGCTCACCGGAACGAAGTAGGCGTCGGTCAGCCAGAGGCGCGTGCGGGCGATCGCCGCAATGAGCTGGTCGAGCCGCATCAAGCCGGCCGTCATGGGCGTGCCCGCGACGACGCGCAGCGCGACGCTCCCCGCGGCCGCGATCGACGCCGGGTCCGTGAGAGCCTCCGCGGGAAGCGGATCTCCCGCCTCCTCCCAGACCGTGGCGAAGGCGCCCTCGACGTCGGCGACCGCAGGTCCGCGGATCTCGATCCCCGTGTCGCGCCAGGCGTCCCTGCCCCGCGCGGGCACGCCGCACCAGGCTTGCGAGACGCACAGCCCGGAAACGAACGCGACCCGTCCGTCCACGCAGATCGACTTCCGATGATCCCGCGACAGCCAGCCGAGCGGGCTGTCGAATCGCGGCGGATTGAACGCGCGGACCGACCCCCCCGCGGCGACGAGCGGACCCCAGAACCGCCCGAACACCCGCCCGGGGGAGCCCAGCCAATCGTGGAGGAGGTAGACACGGACGCCTTGGCGGGCCTTCGCCGCCAGCGCGTCCCGGAAGCCCCGGCCGATCTCGTCGTCGGCCACGATGTAGCTCTCGAAGAAGATCGACCGCTCGGCCTCGGCGATCGCCTGAAGCCACGCCGGGTAGTTCTCGGCGGCGTCCTTGAGGAGCCGGACCGCGTTCCCGGAGACGAGCGGGGCGCCGGCCGTGCGCGAGAACGCCTGGTCGGCGAGGAGCCGAAGCGGCGTGGAGCGCGGGACGGTCGATTCGATCACGCGAAAGGATGTTATAGGATCAGCGGTCATGAGCGTGAATCTGGCCGGTCGCAGCCTGCTCGAGCTCTCCGACTACGCCCCCTCGGACATCCGCGCGCTCCTCGACCTCGCCCACGAGCTGAAGCGCGACCGCGCCGCCGGGCGCGGCCGGCGACCGCTCGTGGGGAAGAACCTCTGCCTGATCTTCGAGAAGACCTCCACGCGCACGCGGTGCGCCTTCGAGGTCGCCGCCCACGACCTCGGGATGGGGGTCACGTACCTCGATCCGCAGGGATCGCAGATCGGTCACAAGGAGTCGATCAAGGACACCGCGCGGGTGCTGGGGCGCATGTACGACGCGATCGAGTACCGGGGATTCGCCCAGTCGGTGGTCGAGAGCCTCGCCCGCCACGCGGGGGTCCCCGTCTACAACGGACTGACCGACGCCTCCCATCCGACGCAGATCCTGGCGGATCTCATGACGATGGAGGAGCACGCGGACAAGCCGCTCGCGGAGGTCGCGTTCTGCTACCTCGGCGACGCCCGGAACAACATGGGGAACTCGCTGCTCCTCGGCGGCTCCGCGATGGGGATGGACGTGCGCCTCGCCGCGCCCGAGAGCCTCTGGCCGGACGAGAGCGTGGTCGCCCGCGCGCGCAAGCTCGCGTCGGCCTCGGGGGCGCGGACGACGCTGACCGACGACCCGGCGGCCGGCGTGCGGGGGTGCGATTTCGTCTACACCGACGTCTGGGTCTCGCTCGGGGAGCCGCCGTCGAAGTGGGCCGAGCGGATCGCGCTGCTCGAGCCGTACCAGGTCAACGCCGCGCTCATGGACGCGACCGGCAACCCCCGCGCGAAGTTCATGCACTGCCTCCCGGCGTTCCACAACCGGGAGACGTCGACCGGCGAGGCGCTCCACGCGACCCACGGCCTGGACGGGCTCGAGGTGACCGAAGACGTGTTCGAGTCCCCGCGGTCGATCGTGTTCGACCAGTCGGAGAACCGCATGCACACGATCAAGGCGCTGCTCGTCGCGACGCTCTCCTAGACCAGATAGGCGACCGCGAACCCGACCTGCGCCGCCATCATCATCAGGTACATGTGGGTCCAGGACGGGTGGTTCTCCACGCGCGCGAGGTCGTCGGGGTTCCGCAGGATCAGATAGACCGTGTAGCACCCCCACACGGCCAGACCCAACCCGAGCCCGGTGAGGACCCGGGGGTTCCCCGTGAGGATCGCGTGCTCCGGCGCCCAGGGATCGCGGACCCGGGCCCCGAGCGGCATCAGCAGCCACGGGAACACGAAGAACGGCGCGATCATCCGCGAGGCGCGCCGGACCCCGTACCGGATCGGGAGGGTGCGGCATCCCGCCGCCTCGTCCCCCTTCATGTCCGAGAAGTCCTTGGTCGAGGCGGCGCCGACCAGGAAGAGCATGAAGATCGAGCCGATGAACCACGGCTCCAGGTGCGCGATCGACGCGACCATCGACCAGCCCGCGACCTTCAGCAGGCACCCGCGCGGGATCGCGATCGTCAGGTTGGCGAGGAACGCGTCGGCCTTCGTCCTCCCGAGCGCGGGGGCGCTGTAGACGAAGGTGAAGATCATCCCCAGCACGAAGATCAGGAAACACTCGTGGGCGGTGACCGGCGCGGCCAGGCGATCGGCGATCGAGGACGCGGGCCAGATCACGACGAGCCAGGTCGGGAGGACCGCGGCGGCGTAGAGCGCGATCGCGTAGCGGAACCCCGAGCGCATCGAGATCTCGCCGGTGATCAGCGGCCGCGTCGGCTTGTTGATCCTGTCGTTCTCGAAGTCGTAGTACTGGTTGACGACGTTCGACGCCGCGTTGAGCAGCGCCGCGCAGATCGAGCCGAGCAGGACCGTGGCCGCGATCGAGAGGGTCAGGCGCCGCGGAGCGTGGGCCAGGACCTGCGGGTTCGAGGCGGAGCCCCACGCGGTGATCGCCCCGGAGATCACGCCCAGGAGCGGGGGGAGCAGGGTGAACGGCCGCGTGAACCGCAGGTACATCCGGAGCGTGCGGATCATGCAGGGTGGTTCAGGAGAGCAACCGTCCCACGAGGACGCGAGCGGGGCGGATGACGCGCCCGCCGAGCGCGTACCCCGCCCGCTCGACCTGCATCACGACGTCGTGCGAGGCGGGATCGCTCACCGGGACCACCCCCACCGCCTCCGCGGTGTTCGGATCGTAGGTCTCTCCCTCGGGGGAGAGGCGCGTCACCCCGGCCTTGCCCAGAGCGGCGAGGAATCGGTCCCGCGCGAGCGCCACCCCTTCGACCACCGGCGCCGCGGCCGAGAGTCCGGCCCCCTGGTCGATCGCCCGGTCGAGGTCGTCCGCGCTCTCCAGGAGATCCGAGACGAGGCCGGCGAACTTGATCTCGACCTTCCGCCCGAGGTCGCGCTCGAGACGCTCGCGCGTGGATTCGAGGTCGCGCTTGGCCGCGACGAAGGTGTCCTGGATCTCCCGGAGCTTCCGCTCCGCCGCCTCGGCGCGCGCGCGGAGCGCCTCGGCCTCGGCGGGATCGACGGCGGGCGCCCGGGGGGACTCCTCGGGCTCTTCCGGAACCTCGGTCTCTTCCGTCTCGGCATCGCGGCGCGCCCAGCGCCTCTTGTCCTCGAACTTCGTCATGTCAGCGACCGAGCAGCCGCCGGATCCGCTCCTCGATGGGCGGGTGCGTGCTGAAGAGGGTCAGGAACGAGCGGCCGGTGAACGGCGCCACGATGAACATGTGCGCGGTCGCCTGGGTCGCGGGCATCGGAAGGCGCTTCGAGTAGGCGTCGAGCTTCTCCAGCGCGCGCGCGAGCCCGTACGGCTGCCCCGCGATCTGGGCGCCGGTCGCGTCCGCCGCGAACTCGCGCGAGCGCGAGATCGCCATCTGCACGATGACGGCGGCGATCGGGGCGAGGATCGCGGTGAGCAGGAGCGTGAACACGTTCCCCCCGTCCTCGCGGTCGCTCCGCCCGCCGTATCCGCCGAACATCGCCCCCCACTTCGCCATGTTCGCGAGGAACGTCACGGCGCCGGCGATCGTCGCGGCGACGGACGAGATCAGGATGTCCCGATTCTTGACGTGGGCGAGCTCGTGCGCGATGACGCCCTGGATCTCTTCGTCGCTCATCAGCTTGAGGATCCCCTCGGTCGCCGCGACGGCGGCGTGCTTGGGGTTGCGTCCGGTGGCGAACGCGTTGGGGGAGTCGCCGGGGAGCACGTAGAGCTTCGGCTTAGGAAGGCCCGCGCGGGCCACCAGCCCGTCGACGATCGCATGGAAGCGCGGCGCCTCCGCCGGGGTGACCTCGCGCCCGCGGTACATCGCCAGCACGATCTTGTCGGAGAACCAGTACGAGACGAAGTTCATGACCGCCGCGATGGCCAGGGCGACGAGCATCCCCTGGCGTCCGCCGAGGGCCTGCCCGACGACCAGGATCAATCCGGTCAGGACTCCGAGGAGCAGCGCGGTCTTGATGTAGTTCGTTGTGGACATATCGATCCTCCCTATCGAGGACAATGAGATTCTAGCAGCCGGGGCATGGGCCGAGCGCGTCGCTATCTCAGCGCGATCCTCACGCGCCCCGCGCGATCGTCGCGCTTCTTGCGCAGGGTGATCTCGAGCACGCCGTCGCGCTGCCGGGCCTCGATCCCCTGCGCGTCCACCGACTGCGGCAGCGCCATCGAGAGGGCGAACCGTCCGCGCGGGCGCTCGCTCCGGAGATAGCCGTCGCGGGGCACCGAGCCCTCGCGCCGCTCGCCGCGAACGTGGAGGACTCCCTCCTCGATCTCGACGTTGACGTCGCCGGGGCCGACGCCGGGGAGGTCCACCCGGACCTGGTAGCGGTCCCCCTCCTCCCACGCATCGACGGGAGGACGGGAGGAGCCCGCCTGCTCCGCTCCGCCCGCTCCGCCGGCGCGGCCGAGGACGTCCTGGAACAGGCTGTCCACCCGCTCCCGGAGGTGGCGCAGGTCGCGTACGGGGTCCCAACGCTCGACCGCCATGGTGCCGCTCAATTTACGACGACTTCCTCGGGTTGAAGAACGATTTCGTCCCCCTCGAGGGCGGCGCGCACCCGAGCCCCCGGCGGGAGCTTCCCGTCGAGGAGCATGAGGGCCAACGGATCCTGGAGGTGCCGCTGGATCGCCCGCTTGAGCGGGCGCGCACCGAACGCGGGGTCGTACCCCTCCTCCGCGAGACGCTGCTTGACGGTGTCATTGACCACGAGCTCGATCCGCCGCTCCTCGAGGGTCTTCCGGAACCGCTCGAGCTGGAGCTCGACGATGCTCAGCAGATCCTCCTGCCGGAGCGCCGTGAACACGATCGCGTCGTCGATCCGGTTGAGGAACTCGGGCCGGAACGCGCGCCGCAGCGCCTGCTCGACGTGGCGCTTGATCGCCGCGATGTCCCCGCCCGCGTGCTCGAGGATGTAGGACGACTCCAGGTTCGACGTCATGATCAGGATCGCGTTCTTGAAGTCCACGGTGCGGCCGCGGCCGTCGGTGAGGCGGCCGTCGTCGAGGACCTGGAGGAGCACGTTGAAGACGTCGGCGTGCGCCTTCTCGATCTCGTCGAGGAGCACGACCGAGTAGGGGCGCCGGCGTACCGCCTCGGTGAGCTGGCCACCTTCGTCGTACCCCACGTAGCCGGGGGGCGCGCCGATCATCCGTGCGACCGAGTGCTTCTCCATGTACTCGGACATGTCGATCCGGATCATCGCGCGCTCGTCGTCGAAGAGCGCCGCCGCGAGCGCCCGGGCGAGCTCGGTCTTCCCGACGCCGGTCGGGCCGAGGAACAGGAAGGAGCCGACCGGTCGATTGGGGTCCTTGAGGCCGGCCCGCGCCCGGCGCACCGCGGTCGCGACGGCGCGGACGGCCTCGTCCTGGCCGACGACCCGCAGGTGGAGCTCCTGCTCGAGGTGGACGAGCTTCGTGGCTTCTCCCTCGAGCATGCGGGCAACCGGGATCCCGGTCCACTTGGACACGACGGCGGCGATGTCCTCCTCGGAGACCTCCTCCTTGAGAAGCGCTCCGTCCTTCTGGATCTCCGCGAGGCGCGCGTTCTCCTGCTCCAGCTCGCGCTGGAGCTTCGGCAGGGTGTCGTACTGGAGCATCGACGCGCGCTCGTACGCGGCCTCGCGCTGCGCGCGCTCGACGTCAGTCTTCGCCTGCTCGATCTTCTCCTTCAGCGCGGCGATCCGCGAGATCGCGTCCTTCTCGGCCTGCCACCGCGCCTGCGTGGCCTGGAGCTGCTCGTTGAGGTCCGCGAGCTCGCGCTCGAGCTTGCCGAGCCGCTCGCGGGAGACGGCGTCGCGCTCGCGCTTGAGCGCCTGGCGCTCGATCTCAAGCTGCATCACCCGTCGGCGCATCTCGTCCACTTCGGCCGGGACCGAGTCGATCTCCATCTTCAGGCGCGCGGCCGCCTCGTCGACCAGGTCGATCGCCTTGTCGGGGAGAAAGCGGTCCGCGATGTAGCGGTGCGAGAGGGTCGCCGCCGCGACGATCGCGCCGTCCTGGATCCGCACCTTGTGATGCGCCTCGTAACGGTCCCGGAGGCCGCGCAGGATCGAGATCGTGTCCTCGACGCTCGGCTCACCGACGAGCACCGGCTGGAAGCGGCGCTCGAGCGCGGCGTCCTTCTCGATGTGCTTGCGGTACTCGGCGAGCGTCGTCGCGCCGATGCAGCGCAGCTCGCCGCGGGCGAGCGCGGGTTTGAGCAGGTTCGCAGCGTCCACCGCCCCTTCGGCCGCCCCCGCGCCGACCAGGGTGTGCAGCTCGTCGATGAACAGGATGACGCGCCCCTCGGACTCGGTGATCTCCTTGAGGACGGCCTTGAGCCTGTCCTCGAACTCGCCGCGGTACTTCGAGCCCGCGATGAGCGCTCCGAGATCGAGCGCGACGACCTGGCGGTCCTTCAGCGTCTCCGGCACGTCGCCGTCGGCGATCCGCCGGGCGATCCCCTCGGCGATCGCGGTCTTCCCGACCCCGGGGTCGCCGATCAGGACGGGGTTATTCTTCGTCCTCCGGCCGAGAATCTGGATCGCGCGGCGGATCTCCTCGTCGCGCCCGATCACCGGGTCGAGCTTGCCGCGCCGTGCGAGATCGGTGAGATCGCGCGCGTAGCGTCGCAGCGCCTGATATTTCTCCTCGGGGCTCTGGTCGGTCACGCGGGAGGAGCCGCGGACCTCGCGCAGCGCGTGGAGCACGTTGTCGGCCGTCGCACCGAGCCGCTTGAGGATCTCGGCTGCTTCCCCCTTGCCGCGCACCATCGCCAGGAGCAGGTGCTCGGTGGAGACGTACTCGTCCTGGAACTCCTTCGCCGCGGTCTCGGCGACGTTGAAGACCTCCTGCGCGGCGCGCGAGAGCCCGATCTCGGCGTCTCCTTCCACGCGGGGGAGCGAGCGGAGGCGCTCCTCGGCCGCCGAGGCGACCGCTCGGGGGTCCGTGCCGAGCTTCTCGAGGATCGGCGGCACGATCCCCTCGGGCTGCCGCGTCAGCGCGAGGAGAAGGTGCAGCGGCCGGATCTCCGGATGCCCCTGGGAGCGGGCGAGGGTCTGCGACTCCTGCAAGGCCTCTTGCGCCTTGAGGGTCAGGCGATCGAAGCGCATGGGCTCACCTCGTGATCGGGACCCGAACCTGTTGCGATCGGGCGCGCGCCCTGTCAAGGATTCTAGGCGGGGTCCAGGCGGCAGCCCACGAGCAGCCCGGGCGTGTGCTCGCCCGGGAAATCCACGAGCGCGAGGTCCTTCGAGCGCAGGAGATCGAACAGATTTCCGGAGATCGTCCCGCGAAGCCGCCCTTCGATCCCGTGGGGGCCGACCGCGAGCATCTGAGGCGCCGAGAGGGAGAAGTCTCCGCTGGTCAGGTCCTGCGTGTGGATTCCGAGGACGTTCAGGACGAGCGCCCCCCCGGCACATCTCCCCAGCGCCTCGTCGTACGGGATGCGCTCCGGCCCCTCGAGGAAGACCGTGTCGAGGGCGGCCGGGCCGGGAGCCGGAGGGAGGCCGAGCCGTCGCGCGTACTTGAGGTCGAGCAGCGGCGTGATCAGGCGCCCGCGCTCGATGTAGGCGCACGCGCGGGAGGGAACGCCTTCCTGCGTGAACCGGTAGGCCCCCGCGGCCATCGGACGGTGGGGATCGTTGCGGAGCGTCAGATCCTCGCGCAGCACCGGAACGCCGCTTCCGAACTGGCTCCTGCGGAATGCGCCGGTCCCGTGCGCCACCTGCACGCCGTCGAGGTTGTGGAGAAGGGCAGCGAGCGCGTAGTCGTCCACGACGTCGGGGTGGAGCAGGACGGGGACGATCCCCCCCGGACGCGGTGGAGCGGGGGACCCGAGGGCGAGAACGAACGCGACGAGCCGATCCAGCCGGCGCTCGAGCTCGGGGACCGGCTCGAGGCCGCGCGCCGCGTGCCCCATCCCCATCTCCCCGTCGAGGGACGCGCTCCATCCGGCGGAGGTGCCCCCGCCGGCGACGTCCAGCCCCGCCGAGGTGATCACGCGAGAGGCCCCGACGGCGGCGTGCATCGCGCCGCTCCAGGTCCGGAAGCGCCCGCTCTCCACCCGCTCGCGGATCGCCGCGAGCCTCGGGGCGAACGGCTCGACGGCCCCGTCGGCGATCGCCGCCGCCTCGGGGTCGTGGGTTGCGATCTCGGCGAACACCGAGGGACCGCACACCTCGGTCGCGTCGGGATCGACGTACGCGGCGGCGCGCGCGGCCGCGATCGCCGCCTCCGGCTCGCTCTCCGCCGCGCGGCGCTCGATCGCCCCGCGGCTGACCTTTCCGTCGCTCCAGACGAGACGGTAGCGGACGATCAGGCCGTCGGTGATCGTCAACGGCGCATGCGCGTTCCCCGTCTCCCGGTCCTGCGTTCCCAGCGTGACCCGGCGGGTCTCGCTGAAGTGGAGGCTCCATGCCGCGATCCCGCACCCGGCGGCTTCCCCCCGCGCCAGCACGCCGAGCACCCGTTCCGCGGCCACCTCAGCGCCCTCCGAGACGAACCGCGTCGTTCGGGTCCAGCGCGAGGAAGTAATGGCTCCCCCCGGACGACGGCACGTTCTGTCCCCACTTTCCGCAGGTGCCGAGGGCGTCGAGCCGGAGGGGTCCGAACGCCTCCCGGATCGCCTTCAACGCCCCGAACATCGACCCCGAGAAGATCGCGGGCTTGTGCAGCACGGCGCCCTTCTCCGAGAGGACGTAGATCGCCTTGCAGTTGAAGACGAAGTCGCCCGTCGCGGGGTTCACCTGTCCGCCGCTGTAGCCGGAGAGGAAGACGACGCGGGGGTGGCGGCGGAGGACCCCGGCGTTGCGGAGCAGCTCGCGGACTTCCCGCGGACCGTAGTCCTCGAAGTCCCCCGGCGCCGGCAGCGGATCGTCCACTTCGATACGGATGTTCGTCATCCTCGGCAGCGGCGCCGAGCGGAACGACTCGGCGCGGTCGGCGCCGGTCAATCGCGCCCCCGCGGCGTGCGCCGACCAGGGATCGGTCAAGGGCTCGCGAAGCCGCCCGCGATCGACGATCGTCACGCGCTCCCGCGCGACGCCCGTCGCGGAGAACGGCTGCCACGCGTGGTCTCGCGGCACCGGCTCGTCCACGATCGACACGTGCGAGGCCCCCACGGTCTCGCCTTCGCGAAAACGGCCGGCGCGGGCGAGGACCGACGAGCGGAACCCGTCGGCCTCGGAGGCGTGTCCGAACGCTTCGTGCGCCAGCCCCTTCGCCAGCGCGTAGTCGATGACGAGCGGAAAAGACCCGGCCGGATGGAGGGGAGCATCGGGAAGCTCCGCTGCGAGGAGCGCGGCGGAGCGCGCGCGGCGCAAGAACGTCGCGATCGTCGAGGGATCGTCGAGCAGCCTCGGGCTCGGGCTCGCGACCGACGCGCCGACCGTGTGACGCGCCTCGCCGGAGGAGCTGGCCGTCATCCTCAGCGCGCAGCGAGGCATCGCGAACGTGACGTCCCCGCCGTCGGTCCGGACGATCCGCCAGGCATCGAGGTCGGTCTGGAACGAAAGTGTGAGCGTGACGCCCGGGGCCTCCGCGGCGATCTCGCGCTCGAGCTCGCACAGGCGTGCGGTCGCGGCGGCCAGGTCGATGCTCTCGAACGCCGTGATGCCGTCGGGGACGGCGCGCCCGACGGTCGGCGTCAGCGGGACGAGCGCACCGGGCCCCACGCCCAGCGCCCCGGCCCCCTCCGCCGCGTCGATCGTCGACGCGAGCAGCGCCGCCGCCGGCTCGCCGGCGAAGTCGTCGCGGCTGGCGAGCGCCGTGCGTCCGTCGAAGGTGACGACCTGCAGTCCCTGACCGGAGGTGGTGGAGGTCGACACTTCCTCGACGTTCCCCGATTTCACGATCGCCCGGGAGATCCGTCTCACCTGCGCGCGCCAGAAGAGGTACGCGCCGCGGAGCGTCGCCCGTCGGGCGAGCTCGCGCGACAGATCGGTCAGACCGTCGAGCTCCTCGACACCGAACGGGACACGGGACGCCATGGAAGCGGCATTGTTGGCGAGGACGTCCGCCCCCGCAATCTCAATCGACGTCGATCGCGCCGCTGATGCAGCTCTCCGCGCACTTCCAGCAGGAGGTGCAGGCCTGGTTGCTGACGATCACCGGCCGGCCCTCCCGCATCTCGATGACCGATTCCGGGCAGACGATCTCGCAAACTCCGGTGGTTTCGCACTGATCGGCGTCGATCGTGATCGGCATGCCCGCAACGTAGGGCGGGTTTGAAGCCATTTCAAGCGGGGGTGTAGCATCCAGCCGGACATGCCGGCCTCGATGCGGAAATCGCTGGAAAAGCACGAGAGCGAGCGCCTCGCCCCGTACGCGGTCCGGTCGGCCGACGCGACCCGTCGCTACCCGATCGAGGACGAGGGCCGGGCGTTCGACTACCGCACGGCCTATCAGCGGGATCGCGACCGGATCGTCTACTCCCGCGCTTTTCGCAGGCTCCGCCAGAAGGCCGTCACGGGACTCCTCCCGGCCTACGAGGATCACCGCAGGAACCGCCTCACCCACACCCTCGAGGTGGCGCAGGTCGCCCGCACCATCGGCCGCGCGCTCGGGCTGAACGAGGACCTGATCGAAGCGGTCGCGCTGGGCCACGATCTGGGCCAGCCTCCGTTCGGGCCGACCGGGTCCCGCGCGCTCGACGATCTGCTGTCGGGACGCAGGGACGGCCGAGGCGGTCCCGGCTTCGGGGACATGGGCGGCTTCGAGCCTGCCTGGCAGGCGCTGCGCGTGGTGGACCTCCTCGAGAAGCGCTACGAGCATCCCGGGCTGAACCTGACCGACGCCACGCGCGAGGGGGTCGTCAAGGCCGGGCGGCCGGAGCGCCCACCGGAGCGTCCGCCGGAGGGGTTCGAACCTGCGTCCCCTCCCTCGCTCGAGACTCGGACGGTGGCGCTGGCCGCCCGTCTCGCCTCGGCCCTCCACGATCTCGACGACGCCCTCCAGTCCGGCGTGCTCGCCCCGGGGGAGGTGGAGCGGCTTCGCGCGGTCCAGGTCCTGAAGGATCGCCTCGGGCTGCGCTATCCGCAGCGGGCCGGCCGGTTCATGAAGGCGAACGCGATCCACCGGGGACTCACGCATCTCCTGGTCACCGGCGCGATCCTGGAGTCGCAGAAGGCGCTCGCGCTCTGGGATCCCCGCCGCACGGCCGGCGAGGAGGTCCGGCTCGGACGCGACGGGGAGAGTCTGGTCGGCGAGATCGAGGCCCTCCTCGCCGCGCGCGTGCATCGCGGCGCCGAGTCCGAGCGCGTGGAGGCGCGCGGGCGCCGCGTCGTCCTCGGGCTGTTCGCCGCCTACGTGTGCGACCCCGGGCTCCTCGACGACCACGTCCTGCTGAGGATGAAGGAGATCGCGGGCGTGCGATACTGGAGGGACCTGCCCCACGATTCACGGGAGCGGGAGGCCAAGCGGTACCGGTCGGATGCGAGGTTCACCCGCCTCCTCGCCGATCACTTGGCCGCCATGACCGACGCCTACGCCCTCGCCGAGCACGCGAGGCTCCTCGAGATGGGTGCGGTGCCGATCCCGAGCGTCGAGCAGCTCCGCAGGGAGGATGCGCCATGAAGATCGCCGCCGGCTCCGATCACGCCGGGTTCGCCGGCAAGGAGCATCTCAAAGGGTGGCTGGCGGAGCGGGGTCACGAGGTGATCGACCTCGGCACGCACGGCCCCGAGTCGGTGGACTACCCCGACTTCGCGGCGCGCGTCGCGCGGGCGGTGGCCGCGGGGGAGGCGCCGTTCGGGCTTCTCCTGTGCGGCACCGGGATCGGCGTCTCCATCGCGGCGAACAAGGTGCGGGGGATCCGGGCGGCGCACTGCACCGACCCGTATCAGGCCCGGCTCGCACGGCAGCACAACGACGCGAACATCCTGTGTCTCGGCGGACGGGTGTCGGGGCTCGGCCTGATGGAGGCGATCCTCGAGTCGTTCCTGAGCCACGGTTTCGACGGCGGCCGCCATCAGGTCCGCGTGGAGAAGATCCGGCGGCTCGAGCCCACGGAGTCGGCATGATCAACCCCTTCGATCGAACCCTCCGGGACGCCGACGTCGAGGTCGCCGATGCGATCCTGAAGGAGACCGAGCGCCAGGCGCGCGGGCTGGAGCTCATCGCGTCCGAGAACTTCGTCAGCGAGGCGGTGCTCGAGGCGGCGGGCTCCGTCTTCACGAACAAGTACGCCGAAGGGTACCCGGGGCGCCGGTACTACGGCGGCTGCGAGCTGACGGACGTGGTCGAGCGCCTCGCCATCGATCGCGCGAAGCGGCTGTTCGGCGCCGAGCACGTCAACGTGCAGCCGCACTCGGGAAGCCAGGCGAACCAGGCGGTCTACATGACCGTGCTCCAGCCGGGCGACACGGTGCTGGGCATGGACCTCTCCCACGGCGGCCATCTCACGCACGGGCATCCGTTGAACCTCTCCGGCAAGCTCTACCGGTTCGTCGCCTACGGCGTGCGGCGCGAGGACGAGACGCTCGACTACGATCGGCTTGAGGAGCTCGCGCGCGAGCATCGGCCGAAGCTCATCGTCTGCGGCGCATCGGCCTATCCGCGGACGATCCACTTCGACCGCATCGCGGCGATCGCCGCCAAGACCGGGGCCGCGGTGATGGCCGACATGGCCCACATCGCGGGCCTGGTGGCGACGGGACATCACGAGAGCCCGGTTCCGCACTGCGACTTCGTGACGACCACGACCCACAAGACCCTGCGCGGTCCGCGGGGCGGGCTCGTCCTCTGCAAAGCGGCGTACGCGAAGGACCTGGACCGGGTTGTGTTCCCGGGGATCCAAGGAGGGCCGCTCGTCCACATCATCGCGGCGAAGGCCGTCGCGCTCGGCGAGGCCCTCGAGCCGTCGTTCAAGGCGTACATCGGCCAGGTGGTCGCCAACGCGGCGCGGTTGGCCGAGGGGATGAAAGGCCACGGTTACCGGCTCGTCTCGGGCGGGACCGACAACCATCTCTTCCTGCTCGACGTCTTCTCCAAGGGGATCACGGGAAAGGTCGCCGAGCGCGCGCTCGAGCGGGCCGGAATCACGGTCAACAAGAACACCATCCCGTTCGACTCCAACCCCCCGATGGTCGCGAGCGGGGTCCGGATCGGCACTCCCGCGGTCACCACCCGCGGGATGAAGGAGCCGGAGATGGACGAGATCGCCGGGCTCATCGCGTCGGCGCTGGATGCGCGCGAGGACGACGCGGTCCTGCGCCGGCTCGCCGGCGAGGTGGCGGCTCTGGCGTCCCGCTTCCCCCTGTACGCGTCCCGGTTGTCGCCCACGCGGGCGTGATGCGCCGGCGCGATTTCTTCGCGCCGGGCGGGGGACTCGCCTCCGCGCACCCCGGCTACGAGCATCGGCCGGGGCAGGGGGACATGGCGCGGGCGGTCGCGAGGGTGCTCGACGAGGGCGGGACGCTCATGGTCGAGGCCGGGACGGGGACCGGCAAGACGTTCGCCTACCTCATCCCCGTGCTGGAGTCCGGTCGCCGCGTCGTCGTCTCAACCGGGACCCGGAACCTGCAGGACCAATTGTTCCGGAGGGACCTTCCGTTCCTCGCGGAGCGGGCTGGATTCCAGGTGTCCGCCTGCCTGATGAAGGGGCGGGAGAACTACCTGTGCCGGTTCCGCTTCGCCGAGTTCCAGCGGGAGCCGCTCGTGGAGGTCCGGGACGAGCGGCGCTTCCTCGCGCCGCTCGCCGCCTGGAGCGCGACCACGCCGAGCGGGGACCGCGCGGAGGTCGCCGACCTCCCCGACGACCTCCGGCTGTGGCGCGACATCAACGCGCGCGCCGACACGTGCACCGGCTCGCGCTGCCCGGAATACGAGCTGTGCTGGTTGACCAAGGTCAAGCGGCAGGCCCAGCAGGCCCAGATCGTCGTCGTCAACCACCATCTCTTCTTCGCGGACCTCGCCGTCCGGAGCGCGTACGGCGCCGTGCTCCCGGACTACGACACCGTGATCTTCGACGAGGCACATCAGCTGGAGGAGATCGCGACGCTCTACTTCGGCACGAGCGTGTCGTCGAGCCAGATCGAGGACCTCGCGCGCGATGTCGAGCGGGCGGCGGGGGCCAAAGGGGGCGGAGGAGCCGCCGCTCTCCGCGCCGCCGCGCGGGAGTTCTTCGCGCCGGTCCGCATCGCGCTCGGTCCTGCCGCAGGCCGCCAGAAGTTCGAGCCCGCGGTGAGGGGAGGGCTCGACCTGGACCGGGAGTTCGAGGATCTCTCGCGGGCCCTCCAGGAGATCGCCAAGCCGCAAGGGCGGCCGGGCGACAACGACGCGGTCGAGACGCGGGCCCGAGACCTGCGGGACCAACTCGGGACCATCGTCCGCCGGGATGCCTCCGGCTTCGTCTACGGCATGGAAACGCGCGGGCGGGGGAACGTGGTCCTCTCGGCAGCGCCGGTGGAGGTGGGCGACCTGCTCCGCACGACGCTCTTCGATCGGCTCCGCGCCTGCGTGCTCACGTCGGCGACGCTGTCGGTCGGCGGGACGTTCGACTTCTTCCGCGCGCGCCTCGGGCTCGCGGAGGTCGAATCGATGATCGTCGAGTCCCCCTTCGACCACGCGCGGCAAGCGATCTTGTACCTCCCGCGCGGGATGCCCGAGCCTCGGGAGCAGGGGTTCTTCTCGCGCGCCATGGAGGAGATCGAGGCGCTGCTGGAGGTCACTCGGGGGCGTGCCTTCCTCCTGTTCACGTCGCACGCGGCGCTCGCGCGGGCGCGGGACCGGCTCGCGGAGGGAGGGCGCTGGCCGCTTCTCGTCCAGGGGGAGGGGAGCCGGGCGGCTCTCGTGGAGCGCTTCCGGGAGACGCCGCGCGCCGTCCTCCTCGGCACCAGCTCGTTCTGGCACGGCGTCGATGTCCCCGGCGAGGCGCTCTCCCTGGTCGTCATCGACAAGCTGCCGTTCGACGTTCCGAGCGACCCTCTGGTCGCGGCGCGGATCGAGCGGATCCGGGAGAACGAAGGGAACCCGTTCGTCGAGTATCAGACTCCTCTCGCCGTGCTCGACCTGAAGCAAGGGCTCGGACGGCTGCTTCGCACTCGGGGCGACCGCGGGATCCTCGCCGTGCTCGATCCTCGATTGACCACCAAGGCGTACGGAAAGACCTTCTTGAAGTCCCTTCCCCCGTATCCGGTCGTCCGCGACCGCACCGAGGCCCGGATCTTCTTCGAAGGAGCGACTCAGGAAGAAACCTCTTGACAGCCTCTGTGGGCGCTGTAGATTGTCCTAGGACATTAGGACAAGAAAATCAGGAGGCCTTCATGAGAACCATCTTCTTCACCCTGATCTCGCTGATCGGTCTCTTCTGCTCCGCTGCCGTCTCCCAGTCCAGTCCGCACCCCCCGCCGGCGACCGACCAGGAGCGCGCGGGATGGACGCTCTCCGACATGCGAACGCTCGGCACCGCGATTGAGGCCTACGCCGTCGATCTTGGCGGGTACCCGAAGGCCGCCGGCCTGGATGCGTTGATCCCGCTGATCCAGCCGGTCTACATCCGTCGGGCGCCCGTTCGCGACGCGTGGGGGAACGCCTACGTTTACGTCCCTGCGGCCGACGGGAAGGCGTATCGGATCGTCAGCGCCGGTTCCGACGGGAAGACCGACCCCGCGACGTGGGACGTGCGGGGCGAGCAGGCCGAGTACGAAGCGGACGCCGTGCTGGACTCGGGAAGCTTCAGCCGCGGTTGGCGCAACCGGTAGGCCGTTCATCCACATGATCCCCGACCTCGATCCGAAGAGTCCCGTCCCGCTCTACCTGCAGATCGTCGAGCAGGTGCGGCGGCTGCTCGCGCTGGGCGTCCTCAAGCCCGGCGAGCGCTTCCTCACCGTCCGGGAGCTCGGTGCGCGCGCCCGGGTCAACCGCAACACGGCGGCCCGGGCGATCGGCGAGATGGAGCGGAGCGGGATGGTCCGGACGCGCGTCGGGCAGGGGACCTTCATCGCCGACGCCCCGCCCGCGATGGAGGCCGGCCGGCGGGAGGCCGCGCTCGACAGCGCGATCGAAAAGCTCCTGGTCGAGGCGCACGCGCTGGGGGTGCATCCCGAGGAGCTCGGCTGGCGGCTGCACCGCAAGCTCGAGCAGTTCGCGCGCACGCGACGGAATCACGACGGAGATAAGGAGTCCCGATGAGCGACGCCGCCTTGGTCTTCGAGAAGGTCACGCGCCGTTTCCGGGGGACGATCGCGCTCGACGCCGTCGATCTCGAGGTGCCGCAGGGGACGATCGTCGGGGTCATCGGCCGGAACGGTGCCGGGAAGACGACCGCCCTCCGGCTCGCCCTGGGCCATCTCTGGCCGGACTCGGGACAGGTCCGCACGCTCGGTCTCGACCCGGCCCACCGCGGGAAGGAGGTTCGGACACGGGCCGCCCTCCTCTCGGATGAGTCGGCCCTCTACCCCTGGATGACGATCGAGGAGATCGTCCGCTTCGCGGCGGCGCTCCATCCCAAGTGGGACGCCGATCTCGCGGCGAGGCTGGGGCGGGATCTGGAGCTCGAGCCCAAGAAGCGCATCCGGACGCTCTCGCGGGGGACGCGGGCGAAGGTCTCGCTGCTGCTCGCGGTCGCATCGCGCCCCGAGCTCCTGCTGCTCGACGACCCGACCGCCGGCCTCGACCCGCTCGTGCGCCGGGAAGTCCTGGACGGGATCCTCGACGCGGTCTCGGGCGCGGGCGGCTCGGTGGTCTATGCGTCCCACCTGGTGCACGACGTCGAGCGCGTCGCGGATCGGGTGGTCGTCCTCGACGGGGGACGGATCAGGATCGAAGGGGATCTGGACGGGTTGAAGGCGCGCATCCGGCGGGCACGGGCGATCGTCGAAGGAGAGCTTCGGCCGGCGGAGATCCCCGGCGCGATCGACGTCGTCCGCGACGGGCGGCTGCTGGTCGTCACGGCGGACGGGGACGGGCGGGACCTCGAGGCCGCCCTTCGCCGCCTCGGGGCCCGGGAGATCGTGATCGAGCCGCTGCCGCTGGAGGAGATCCTCGTCGCGCTCCTGCGCGAAGGGCAGGGGGAGGAGGTCGCGCATGTTTAGGGCCTTGCTCTGGAAGGAGTGGCGGCAGATCGGGCTGGTCCGATGGGGAGGGATCGCGCTCGGCGTCCTGCTCCCGTTCGCCTTCCTCGCGGGGGCGGAGTTCGGGACGCGCGGCTGGCTTCCGACCGGCCTCGTCGAGCGCTACTCCGTGGCGGACCTCATGGGGGAGCTTCTCCCCGCGGTGCTCGCGCTGGGGCTCTGGCCGCTGATGGCGCTGATGTGCACGGCGCAAGCCTTCGCCGGCGACCGGGCGGTCGGAACGGAGAGCTTCCTCCTCGAGCGGCCGGTGGGCCGGGGGACGATCTGGCGGGCGCGTCTCGCAGCGGCGGCCGGATCGATCCTCGCGGTGATGCTCATGACCGTGGCGTTCGGCATCGCCCTCACCGCGGCCACCGGCTCGGGCTCGCCGAACGGATGGTCGAGCTGGCGCAATTATGGCGGCGCGGGAATCGCCACGGCATTCCTCGCGTTTCTCGGCGGGATCGCCGCCTCGAGCGTCGCCCCGCCCATGGCCGCCGTGCTCGCCGGCGCGGCTCTCGGCGGAGCGCCGATCCTGCTCGGCGCCCAGCTCTCGGGGGCGTTTCCCCATGCGACGTTCGGCGGGGCCCCGATCGGGGCCTTGCTTTGCGTGCTCCTCCTCCCCGCCTACGTCGTCGCGTCGTGGGCGGTGGCGTCCCGCGGAGAGCCGGCGGGACGCGGCCGTTTGAAGCGAGGGGGTCTGATCCTCGGAGGGGCTCTCGCCGCTATCCTCTTGCTCTTCGTCTCCGGCACCCCGTTCGCCATGCGTGCCGATGCGGCTTCGGGGCTGCATCACGTCGTGCCCCACGCGTCGGGACGCTTCGCGCTGGTCGTCGCCCGCGGGGGTTACCTCGACTCGGGCGGGTGGATCGTGGAGGTCGCCTCCGGAAAGAGGATCGCGTTCGCTCCGCCGCCGATCCTGGGCGCGGCGTGGAGCCCGGACGGCGCGCGGCTCGCGCTCGTGACGGCGTCCGGGGCGCTGGGGAGCGTCAAGGAGCGCGCACGAATCGAGATCCGCAACGGCGCCGACGGACGCGTCGAGAGAACGATCGAGGTCCCCGAGGAGCGGATGGTCGCCGATCTCCAGTGGGGATCGGGGAAGCTGATCGTCGTCCAGCGCGCCTCCAGCAGGTCGCGACTCTCCCGATCGTTCCTCGAGATCGCCGATCCCGCCACCGGGAGCTGGGCGAGCACGGGATTCCACGACGACGAGTGGATGCAGATCGTCGCCGGCGACCCTCCGTTCGTTCGCGTCCCCCTCCTCGGGGTCGGCCCGGACGGGAAGAACGCCTACAAGGCGTTCCGCCTCCGGAGAATCGACGTGGTGGGCGCCCGCGTGGAGGAGCCCATGACCGACGCGACCGGCTCGATCGTCGATTTCGGCGGCGCCACGAACGGCGTGTCGCCCTCCGGCCGGTACGCACGGATCAAGGGGCGCGGAGACGACATCGGGGCATCGCGCCTCGCCGACCTCGGGCGAGGTGTGGATCTGCCCCATCCCGACCCGGCTCCGTGGTGGTGGAGCGCCGGCGATCGGATGATCTGGATCTCGAGCCTCGATCGTCGCACGCGCATGTTCGTGGCCTCGCCGGGAGAGATGCCGCGGACGCTTCGGGAGTGGAGCGACGCCAGCGTCGGTATCGTGCCGAGCCCCGACGCCACCGCGTTCTTCGTCTCCGTGCTCCCACGCATGGCCGGACCGATGCCCGGCCAGGGCCGGCCCGGCCCAGACCCGGCGCTCTTCGCAGGGGAGGCCCCGGCGGGAGCCGTCCCCGAGGAAGCCGTGTACCGGGTCTCGGAGGATCGCTGGCAGGTCCTCGAGGTTTTCTCCACCAAGCCGAACGATCTCCGCGACACGCAGTGGGTCGGGCCGAAGTCCCTCGCCCGGATGGCGCCCGGAACGGTGTACTTCGAGGACATCGACGCTCCGGGGAAGAAACGCTTCGTGCTCGGGGGCGAGGAGGCCCTTCGCTAGACAGTCTCCGCCGGCACGCGATAGCGTGATCGGCCCCGTGAAGACCCTGTACCTCATCGACGGCACGTCGCAGCTGTTTCGCGCGTTCTTCGCGATACGCGGGCTGACCAGCGCCGACGGGGTCCCGACGAACGCGGTGTACGGCTTCACGTCGATGCTCCGGAAGCTCCTCGCCGACGAGGTCCCCGAATACATCGGGGTCGCTTTCGATCTCGAGGGGCCCACCTTCCGCCACGACCGCTTCGCGGAGTACAAGGCCCATCGTCCCGACCTCCCGGCCGACCTCGCTCCGCAGGTCCCCCTGGTGAAGGCGGTTTGCGAGGGATACCGGATCCCCGTGCTCGAGCTCGCGGGATACGAGGCGGACGACCTGATCGCGACCTATGCGCGCCTGGCCCGCGAGGCGGGCTTCGAGGTCGTCGTCGTCGCCTCCGACAAGGACCTCCTGCAGCTCGTCGGCGAGGGCGTGACGGTTCTCAACCCTTCGAAGGACCTGCGGCTCGACGCCGCGGGGGTGGCGACCCATTTCGGAGCCTCCCCCGCGCGGGTGCGCGACGTGCTCGGCCTGATGGGGGATGCGGTGGACAACATCCCCGGCGTCCCGGGGGTGGGGGAGAAAACCGCGCTCGCCCTGGTCAACGCGCACGGCGACATCGAAGCGATCATCGCGCGCGCGGCCTGCTGGATCGCCGCCCTCGAGGCCCGGGATGCGCTCGTCGAGCGCCTCGAGAGCGAGGACGCGGAAGCGTTCGGCGGCGCCCGCGACCGCTTCGTCTTCAGCACGCGCGCGCTGATCGCGAGCGAGCGGGACCTCGAGCTCGCGGCGAGGCTGGAGGCGGCCGTCGCGTGCGCGGTCGGCAACGGCGGCGTGGGCACGGAGAAGAAGGAGCGGAAGGCGCTCGGCAAGCTCCTCAAGGGGCTGGAGAAGGGGACCCAGAGGCGCATCTGGCAGGCGATCGTTCAGAACGCGGAATCGGCGCGCCTGTCGCGCGAGCTGGCGACGCTGGACGCGCACGTCCCCGCGACGTTCGACGCGGAGGCGCTCCGGCGCCGCGATCCCGATCGGGAGAAGCTGTCCGCCCTGTTCCGCACGCTCGGTTTCCGATCGCTGATCGCCGAGTTCGCCGACGAGGCTCCGGCCGGGCCGCCGCCGACGTCGTCGGTCGTCGCCGCGAGGGCGGGGGCCGCGGAGACGCCGGCGTTCGACTACAGGGCGATCCTGACGCCTGTCGCGCTTCACGACGTCGCTGCCTCGTGCCGGGCGGCCGGACGGATCGCCGTGGACACGGAGACCAACGCGACCGACCCGATGAGCGCGAAGCTCGTCGGGATCTCGCTGTCCTGGGCGCCGCGTCAAGGGGTCTACATCCCGCTGGCCCACGCGTACCTGGGCGTTCCCGATCAGCTCGCGCTGGAAGAGGTGCGCCAGGCGCTCGCTCCGGTGCTCGCCGACCCCGCGATCGCGAAGGTCGGCCAGAATCTCAAGTACGACAGCCACGTGCTTCGCCGGCACGGCATGAGCGTCGAGGGCTGGACGCTCGACACGATGGTCGCGGCGTTCCTCCTCGAGCCGGACCGGCCGAGCTTCGGGATGGATGCGCTGGCCGCGTCCTACCTCCGGCACGAGACGATCACCTACGCGTCCCTCGTCGGCACCGGGGCCAAGCAGCTGACCATCGATCAGGTGGACGTCGATCGCGTCGCGCAATACGCGTCGGAGGATGCGGACGTCACGCGCCGTCTCGCGGACGTGCTCGGGCCGAAGCTCCGCGAGGAGGGGGTCGAGGAGGTCTGGAAGCGGATCGACGGACCGATCCTCCCGATCCTGATCCGGATGGAGGCGACCGGTATCCGGATCGACGTCGAGGCCCTCCGCGCGCTCTCGCGCGAGATGGACGCTGCGCTGAACGAGGAGCGCCGCGGGATCCACGCCCTCGCCGGGCGGCCGTTCAACGTCGATTCTCCGAAGCAGCTCCGCGAGATCCTGTTCGGTGCCCTCGGGTTGACGCCCGGGAAGAAGACCGCGAAGAGCCGCGAGTTCTCGACCGACGCCGACACGCTGGAGGACCTGGCCGGGCAGCACGAGATCGGCGCGCGGCTGCTCAGCTACCGGGAGCTCGCGAAGCTGAAGGGGACGTACGTCGACACGCTCCCCGCGCTCGTGAACCCCGCGACCGGACGGGTCCACACCTCGTTCCACCCGACGGGAGCCGCGACGGGGCGCCTCTCCTCGTCCGACCCGAACCTCCAGAACATCCCCGCGCGCACGGCCGTGGGGCTGAGGATACGCAGCGCGTTCATCCCGGAGGACGGATGGGTCTTCCTCGCGTCGGACTACTCCCAGGTCGAGCTCCGCGTGCTCGCCCACATGTGCGGTGATCCGGGGCTGCAGGAGGCGTTCCGCGACGGCGAGGACATCCACCGGGTCACCGCGGCCAAGGTGTTCGGCGTGGATCCGTCGCTGGTGACCGACGAGATGCGGCGGCGCGCCAAGGCGGTCAACTTCGGGATCCTCTACGGCATGTCCGAGGCGCGGCTGGCGCGCGATCAAGGGATGTCGCGGCAGGACGCCCGCGCGTTCATCCAGGCCTACTTCGAGCGCTTCGGCAGCATCAAGTCCTACATCGAGTCGGTCCGGGCCGAGGCGATGCGCGAAGGGAAGGTACGAACCCTGTTCGGGCGGGTGCGCACGTTCTCCGCGCTCCGCCATCGCTCCCACCGCGGGGAGATCGAGCAGGCCCTCCGCGCGGCGGTGAACACCACGATCCAGGGAACGGCGGCGGACCTGATGAAGCTCGCCATGCAGGCCGTGCAACGGTCGCTCGACGAGAGCGGTAGCCGCGCGAGGATGCTCCTTCAGGTCCATGACGAGCTGCTCCTCGAGGTCCCGAAGAAGGAGATCGACGTCGTGCGCGAGCGCGTCCGGCTGGCGATGGAGGGGGTCCACCCCCTCGCGGTTCCCCTGTCCGTCGATCAGAAGACCGGGGAGGACTGGCGCGAGGTCACCTGACGGTTGCTCTGGCGGATTTCAAAACCTACAATTCGCGCCGCGAGGGAGCCCCAGCCGCATGACGGAAGCCCAGCGCGGAGCGCCGCCGGTGCGCATCCTGGTCGCCGACGACGAGATGTCGATCCGCGAGGTGCTGGCGGACGGTCTCGAGGCGTTCGGGTTGAGCGTCGTGCAGGCCGGAAATGCCGCGGAAGCGTTCGCGGAAGTCCAGGCCGGCGGAATCGACCTGGTGCTCTCCGACATCGACATGCCGGGAGAGAGCGGCGTGGCGCTCCTCGCCCGCATCAAGGCCCACGATCCCGACATCGACGTGATCCTCGTCACCGGCGTGGTCGACGTGGAGACCGCCGTCAGCACGATCCGCCAGGGCGCCGCCGACTACGTCACCAAGCCGTTCAACCTCGAAGAGGTCCACATCGTCGTCGAGCGGACGCTGGAGAAGCGCCGCCTGATCCGCGAGAACCGCGAGTACCAGCAGCGGCTCGAGTCGAAGGTCGCGGAGCGGACGCGGGAGCTGGTCGTCAAGAACCAGGAGGTGCAGACGCTCTACCTGGAGCTGGAGGCGTCGTACGAGAGCACCCTCGATGCGCTGATCACCGCGCTCGACTTCCGGGACAACGAGACCCACGGCCATTCGCGGCGGGTCGTCGAGTACGCGGTGATGGTCGCTCGGGCCATGGGAATCGTCGAGCCGGAGCTGTCGTGGATCCGGCGCGGGGCGATCCTCCACGACGTCGGCAAGATCGGCGTCCCCGACGCCATCCTCCGGAAGCCCGGCAAGCTCGACGCTTCGGAGTGGGAGGAGATGAAGCGTCATCCGGAGATGGGCTACAGGATGCTCAAGCACATCCGGTTCCTGGAGCCCGCGCTCGTGATCGTCTACTGCCACCAGGAGCGGTGGGACGGCTCCGGGTACCCGCGCGGGCTTCGCGGCGAGGAGATCCCGCTCGGCGCGCGGATCTTCGCCGCGGTGGACACCTTCGATGCGATGACCTCCGACAGGCCTTACCGCGCCGCGCTCTCCATCGAGGCCGCGCGCGAGGAGATCCGGCGGTACTCCGGGATCCAGTTCGATCCGCGCGTCGCGGAAGCCTTCCTCGCCATCGACGAAGCGGTCTGGCGCCAGATCCGGGACCGGGTCCACCGAGAGGTCGGGGCGCTCGGGGAGGGCGCTCGCTCCGTCGGCTAGCTCCCGCCGTCCACCCGGATCGACACCACCGTATCGCCGGCGAGGATCTGCGAGACGATCTCGCGCAGCCCTTGCGTCACCCTCCCGAACGACGTGTAGCGGCCGTCGAGATGAGGCTGCGCCGAATGCGTGATGAACCACTGGCTCCCCGCGGTGTCCTTGCCGTCGGAGGCCATGCCCAGCGTCCCGGCGCTGAAGGGGAGGGGATTGAACTCGTCGCGAATCGAGTACCCCGGCCCGCCGAACCCGTCTCCGCGAGGGTCGCCGTCCTGGACGACGAAATTCGGCACGACCCGATGGAGGACGGCGCCGTCGAAGAACTTCTTCCCCGCGAGCTCCGCGAAGTTCCAGGCGGCCATCGGCGCCGCTTCCGGATCGAGCACCACCGTGAAGCTCCCCGGGAACGTCCCGGGGCGCTGCATCGTGATCACCGCGGTGTGAGGCGTCCGCGACCAGCGGACGATCTTCTCGTAGTCCTCCAGCGGGCGGTCGGCGGCCGGGCCCACCTCACCGCTCCGGTCCTCGCCGAAGACCTCCTGGAAGCGCTGGGCCGCGCGGCGGCGGACCACGACGTCGGGGTCCTTCAGCCCGCGCTCGAGCGCGGCTCGGGTTCGCTGGTCCGCTCCGGCCTTCGAGGCGGCGTCGAGGATCGCGATCTTCGCGTCGGGAAGGGTGTCGGTGCTCGCGTGCTGCGCGAGCTCGTCCAGCCTCGCGAACAGGTCGTCGCGGCTCTCCACGGCAGGGTGGGGCGTCTCGAAGCGCACGCCCACCGCCTCGGCGACCGCAGCGCGCACGACCGGATCCGGGGCGGCGAACCGGCGCTCGAGGAGCTTCCCGATCGGACCCTCCTGATCCGCGACGAGGGGGACGGCCGCCGCCTGGACGCGCGGGTCCGGGTCGGCGAGCAGGGCGAGCGACGCGCGGATCGCCTTGGATTCCTTGTGACCGACGATCATCGGCGCCGCGGCGGCACGCATCACCGGGTCGGGGTTGGCGAGCAGCCCTTCGACGACCTCGGGGGCCATGGCAGGGTCGAGGCGGGTCAGCGCCTCGAACGCCGGCGCGAGAAGCCACGTTCCGGTCAGGTTCGGGAGCAGCGTGTTGAGCTTCTCGATGGCGGTTCCACCGCCCACCTTCCCGATCGACTCGATCGCGGTCCGCGCGACGGTGAGATCGCGGTCGGTGGCGGCGCGGTCGAGATACGGCTTGATCGGGATCCCGGGGTAGCCGAGCGAGCGGACCGCGCTGACCCGCACGCGCGGATCCCGGTCCCCCGAGAGCGCGCCGACCACCGCGGTCTCCCCGGCGTCCCTCGGAGAGGCGAGGCCGCGGGCGATCTGCATGCGCACCTCCGGCTCGCCGTCGCCGACGCGCGCCGCCAGCGCCGTGCGCGCGCGGGTGACGTCGGATGCGGACAGACGTCCGACCGGCGCGCCCGAGGACGGCGGGGAGACGGGGGCGGAGGCGAGGCGCGCGAGCGCGTACGCAGCCGCCGCCCGGACCCGCGCGTCGGGGGCTCCGAGAGCGGCGATCAGGCCTTCCATGAGCGTCTCGGGATCGGCGAACTTCCAGGCCGCGAGCGCCGCCGCCACGCGCACGGTCGCATCGGGATCGTCGAGCGCGGCCTGTACCGCCGGCAAGGAGGTGTCGCGGTGGATCCGTCCCAGAGCCTCGATCGCAGCCGCGCGAACCTCCGGAGACGCGTCGGCCGCGAGCGGAGCGATCGCGGCGGGATCGGCCTCCGCCAGAAGGCCGAGCGCGAAGGCGGCGCGCGCGCGCACGACGGCGGTCGCGTCATGGGTCGCGCGCTCCAGGTCGGGGCGCGAGCCCGCCTCGCCGATCTGTCCGACCGCCAGCACCGCCTTCGCCCGGACGGTCTCGTCGGGGTCGGACAGCAGCGCGCGGAGGTCCTCGTCCACGATCCTCCTGTCGGCCGCCCGCAGGATCCTCGCGAGCTTCGGGGTGCGGGCGTCGTCCGACGCCTTCACCACGGTGGGGACGGAGGCGGCGCGCGTGGGCGCCTTGGGGCATCCGGCGCCGGCGACGAGGAGGGTGATCGCCGAAGCCGCGCGGACCGTCGCAACGCTGCGCATCATGGTGTCCTCGAAGGGGTGACCGGCGATTATAGGTGCGCGGGCGTTTTCTTGACGCGCGCGCAGCCCGCTGCTAAGTTCGCTGCCTCATGAGACGTCTCGGATCGGCCGCCGCAATCCTCGCCTTCGGGATCGCGGTTGCGCCCGCCGCGGCGGCCTCGCCCGCGCCGGAGGCGCTCGCGGAGGTCCTCAAGCGGTTCGACGTCGTGCAGGGCCAGATCCGGACGCTTTCGGCCGAGTTCGTGCAGACGACCAAGAACCCGATCCTCAAGCAGCCGCTGGTTGCGAAGGGAGAGTTCTACCTCACGAAGCCGGATTCGGTCCTGTGGCAGTACTCGTCGCCGGAGCCGATGCGGTTCGTCGTCGCGCACGGCGAGTACACCGGCTATTTCCCGGAACGGAAGAAGGCCGAGAAGCGCGACATCCGCCGCTGGAGCGAGCAGCTCTTCCGCTTCTTCGGGCTCGGTCAGGGATCGCAGGAGCTCGGCAAGTTCTACGAGATCACTCTCGGGGACAGCGGTCGGGACATGCCCGGGTCCTACCTGCTCGTCCTCTCTCCCAAGAAGCGCCGCGTCCGTCGCAACGTCGAGGAAGTCAAGCTCTGGGTCGACGCGGGGAGCCTGCTCCCCGTGCGCATCGACTACGTCGGGAAGGACGGCGCCGAGCGCGAGATCCGCTTCATGAACACGCGCCTGAACCCCGATCTCGCCGCCGGGCTGTACAACGTCGCGATTCCGCCCGACGTCGCCGTCTCGACCGGATTCAGCGGGTTCGACGCGTCCTCCCGCACGCACTGACGCCTTGCGCCGCGTCGGGCTGGTCCTCCACCGCGTCTTCGAGGATCACGACACCGGCCGCGGACATCCCGAGAGCCCCCTGCGCGTCTCCAAGATCCGGGAGAGCCTCGAAGCGAGCGGGCTCGCGGCCCGGTGCACGCGCATCCCCCCCGCGCCGGCCGACGATGCCGCGCTGACCCGGGTGCACGACGTGGAGCACGTCCGGCGGATCGAGGCGGCCTGCGCATCCGGCGACCGTTTGGTGGACTCCATGGACACGGCGATCGGGGCCGAGAGCGCGCGCGTCGCACGGTTGGCGGCCGGCTCGCTCGTCGCGACCGCGCGGGAGGTGGCGGCCGGCCGCCTCGACGCGGGGCTCGTGATCGCGCGTCCTCCGGGACACCATGCCGAGCGCGATCTCGCGATGGGATTCTGTCTCTTCAACAACGTGGCGGTCGCGGCGGCCGCGCTCCGCGCGGAGCTCGGCCTCCACCGTATCCTGATCGTGGACTGGGACGTGCACCATGGGAACGGCACGCAGCATCTGTTCGAGGAGGATGCCGACGTCTTCTACTTCTCCTGCCACCAGATGCCTCTCTATCCGGGAACCGGGCGCGCCGACGAGCGGGGACGCGGCGCGGGGGAAGGCACGACGCTGAACGTCCCGCTGCGCCCCGGCGACGGCGACGGACCGTTCCTCGCCGCGCTCTCGGGGCCGTTGACCGAGGCGTCCGAGCGCTTCCGCCCGGAGCTCGTGCTGGTCTCGGCCGGCTTCGACGCCCATCGGAGCGATCCGCTGGGCGGCTTGTCGGTCTCGACGGGCGCGTTCGCCGAGGCCACGCGGATCGTGAGGCGGATCGCCGAGCGCCACGCCTCGGGGAAGATCGTCTCGGTTCTCGAGGGCGGCTACGACCTCGACGCTCTCGCGGCGTCGGTCGCGATCCATCTGGAGACTCTGCTCGCCGTCTAACCCAGCTTCGCCGGGACCGACGCTCCGCCGGACTCGACGGCGAGCGCTCCGTCCTCGGTGAGATCGCGCGACTTGACGAGCGCGAGCGCGACCGGCGCGTCGTGCCCCGCCGGGATCACCGCGCTGGTGACCGCGCCGATGGCCCGCCCGCCGTGGAGGACCGCGGCGCCCGGCGAGGGGACGCTCGCCCCTCCCGGGAGGGTCAAGCGGATCAAGCGGCGGGAGACCTTGTCGTAGGTGTTGAGCCGAGCGATGACCTCCTGTCCGACGTAGCACCCCTTCGTGAAGCTCACCGCGTCGCGCAGCCCGGTCTCCAGCGGGTTGTAGTCCTCGATCAGCTCGTGCCCGGGGGCCGGGAGTCCACGGAGAATCCGCCACGCGTCGAGCGCCTGCTCGGTGATCCCGCCTCCGCCGACTGTGGCCGCGGCGGTCACGAGAGCGACACCGACACGCTCCGCGGCGACGGAGTCGCCGATCACGGTCAGCCCGTCGTCGTCGAACCCGCTCGTGCGAGCGACCGTCACCGGGGCGCCCGCGAGCGCGAGGCGCCCCGCCCCATAGGGAGGGAGATCGGGAGCTCCGACGGAGCGGACCGCGTCGGGCCAGCGGGGGCCGACGAGCGTGTACGCGAACGTCGTCGGGGTGACGTCGGTCAACCCGGTGACCTCGGAGAAGGTGTACCGCCGGAAGTGGGACAGGAGCCGGTCGGACGAGCCGGGTCCGGCGATCACGAGGACGCCGTCCCCGACGTTATGGACCGTCACCCGCTCGACGATCCGCCCCTTCGCGCTGGTCACGACGGTGGGCCGTCCCTCCCCCGGCGGCAGGCTCAGGACGTCTCCCGTGCTCAGCCTGTGCAGCAAGGAGAGGAAGTCCGGTCCGGTGGCGAGGAGGCGCGCGAGGCTCGGCCGTTCCACGACGCCGCACGTCTCGTTCGCGGCGGCGAGCTGCCGCGCAGGCTCTCCAAGCGCGGGGATCAAATGAAGTCCAGCCGCTCGACCGGAGGCACGACCCCGGCCGCGGCGCCGCGCTCGAGGAAGAGCCGCACGGAGCGCCGGCCGCTCTCGCCGTAGTCGAGCGTGCGCTCGTTGACGTACATGGCCACGAACCGGTCGTTGCGGCCGTCGTCGAGCCCGCGCCCGAAGTCCTTTGCGTAGGCGAGCGCCTCGGCGCGATGGGAGAGAGCGAAGGCGATCGACTCCCTGTACATGCGCGTCAGGGCGGCCATCCCCTCCGGGCCGAGGTCGCGCCGCACCGCGTTGCCGCCCAGCGGAAGCGGCAGGCCCCCCGTCTCGCCGCCCCACCAGGCGCCGAGGTCCAGGACCTTCGTCAGGCGCAGATCCCCGAACGTCAGCTGACCTTCGTGGATGATCAGCCCCGCGTCGGTGCGGCCCGAGGCGACCGCGTCCAGGATCGCGTCGAAGGGGATCACGACGAAGGGGAACGGGACGCCGAGGAACAGGCGCAAGGCGAGGAACGCCGAGGTGAGGGTCCCCGGGACGGCGACGGTGGCGCGGGCGAGGTCGGCCGGCGTCATCGGGCCGCGGGAGACGACGATCGGTCCGTAGCCGTCCCCCATGCTCGCGCCGCAGGACATCAGCGCGTACCGGTGCGCGACGTGCGCGTAGGCGTGGATCGAGATCGCGGTGACCTCGAGCTCCCCCGCCACGGCCCGCCGGTTCAGGGTCTCGATGTCCTCGAGGACCTGCTCCACGCGGAATCCGCCGGTATCGATCTCGCCGCGGGAGATCGCGTAGTACATGAAGGCGTCGTCGGGGTCCGGAGAATGGCCGATCCTGACCCGTCTCGATTCCGTGAGGCTCACGGCGGCCGATTATAGAATGCGCCTCCAACGGAGGCTCCGATGGGCGACGACGTCAAAGACCGCGTTCGCGAGCTGGGGGAGTCGATCGTCGCGTGGAGGCGGACGCTCCACGAGCGTCCGGAGCTCGGGTTCGAGGAGCACGAGACCGCGGCCTTCGTCGCCGAGAAGCTCCGCGGTCTGAGCCTGGACGTCGAGACCGGGATCGCGAAGACCGGAGTGGTCGCCGTCCTCCGCGCGCGCCGCGCCGCCAAGCCTCCGGTCCTGCTGCGCGCGGACATGGACGGTCTGCCGATCACGGAGACGCCCGGACGGTCGTACGGCTCCAAGATCGCGGGGCGCATGCACGCGTGCGGTCACGACGGGCACGTGGCGATGCTCCTCGGCGCGGCGGCGGTCCTGTCGCAGCTCGCTGACCGGCTCGATCGAGACGTGATCCTGTGCTTCCAGCCCGGGGAGGAAGGATTCGGCGGGGCCCAGGCGATGATCGACGAGGGGGTCCTCGCGACGCACGGCGTCGCGGAGGCGTACGCCCTCCACCTCTGGTCCTACTTTCCCGCGGGCACCATCCAGCTCCGGCCGGGCCCGAGCATGGCCGGCCAGGACGAGTTCGTCGCGACGATCATCGGCAAAGGGGGGCACGGGGCGGTGCCCCACCGCGCAATCGATCCGGTCGTGGCCGCGGCGCACGCGATCGTCGCGCTGCAGAGCGTCGTCTCGCGCTCGGTCGATCCGGTCCGGCCCGCGGTGGTCACGGTGGGCTCCCTGCACGCCGGAACCGCCCCCAACGCGATCCCCGACAGCGCCTCGCTCCACGGCACGCTCCGGAGCTTCGACGAGGAGGTCCGGGAGACGCTGCGGCGGCGCGTTCCGGAGATCCTGAACGGGATCTGCGCGGCGTCGGGCTGCCGCCTCGATTACGAGCTTCGCCCCGGCTATCCGGCGGTCGTCAACGATGCGGACGCCGTTCGACGCGTCCGCGAGCACGCCGCCCGGGTCGTCGGTCCCTCGAACGTCCTCGAGCACGACCCGACGGCGGCGGCGGAGGACTTCGCCTACTTCCTGAGACGGGTCCCCGGCGCGTTCGTTTTCGTCGGCGCGGGGAACGCCTCGCGCGGGATCGACGCCCCCCACCACTCGGCACGCTTCGACATCGACGAGGCGTCGCTCACGGTCGGGACCGAGCTGCTGACGCGAATCGCGCTCGGCTAGGACGGGGCAAGCCCATCGCGAGATAGACGGCCGCGAAGATCACCAGCGCGCCCACGACCGTCCGGATCGTCAGCGATTCCCCTTGGAACACGACCCCGAGGATCGCCGCGATCACGGGCTGCACGTAGACGAACATCGCGACCAGCGACGCCTCCGCTCGCGCGAGCGTCCACGAGATGAGGACGTAGGCTCCCGCCGTCGGAACCAGGACGATGAAGGCGGCCCAAGCCCATACCGCGGCCGGGACCGACCCAGGGTCGAGCGATGCGAGCGCCTTCCCCCCGTAGGCGGCGATCGGCGGGGTCGCGAACGCGAACATCAGGGCGGTCGCGGCGACGGCGTCCACCCGGTGCATCGTGCGCTTCGAGATCACGAGGAACAGTCCGTACGAGAGGGAGTTCGCGATCGTCAGCAGGTCTCCTACGAACGTCGTGGAGGAGAACGACGCGCGCTCGGGGCGGATGACCAGCAGCACTCCCGCGACGGCGAGAGCGAGCGAGGCACCCTTGAGGGCGGTCAGGCGCTCGTGGGCGAGGAGGACGGCGAAGAGCAGGGTCCACGCCGGGATGAGCGTGTTGATGATCGCCGAGTGCGTGGCCGTCGTGCGAGCCAGCCCCTCGACGAAGAAGACCTGATTGATCGCGACGCCGAAGACCGAGAAGAGGGCGAGCCTCGCCCAGTCCCGCGGGGCCGCCGGGAACCGCCGGCCCGTGGCGGCGACGATGCCGAGCAGGACGAGCGCCGCGCTCGCGACCCGCAGCGGCGCCCACGCCCGGGGCGGGATCGCGGCGAGGACGATCTTCCCGGCGAGGTAGTGGACGCCGAAGAACACCTGGATCAGCAGGAGGGCTACGAGAACGCGGGTCCGCTCCGCGCGCGCGGCTTCGAGGGACACGTCGGCTCCAAAAAAAAAGCCCGGCCCCGAAGGGCCGGGCGTGGAGTCTACGCGATCGGCGGGATCAGAAGTCGCCGCCCATGCCGCCGCCCATGCCCTGCGGCGGGCCGGCTTTCTTCTCGTCGGGGATCTCGTTGATCACCGCCTCGGTGGTGAGCATCAGGCTCGCGATCGACGCGGCGTTCTGGAGCGCGGAGCGCACGACCTTGGTGGGGTCGATGATCCCGGCCTCGTGCATGTTGACGAACTTCTCGCTCTGGGCGTCGAAGCCCTTGTCCTTCTCGAGCGACTTGACCTGGTTGACGATGACCGAGCCCTCGTAGCCGGCGTTGTTCGCGATCTGGCGGATCGGCTCCTCCAGCGCGCGCTTCACGATCCGGATCCCGACGGCCATGTCCTCGTTCTTCTCCTTCTTGATCAGCTCGTCGAGCCCCGGGACGCAGCGGATCAGGGCCACGCCGCCGCCGGGAACGATCCCCTCCTCGACGGCCGCCTTGGTCGCGTGCATCGCGTCCTCGACGCGGGCCTTCTTCTCCTTCATCTCGGACTCGGTGGCCGCGCCGACCTTGATGACGGCGACGCCGCCGACCAGCTTCGCGAGCCGCTCCTGGAGCTTCTCACGGTCGTAGTCGGAGGTCGTCTCGTCGATCTGGGTGCGGAGCTGCTTGACACGCCCCTCGATCGCCTTAGACTTGCCGGCGCCCTCGATGATCGTCGTGTTCTCCTTGTCGATCACGATCTTCTTCGCGCGTCCGAGGTCGTCCAGCTTGATGTTCTCGAGGCGGATCCCGAGGTCCTCGGTGATGCACTTGCCGTTCGTGAGGATCGCGATGTCCTCGAGCATCGCCTTGCGGCGGTCGCCGAACCCCGGGGCCTTCACGGCCGCGGTG
>Ga0075428_100000449_pt1 | contig 41113 bp, 30 predicted proteins | sample RhiMetdeltSRZDD2_FD_75291 | JGI IMG/M metagenome (GOLD analysis project Ga0075428, IMG submission 75291) | Populus rhizosphere microbial communities from Tennessee, USA - Rhizosphere MetaG P. deltoides SRZDD2 | ecosystem: Host-associated > Plants > Roots > Rhizosphere > Soil | place: USA... | reverse complement strand
AACGCGGCGCCCGATGCCGCGGTCCCGGCGAGAAGAGCGAGCCAAATCAGCATCGGCGGTTCGCGCAGTCTACAGTCGGCGTGCCCCATCGCGAGGCTGGCAGGTCGGGCAGAAGTAGGTGAGTCGCGCATCGCGACCCTGTTTCTGCACGCCGATCGGCGTCCCACACCGACGGCAGGGCAGTCGCGCGCGGCCGTAAACCCACAATCGATCGCTCGGATTGCCACGGCCGGTGGTCCGACGCAATCCGCCATAGGTCGTCATCAGCTCGAGGCCTTCGGAGACATTGAGTTTCAGCAGACGGCGGCTCTCCTCGACAAGCGATGTCAAATCCGCGTCGGTGAGGTCTTGCACACGCCTGAAGGGATTGATGCGACACATGAAAAGAATCTCGGACTTGTAGACATTCCCAAGTCCGGCAAGGACACGCTGATTGAGGAGCGCTTCAGCAATCTCCGAGTCCCATCGCTCGCGGAGGTTCGCGATCGCCTGTTCTGAATCGAACTCGTCGGCGAGCACATCGGGACCGAGTGTGCGCAGCTCGAAACTCTTCGCAGCCTCTCGTTCCGACAGGAACTCGGCCACAGGAATGTTGAATCCAACCGCGACGAAATCGGCGGTGGCAATGACGATGCGCATATCGCGACGGGAGCGTTGCCACTTTTCTCCAGGGCGGTAGATGTGCCAGCTTCCGTTCATGCGCATGTGCGTGCGCAGCACGAGATCGCCGGAGAAGCGCATCAGCAAATGTTTACCCGTGGCGTGAATCCGTTCAATCGTGCGGCCTGCGATCGGGGCGTCGTCATTGACGCGAGTCAGCGCCGCAAAGACGGATTCGAACGACGTGACGGGCTTTCCCCCCAGCGCTCGATGCAGCGTGCGTGCGGCGCGGAAAATCGTATCGCCTTCAGGCATCCTCGTCGTCCTGAGTGCCGGACGATTGAGCAATCGCGAACACAGGGACTTCTGGTGCGAATCCAGCGGCGGATCCGACCGCCTTGCGCATCTGGAATCCCATTGCTGATGCGTTGAAACCAGCATCAATCAGGAATGGCGCGAGAGGATGTTCTGAAGTCGGGATGCCGTTGATCTCCGAGACTAGGAGACCGCCCCGTCCATCCTCACCGCGCGCGATGGCGGCAAGCCGCCTGGCCAGTGCGCGGCTCATCGTGCTACGGGCTGGCTCATCCTCCGGCAGGAAGGCGAGCAGTTGACGTCCGCCGCGGGCCACGTAGCCCGCGAGGGTCCCGTCGACGAGTATCACGATTGCCCCGACCGTCCGTGTGGGGCCGCGACCGCCACTCGATTCGCCCGTAGTCAGCGTCGGCCACTTCAGCATGGTGCCATACGGATTTGCCGGATCCGTTGCTGAGAGGACGACCGAGTCGGGGTCGTCACTTGCGTTCTTGAACGATCGCATCAACTCGAGTGCCGCAGGGAGGGCAAACTGCATGGCGCCCACACCGGCGACGAAGTAGCCGCGCCGGATTCGACCAGCGTCCTCCATGGCCTTCAAGACGTCGTACACCGCGCTGAATCCGCCTTCGATTCCCTCTGCGCCCGCAACTTCTCGAGTGACGACACCGTAGCGCGAGAGCAGCTGCTGCGCCGTTGCGGTCGACCATTCCGTGGGTGAGACTTCGCCGGTAATGCGATCCGCGGTGAGCGACCACCGCCCCTCGGATGAAGGCGGGCCGATGCGACGGCTTCGAAAATTCGTGCGCCGTGCTGGTTTGCGCTGTCGCTTTTCTCGCGGCCTGGTGAAGGCGCGCAGCGCATGGAACGTATCGTTGGTGAGAAGCCCTTTCCAGACGAGATCCCACAGCGCATCAACCGTCTCACCGGGATAGCCGCCGCCGGCGGCCTCGTGAATCGGCGCAAAGAACGATGCGCCTTCAGACTCGAGGTAGCTCAGGATCGCCCGTTCGCGAGGACTCGCCGGAGCCTTCGGCGTAGGCGGACGCCACAGGCGACTCATGTGATCGGTGAGAAAGAGCGCAAGCCGACCGTCGCGATCGCCGAGCGGTTCAATGCCGCACCACGTCACTTCGCCTGCGGCCGTGAGAGCATCGAGGTCGGCGGCGTTGTAGCCGCGCACTCGTGCCGACAGAATCTCCGATTCGAGGATCGACGCTGGTAGAGGAGCGCCCTGCAGGTTTTCGATCGCATCGAGCAAGGCATCGAGACCGAGTCGTGGACGCGATACGCCCTGCCAGCTCGCGAGCAGGCGGCCGAATACCGCCGGATCGACGGGCTCGACTTCTTTGCGCAGGCGCGCCAGCGAACGCCGCCGGATCGATTGCAGCACATCGGGATCGCACCACTCTCGTGCGGTGCCGCCCGGCCGAAACTCCCCCTCGATCAGGCGTCCGGAATTTGCTAACGCCTTCAAGATCGACTCGGCGGTTGCGCGGCCGAGCGCATATCGCTGAGCAAACTCCTGCGTGGTGAAGGGAGCGTGTGTTCGCGCGTACCGCCGCGCGAGATCCTGCGTCGCATTTGGCGCAGGCGCAATCAACGATTCGGGCAATCCCACGGGCAATGGAACACCGAGTGCGTCGCGATAGCGTCCCGCATACTCGACCGGAATCATTCGCGGCTGGGCGGCGATGTTGACCTTTATCGCTCTGCGCGCTCGAAGCAGTTCGGCAAGCGCGTTCTTTGCGTCGACGCGCGAGCGCGCGGCGATGTCTTCTTCCGTGAGGTCGCCGAGCCGCAACAGCAGATCGTGAATGCCATCGATCGATCGCGCCTGCTGCTCCTCGTCGAGATACTGAAGCTGCCGCTCCACTGTGGCAATGGCATCTGCGTCGAGTAGCTCGCGTAGTTCGACTTCGCCCAGGAGCTCGCGCAGCTGCGATTGATCGATCGCCAGGGCCTGCGCGCGCCGCTCCGCCAGCGGTGCATCCCCATCGTAGATGTAATTGGCGACGTAGCCGAACAACAGCGCGGCGGCAAACGGCGACGGCATCGCCGAATCGACCGTGGCGGTTCGGATTTCACGCCGCTCGATGCGGCGCAGGGTTTCGACCAGCGACGGCATGTCGAAGACGTCGCGAAGACATTCGCGGTACGCTTCGAGAATCATTGGGAACGAGCCGTACTGCGCGGCGACAGCGAGGAGGTCCGCGGCCCGCTTTCGTTGTTGCCAGAGCGGACTGCGACCGCCGGGACGACGTTTTGGCAGCAGAAGCGCGCGCGCCGCCGCTTCGCGAAACTTTGCGGCAAACAGCGCGGTCGCGCCCAGCTGACGAACGACGAGGGCTTCGACTTCATCCGCCGCAGGAATCATCAGATTCGGATCGGGCGGGTCCTCGGTCTCAGGAAACCGCACGACGAACCCATCGTCGGTCCACATCGTCTCGACGTCGATGCCTGTTTCCGCCCGCGCGCGTTCCACCGCCGCCATCGCCCATGGCGCGTGAATCTTGCCGCCGAAAGGCGTCAGCACGCAGATACGCCAGTCTCCCAGCTCGTCGCGGCACCTTTCGATCAAAATCGTTCGGTCGTCAGGAACGACGCCGGCAGCCGAGGCCTGATCCGCCAGATACCGAACCAGATTTTCTGCGGCCTGGTTATCGAGGTCGTGATGCTGAACGAGCCGCTGCACTGCCGCTGACGCCGGCATGTGACGCAGCGTTCGAACCAGTTCGCCGATATGTCGTCCGAGTTCCAGCGGCCGGCCGGCCGCATCGGCTTTCCAGAACGGCATCTTGCCCGGTTCACCCGGAGCGGGGGAGACGAGGACGCGATCGTGGGTGATCTCTTCGATCCTCCATGTCGATGCACCGAGCAGGAACGTTTCGCCGACGCGGCTCTCGAACACCATTTCTTCATCGAGCTCGCCGACACGCGCGTGTGGGCCACGCTCGCCAACGAGGAATACGCCGTAGAGGCCGCGGTCTGGAATGGTGCCGCCGTTGATCACCGCGACACGCTTTGCTCCTTCACGCGCCGTCAGCCGGTTCTTCAAGCGATCCCACGTGAGGCGCGGTCGCAGATCGGCGAAGTCGTCGGAGGGGTAGCGTCCCGACAGCATGTCGAGCACGCCTTCGTAAACCGATCGACTGAGTTCGGCAAAGGGGGCGGCGCGCCGTACCATGTTGAACAGCTCGTCGACGTCCCATTCCTCGGTTGCCACAGTCGCGACAATCTGCTGCGCGAGCACATCGAGCGGATTACGAGGATAGCGGCTCGATTCGACCCGTCCTTCGTGCATCGCGCGCGTCACCGCAGCGCATGCCACGAGATCCCCGCGGAACTTGGGAACAATGACCCCATGACTGGCAGCGCCGATGGTGTGTCCGGCGCGTCCAATTCGCTGCATGCCGCTCGCGACTGACGGGGGAGCTTCGATCTGAACGACCAGATCGATGGCACCCATGTCGATGCCAAGTTCGAGCGACGATGTGGCGACGAGCCCGCGAATCGCGCCGGCCTTCAGTCGATCTTCGACCTCGATGCGCTGGGGCCGCGCCAGCGATCCATGGTGGGATCGCACCAGCGTCTCGCCAGCCAGCTCGTTCAATGCCGACGCGAGCCGTTCTGCAATCCGACGGCTGTTGACGAAGATCAGCGTCGATCGATGAGCGCGGACCAGTTCGAGAAGTCGCGGATGAATGGCGGACCAGATCGACGTCCGTGCCGGCCCCTGGGCCGCCGGGCCGCTCGGGATCTCCACCGGCTGGCCAATCTTCGCCATGTCCTCGACCGGCACTTCGATCTTCAGTTCGAGCTGTTTCTTTTCCGAGGTGTCAACGATGGTGACCGGCCGAAATGGCGTCGCGGCGCGATCGGCAGCGAATTCATCGTGAATCGCTTCATCGGGATCAGGAATTGTCCGTTTTCCTTTGTCCTTATTGCTTTGCGCCCTTTCCCTTGGCTTTTTTCCCTTTTCCCTTTTCCCTTTTTCCTGCGCGCCACCGAGAAAGCGCGCCACCTCGTCTAACGGGCGCTGGGTCGCAGAGAGGCCGATCCGCTGAATCTGTCGTCGCACGTCATCCTCACCGCCGCGCTCATCTCGCAGCGATTCAAGCCGCTCCAACGACAGCGCCAGATGTGCACCGCGCTTGGTGGGGACGAGCGCGTGAATCTCGTCGATGATGACGGTATCGATCGAGCGAAGCGTCCGCCGCGCGTTGGACGTTAGAAGGAGGTAAAGCGATTCCGGCGTCGTGATCAGAATGTCGGCAGGCTCGCGCAGGAATCGCGCGCGCTCGATGGCTGGTGTATCACCGGTCCGAATTGCGATCGCAGGCTGGTGGAAGGAGGCCCCTCGCGCACCCGCGCGATTGACAATGCCAGCGACCGGGGCACGCAGGTTACGCTCGATGTCGACCGCGAGCGCTTTCAGCGGCGAGATGTATAGCACGCGGCACCGCCGTTCTTTCGGCGGGACCGGATCGAACATGACCCGATTGATGCACCAGAGAAACGCCGTCAGCGTCTTGCCGCTGCCGGTCGGCGCAAGAATCAGCGTCGATTCGCCGTTGGCGATCGCTGGCCACCCCTGCGCCTGCGGCGGCGTCGGGCGCTCGAACGAATCGCGAAACCATTCCGCGACCGCCGGCTCGAAAAGATTGAGGACATCCGGGCGTCGTCCCACTCGACTATTCTATTTACTTGTTTGACCACTGGCAGTTAACCGGGCACAATGGGGGGCGCTACAGTTGCCGAGGTGGCGGAAGCTGCGTCGGCGTTTGTCGATCACGACCCCTGTTAACACCGGAAACGTGACGCGGGGGAGTCAGGAAGCCAAGACTAACTTATGGGTGATTCCGGAGAAGGCCTCGTCGACGCAGAAGCGCGGATCCAGGAACAGATCGAGGAACGGGAAGCCGAGCGGCGGCGCCGCGCCGGCGCGGGGCCGAAAATCGATCCTGAAAAGGTCCGCGAACTCGAATCGCTTCGCCTGGCGAAATCCAATCTCGAGCAGCAGGCGGAAACGACCGAGCATCCCGTGCGCAAGCAGCAGATCAAGCTCGCCATCGCAGAAATCGACAAGCGGCTCGCGGCTTATCAATAGCTCTGATGCCGGGACAGTCGACTGCGGATTGCTGACTGAAGATTGCCGATTTGTCGATTGACGATTTTCGATTGAGATTGACGATTGTCGATTGGATGGTTCTCATCACCAATCCGCAATCGGTAATCCCCGAATCTCAATCGGCAATCGCCAATCTCAATCGGCAATCGCCAATCTCAATCGGCAATCGCCAATCTCAATCGGCAATCGTCAATCGCAAAATCCGCAATCACCAATCGCAAATCCGCAATCGTTTGAGACTAGTTCCCTCTGGCTCCTGATTTCTCCAGCAGCGCCTTGATCTCGTCCGCTTCGAGCGATTCCTGCTCGAGGAGTGCTTCGGCGAGCGCGCGCATTGACGGCTGATTCCTTTCGATGATCCACTTCGCGTGATCGTAAGCGTTCATCACGATCTTGCGAATCTCGTCGTCAACACGCTGAGCCGTCGCTTCGCTGACGGTGTGTGGACGATCCGACTGGAACGCGTTCCCGGGCTTGCGATACGCCAGCGGACCGAGATCGGACATGCCCCACTCGCACACCATGTGCTGCGCGATATCGGTGGCGCGCTCGATGTCGTTCGACGCCCCGCTCGTCATGTGATTCATGAACAGTTCTTCCGCGACGCGTCCACCCATTAACACCGCCACCTGAGTTTCGAGATATCCCTTGGTGTAGGTGTGTCGATCGGCCTCCGGCAGCTGCATCGTGACGCCCATGGCGCGGCCGCGCGGGATGATGGTGACTTTGTGCAACGGATCGGCATTCGGCAGAAGCGCCGCGACCATCGCATGGCCGGCCTCGTGATACGCGCAGTTGACGCGATCCAGTTCGCTCAGCACCACCGATCGCCGTTCGACGCCCATCAGCACTTTGTCGCGCGCTTCGGAAAGATCCGCGTCTGTCACCCGATCGCGACCGGCACGGGCGGCGAAGAGCGCGGCTTCGTTGACGACGTTGGCCAGATCTGCGCCGGAGAACCCCGGCGTTCCCCGCGCGATGGAGCGAAGATTCACGGCCGAATCGATCGTCACTCGCCGGGCATGGACTCGAAGGATCGCTTCGCGCCCCTTCAAATCGGGATTCCCCACCGTTACCTGGCGATCGAACCGCCCAGGACGGAGCAGCGCGGGATCGAGGATGTCCTGCCGGTTGGTCGCCGCAATGACGACGATGCCGAGATGTGATTCGAAGCCATCCATTTCGACCAGCAGCTGGTTCAGTGTCTGTTCGCGCTCCTCGTGGCTGAGCGAATTGCCGCCGCGGCTGCGGCCGACCGCGTCGAGCTCGTCGATGAAGACGATGCATGACTTGTGACGGCGGGCATCGCGGAACAGGCGCCGGACGCGCGCCGCGCCCACGCCCGCATACATCTCGACAAAGTCGGAACCGCTGGCGAACAGGAACGGCACGCCCGCTTCACCGGCGATCGATCGTGCGAGAAGCGTCTTGCCGGTGCCCGGAGGACCGACGAGAAGGACGCCCTTGGGAATACGGCCGCCGATTGACGAGAACCGATCCGGATGGCGGAGGAAATCGACGACCTCCTTCACTTCATCCTTCGCCTCGTCGACACCTGCAACGTCCTGAAATGTGACCACCGTGTCGCCACGCTCGGCCATCCGCGTCCTGCCCGAGTTTGGAATTCGACCGGCCGTCGTCCGATACACTGTGAAACCGATCAGCCCAAAGAATGCGGCCACCGTCAGGATCATTCCGTAGCTGAGTGCCTGCGGATCGGGGAGCGGGTTGACCTCGACGCGCACGTTGCGCTTGACCAGGTCGCTGATGAACGACGAGTTCGCGGAAAGAAACTCTGCCGGCGCGACCGTCTGCGCTGTCTTGCCGTCGCGGAACGTCACCTGGATATCGCGTTCAGCAAAGGTCACCTTTGCGACGGCGCCGCGGTCGACCTGCTGGAGGAATTCAGAGAGCGCGATTGGAGCCGGCTGCGGCCCGCTCTTGAAATAGATGGTGGCGGGCACTGCGCAAAGCGCGAGGATGGCGGCAATCGCCACGACCAGGTAACGAGGACGACGGAAGCGCGGTGGCAACACGGGTTACATCCGTTTCGCGAAGTGCGGCCGAACCATTCGAGCAAAAGCGAATCGAACGGCAGCATGCGCCGACGCGATTGCTTCACCCGGATGCCAGCCGGCAGACTGAGTGCTGAAAAAGAAACACTCCGCTGGGGAATTGGAATGTGCCCATATTTTACACCGCCAAATCCGCGAAGTAAACGAGCGATCGCCAGGCTCGTGCGCGGAATTGCATGACACCTCAGCCGCATACAGCTCAGCCGCGGCCGCGTGGGTCGCGCGCGTTCGCTTGGGCCGTGCATGGCTACACCGCGTCGGGCGCGGTCCTCGCGTTTGCGATGACGATCGCGGTCATCAACGGGCGATATCGGCTTGCATTTTCGTTGATGGTGGTCGCGACTGTCATCGACTGCACCGACGGAGTTTTGGCAAGACTGGCGCGCGTCAAGCAAGCGACCCCGGCCTTTGATGGCGCCCGGCTCGACGATATTGTCGACTACCTGACATTTGTGTTTGTGCCGGCATTGCTCCTTTTTCAGGCCGCCCTGCTGCCCTCCGGATGGGACGCGGTTGTGGTGGCGGCGATGCTGCTGAGCAGCGCCTACGGGTTCTCGGCGGCCGATGCCAAAACGGATGATCACTTCTTCACGGGATTTCCGTCTTACTGGAATATCGCGGCCCTGTATTTGTTTGCGGCCCGTCTGACGCCGACTGTGAACGGCATAGTGCTGCTCGTACTCAGCGTGATGGTGTTCGTACGGATTCGATATATCTACCCGTCGCGAACCCCCGTTTTGCGCGGCCTGACCATTGCACTGGGGTTGATCTGGGGCGTTTTTGTCCTCCAGATGGTTTTCATGCTGCCTGATGTGCCGCGGCCGCTCTTGTTGGCTTCACTGTTCTTTCCGCTCTACTACCTCGTACTCTCGCTCGTGCTGAACGGACGACGGGTCCGCCGGCCGTGAAGCTTCCCCGCATCACCCGCGATCGGGTCGCAGGGGCGATCTTCGTCACGCTGGTTGTGCTCACCGTGATCTCGGCGACGTGGACGCTGCGACAGGCGTGGGGCGTATACAAGCTGCGGCGCGGCGTCGGTGACACCTGGTTTCTCGCCGCCGATGGTCGCCGCTGGTTCCGGATGGACGAGCGCCATCAGGATGTTCCCCTCACCGACATTCCGCTTGATCTCCAGCACGCGTTCGTGGCGGTCGAGGATCACCGCTTTTTCCGGCACATGGGGATCGATCCGATCGCGCTCGGCCGCGCCATCTACCGCGACGTGCGCTCGGGTGGCATGGTCGAAGGGGGCAGCACGCTGACGCAGCAGCTCGCGCGCACGTTGTTCCTGTCGAATCAGAAATCATACGGACGCAAGGTTCGCGAGGCGGCACTGGCGTTGATGATTGATTCAGCGCTGTCGAAGGAGCAGATTCTCGAACTGTATCTCAATCGCATCTATCTCAGCGGCGGTGTTTACGGTGTCGAGACGATGTCGAAGCACCTGTTCAACCGGCGGGCGAAGGCATTGAACCTCGCTGAGTGTGCTTTGATTGCCGGCCTCGCGCGCGCCCCGTCGTCGCTTTCGCCGTGGACGAATCTGGATGGGGCGCTCGAGCGCAGCCACGTCGTGTTGGCGCGGATGCGAGAGGAAGGATTCATCAACGACGCGCAGGAGCGGACGGCACGCGCGACGCGCATCCGCATCGCGCCATATCCCGGTCCCATCGATCCCCGCGGCGGCTACGCCAAGGAATTTCTGCGGCAGCAGTTTCGCGACGAGTTCGGCGGCGACCACCCGCCCGACTGGGAAGTGCGAACGACGTTCGTGCCGGAACTGCAAGACATAGCGGAGCGCTCCGTCGCCGACGTCCTACGCCGGTTTAACCAGCCCGAGCTACAAGCCGCGCTGGTTGCCATCGATCCGACGACCGGCGACATCCTGGCTCTGGTCGGCGGGCGCGACTTTCGTCTCTCGCAGTTCAATCGGGCGGTTCGCAGCCGGCGACAGCCGGGATCTGCGTTCAAGCCGTTCCTGTTCGCCGTGGCACTCGACCACGGCTACACGCCAGTTAGTGTCCTCGACGGGCTGACCAACATCCAGCCGCAGGGCCCCGACGAATGGGCACCGCGGAACTCCAACGACGAGATTGCTGACGCGCTGACGCTCCGCGCGGCATTGATTGAGTCGAACAATCGCGCCGCGACGTCACTGCAGCAGCGAGTCGGATCGCGTCCGGTGCTTCGCCTCGCTTCGACGGCGGGCATGCGCGATCTGCCGGACGTGCCGTCGCTTTCGCTTGGAACCGGCGAGGTCACCCCCCTCGATCTCACGACTGCCTTCGCGATGTTTCCGAACGGCGGGTTCGCGGTCAGGCCCAGAGGCATGATTCGCGTCATCGATGCTGACGGCACGGCGGTGTATGACAATCCGGCGCGAACCGAGCGCGTCATTTCGCCGGAGAGCGCGTTTCAGATGGTCTCGATGCTCGAAGACGTGATGGATCGCGGCACTGCGTCGGCGGCTCGCGGATGGGGCATCCGATTTCCATCGGGCGGCAAGACAGGCACCACCGACGACTTCAAGGATGCGTGGTTCGTCGGCTTTTCATCGTCTCTCGTCGTTGGCGTCTGGGTTGGGTTCGATCAACCGAAGACCATCGCGCGCGAGGGGTATGGCTCGCGTTTCGCCCTGCCGATCTGGACCGATTTCATGCGCCGCTCAGTGCAACGCCGGCCGCCGAGAGACTTTGAGGTCCCTGCAGGCCTGCACGGCGAGCAACTGTGCAACGTGTCGTACCTGCGGCCGGTCGAGGAGTGCCCGACCTACGTCGAGTACTTCAAGGAAAACGATGATGTCCCGTCACGGTTGTGTCCGGTTCATCGAGGGACCGTGAAGCAGCGCGTGAGACGAGCGGTAGAAGGGATACTCTCCGGGATCGGGCGAAAGATAAAGGGCATATTCCGATAATCGCGGCGCCGCAGGGGTGGCCAGCACGGCGATCTACGATCCCGCGAAATATCCTGGCCGCGCGTTGACCACCGCGCGGCGATTCTTGATACGAACGGTCAATGGGTGCCATCCATCCTTTGCCACACTACGTGGCGTGTAGCTGAGCAGGTACCGATGACGAAACTCCTCGAGGATGAGGAGAAATGCTTCACGTAGCTTCGACATCGATCCGACCCTCATCAGACGGCCGCCGGTCGCCTTGCACAGATCGTTAAGGAAACGCGGCGCTGCGGAGATGTCAGCGACCACCGGATAGACGACCGCGTCGGCACGCCGTGCACTTTCAAGCACGGAGGTGGAAGTGAGGATACTGCTCGTGTCCTCGCCATCGGTGAACAGAATCAAGAGACCACGAGCAGCATCCGCTCCGGCGAGCAACAAGGCGGCGTAAGTGGCGTCCACGATGGAGGTATCACCGATCCCTCCAATCTCGCGATCGAGGGCGTCACGAAGCAGGCCAAAATTCGAGGTCAACCTGGCACGAACGGAGACGGCGGTGGTGAATGTCACCAGCGCCGCCTGGTCTCCCGGTTTCAGATTATCGATGAGCGAATGACCGGCCGTTCGGAGCTGCGCGGCGTCGTCAGCCGCGACGCTGCCGCTCGAATCGAGCGCCAGGACCACTTTCAGCGGCAGCTGCTCTGCCACGACAAGATTGACGCGCTGCAGCACTCCGCTGTCGGTCACTTCGAAATCGTCGGCTGCGAGCCCCAGAATTGGTTGTCCGCGCCCGTCGGTGACGAGCGCGTCAATGCGCACCGCCTCGACGCGCGACGAGAATGTGGGTGCCTGAGCCGCGAGTGTCGACGACCCCAAGATGAGCGCCAGCCAGGCCACCGTTCGCGCACACATTATTTCGACAACCGTTCGACTAAGAGGGTCATCAACGCAATCGCGTCGGGCACATGGACGCGGTTGTAGGTCCACCATGGATCGTCGCGATCGTCCGATGCGGCCGGCGCTTCCAAAATTGCGAGATGTGCGAGTGCACGCTCGCGGTCGCCGCGATGATGCGCCAGCTGACTCAGTCCGAGCTGCGGTGATTGGGCACCAGGGTACAACGCCGCGGCTTCTCGGTACGCGATCTCCGCTTCCTCTCGTCGCTCGAGCGTCCATTGTTCCCGCCCCAGAAACAGGAGAGAGAAATATCGCAGTCGTGGTGGCAGCGACGCCGATCCCGTCAAGACTTGATTCAAGTGGGTGATCGCTGCCTCGTGTTGGTCCTGTAATGCGAGCACGCGGGCGAGACGAATTCTGGCTTCCGCAAGGTTTGGATCGAGCTTGAGCGACTGCTCAAACAGCGCCTGCGCCGTTCGCCATTCGAGTGCGGGTGTAGCGAACCCGGGTTTCTTCGGGCGCGAAGAGCTGGTCGGAGGGCAGCCAAGCCGCAGGCACGGCATCGGCGGACCGTTGCGATCGCCGGACTGCGGGGCATTAACGTTCTGAATTCGCGGCTCGGCGAGATTCTCGTGCACCGTTCCGTCATACATCAGCAGCACCGCATCGCGGGGAAATCGCCCGCGCGCGCGGGCCAGATGCGGTTCGAGCTCGTAGTAGTCGTTCCACCACTGCAGAATTGCGGCCGTGGTCTGATACCACAGCAAGACGCCGGCGTTTGCCGGCGCTGACGTGGGTACCAGATCGAGAAGGCGTCGAGCGGCTTCCCAGTGGAAGGTGCCGGTGCTGACGCCGAGTGAGCGGCCATCGATCGAGAGTGGATGCTCAGTCGCCGGGTCGAGCGGCAGCGAGTAGCCGTTCCAGTTGCGACGAAATATTGCGACGTCGGTATGCAACATCGCGGTGCGTTCGAGAAGGAGGTCGAGGGTTTCCGCCGATATCACTCCGTACGGTTCGAGCGCGACTGGGCGCCAAGCCCCCGAAGAGTTCGCATGAGCGGCTTTGACGAGCCGCTTCCATTCGTTGGACACATCCTCCAGGTCACGGCGCGTCCACGACGCGAAATTCGCAACGGCGTCATCGTTCCCGCCCAGGGTATGACGACCGACGAGGGATAGCTGTTCCGACATCCGTACGGACAGTTGTGGTGCCTGCTCTGGGAGGAGGCCCCGGACCAGGGAGGTCATCGCGAGGACGAAGACGATTCGGACCTGGATCACGCGGCGAGCAGTATTCTGCGCGCTCGAGCCGCCACTGACAAGCGGGTAGAAGCAACGACGATTCGCGATGATTCCTTGACAGGATCACGAGTCTGTTTATAGCGTTCAAGGATCATGAACGCTCCTCTCCGCATTCCAGAACAAGGTTCTCTCGATTTTCTCGCCCTTGGTGCGCTGGTCCACCGGCTCGACCCGGGGGTCGTCCCCTTTCGCAAAGCGACGATGTGCGCGATTCACGTCAGCGGTGGCGAGTTCAACACTGCCGCAAACCTTGCCGACTGTTTCGGTCTTCGAACCGGCGTCGCCACTGCGATGGTTGAATATCCGATCGGCGAATTGATCGCGCGCCAGGTGCGCTCGATGGGGGTGACCCCCTTCTACAAGATGTTCAAGCACGACGGCGCGTGGGGCCCGAACATGGCGGCCGTCTACAGCGACCGCGGCCATGGCGTGCGGGCGCCGATCGTCTTCTACAACCGCAGCAACGAGGCGGCTGCGCGGCTCAAGCCTGGCGATTTCGACTGGGACACGATCTTCGGAGCGGGCGTGCGTTGGTTTCATAGCGGCGGCATCTTTGCGTCGCTGTCGGAGACGACCTCGGACTTGATCATCGAAGCGATGGAAGCGGCGCACAAGCATGGCGCGATTGTCTCGTTCGATCTCAATTACCGGGAGAAGCTGTGGAGCGCTTCCGGCGGCGCGAAAAGGGCCATGTCCGTCCTCGGACGCGTCGTCCAGCACGTCGACGTCCTCGTCGGCAACGAGGAAGATCTGCAGAAGGGACTCGGCATAGCCGGACCTGAGGTTGCGGCGACATCGGCGCTGGATCCCAGCACGTTCGTAGGAATGATCGACCGGACTCTCCAGAAGTTTCCGCAGCTCAAAATCGTGGCCACCACGCTCCGGGAGGTGCACTCGACGAGCCGGCACCGGTGGAGCGCCGTCGCGTGGATGAATGGCGATACCTTCGTGGCGCCAACATGCGATATCGACGTCTACGATCGCGTTGGCGGCGGCGACGGCTTCGCTTCAGGGCTGGTGTATGGACTGCTGAGCGGAGAAACGCCCGAAGACTCGGTGAAACTCGGCTGGGCGCACGGCGCGCTCATCGCCACCTTCCCCGGTGATACCACGATGGCGACCGCCGACCAGGTGCGGTCGTTCGCGAAGGGAGGATCGGCGCGGATCCAGCGGTAGCGTTGATCGACGGTGACGTCCCTTGGATTTCTATTCGATTCCAAGCATCCCGAAGATGAACGAGAAAATGTCCGCATCTTCTTCAATCGTCTTTGAGAGTGGCTTCCCCGCCCCGTGGCCAGCCTTGGTTTCAACCCGGATCAACACGGGAGCCGTGTGACCTGCGGCCTGCAGACGCGCCGCGAACTTCTTGGCCATGCCTGGGGCGACGCGATCGTCAGTGTCTGCTGTCGTGATCAGGATTGGTGGATACGGCGTGCCGTTGACGACGTTGTGGAGCGGTGAATAGCGGTAGAGAAATGGAAACTGTTCCGGGTCGTCGGCAGACCCATACTCCGAGATCCAGAAACGGCCGACGGTGAATCGGTGATAACGGAGCATGTCGGCGACCGGCACGCGGCACACGACCGCGCCGAAGAGATCGGGACGCTGCACCATCACCGCCGCGGTCAGCAGGCCGCCGTTGCTGCCACCTTCGATCGCAATCTGTCTTGGATTGGTATAGCCGTTGGCGACGAGCCACTCAGCCGCGGCGATGAAGTCGTCGAACACGTTCTGCTTCCGTTCAAACATCCCGGCCTCATGCCACGCCTCTCCGTACTCGCCGCCGCCACGAAGGTTTGGCACGGCGTAAATACCGCCTTTTTCGAGCAGCACGAAGTTCGACGGATCGAACGCCGGCGTCAGGCTGATGTTGAAACCACCGTAGCCGGTCAGTAGCACCGGCCGGTTGCCGTCCTTTGGCAGTCCTTTTCTCGACACCAGGAACATCGAGATGAGGGTGCCGTCTTTCGACGGATACCACACCTGCGACGTCCCGTACTCGTCGGACTTGAACTGCCATGTGCTGCGGTCGCCGAATGGTTCAAGTTGGCGGACCTTGAAGTCGTAGCGATAGTTGATCGCCGGGTGCCCGAACGAGGTGAATCCAAAAAACATCTCGTCGTCTTCAGGACGGCCGCTGACGCCGGTAAGCGACCCGATTTCCGGTAGATCTACTTGCCCGGCCGGTTCGCCGGCCACTGTGAACATCCGGAGCGCATCGCTGGCGTTGTGCAAGTAGGCCGCAACGATGGTCCGATGAATCACTGCTGCCGACGACAACTTGTCGCTGCTTTCGGCCACGAGTTCCGTGACGCCACCTTGCGGGTTCAAGGGATCGACCGAGACGATTCGGCCGCGAGGTGCGCGATCGTCGGTTCGAAACAGCAGTTTGTCCGCTGCCGCCTCGATGAACGCATAGGCGGCCGAGAAGCCGGTAAAAAGCGGAACTGGCTTCCGTGCGTTCGACTGCCGATCGATCGCATAGACCTCGCTACGATCGCTCGAGCCTTTGAACGCGGTAATGACAACCCAGCGATCGTCGTCGCTCACCTCGACGCCGAAGACCGTTTCGCGCTCGTTCGGCTTCTCGAAGATCAAATGGTCCAGCGACTGGTCATCACCGAGGCGGTGGTAATAGATCTTGTTGAAATAGTTCTCGTCACCAGGTGCGACCGTCCCTGGCTCCGGGAACCGCGTGTAGTAGAACCCGCTGCCGTCTTTCACCCAGGCGATGCTGGCGAACTTCACCCAGAGCAGTCGATCGGACAGATCGGTGCCGTCCGCAGTCCGTCGGATAAAGATCTCCTGTCGATCGCTGCCGCTCTTTGAGAGTCCGTAGGCGGCGAGCTCACCTGACTCATCGATTGCCAACGCGGTGAGGGCGACAGGTCCGTCCGCGCTCATCGCGTTGGGATCGATGAGCACGCGGCGTGAGCCAGCCGCGCCCTCCTGCACGTAGAGCACCGGCTGATCCTGGAGGCCGGTGTTGTGCGTGAAGAAGTAGTAGCGGCCTCGCCGTGCAGGCACACTGGTCCGTGGAAAGTCGTAGAGCGTTGTCAAACGGGTGATGAGGGCATCACGCCTCGGCCCGTCGATTACCGAGCGTGTCAGCTGATTTTCACCTTCGACCCATGCGACCGTTTCGGCGCTGTCCGGATCTTCGAGCCAGCGATACGGATCGCACACACGTATGCCGTGATAGTCGTCGAACGTATTCGATTGTCGCGCCTCTGGATACTTCACGCGCCCACCGACATCTCTTGCGCGTGTACCGCGGCGCCGAGCAGACCGGCATCCGGGTTCAGGATCACCGCGATCGGAATCGTGGCGACGTAATCGGCCATCGGTTCTTTTGCGCGAAACGCATCAAGGAAGATGCCCGACTCGAGCGCCGGAAGTATCTTCGGCGCGATACCGCCACCGACGTAGACACCTGCCGTGGCACAGGTGCGCAGCGCGATGTTGCCGGACTCGGCACCATAGACAGCGACGAACATGTCGAGGGCCTCGACGCAGTGTTCGCACGTGCGGTCCATCGCCGCCCGACTGATGCGGGCGGGCAGTTCTGCTGGATCGGTGACGCGGCCGACCGCTGCGCAGAGACGCGAGGGAAAAACAGATCCCTGCATTTGCGCCCGATCGGCGCCCGAAGATTCGTGTGAGAACTGGTAGACGTTCACAATCCCCGGATCCGTACCGAACGACTGGTGAGTGAACTGGTAGACGTTGACCAGTCCGGGACCGGACAGAATCGCTTCTACGCTCACTCGGCCGTAGATCCGCGTCAGCTCGCGCAACAGTTCGAATTCACGCGGCGTCCGTGCGGCAAAGTCGGCGTGTCCTCCCTCTGATGCGCTCGGTACGAATCGTCCGTTCACGTTGAGCAGCATCGCCTCGCCAAGACCGGTGCCGGCGGCGATCACGGCAGCGTTGCCGTTGGGGTCCGGCACTCCGCGCTGAAGCATCGACAATTCGTCCTGCTCGAGCACGGTCACGCCGTATGCCATCGCCTCGAGATCGTTCAGAACGTACGACCGTCGAAATCCAAGACGCTCCTTGATCGACTCACCTTCGACGAGCCACGGCACGTTCGTGAGGCGTGCGACCTGATCGGTCACTGCGCCGGCGACGCCAAAACTTGCCGCGTCGATATGCTTCCGTTCAACGTTGCGCGATTTGAGAAACGATTCGATCATCGGCTCGAGTCCCGAATAATCGAGCGTGGTGAATTCTCCGACATCGATTGCGGACGGACGGTCAGGCCGGGCGGTAAAAAGGCCGAGCAGCGTCTTGGTTCCACCGACGTCTCCCGCAAGGAGCATGGGGGGACATTCTAAACGCTGAAAGTGCTGATTGCTGATTGCTGATTGAACGGCCGCAAATCAACAATCATCAATCTCAACCGACGATCGATAATCAACCAAATGAGCAATCACCAATCGGCAATCACCAATTACCTTGACTTTCACCTCAGACTGACCGATCTTCGCGAGGAATGGGGTCGGTCCCGTTATCGGCTGGCGGTCCCTACGGTGTGCGTGAGATTCGCAGTCTCTACCCCGTAGTCACCGACAACCATCTGCGGTATCTGGAGAAGTGGGGTCTCGTACGGAAATCGAACAGGCCCCGCGATCGCCGCGAGTACTCCTTCGCGGATCTCACGACAATCAAGCAGGTCGCAAACGAGCTCGAGCGCGGCACGCCGTTGCGCGTCGTGCTGCGGTCGATGCTGGCCGAACGACTCGGGCAGCTCGAGCTTGATTTCGTCGACGCGCATGTCGACACCAATACACCGCGCGCCAAAGTCGTCAGCCTCGATGCTCATAAGCCGATCATCAATGCGACGACGCCGCCACCGTTATCCGCGTCGGCCATGCCGTACGCCGCCGATGATCCTCAGGCTGCGCTGGCATCGAAGTACTTCCTGGAAGGTTCACGCCTGGACGACGGGGAGGAGGGGAACTTGGAGGCGGCTGCAGCCGCCTACCGCCGCGCGCTGATCATCGATCCGGATCTCGTGCCCGCTCTCGTCAATCTCGCGAACATTCGTTACGCCCGCGACGAACTGATCGAGGCGCAGGCGCTGTACGAACGGGCGATCGGTCTCGACCCTGACTGCTTCGAGGCGCATTTCAATCTCGGAAACATCCAGCACGACCTCGGTCGTTACGACCGCGCCCTCGGCTGCTACCGCCACGCCGTCGCTCTCAATGGCGGCTACGCGGACGCGCACTTCTACCTGGCCGTTACGCTGGAGAAGCTCGGACACTCGCAGGAAGCCAAAGGTCACTGGAAGGCGTATCAGGAGCTGGCGCCGCGTGGTGAGTGGGCAGATCTAGCGAAGGAATTCCTGGACTGATGTGTAGGGCGGGGTCTTCAGACCCCGCCTAGTACGAAAAATCTAATCGTTCTCTCTTCTTCGGCGTGCGCCGCAGCTTGTAGAACGAGCAGTCGGGGCACCACGAATCGGCGACGAACCCTTCCTTGCCTGCAAACGGCAGCACGTCGCGATGGGTGCAGAAGTCGCCCACGTCTGGTGTGGCGCGCCAGCGGCACGATTTGAATTTCTCTAAGGCCGGCGAAACGGTCGCGTCTGTCGGCGGCAGCGCCTGAGCGTCCCCGGCGGCCGGCGATTCGGCCGGATTGTCGGTCTGCGGCAACGCCGCGATCGGCGCAAACGGATTTGTATCGTCCATCATCCCTGCAATTCGAGGCCAAATGATTTCTGGAGAGCCTGAAGCGCGCGCGTCTCTTCCGGCGCGACCAGGGTCAGCGCGGTTCCGGTCGCATCCGCGCGACCCGTTCGTCCAACACGATGGACGTAGATTTCGCGATTCGACGGCACCTCGTAGTTGACGACATGCGTGATGCCGTCGATGTCGAGGCCGCGCGCCGCCACGTCGGTCGCGACGAGCACTCGATAGCTGCCGCTGCGGAATCCTTCGACCGCTTGCGTGCGCTGTTGCTGCGTTCGATCGGCATGAAGTGCCGCTGCCTTCAACCCGAACGACGCGAGCTTCCGCGCGAGCCGCTCAGCGCCGGACTTGGTGCGCACAAAGACGAGAACCGGCCCTTCGGTCCGGCGCAGAAACTTGGCCAGCCACTCTGTTTTTTCAGCAGCGGGAACGGATTCGACGGTATGCGTGATGCTCTTGGCCGGGCCCCCCGCCGATCCGATCTGCACGTATTTCGCGTCGCAGAGGACCTCATCGGCCAGCTTCATCACCTCTTCCGGCATCGTCGCCGAGAAGAGAAGCGTCTGCCGCGCCGCGGAATCAGGAAGCGTCTGCACGATCCGGCGGACATCGGGCCAGAAGCCCATATCCATCATCCGATCGGCTTCATCGAGCACAAGGGTATCCAGCTTGTCGAACGCCACCGTCTTGCTCCGCATGTGATCCATGAGACGGCCAGGCGTCGCGACGATAATGTCGACTCCTGACTTCAATGCGCGCTCTTGCGGTCCCATGTCCACGCCGCCGTAGACGGCAATGCTCGTGATGTCCGTGTGGTACGTGAACCCCTGCACGTCGTCTTCAATCTGAACGGCGAGCTCGCGAGTGGGCGCGAGAATGAGCACGCGCGTATAGCCGCGTTCCTCTGGCGCGGCGCCGCGCGCATTCAGAAGCCGGTTCAGGATCGGCAGCAGGAAAGCCGCCGTCTTGCCCGTGCCTGTGTCGGCGCAGCCGATCAGATCGTCGCCGCTCATGACGATGGGAATGACGGCGCTCTGGATCGGTGTCGTCGCGGCAAATCCCCGAACGCGAACGCCTTCAATCAGCGACGATTCGAGGCCGAGCGTTTCGAACGGAACCGGCTTGGGGTCGTAGTGCGCCTGCGGTCTGGTGACTGCGCGAGGGACCGGCGCGACGTGGAAATGCGGTGAGGACCGCGCCCCGCCGGGACGCGCACCTCGACGCCCTCGTCGTCCGCGCGGCGTCCGTCGCTGTGCTGTATGTGAATTCAAAATCGTGGTTTTTTAGCGAGCGCGGAAGGTAATGATGCCCCGGACCGGATCGTAGGGCGAAACGCCAACGGTCACGCGATCACCCGGCACCACCTTGATTCGGAAGCGGCGCATGCGGCCGCTCAACTGCGCAAGCACCTCGTGGCCTTGATCGCACTGCACGCGGTAAAGACCGCCGCTGTGAACCGCCACGACCGTGCCTTGCACGTCAATTAGATCATCCTTGCTCAATTGCTATCCTTTCCAATCAAAGATTGTGCCATACCGGGACACGCTTTGGCAAACTCATCTGTGTGTATTTCGAATCGCCTCTTCCACACCGTGCGCAATTCCAGCGTAGTCGTTTCCTTTCAATGACATAGGTGGTAGAAACGTGACCCGGGCCGGCCCGCGCTGGGGAAATTTCCAGGACTGATGGAGGACAAGATCGAGCCCGTCAAGTCGGACGGGGACCACCGGCACATCCAACCGGGACGCGATCATCCCGACCCCAGGCAAGAAACGGTTGATCTCCCCCTTATCCGTTCGCTTGCCTTCTGGAAAGATCAGGACCGAAAAGCCTTGTGCGAACAAATCACCAATGTACCGGAGTGTCTGCCGAGTGCCGGTTTCGCGTTGCGGCAGCGGAAACGCGTTAAAGAAGGTCGACGCTAGATAGTAATTCAGACTGTTGGTGAACCACGCTTTCCGTCCGAACTGCTCCGGATAAAAGTGCGCCCTGAAAAATTCTTTCGCCATCGCCGGCGCGACGCGATACCGCCACCGCGAGGGGAGTGCCATCAAAATCGCCGGCGTGTCGAAGTGGCTCTGGTGGTTTGCGGCAAAGATCACCGGCCCGGACAGGTGTTCGAGGTGTTCGAGTCCGCGCACGTCCAGTTTCACGAAGACTCTCGCCAGCGGCAGAATCCAAGTTGGCAGACTCGCGCGCCGGAGTGCGCGAATGGGCGTGGAGCGATTCCAGGATGGAAACTCGATCGATTCGTGGTGAACCTGGACGGCTGCGGCAACATGACCTTCGAGGGGGCGAGTCAACTCCTGGAGATCCGCAACCGTTGCGGCGGCGGCGAACTTCGTCTCGTCGACGGTGCACTGCAGTGATTCCTCGAGCGCCATCATCAGTTCGACACGTTCGAGTGAGCTGAGGCCGAGCTCGTCAATAGTCGTCGAAGCCTCGATCGCTCGCCCGGGGGCGAATCTCGCAATCACCGATTCAACCGTCGCGGCACCAGACTGACGGCCGGTTGTGATCTCAGCCCCACGATCACGGGTTCCCGTGAGCCACTGTTTGAGTTCCCGGCGTTTCAGCTTACGGGTGCCTTCGGTGCGCGGTAGTTCTCCTCCGCTCCAGGCCACGGCGGCGCGGATCTTCTGATGATCCTGAAGTTGCCCGTTGGCTTGACGAACCAGGGCATCGAGATCAGTGCCGGCTCTTGTGACAACGACCGCTTGAACCCGTTCGGCCGTCGATCCCGGAAGTGGCGCTCCGACCACCGCCGATTCGACGACGCCGGGCAACTCGTTGAGGACGCGTTCGATATCTTCGGGAAAGACGTTGAGCCCTTCCGGCGTGACGATCATTTCTTTCTTGCGGCCCCGGATATGAAGCTGGCCCTTCGCGTCGATCTCGCCGATGTCGCCCGTGTGAAACCAGCCGTCCCTGAATGCCGCCCGCGTTTCTTCGGGCGCGTTGTAGTAGCCGGTGGTGACGTTTTCCCCTCTCACGAGAATCTCTCCGTCGTCGGCGATGCGCACTTCGACGCCGGCAATCGGCTTGCCGACCGCGCCCCGAGCGGCATGAAATGGATGATTGAGCGTCACAATCGGCGCGGTCTCAGTCAGACCGTAACCCTGGACGACAAGAAAACCGAGGCGTCCCCAGAATGCCTCGAGCTCCGGATCGAGTGGCGCAGCGCCGACGACCATCGCCCAGAACTTGAACCCAAACAGGCGGTGAATGCGCCGATACTTCCACCACTTCCGCACCCAATGAATCTTTCCGGGATCCTCCCCGGCCTCGGGCGCCACTCGTAACACGTACTCCTTCAGGACTTCGAGAATTTTCGGTACCGATACGAGTACTGAAATTCGTCGGGTCCTGATCTGCGAAATGATGTCTTCCGGCGCAAAGCTTCGCGTGAACACGACGAGGCCGGGGAGCATGGGAGGAACGAACGTCGCCATCGCCTGGCCGAACATGTGGCTGAGCGGCAGCAGGTTCAGAAATCGAATTGGAAGGAACGGCCTGGCGTATTTCTTGTACTTCGCGACTTCGCGCTCGATCGGGACGATGTTGGCGAGGATGTTCTTGTGAGTGATGACGACGCCTTTTGGTTCGGCGGTGGCGCCTGACGTGAAGATGATTTCGGCTGTGTCCCCGGCTGTGGCTTCTGCCTTCGTCCTTGCGTCTATCTTTGCCTCCGGCTTCGGCGCGACAAGTCCGCCTGATTCTTTCCTCAACTCTGACACATGCCAGATCGGTCGATCCTTGCCGATCACCTCGCGATCCACCGCATCGCCGACGAGGACGACGCGCGCTTTTACGATGTCGGACACCCGCATGAGAAAATCTGGCGAGGCGCGGTAGTCGATCGGTACGAGGACGACCCCTTCGAGCAAACATCCCCACAGCGCGATGATCCACTCCGCTCGGTTCTCGGCCCAGATCGTTACCGCCTCGCCCTTGCCGATCCCTTCGCTGCGCAGGCGGCCGGCAAATGCACGCGCCGCTTCGGTGACATCGGCGTACGAATAGGACCAGCTTCGATACCCATCGTCGTAGACAACGAATTCACCGGGCGTGGAGGAGAGATCCGCGTAGAAGTCGAGCAGAGTGCGCCGGAGCATTTCTGTGAATTATCATTGAAAACTTATGTCGCTCCCGCCGGTTTTTGCCGCCAGTGCGTTGTACGACAGCCTGCTGCAAGCGGCGCTGCGTCAGTTTTTCGGTCGTGCAACATTCGAAACCGAACCGATTCCTTCGCTCTCGTCCGACGGCCGACTCGCGATCGAGCCAACCAACGATCCGTCTGTGCTGTCGATCCGCTGGTTCGGATCGCGGCACGTGCTGCACGTGCCGGCCAAGCGTCCTTTCACCGCACACGAGGTACGGCTCGCGCGCGCGATCGGGAACGTGCTTGCGGCACGCTACCGCGCGATCTTCGATCCGAAACAGATGCTCGAACGCGGCGAGTTGTTTCGTGGATCGATCGAGGATCGTTACGTCGCGGCGTTCCTGGATGAAGGGGCAATTTCCGCGGGCAGGCCGTCGCGTGTCGACCTGATTGCCATCGCGATCGAAGTGCTGCGTGTGGCGGCGTTGTCGAGCTACGAGAACCGTTCCATTTCGTCGGGAGTGCTCATACTTGACGGCGAAGACGATCTCGCTAACCCGCGCAACGTGGCGCCAGATCAAACCTACCCCTATTCGCAGGCGCTGACGGCGATCAAAAGCTTTTACCGTCTGAGTGACGGCATGGAAACCGTGTTCCTCGTCAACCGCAATGCGGACGTGCTCGATATCGTCGAAGTGGCGCGCTATGCCGAACCGGTGCCTGTGCGCGTGCCCACGGCGGCGCGGTACCGGCAGCACGCACTCGCCACCGCTGGCAACGAACAAATCTGCATCGTCCTCAGCCCGTCACACGAAATCAAGGTGTTTGCCGAGGGCGTGCAGACCTTCAGCTTCCGCAACGCGCGCTGGCATCTGCTCGACCTTCAGGCCAAGTACGAAATGTGGCAGCGGGCCATCGAGCACGACGTGCTGGCGGAGCGTCTGTTCCAGACCGCGGTCGATCTTGCCGATTCCCGCGAAGGGGCGCTTTTCGTGGTACTGGGCGATCCCGCGACCTCCCTGTCGCAGCTCGTCGCGCCGGCGGATCAACTCGATCTGGTTCGTCATACTGGCGGCGCGGTGCCGACGCGCGGCCAACTGATGCACATGCTTCGCGGCCGAAGCGTTCAGGATCTGGATCCAGCCGTGTTGCGCGGGCTCGCGCGGACGGATGGCGCGACCGTCCTGGACCGCACCGGACGGTTGCTCGCTGTCGGCGCCATCCTCCTGCACACCGAGCCGCCGGAACCACATTCGAATCTTGCCGTCGAAGGTGCGCGCACGACGGCGGCCATGGCGGCAGGGCGTTTTGGCGCCGTGTTGAAGGTCAGCGAGGACGGCCTGATCACCTTCTACAATCGGCAGGAGAGGATCTGGGACATCTGACGATTGTCGATGGCGGATTGCTCATTGCCGATTTGGTTGATTGCGGATTGGCGATTGCGATTGTCGATTGCGGCTGCTAGCGAACCGAAAGTCCTCCACACATCGACATCACCGTCATGCGCGGATACCCGGGGCGTGTTGCGGTGGCGAGCTGCGGGTTGACGGCGTAGAAGCGGATGTCGAAGTTCACGGCCAGGTGCTTCTTGAAAAACCATCGGGCGCCACCGCCATAATTAATCGTCTTGATTCCCTTTTCGGGGGGCGGCAGCGGCTGATCTGCGCGCTCGGTGGTGAGGTTTGACCAGCCGAGACCGCCGCTGATGTAGCTCCAGCCGTCACGCGCGCCAAAGTTGAACGAGATCTGCGGCGACACGGCCGAGAAGCTAGTGTTGACGGTCACGTCGACCGGAGCCGTCTCCGTGCCCGTGTTCTTCGTGTTGTCGCGTCCTGCCTTGCTGATTTCGCCGCCCAATCCAAGTGTCATGATTCCCAGGCGCAGCGGATAGAAGTGCGCGCCGACGACGAAGCCGAATCCGCGCGTCGGCAGGTTGTCTGTGGCAACATCGAGTGCGCCCGAGATGGCCGGGTCCTGCTTGAACTTGGGAAAATGCACACGGGCGTCCGCGACGTACCGTCCAATCGGCAGGTCTTCCGGCTGCGTGTCCTGTGCAAAGGCCCTAGCGGGTAGCGAGGAGATGACTGATAGAGCCAGTGATGAAATGAACAGTACGCGCGCCGCTGACATCATTGGTGCGAACAAGCCTATCAGGATTGCTCGCCGAGAATCTCGCGCGCCAGTGCGATTCCATCCTCGAGAGTCGTAATCGATCCGTCGAGCTGCTTTTCGTAGACCTGACGAAGCACCGCACCGACGCGCGGGCCCGGTGTGAGTCCAAGCGCAAGCAGGTGCCGTCCCATCACAATCGGCGCGGGCGGAGCGTGCTCTACGCCGAGTAGCTTTGCCCGTTCGAGAAACCAGTCCATGGCCGAGCAATCGAAGTGGCCCGTCCGGCCGAGGCAATCCGACTTTGCGACTCGCGCGAGGAGTTCGAGATCCACCTTCTGCGCAAGCCTTCGAAACGCTCCGTCCGAAACCGGCGTCGGTGACTGCCGGAACATGCCGGGCTTGAGATGATGGGCGACGATTCCCAGGACGTGCTTCCGAACGTCGTAGCCGTCGATGCTGTGGAGGTTGAGACGATCGAGGACGGCACTGGCCGGCGCGACGCCCGCTTGTTCGTGGTCGATCGATCGAATTCTTCCATCAATGAACGCGGTCGTGAGTGGCTTGCCGAGATCGTGACACACGGCACCCACCATCACGACGATTTGCCCGGCGCGATCGAGATCGTCGATTCTGGTCCTCGCTTGATCGCAGACGAGCAGCGTGTGAATCCAGACGTCACCTTCCGGATGCCATTCGGGCTCCTGTTCGCAGCCGACGAGCGCGTGGATTTCGGGGAACAGGCGTTCGACGACGCCGAGGTCGAGCGCCAGCTGCAACCCAATCGATGGGCGAAGTGCCTGCAGCAGCAACTTTTCAATTTCTCCCCAGATTCGCTCGGACGGGAGATCGTCCAGCGCAATCCCACGACAGAGCTCACGCGTGCCACCGTCGAGCGTAAACTCGAATCTCGCAGCGAACTGCACGGCGCGCAGCACGCGCAGGCTGTCCTCGCCGAAGGTTGCCAGGTCCACGGCACGCAGAATCTTCGCGGCGATGTCTTCGCGACCCTTGAATGGATCGATGTATTCGTCGGTGAGCGGATCCCAAGCGATCGCGTTGATCGTGAAGTCCCGGCGCCGGGCTGCCTCGTCGAACGGCAGGTCCGGATCGCCCGTTACCTCGAATCCGCGATGCCCGCGTCCGGTCCGCGATTCACGGCGCGGCAGCGAGACATCGATATCCGCGACTTTGTAGACGGTGAAGCTCTCGCCGACGGTATTGACGTTCCCGAACTCCGTTAGGAGCGATTTCAAGCGATCCGCTCGCAGGCCGTAGACTTCGAGATCGAGATCCTTGCACGGCCGTCCCATCAAGCGGTCACGAACCCAGCCGCCGACGATGAGCGCGCGTCCGCCTGCGTCGCGAACGCGATGCGCTATCGCAATAGCAAGATCGAAGCTCGAGAGGGCGCCAGTGGTTCCTGCGTGCACTCAACGACCCTCGCGCCGCCGTCCGTACTTCTTCACGATTCTGTCGGTCAATCCCGGCGCAACCGCATTGGCGACAGTCAACGCACGCGAGGCGCCATGCGGATATACCTCGGCCTTCGGTCTCCGTACGCAGTCCACGATTGCCTGCGCGACCTCGTCGACCGACTGCTTCGGACCGAGACCCGAGACGATGTGTCCATAGTCGCGCTGCATCGCCGATCGAAACTCGGTCTCGGTCGAAACCGGCAGTACGACGCTGACCGCGATGCCGGTGCCGTTGAACTCGGTGCGCAATCCCTCGGCGAACCCGACCTGCGCGGCCTTTGTCGCGCTGTAGCCGCTCATCAAGGCGATGCCGCGCCGGCCAACGATCGATGACACGATGATCAGGTGTCCCCGTCCCTGGGCACGGAAGTGAGGCAGCGCCGCGCGTGCCCCATAAAACGTCCCCATGAAGTTGACATCCATCATCCGCTGCATGATCGGCGTCGGTGTTTCTTCGACAGTGCCGTAGTAGCCGAAACCGGCGTTGCAGATCATGACGTCGAGGCGGCCGAACGTGGCACGCGCGTGCTGCACCAGCCGCTGCACATCCCCCTCCGACGTCACGTCGGCGACGACGGCTTCCGCACGGCCACCGTGAGCGCGAATGTCGCGCACCGCGTCATCCAGGCGTTCGGCACGGCGCGCTCCAATCGCCACCGCGACGCCTTCACGCGCCAGATGCTGTGCGACGGCGAGGCCGATGCCCGACGATGCGCCTGTGATGGCAGCGACACGGCCTGACAGATCCATCTCGGGATGATAGCTGTAATTGCTGACTGTTGAATGCTGACCCTTCGACTTCGCTCCGGGTCAGGCCCGAGCGTAGTCGAGGGCCTGATTGCTGATTGGATCTTGATCAATCAACAATCAGCAATCGACAATCAGCCTTTTCAGTATCAAGAAACATGACCGATCCCGTTATTTCCCTGCTGCGCGATCTCGTGGCGATCGACTCCGTGAATCCATCGCTGGTGCCCGGTGCCGCCGGCGAAGCGCAAATCGCGGATGCGATCGAGATGCATATGCGTGCGATGGGCCTTGAGGTGCACCGCCAGGACGTTGTGCCGGGGCGGCCGAATGTGATCGGCGTACTCGAGGGAGCCGAGCCTGGCCGTTCGCTGATGTTCTGTGGACACATCGACACCGTCGGTGTGACGGGAATGGAATCTCCATTCACGCCGGTGATCCGCGATGGACGCCTGTACGGACGCGGCGCGCAGGACATGAAAGCCGGCGTCGCCGCGATGATTGACGCCGCCCGCGTCGCGCAAGCGGCGGGATTCCACAAGGGCCGTCTCGTCATCGCCGCGGTCGTGGATGAAGAGTACGCAAGCATTGGCGCCGACGCGCTGGTGCGCGAATGGAAAACAGATGCAGCGGTGGTTACCGAGCCGACCGATTTGCAGATCGGTGTCGGACACAAGGGCTTTGCCTGGGCGACGATCGAAACGCGCGGCCGCGCCGCGCACGGGAGCCGCCCCAGCGAGGGGCGCGACGCGATCCTGCGAATGGGACGCGTGCTGGCGCGACTCGAGCAACTCGATCGCGAGTTACAGTCACGCAACCCGCATCCGTTGCTGGGAACCGGCTCGTTGCACGCCTCGATCATCGAGGGCGGCCGGGAGCTGAGCAGCTATCCCGATCTCTGCCGGCTGCAACTCGAGCGGCGGACCGTGCCCGGAGAAAGCAGCGAGACGTTCGCGCGCGAGATGGGCGATCTCCTGGGTCAGTTATGCGAGGAGGACCGCGAGCTCGACTCGTCCGTGCAGTTGATGTTCTCCCGCCCGCCGTACGAACTCCCATCGTCGCACGAGCTTCCGAGGGCGCTCGAGGCGGCGGCTCTAACGGCTGGCGCGCGATCGGCCGCCGTCGGGATGAGCTTCTGGACCGATGCTGCCATTCTCGGTGAAGCGGGGATACCGTCTGTGCTGTTTGGTCCCGGAGGTGCCGGTCTTCACAGCTTGGAAGAGTATGTTCTCGTCAATGAGGTCACGCTATGTCGTGACGCGCTGGCGTCACTGGCGAGGGCCTGGCCCTAAGGTGTCATTCTGAAATTGCTGACTTTCGATTGCTGATTGCTGATTGATGTGATGCAGAAGAGATCCGCAAATCAGGAATCAGAAATTAGCAATCAGCAATCAGCAATTCAACGTTTCCTGCTTTACGCGCTCTTGCGGAGGACGAGCTTCTTCCCGATCAGGTGACGTCGAGCGTCTCCCTCATAGCGCCGCCGCGGACCGCGTCCGCTGATTTCCCATCCTGGAGTGTCGTGCCCGCACGACGTGCAACGCATGTTCACGCGATTGCCCTCGAAGTGCAGCACCGAATCGTGGCCCCGAAGCCCGCAGATCAGCTGTCCGAGACGCCCAAGCGTCCGGGCCACGACACTGGTCGTCGTGTCGGGTGTAAGTGGTGCGTCGGCCGTGAGCTGCTGGGGATAATTGGTGACCATGGACGATCTCCCTGTCCCTTCTCCTTATAACCCTACGAGGTTTGACGCCGCCCAATACTCGGCAGTTTCAGCCTTCCTGCCTCAGGAATATCAAGAGATATGCCACGGCTTGCGGGGTTTGCGGATCAGCCGGACGGACAGCGAGTTACGGATGGGTCGACGACGTGGCGCTAGGAGGGAGTGTGTAGAGATTGCAACAGTTCCGGGCAGAAAGTTAGCCCTTGAAAGAACATTGACTGCCTGGCGACGGACTTTACGTCGCTGCGATATGGGTACGCTCTTCCCGCAGTAACCCGTTGATTACAAATCCGATATTCGCGGGGCGCTCACCAAGTCTGCGCATGAAGTAGGGGAACCATTCACGGCCGAATGGGACGTATACGCGAACGCGATGTCCGGCGTCGCGTAGCGACCGTTGGAGGTCGCGGCGGATGCCGTACAACATTTGAAATTCATAGCGCTCCGGCGGGATGGATTTGGTTGAGGCGAACCGGCGTGTCGCGTCGATCATGTCCGGATCGTGCGTCGCGATCGCCGGATACGTTCCGTGCTCGAGCAACATCTCCGTGAGTTGCACGAACGAGACATCCACGTCTGCCTTCCGCTGAAACGCCAGCGCCTTCGGTTCCTGGTAGGCCCCCTTGACCAGGCGGACACGCGCGCCGATGGCGTTCATCCTTGCCACATCGCCGGCGCTCCGCTTCAGGTACGCCTGCAGGACGATCCCGGCGTCGCGATATCCCTGCTGCCAAACCGTCTCGAAGATATCGAGCGTGACCTGCGTGTATTCGGAACTCTCCATGTCGACCCGGACGAAGAAGTCGTTCGCGGCAGCCACATCGAGGATCCGCCTGAGATTGTCGACGCACGTGGCGCGATCGATCGTGAGTCCGAGTTGAGTCAGCTTGAGCGAGACATTGCGGCCGATGCCTGCCGCGACGATTCGCTCGAACATCGTCAGGTAGGTGCGCGTTGCCGCATCCGCTTCCGCCATGGTCGCAACGCTCTCGCCAAGTAGATCGAGCGTCTGTGTCATGCCGTTGGCTTCGATTGCGCGCGCCGCCTCGATCGCTTCGTCGACCGTCTCGCCGGCAATGAACCGGCGCGCAAAGCTGCTCGGGCTGCGCATCCCGTAGCGGGACGCGAGTTGTTGAAGGGGGCGGCTGCGGGCGAGCGTGTGGAAGAAAGCCCGGGAAACGTATCCGATCATTAGTGCGTCCGCGGTACCCGCTTCGAACCCGTCAGCAGATGCTGAAGCGCTCGCGCGTAGTAACGCAGAACTGTTCGCTCCCGTACACGAAAACGTCCGCCACGCTCGACATGAATGATGTTGCGCGCTTCGAGCGGACCGGCACCCTCTTCAACCGCCTGCCGCCCTGAAGTGACTCCCAGGTTGCCGCCCGCCGAGCGGACGGTCTCGATGATCGCTTCGGCGCGTGCCTCGAGTTCGCGGCGGGTGATAGAGGGTTTCAACGCGGCGGCGAGCACCGCGGTGGGCAACACTTTCTGCAATCGTCCGATCGTTTCGCGAATCACGTGCGCGAAATCCATCACTTCCCGGCGCGATTCCGGATCGCATACGTCGAGCGCGATCGGTGCGCCGAATGTGACGAACGCCCGTGACTGATATCCAACCGCGTACCGCACCATCTCGGCGATTTCGCGCGCGAACGGACGCTGGCGGCGCTTTTCCGCCTGATGCGCCAGGATGTGATCTTCGAGGACGACATCGTAGGCGACGGCGAGCGGCACGATGACCGCGGCTGTGTCCGCCTGCATCGCCGCGTGCAGGAGCCCGGTCTTCGGTGATTTCAACTCCCCCGAATAGCTGCGCCCACCCTCGATGTAGAACAGCAGGTCGTGCCGCTGAAGCAACTCGGCGACATAGGCTTTCAACGTGACGAGATAGGCTGGATCTTTGGTGTTGCGGCGGATCGGAATCGCTCCGGTGACGTGGCGGTGAATCAGACCGAGTGGCCCGCCGAAGAGATTGATACCTGCGGCAATGACCGGCGGGCGGATGTCGTTATCGTCGAGTACCAGCGGTTCGACGAGGTAGTCGAGGTGCGACTTGTGGTTCGAGATATAGATGACGCGTCCGCCGCGCACAGCTTGCTGAGCGACGTCGACGTGTTCGTGGACGCGCTCGATCTTGCGAAGGATGGGATAGAGCGGATGCTTCAGGGCGCGGTAAATCGGATACCGCTGCGTCGTGCGCAGTTCGTCGAGATACGCGTGAATGCGTTCGCGTGCCTCGAGTTCGGTCTGCCCATGGCCCCCCCGCAGGTATCGCGCCACGTCGTCGCGCGCGAGGACCGCCTGGGTGATGTCATCGAGCATAACGGGTGGAACTATATCACCAGCAAGGAGTTTTGAGTTTCAGGTTTTCTGCTGTTCGCTACTCGCAAGTCGCTGCTCGGTCTGGCACGTGTCCGAGGAGCGAGCAGCGGAAAGCGAGCAGCGAGTACAGAGGCTATTTCTCAATTTCGCGACAGATGGCGTCGGTAAACTCCGTCGTAGTTGCAGTACCCCCAAGGTCGCGAGTGCGAACCTGGTTGTTGCCGAGTACGCGATCGAGTGCTGCGCGGACTCTTACAGCATCCTCGGTGAAGCCGATGTGATCGAGAAGCATCAGCGCTGAGAGCAACAGCGCGGTTGGATTCGCAAGGTTCTTGTCGGCGATGTCGGGGGCGCTTCCGTGAACCGCCTCGAACACTGCAGAGTCCAGTCCGATGTTCGCGCCGGGGACGACGCCGAGGCCGCCGACGAGGCCAGCACACAGATCGGACACGATGTCGCCGTACAGATTCGGGAGCAGGAGCACGTCGAATTTTTCCGGCTGCATGACCAGCTGCATGCACGCGGCATCGACAATGCGCTCATCGTAGAGAATGTCGGTATGTTCGCGCGCGACCTTCCTCGTGCTCTCGAGGAACAGTCCGTCGCTCAGCTTCATGATGTTGGCTTTGTGAATCGCGGTCACCCGTTTGCGGCCGGCACGCCTCGCATGCTCGAAGGCAAATTGTGAAATGCGCGTCGACGCTTTCTCGGTGATGATCTTCAAGCTCTCGACCACGCCGGGAACAATCTGGTGCTCGAGTCCGGCGTAGAGATCCTCGGTGTTCTCGCGCACGATCACCAGGTCGACATTCGAAAAACGGCTGTCGACTCCGGCGAGATTACGCACCGGGCGGAGGTTCGCGTAGAGATCGAGCGCCTTGCGCAGTCCAACGTTGACGCTGGTGAATCCCTCGGCGATCGGCGTGGTCACCGGCCCCTTCAGCGCGATCCGGTTCCGCCGGATCGAGTCGAGCAACGCACCTGGCAGCGACTGGCCGTAGCGCTTGAACGCGGTGACCCCCGCGTCGTGACGCTCCCACTCGATGTCGACGTTTGCGACCTTGAAGATGCGGACGACCGCCTCGGTGACCTCAGGTCCGATGCCATCGCCGGGAATTAGCGTGACTGTCTGGCTCATTTCGTTTCAGTGTGTGGCTTCCGCCTTCAGGCGGACGATCCAATGACCGGCGCGAGCAACGACGCGACTGACTCGAGCAGTCTCTTGTCCCCATCTCCGAACGCCGCCGGTTGATCGCTGTCGATGTCGATCTCGCCGACCACTCGCGCGCCGCTCATGATCGGAACCACGATCTCCGACTTGGTCTCGAGGCTGCACGCGAGATATCGCGAGTCGGCATTGACGTCATCGACAATGATCGTCTCGCGCTCGCGGGCGGCAGCGCCGCAGATTCCGCTCCCGATCCGAATCCGTGTGTGTGGTGACGGCTTGCCGAGAAACGGCCCCAGGACGAGCTCGTCGCCTTCAAGCAAATAAATGCCGACCCACGTGTAGTGCGGCATTTGGTGCTTCAGGACCTCGACCACCCGTCGCATCGCGCGCTCCGGATCTCGTTCTGTCCGGATTGCATCGTCGATGTTGGCGAGGGTCTGGTCGTGCGTGTCGACAGACATGAATCAGTCTTTCAATTCGCGAAAGAGCAACAGCAACCCGCCAAGCACGGGAACGAGTTCAAGACCGGTGGATATCGCATGCAGTCGGCCGAATGTGATTCGCCGGGTATCGGTTGGCGGAAGACTCGAGGGGGCGCCGCCGATCTCGGACTGCACACGCGTGATCTGATGCGAAACGACCAGACCAGAATAGGCCGTCGCCACGAGCATGAGAAACGCAGTTCCGAGGCGCGCGGCGAACCAGATCGGGCGCGGCCCAAGAATCCCTCGAGCGATGAGCGTCAAAAAGACGACCGAACCGCAAACGTAGCTCAACAGATGAAAACGGCGCAGGGTTTCGCCGAAGATGGCGCCGGCCAGGATCCGATCGTCGACGACGTGCCGCGCGGCCAGCACGTCGAAAATTGACGGAGCGGCAATTGCACCGAGGACGATGAGCCCGCCAACCCAGACCGTGAGGGCGACGAGGCCGGCGTACCGCAGTGCGAGCATTCTCCTCATTATAATCACGGGATTCTCATGCCTTCCTCCGCGCGTCCATCGAATCGGGTCGCCTGGCAGCCGTGGAGCGCCGTTGCATTTGCCCGGGCGCGCGAAGAACAGAAGCCGATCCTCCTTTCCATCTCCACGGCGTGGTGCCGCTGGTGTCATGAAATGGATCGCACGAGCTACGCGGATCCGGAGATCGCCGCTCTCATCAACGATCGGTTTGTTCCGATTCGGGTGGACGCCGACGATCGACCCGACATCAGTGAGCGCTACAGCCTGGGTGGTTGGCCCACTACCGCCTTTCTGACGCCAAACGGTGAGGTGCTCGCCGGCGGCACGTTCGTGCCCATCGACCGGATGCGCGGCGTACTGAGACAGGTGTCAGACGCATTCCGATCGCAGCCGGATCGCGAAGCTCCAGCTGGCGCCGGAGAGTCAACGAGTGCGGCGGTGGAGGTTCTGGATCAGGCGCAGCTGACCGCGCGGGTATTTGCGACCTTCGACGAAGAGTTCGGCGGCTTCGGAACCGAGCCCAAGTTTCCTCATGTCGCGCCGCTGCAGTTGGCGCTCGAGGTGTTCATCGAATCGCGCGATGCCTCACTGGAACGAATGATCCTCGTCTCGCTCGACCGCATGGGATGGGGAGGCGTTTACGACGCGGTCGATGGCGGATTCTTTCGATATGCCACCACGCGCGACTGGCAGCTTCCGCACTTTGAAAAGCTGCTCGACGTCAACGCGACATTGGCACGACTGTTTCTCGAGGCCGGCGCGAAACTGCAGGTTCCACGCTTCACAGAGCGGGCCGGCGACACTCTCCGTTACATTCAGAACTGGCTTGCCGATCCGGTCGATGGTGGATGGTACGGTTCTCAGGACGCCGATGAGGCGTACTATGCGGCCAACTCCCATGATGCGCGGCGGGCGATGACGGCCCCATCGATCGCTCATTCGCTCTACGCCGATTCGAATGCGGCGATGGTGTCGACGGCGCTCGCCGCCGCCAGCGTGTTCGACGATGACGGCTTGCGCGATTTTGCGGTGAAGTCGCTCGAGCGGGTGTTGCTCGGCTGTTACAAGCCCGGCCTTGGTGTGGCGCATTATTACGATCGCGAGCCGCACGTCAGAGGCCTTCTCGCGGATCAGTTCGCGATGACCGCTGCGTGCCTGGACGCGTTCGATGTCACCGGCAACGTCGTCTACGAAATGATGGCCGAGGAGCTCGGGCACTACGCCATGCGGACGATGTTCGATGAATCGGGCGGTGGATTCTTCGATCGCGAAACAAGCGTCGACGAGGAAACGATCGGACTGATGCGGCGTCCATTGAAGCCGTTTGTCACCAACTGCGATGCCGCGAGGACACTCGTTCGTCTCGCCTCCGCGTCAGGTGAACAGGACTTCGTGCGTGCCGCCGATCGCACGATCGAGACGATGCGCCCGCTCGCGCCGGCTCAGGGACCGCTGGCCGCGCACTGGTTACTGGCCGTGCGGGCGGCCGCATCGCGGTGATACACTCGCTTCTTTGGCCCTTGAGGCGCGATCCGCCTTGGACTGGGAATAGGCTTCCATGACGACATCTCTCGCCACGCTCAAAAACCTCGCGACCCAACTGCGAATCGATTCCGTGCGCTCCACCAGCGAAGCCGGAAGTGGCCATCCGACCTCGTGCCTCTCGGCAGCTGAGATCGTGTCGACGCTCTTCTTCGCCGAGATGTGTTACGAGCCGCGCAATCCGCAGAACCCCGACAACGATCGGTTCGTGCTGTCGAAAGGACACTCGGCTCCCATCCTCTATGCCGCATGGGCCGAAGCGGGTTTGTTTCCGCGCGAGGAACTGCTGAAGCTGCGACGGATCGATTCGGATCTCGAAGGGCACCCGACGCCGCGTCTCTCCTTCGTCGATGTTGCGACCGGTTCGCTTGGCCAGGGCATATGCGCCTCGATCGGCACCGCGCTCAACGCGCGACGCATTGGATCGGAATACCGCACCTACGTGCTGCTTGGCGACGGCGAGATGGCCGAAGGATCGGTCTGGGAAGCCGCAGACATTGCCGTGTATCACAAACTCGACAATCTGTGCGCGGTCATCGACGTCAATGCGCTCGGTCAGAGTCAGCAGACGCAGTTCGGCCACAACATGGATGACATCGCGCGCCGATGGAAAGCCTTCGACTGGCACACCATCGTCGTCGACGGCCATGATGTGCAGGCACTACTCAATGCCTACGCCGAGGCCCGCGCGACCAAGGGCAAGCCGACGATGATTCTCGCCCGGACGTTGAAGGGCAAAGGCCTGGCGGCGATCGAGGGGAAGGACGGCTGGCACGGCAAGGCCTTGAAGAAGGGCGAAGAGACCGATAAAGCGGTCGCTGAACTGGAAAAGCAGATGGTGGCTGGAGCGGAGAAGCCCGTGATTGCGGGACCGCGGTCGAAGGCACGGGCCGAAGCGTCCGCCGACTATTCGAAGATTCCGGCGCCGGCGTTCAAGCTGGGCGACCAGGTGGCCACTCGCGAGGCATGGGGCGTGGCGCTTGCCGCCGTCGGAGCCGTCGATGCGCGGATTGTCGGCCTCGACGCCGACGTGAAGAACTCCACGTTCAGCGACAAGTTCGAGAAGGTGGCTCCCGGACGGTTCTACGAAAACTTCATCGCAGAACAGGTCATGGTCGGGGCGTCGATGGGTCTCGCTGCGCGCGGAGCGATTCCGTTCCCCTCGACGTTCGCCTGCTTTCTTACTCGCGCCGCCGACTTTATCCGGATGAGCGCCATCTCGTTCTCCAACGTGAAGTTTGCAGGCTCGCACGCGGGTGTTTCGATTGGCGAGGACGGTCCGTCGCAGATGGCACTCGAAGATCTGTCGATGATGCGAAGCGTGCATGGGTGCGCTGTCCTGTATCCTTGCGACGCGGTCAGCACGCAGCGTCTCGTCATCGAAATGGCGAAGCACAAGGGGCTGGCCTATATGCGCACGTCGCGGCCGAAAACGGCCGTAATCTACGGGCCCGACGAGCAGTTCCCTATCGGCGGTTCCAAAGTCGTCCGCCAGGGGCGCAACGACAAGGCTGCGGTTATCGGTGCCGGGGTGACGCTTTTCGAAGCGCTCAAGGCGTACGATCTGCTCAAGTCCGAAGGGATCGAGATCCGCGTCATCGATGCGTATTCGCTCCAGCCGATCGACGCCAAAACGATGACCGAAGCGGGGCGCGCGACGGGTGGTGTGATCATTACCGTCGAGGATCACTATCCGGCAGGGGGCATCGGTGATGCCGTCAGCGAGGCGGTGGCGCCGGCCGGCTACACGGTGCGGCGGCTTGCGGTGACGGAGATCCCGCGCAGCGGACAGCCGGATGAACTCATCGATCGGTTTGGCATCTCCGCGCGCCACATCGTCGAGGCTGTGAGGCAGGCGGTTACCGCAGGTGTAGGGCGGGGTCTTTAGACCCCGCCGGTCGCGCGGTCTGAAGACCGCGCGCTACACAGCCGCCGCCGGTGCCGCGGCTTCCGCGCCGATCTTGAACATTCCCTCGAACAGCTGACGCATGAGCTCCGGCCGCTCCCCGAGCAGATCGAACAGCGCATCGCGGTCGAGGCGAAGCGCCACGCCACCGCGAAGCACGTCGGCGGTCTTACCGAACGGCTGACCGGACAGCATGCTCAGCGATCCGATCACGTCGCCCGTCCGCACGGCGCTCTGATTCCCGCCGCCGACGTCTTCGACGGATACTTCGCCGGAGAGGATCAGCCACAGTGCGACCGGTGTCGACTCTGTGAAGAGCGATGAGCCAGCTTTCATCACGATTGTTTCGGTGGTCGCCGCGAGCGCAGCCATTTCGTCTGGCGCAATCCGTGAGAAGACGGGCAGCCGTTGCAGAGCAAGAATCTTCTCTACCGGCAACAAGCCATCTGCGGCAAGCTCGCGCAGTTCCGTTGTCGCCCCGGTTGATTGGAGATTACTGCAGATGGATGGTTCGACTCGCTTTGCCAGCATGGCAAAGAACCCGCGGACCAGATCCGTGTTGTCAGCAAGAAGCGTATTCAGCTCGTCAACCGTTAGCGCCAGTGTGACGGCCGTATCCGCTGTGCGAACGGTCTTTCGCATTGCGGTGCCTTGCAGGGCCTGTGCAAATCCAAACGATGACGGGGCGTCGATTGGGCCCGGACGCGCTGTCGTGCCCGATTCGACCGCATGCCCATCGAGGAGCACGTGAATCGTGTCGGGAATGATCCCCTCTTGAAGCAGGACAGTTCCCGCTTGGTGCCGCACCTGGCGAGCCGTACTTGCCATCCTGAATAACTCGTCGACGCTGACCGATCCGAAAAGCGCGAGCGCGCGTATGCGGCCCGCGATTTCCGACGCCGGCAGCGGCTCGAGCCACAACTCACGGCGGCGGTCGGCAGGCATACGCCGCTCGGCGAGTGCCCACGATGCGGTCTCGAACACGTACCAGTCGTGTACGTCGCGGTGGGCGAGGACGTGCTCGATATCGTCGCCGAGCGTCCACAGCCGATTCTGGCGAACGACATCGATGGCCACCGCGGCGACGACCTGGTCGTCGTCATTGATCAAATGCAACAGGGTTTCTTCGAGATCGCGCGGCCGCGTCTTCAGGAGCACGTTTCCGCGCTTGACCCGTTCCTCGACCGGAAGATCTTCGAGGACCGGCATCAGGCGTTTGCGCACCTGCCCGGTCAGGATGTTGTCGAGATATTCCGACGCGCTCGCGCGGCTGCGCGCATCGCCGTGCGCCAGCGTCCACTGTGCGGCGCCGATGTCGCGCCATGGATAGACCAGAGAGAGCAGCCGGTAGATGCGATCTTTTGCGCGCTCCATCTTCTGCTCGAGGGTCTTCGTGAGCAGGTCGTGGCTCTGCAGCGATTTTGCGTTGAACAGATTGCTGAAGAGCGAGAGATAGTTGAAGAACTGCATGCCCTCACGAAGCGTGTGAATCTCGAGCGTCTCTCGCGGGAACGACAGGGGCATGTCGGTACGGCGCAGCCGTTCGAGCGACGCGATCACCTTGTATCGCAGGAACCCGTCCGGCTCCGCCAGCGCGGCGACCAGGACGTCGACGGATTTCTGCGACGGAATCTGCGCAAGTGCCGTCGGGATGTGCCGTCGCACCCAGATGTCCTCTTCGGTATCCCGCAGGAAGTGCGCGAGCACGTCAACGACGGGTTCACCGTAGCTGACGATCACCGCGCGCGCGCGCGCCTTGAGTTGGCGATTACGCAGTAGGGCCACCAGTGTCGGCACGAATATGAAGTCGGCGGTGCCGGCAGCCTGCACGCTTTCCATCGCCTCATGCGCGACCTCCGGCGCATCGTCGTACAAGAGCGGGATCAGCAGCCGGCGAAATCGCGGGTTTTCGATCTGACGAATCGCCGCGGCGACATCGCGGCGAACGCTGCGTGATGAACTGCGCGAATCGCCGGCGAGATCGACGAGCGCGCTCTCTGCGGCATCGACGTCGGCCGGATTGCGGCTCGCGGCGAGTGCGACGGCTGCCGTCACGCGGATGCGCGGATCGGGATCAGCCAGCAGCGGCCGCGAGAGGCTCGCCGCATCTTCATTGTTGATGTTGCCGATGGCCGCAATCGCCCCGGCGCGAACGCCGGAATCCCCGTCACTCAGCATGCGACGCAGCTGCGGCAGCCAATTCAGCGCGATATCCCGTCGTACCGACCCGATCGCCTGAAGCGCCCTGCGACGGACGTCCGGCGACTCGTGATAGAGCAGGAGCGGCGTCACCAGATTGCGTTTGTCGAGCGACTCGAGCATGTCGATCGCATAGACGACGCGTGCCGGATCGGGCTGGGCGAGTTCCTGCATCAACGTTTCTATGGTCGAGAGATCCGCCCCAGGGATGCGAAGATCCTTGACCTCCATGACCCGCGATTCGAGACTTTGCCTGAAGCTCTGGAGATACTCACGCCGGGCGCGCAACGCCATGACAATCCACAGCACGGCAACCGTGATGCTCAGGTAACTGAGCTGAGCCCAGCTGAGACCGGCGACCTTGATTGCCACGATCAACAGCGCGGCGCCGAGTCCTTTGGCAAAGCGATCCACGGCCACATCGGCGAACGGCTTGGCTCGGTACTTCATGGCCGTGGGAAGCGGCATGAACAGGATCTCGCGTGTCGTCTTGTCGACCGTGTAGCGAAGCGAGGTATCGAGAACGCGTGCGGTCGTCGCCGACCAGAGTGCGGCGGTTGCGAGCATGAGTATCCCGGTGCCGCCGAGCGTGATCGGCAACAGCAGGAGCGCGAACCCGATCCCGAGCAGCCGGTGCAAGCGCGACGTCAGTGTCATCTGGATCAAGAAACCCGCGATGGAGGAGTAGAAGATCACATTGGCCAGAAACGCGGTGCGCCCGTCCTTGCCGGGAATGTACTGCGCCGCCGCCATGTTCACCTGCTGCTCGACGATGCCGGCGCCGATCGCAGCGAAGCTGATGACCAGCGCGATGATCTGAAAGTGTTTGGATTTGATGAGAAGAGATACCGCCTCGCGCGGACTCATGCCCTTCTCGTCGCCGACCGGCGCGTCGCCGCCGGTTGGTTTCTCCCGCATCGCGATGGAAGACACGATCGCGCCACAGACAGCGAGAAACAATGCGGCGACAAGAAGAAGGTTGTTCGTCCCAATCGTGCGCGCATACTGCCCGGCAAACCCGGCACCCACGATTCCGCCGAGACTCGCGCCGCCGCCGATAAATCCAAATATCCGCTTGGCCTGTCGCGCATCGTAGATGTCGTTGGCGAGAGACCAGAACTGACTGATGAGCAGACTGCCTGCGAGTACACCCCAGAGATAGAAGGCAACCGATACCCAGGTCGCGTTGGTTTTGAAGAGGCTCCAGAACACGAGCAGCAGGCCGACCATCACAACCTGTGTCGCAGCAAACACCCAGCGCCTCGGCAGCAGCCGCATCGCGCTGGTATAGGCCTGAATGACGAACCCCATGATCATGCCGGCGACGAGCTGCACGTATGGAATGTTGTCGGCACCCAGCGAATCGATGAACTGGGAGCGTGTCGCAGGCTTGACAATGTTGTAGCCGGTCATCGCGAGGAAAGAGTAGGCAAACATCAGGAGCGCCGTGACCCCCTCTTCCTCGCGAAGATCGACCAGGGGCCGAAGAATCCGCTGCAGCATGGGCACAGCCTAAGTCATGCGGTACCTGAAGTAAACTGCGCCACCGATGGTTTGGCGGGTGCGGCGCTACTTCGACGTGCGATCCGGCGAGGGGCGGCGCGTTCTTTTCTCCTTTCTTTACGTCGCGGTGGTGGCGGCCTCGTTCCTGCTGGCGCGACCGATCCGAAACGCCCTGTTTCTTCAGCAATACGGGGCCTATGCCCTGGTGTATGTCTACGCCTCGGTCCCGGTCATCCTGTCGCTGTTCGTGCCCATCTATACCCGTGTCGCCGCCCGGGTCGGGTCGCGAACGATGGCCGTCGCCACGCTGGTTTTCTTCAGCAGCAACGTCGTCCTCTTCTGGTATGCGTTTCGATTTCACGGCGATGCGATCGCGGTTCGCGGCTCGCTGGCGTGGTATCTGCCGGCGGCGTTCTACGTCTGGGTCAACTGTTTCGGCGT
>Ga0075428_100000448_pt1 | contig 41130 bp, 44 predicted proteins | sample RhiMetdeltSRZDD2_FD_75291 | JGI IMG/M metagenome (GOLD analysis project Ga0075428, IMG submission 75291) | Populus rhizosphere microbial communities from Tennessee, USA - Rhizosphere MetaG P. deltoides SRZDD2 | ecosystem: Host-associated > Plants > Roots > Rhizosphere > Soil | place: USA... | reverse complement strand
CGCCGCCGGCAGCCCGGCGATCGGAATGTCGACGCGGCGTATCCCCGCCCGCCGGCGGGCGTTCACGAATGCCACGATCGCGGCGAGCGCGGCGAGAGCCGGCACGGCGAGCGCGCCCTGGTGGCGCACGGTTGCTTCCACTGAGACGGCGCCGATCACGGCGGTCGCGAGGAGCGCCACGTCGCGGAACAAGGTGAGCACGAACAGCGACGAGAACGAGCCGATCGCGAGCATGCTGGCCCACATGAGCCTGTCCCTGAGCGGCTGGCGGCTGACCTGCCGCGCAATGGGCCAGAGCGGCGTCGCGATGAAGGAGGCAGCCAGCCACGACGCCGTCGCGGCGAACGCAAATGGGGCGGGCGCCAATTGAGGCAGCAGCCGCCATCCCACGTAGAGGTGAAGGAGGAGGATGATGATGGGGAGTTTTCGGAATATCGAGAAAGGCACTGCTCTATCCTGCCGGTAGGTGGGGGCGGGTGTGGGCAAAGCAAGATCTTAATGCGTGTCCGTGACTCGTGACTCGTTCAAGGGCGATACGTGATACGTTTCCCGAAGGAGGTGGCAGGTATGGACAGTTTCGCCCAAGGGTTACGCATTTTCTCGATCCTCGTTGCCGCGGCCCTTGCAGTGATAGCGGGCGTTGCGCAGGCGCAGCAGAAATTCCCCACCAAGCCGATACGCATCGTCGTACCGTTCTCGGCGGGCGGCAGCACCGATTCGCTCGCGCGCATCATCGCGCAGAAGATGGGCGAGGGCTGGGGGCAGCCTATGGTGATCGAAAACCGCTCCGGGGCGGGCGGCGCGATCGGCACGGCCATCGTCGCCAAGGCCGTTCCCGACGGCCACACGCTCCTCATGAGCTCCTCCGCTTTCGCGATCAACGCGGCGCTGCACCCCAACCTTCCCTACGACCCCGTGAAGGACTTTGCCGGCGTCACCCGGATCGGATTCTCCAAGACCATGATCGTCCTGACGCCGACGCTCGGCGTCAGGACGCTCAAGGACTTCATCGAGCTGGCCCGGGCGCGCCCCGGCAAGATCTTCTTCAGCTCCGCCGGGGCCGGCACCTCGACGCACATCAACGCCGAGAGGTTCAGGCTTGCCGCGGGCTTCAAGCCCGTGCACGTCGCGTTCAAGGGCTCGGCGGACGCCATGCTCGAGGTCGTGGCGGGACGTGTCCATTTCGTCGTTTCCGGCTTGCTCACCACGCTGCCCTACATCAAGGACGGGAGGCTGGTCGCACTGGCGCTGATCACGCCGACGCGCTCGCCGCTCCTGCCGGACGTCCCGACCGTCGCGGAGACGCTGCCCGGCTACAAGCGGGACGGATCCCACGTCATGCTGGCGCCGGCGGGGACGCCGCGCGCCGTCCTCAACCAGATCAGCAACGAGGTCCGGCGCATCTTCGAGATCCCCGACGTCAAGGAGCGCCTCGGCAACTTCGACTATCTCCTGGCGCCGACTACGCCGGAGGAGCTCGACAAGATCCTGCGCGCCGACATCGAGACCTTTTCCGAGGTGGTCAGGCAGGCCGGGCTGAGGCCAAAGTAAGCTTCGGCATTACCTCTCTGGAAAAGAGCTCCAGGGAGCGCAGCGCCGCCTGCGGCGCCAGGCTGCCGAAAGAGAAGATGCAGAGCAGGTAGTTGGCGCCGGTCACGCGCAGCATCTCCTGCACCTTTTCCAGTACGGTGGCCGGCGAGCCGGTTATGAGCCGCTGATACGAGTCCTCGTCGTAGGGCGTGCTCTTGTGCACGTCGGGCAGCCCCATTTTGCGCGTCAGGTGATGGATGTGGAGGCGCCAGGTCGCGTGGGCCGCGAGCCCCAGCCTCTCGGCCTCGGCATCGGTATCGGCGATCACGAGGTGCTGCGTCTTGGCGAGAAACGGCGCGTCGACGTGCGCGTTGTGCCGCCCCGGGTCGTCACGGTGGCGCTGCCATACCTCGCGGTAGCGCTCGAAGTGCGGCTTGCAGTCGGCGGGCTTGCCGAGGAACGCGGTGTGGTAGCCGTGGCGCGCGGTGAACTCGATCGACTCGCGGTTGCTGCTCGGAAACCAGAGCGGCGGATAGGGCTTCTGCAGCGGCCGGACGTGAAGCTCCGCGTCGCGGTAGTGGAATATCTTTCCGTCAAAGTCCAGCGCCCGGCTGACGCATGCCTTGAAGAACACCTCGAGCGTCTCGCGGTAGCGGTCGCGCGACTCCTCGATGTTCGTCATGCCGTAAATCGCCGACTCTATCGGCGACACGCCGCGCCCGACGCCGAGCTCCAGGCGGCCGCCCGAGAGCTGATCGAGCATGCAGACCTCGTGGTAGAAGCGGTAGGGGTTGTACCAGGGCAGGCAGAACGTGAGCGCGCCGGCGCGCAGCCGCCGCGTGCGCTGGAAGATCGCCGAGACGAGCACGCTCGGAGAGCCGTTGATCGAGAGCGGCGTGCCCGTGTGCTCGGCGAGGAACATGCCGTGGAAGCCCGCGGCATCGGCCGCGGCGGCGAGGTCCAGCTTGTGCGCATAGACCTCGCCCGGCTTGAGCGTCGCCGAGGTCTCCACCCAGTCGAAGATGCCGAAGTTCAGCTGTTCCATGGATTTGGACCTTCTAGCCGTGCACGCACTCCGCCGCCAGCCTTAACGCCGCGACATCCGCCTTCGTCAGAATCATCGTGCCGACGCTCCCGCGCCGCGCCGCGGCTTTCCATGCTTCGATCCGGTCGCGTATGCGCGCCGCCGGCCCCACGAGCGCCACCGTATCGACCAGCCGGTCGGGGACGGCGGCGGCGGCCTCGGCCTTCTTCCCGCCGAGGTAGAGATTCTGGATTACCGCCGCTTCGGCTTCGTAGCCCAGCCGCACGGCGTAGTCATTGTAGAAGTTCTTGCCGCGCGCGCCCATGCCCCCGATGTAGAGCGCAAGCCACTCCTTGACCGGCTGCCGGCATAGGTCGAGGTCGTCGCCGATGACGACGGGCACGAACGGCGCAATGTCGAATTTCTGGAAGTCCGCCGTCCGTCCGGCGCGCTTCATCCCGGCGCGCACGTGGGGTTCGATCAGGTCGTCGCGCTCCGGGTCCATCAGCAGCGGCAGCACGCCGTCGCCCACCTCGCCCGCGCAGGCGAGGCCGGCCGGGCTCACCGCCGCGGTGTAGATCTCGATGTCGCGCCGGCCGTGCAGGATGCACTTCAACGGCTTGCCGAGACCGGTTGCGCCCGGACCGGTGTACGGAATCTGGTAATGCTCGCCCTGGTGCGTGAGCGGCGCCTCGCGCGCGAGCACGGCGCGGACGATGGCGACGTACTCGCGCATGCGGGTGAGCGGCTTGCCGTAAGGCACGCCGTACCAGCCCTCGACCACCTGCGGGCCGGATGGCCCGAGCCCGAGAATGAAACGCCCGCCGGTCAGCTGGTCGAGCGTCATCGCCGTCATCGCGGTCAGCGCGGGCGAGCGCGCCGGCACCTGCAGGATGGACGATCCGAGCTTGATGCGCGTCGTCTGACCGCCGAGCCACGCGAGCCGCGTCACGGCGTCGACGCCGTACGATTCGCCGCACCAGGTCGAATCGAAACCGAGCCGTTCCGCCTCGCGCACGAGCGCAATGGTTGCGGGGCCGTCCGCCCCGGCAGTCGCCAGTCCCAGGCGCAATGTCATGGCCATCTCCTCCGGTTCCACGGCAGGTCAACTGCCGAAAGGTTACACTGACGGACATTGCAAATGAACCGGAGGAGCACGGCAATGCGCGACAACATCACCATCGGCCTGGTCACGCCGCAGGCGACCAACAGGGTGCCCGCCGATGCCGGGCAGATGTATCCGGGCGTCACCTTCATTCCGAAGGGCGTCGGCGTCAAGGCGCTCACGCCGGAGGGCTACGACAGCGCCTGGGACGGAATAGTCCCCGCAGCGGAGGAGCTCGCCAGCCGGAACAAGCTCGACGCGATCATGGTGCTCGGCACCTCGCTGACCTTTTACCGCGGCTTCGAAGCGCACGAAAAGCTCCTGGAGCGGCTGCGCCGAATCGGCCTGCCGGTTGCCACCATGAGCAGCGCGGTCGTTGACGGGCTCCGCGCGGTGGGCGCGAAGAAGATCGCGGTGAGCACCGCCTACGCCGACATAGTGAACAACCGGCTGCGCGATTTCCTGACCGCCTCGGGCTTCGAGGTGCAGGCGCTGGAAGGCTTCGGCATCGAGCGCTTCGGCGGAGCGGGCGAAAAGAGCGAGCAGGACATCATCGACCTGGCCGGCCGCGTGAGCGCGAGCGCCAGGGACGCGCAGGGGATGCTGATCTCGTGCGGCGGCCTGAGAACACTCCACGTCGGCAAGACTATCGAGGACAAGTACGGCCTGCCGGTAGTGTCGAGCACGCCCGCGGCGTTCTGGGCCGCGATGCGCCTGGTGGGGGAGAGCGGGAAGCTGTCGGGGTACGGGAAGCTGTTCGAGGCCGTCCACTAGGCTCCACAGGCGTGACCGGTGACCAGTGACCAGTGACCGGTCCACTTCCTCCTTCCGACTTCCGCCTTCCGCCTTCCGCCTTGCCGTTGAAAGGATAGGCAGATCTCCATACAGGCCCGCAGCCCCCTGACCGTCCGTGTGGCGGTCCTCTTCTTCCTGCCGCTCATCGTTTCAACCGAGCTGCATCAGCTTTCGCATTCGCTGGTTCACGCGTTTCTCGCCAGGCTGGGCGACGCCACCATCACGCTGGCCGCCTTCAGCATCGCGTTCGCGTTCAATACCACGTGCAGCGGCGTCATTTCCGTCGGCGTCCAGGCGGCCATGTCCTACGTCACCGACAAGCGCTCGCTCTGGCGGATTGCGCGCTTCTACTTCGCCATTTCCCTGGTGCCGTTCGTCGTGATCGAGGCGTTCGCGCTCACGCCGCTCGGCGATTGGCTGTTCGGCGTGTTGATGGGCGCGAGCCCGGAGACGACCCGGCTGGCGAAGGCTGCAGCGGCCGTCATGGGCCTGTGGATTTTCCCGAACCAGGTGCGCAACCTCGCCACCGCTCTGTGCATGATGCACCGGCGCACGCTGCCGATCTCCTACGCGACGATCATACGGCTCGTTTCGCAGGCGCTCATGCTGCTGGTGCTGCCGTTCTGGATGGAAGGCGCCGTGGCCGGCGCGGCATCCCTGATCGGATGCATGACCGTGGAAGCGCTCTACATGGTCTGGGTCAGCCGTGCCTACTATGACGAGCTGCCCGCGGCAGGCGGTGAGCAGGCCTCCTACCGTCAGGTGTGGGCCTTCTCCTGGCCGCTGATGGTCACCCAGGTCACCGAGAACGGCGTTTCCTTCGTCATCAACTTCTTCCTCGGCCGTCTCGCCAATCCCGACCTGGCGTTGGCGGCGTTCGGCGTGGTCAACGCGTTGAGCTCTCTGGTTGCCTCGCCGCTGCGCAACATGGTGCAGGCGGGCCAGGCTCTCGTGCACAGCCGCCACGACATGCGGGTGATGCTGCGCTTCGCGCACAGGGTGACGCTGGTGTACGTGGCGCTGGTCGGGATTCTGTTCTACACGCCCTTGCGCGAGGTGATCCTGGGCGGGATCATGGGATTGCCCGTCACGCTGGCGACCTACACAGCGCCGGGCGTCAGGATGGTGCTACTGGTCGTGGTGGTCTGGGGTTACGCATCGCTCTTTCGCGGTCTCCTTTCCGCCATGCGCCGGACGGGCGCGATCGCGGGCAGCGCCGTGATGCGGCTCGTGGTCGTGACCGCCGTAGGCAGCGTCACGCTGATCGCCCCTGACTTGAACGGCGCAGCCGTCGGCATCGCGGCCATCGGCGCTGCGTTCCTTACCGAGGCGTTGATCCTCGGCTTGCGCCTCGTTTACTGCCTGCGCGAGGCGGGGCCCCTGTTTGCGCGGGAGCGGAGGTAGACGGATGCCGAAATCGACGCTGTGCACCCATGTCATGCGCTGTTGCGTCCCGCTCCTGGCGCTGTCGATCGGATGCTTCGCCGACGCCGGCCCGGCCCGGGCGCAGGGCGCGGGCCCGTCAAACTATCCGGCGAAGCCGGTCCGGCTCTACGTGGGTACCGGACCGGGAAGCCTGGCGGATGCGCTTACCCGGGTCCTGGCGGCCGCTCTCACCGAGCTGTGGAAACAGCAGGTGATCGTCGAGAGTCGCCCCGGCGCGGGAAACACGATCGCGCCCGCGATCGTCGCCAAGTCCCCGCCCGACGGCTACACGCTCCATCGTTGCGGCGCGGGCGATGCGATCGCGCCGGCGCTGTACAGGAGCCTGCCCTACGACCATCTTCGCGACTTCGCGATGCTCGCCCGTATCGGGTTGACGCCGAACATACTGGTGGTCCATCCGAGCGTGCCGGCGAAGACGCTCAAGGAATTCATCGCGCTCGCCAAGGCCAATCCCGGCAAGCTCGAATACGGCACGACGGGCGTGGGCACGTCGCCGCACCTTTCCTTCGAGCTCTTCAAGAGCATGACGAAGGTCGACATCACCTTCATACCGTACAAAACCCCCGCCCTGGCGCATACCGATCTCCTCGCGGGGCGCATCTCCGCCCAGATCACCAACCTGCCGAATCACGTCGAGACCGTGCGAGCCGGAAAGGTCCGTGCCCTCGGCGTCACGTCGGCCAGGCGCAGCGCGCGTATGCCCGATGTGCCCACGATCGCGGAGTCGGGGCTGCCCGGCTATGAGGTTTCGTCCTGGTACGGGATGTGCGCTCTCATCGGCGTGGACAAGGCGATCCAGAACAGGCTCGAGGCCGACACGCTGAAGGTGCTGGCGATGCCCGAGTTGAGGCATCGCCTGACGGACATGGGCGTCGATGTCGAGCCGCAGAACTCGGCCGAGTTCACGGCGTTCTTCCGTACCGAAACGGCGAAGTGGATCAAGACGGCGAGGGAGGCGGGGATTGCGCCGCAGTGACTTTCCCCGAGAGGGACTCGTGGGTGGTCCCAGGAAGCGACACGTGACTCGTTCCCAACCCGTAGCGTTGTCACTGCGAAGCTCCTCATCACCAAGAAGCTATGATCTCTAGATGACGCTGACGATGATGTTCACCGCCAGTGCCAGGATGGCGATGTTGAAGATGAAGCTGAGGATTCCGTGTATCAGCGTGAGCCGCCGCATGTGGTGCGTCGTGACGGACACGTCCGATACCTGCGAGGTCATGCCGACGACGAACGAGTAGTACGCGAAATCGAAATAGTCGGGATTGCCCCGTCCCGGAAAGCTGAGTCCGCGTGCCTCGGACGCCGGGTCCTCGGGCGAGGAATAGAAACCCCTTGCGTAGTGGAAGCTGAAGAGGGTATGGATCAGGAACCACGACGTGAGCAGGGCAACCGCAGATAAGGCGACGTATGCCGCCTTCTCCCAGCCGACCAGCTCTTTGGCCTCTCCGATCAGCAAGGCGATTGCTGCAATGCTGGCAAACGCGGCAAAGAGTACGACGATAAAGATCACGTAAGCGGCGACGTCCTGCGCGCGGGCGTGCAGGCGGGTTTCGGAAGAGCCGGATCGAACGATAAGCGTCCAGACAAGAAAAAGATATGTCGCCGTTCCGGCGTCCCACGGCATCAGAAATTTCAGTCCACCATTCCATCCCGTCGGCTCGACGATGACTGCAAGCAGGGCGACCGCCAGGGCGCAGCCCAGCCGTTGAATCGGGCTTAGGCGCTCGATCAGCGTCGTTTTTGTCTTCATCTGAGGCGACAGGCGCAGTGCGATCCGGATCCTCAGGTGGCGCGCCCGGACCCGGATACTGCGGCGAGCGGGTTCCTCACCGCGAAGCTCATCACCGCAACGCTTATCACTGCGAAGCTCATCACTGCGAAGCTCATCACCGTGAAACTCCTTTGGGGCGAAGGCCGGCAGCTATGACTACCTCGGAGAAGGTCGCGATGTCCGCGCGCAGAATCTTGTCCATTTCTGCCGGCGTGCTCGGCACCAGGAGATAGTCGAAGTTCGCGAGCCGTTCCTTGACCTCGGGCAGGTCGAAGATGCGCCGGACCTCGTTGCTGATCCGTTCGAGTATGGGTCGCGGCGTCCCGGCCGGCGCCAGCATGACGTGGGAGCCGTCCCGCTTGTAGCCCGGCAGCGTCTCCGCGACGGTGGGCACGTCCGGCAGGATAGACGAGCGCTCCGGCGTCACCACCGCCAGCGCGACCAGCCTGCCGTCCCTGATGAAAGGCAGCGTGGAGATCAGGCCGCTGATGACGTAGTGACAGCGCCCCGCCACGACTTCGAGCGTGGCGTCGGCCGAACCCTTGAACGCGACGTGCACGGGCTTGATGCCGGCTGCAAGCCTGAACCGCTCCGCGTTGAGGTGCGTCGAGCTGCCGGACCCGCCGGAACTGAAGAAGATCTTGCCCGGCCGCGCCCGGGCCAGCTCGATGAAATCCTTGAGCGTTTTCACGCCCAGCGTCGGTGTCACCACGAGCGTGCTCTTGGAATAACCGATCCGCGTGACGCCGGCGAAATCCTTGAGCGGATCGTAGGGAAGGGCGGGTTGCAGCGCCGCGTTGATCGCGAAAGCGGAAGAACTGACGAGGAGCGTGTGCCCGTCGGGCGTGGCCTTCGCGACGAGGGCCGTGCCGATCGTGCCGCCCGCGCCGGTGCGGTTCTCGATCACCATCGTCTGCCCCCAGCTCTCGCCCATCTTCTGCGCGATGATGCGCGCCACCGTGTCGGTGCCGCCGCCCGGCGAGAACGGCACCACGATGCGGATCGGCTTGGTGGGGAACTTCTGCTGCGGCTGTGCGACGGCCGACGTCGCCGCGAGAACAAAGGCGGCGACGACCGGGAACAGGCGTAACGGGCCATGAAGACCGACCATGTCTGCCACCTCCTTCGTGCTCACTATAGACGGAATGAACGGGATATTCTGCGTATCCCGCCCATCCTGTCTATTATTCGCCTTTGGGAGCGATGAGCTGGAGGAACCATGCAGCCGGGCATCAACTTGTGGAAAGCTGCGGGCGCGACGGCCGCGGCGTGGGCATTCTCGCTGGGCCACGCAGCCGATGCCCCGTACCCCGCCAGGAACGTCGTGATCGTCGTGCCGTTCGCGGCAGGCGGGTCGGCGGACATTCTCACCCGCGGCGTCGCCAAGGGCCTCAACGAAATGTGGGGCCGGAGCATCATCGTAGAGAACCGGCCGGGAGCGGCCAGCATGATCGGCGCCGAGCACGTCGCCAATTCGGAGCCGGATGGTTACCGGTTGCTGCACGCGACCTCGTCGTATCCGGGGGCTGTCGCCACGCGCCTCAAGCTGCCCTTCGATCCCGTAACGGCGTTCGTGCCGGTCGCCATGATTGCGCGGGCGCCGTTCGTGCTCGCGGTCCATCCTTCCGTACCGGCGAAGACGGTGAAGGAGTTCATCGCCCTCGCGAGGCAACGCTCGCTCACCTACGCGTCCTCGGGTGCGGGCGGCAGCAATCACTTCGCGATGGAGCTGCTCGGGCAGATGGCGGGATTCAAGATGATCCATGTTCCCTACAAGGGCATCGCGCCAGCCGTCGTGGGACTAATAGGGGGCGATGTCGACGTGACGATCGCGAGCTCACCCGGCGTCATGACCCAGGTGAAAGCGGGCAGGGCCCGTGGCATCGCGGTGAGCAGCGCCGAACGCACGCCCCTCATCCCCGGGCTGCCGACGATCGCGGAGTCGGGTGTGCCGGGATACGCTTATGAAAACTGGTGGGGCTTGTTCGCGCCTGCGAAAACGCCGGCCGGCATCGTAAGCACGATCAACGCGAGCGTAAACAAGGTCCTCGTTGGCGCCGAGATGCAACAATTGCTCGCTCGGGAAGGCGCAGCCGCGACCCCCATGAGCGTGGCGCAACTCGCGGATCTGCTCCCGAAAGAGATAGCGCTCTACAGAAAAATGGCCCAGGCAGCGGGGATGAAGCCGGAGTGAGCTTCGCGGTGACGAGCGTTGCAGTGATGAGTGTTGCGGTAATGAGCTGCGCGGTGAGGAACTGAGCAGTCAGGAGCGCCGCTGTGGCGACAACGCCTGATCGGGGCAGTGCATTCACGTACGAATTTTCGCAATTGCATGGACATGGTGTGGTCCGCCACGGATACTGCGACGTTGTAAGGCGTGACTCGTGAATGTCGTTTTCGTCACCCCGAAGCTCGTCACCACGGAGTTCGTCACTGTGAAGCTCATCACCGCGAGCGCTCAATGCGCGAGCTGATTCCCGCCCCATTGCCCGGCCTCGATCTGCGGCGGCACTACGGGCATTTCCAGTCGCCTGCCATCCGCGCCGGCGGGCTGATCTTCTGCTCGGGCATGATCCCGGTCGACCCGCACACGGGCGAGCGCCTGCACGGCACGCTGACGAGCGAGGCGCACGTCATTTTCGGCAATCTGAAGCTGCTGCTCGAGTCGGCCGGTTCGTCGCTCGACCGGCTGGTGCAGGTGCACGCGCTGATCTACGACAGCATCGAGTACGACGTGTTGAATCGCGTATACCGGCAGTACGTCGCGAACGGCCCTCCCGCCCGCACCGTGTGGAGCGCGCAGATCGAAGCCGCATTCAAGATCCAGCTCGACGTGGTTGCCGCTGCATGAGCCTGCCGCGTGAAGTGGTCGCGCCGCCGGAGCCCGTGCTCGGCGCGGGACGCGTCCTGGCGTCGGCGGCAGTGCGGGGCGGTGCGTTCGTGTTCGTCTCGGGACTGACCGCTGTCGATCCGGCCACCGGCGAAGCGATTCGGGGCACCACTGCCAGCGAGACTCAACGCATACTGGAGAACCTCGAACTGATCCTCGAGGCAGCCGGGTCTTCGCTCGAAAGAGTCGTGAAGGTGAACGTGCTGGTGCACAGCATGCTGGAAGCGCCGAACATGAACGAGATCTACGCGCGCTTCTTCCCGGAGCCGCCCCCTGCGCGCACCGTGTGCGGAGCACGCCTGCCCGACGGCGTGAAGGTCATGATCGAGTGCACCGCCCTGTCCGATGGCGATCGATAGATTGCCGCGTTCGGTCATTGAACCGGTCAACCCGGTTCTCAACGCGTCGCGCCGAGCCAACCTGCCGCACGTGCCCGGCATTCGTATCGGCGACTACCTCTTTCTCTCCGGAATGGGGCCCATCGATCCGCTTACGGGCGAGCGCAGGCATGGTCCGATCGCGGACCAGGTGCGCACGACGCTAGGCAACATGAAGCACATGCTGGAATCCGCGGGCTCGTCGCTGGAGCGCGTGGTCCGGGTCCACGTGGTGCTCGCGGACATCGCCGACATCGCGGAAATGGACCGCGTCTATCGCGAATTCTTCCCGGTCGATCCGCCGGCGCGCACCGCGTGGGCTATGCAGCTCCGATTCGGCAACGGCTGCGAGATCGAGTGCGTGGCGCTGGCGGGAGCTTCGCAGTGACGATGCTCCTTCGTCGCTGGTGACGAGTTTCACGGTGACGACGCGTCCTGACGTCCGCTGGTGACGAACTTCGTCACGTAGAGCTCGTCACCGCAACGCTCGTCACCGCGCAGCTTATTACCGCGCAGCTCATTGAACTCCCCCACGGATCCCTGGTCACTTGGGCTATGAACCTCGCCAAGCACGACTGGCAGGGTTACTTCGAACGCCTTTCGCGGGCGGTGGCCGAGTCGCGCACGGAGGTGGAGGTCGCCGGTCTGCCCGGCGGTCTGACAACAACGGACGCGGCATGGGTCGCCCTCGTTGCCGTCCGCTACGATGCCGAGCGCGACCTGATCGAGATCGGTTTCGAATTCGCGGACAAGACTACGGAGGACTACGCGATCAGTTTTCCGCGAGCGGTGGCTATCGATGAGGACGAGGAAGGCGTCGCCGCGATCGAAGTGACCGACTGTGACGGAGCGACCCACCGGGTGGAGCTGAAAGAGCCGGTGGAAGTCGCCTGACTAGTCGATCTTGATTTTCGCTTCGTTCACGATCTTCTGAATCTGTTGAAGCTTGATGCGGAGGAACGCCTCGAACTCGGCAGGGCCCAGCGGCTTCACGATATATCCGTCTCTCGCCATTCCGTCCTTGACCTCGGGAAGCAGCACGACGCGCATGATTTCGGCGCTGAGGCGCGCGACCGCTTCCTTCGGCGTACCCGCCGGCGCGAAAATCCCCAGCGCTCCCGTGATATCGAAATCCGCGAAGCCCAGCTCGATCATGGTCGCGACATCTTTCAGCAGTGGCGTGCGCTCGCCTGAGGTCACCGCAAGCGGCCGCAGCTTGCCCGTGGCGACGTGCTGCAGCAGCGGCGGGACGGTGGAAATGAGAACGGGCGCATGTCCGCCCAACACGGCGATGGTTGCCGGCGCGCCGCCCTGGAACGCGACGTATTTCATGTCGATCCGCGTGTGCAGCTTCAAGAGCTCGGCCGCCATGTGTTGCGGGCCGCCGTAGGCGGGGATCGCGTAGACGAGCTGCCCCGGCCGTGCGCGCGCAAGGGCGACCAGATCCTTGATGCTGTGCACCGGCAGCGACGGATGGACCGAGAACACCATGGGCTGCGCGCCGATTCCGGTGACAGGCGTGAGATCCTTCAGCGGGTGCACCGTCACCTTCGAGCGCAGCGCGACGTTCCCCAGCATCGTGAAGCCGGCGACGAGAACCGTATGCCCATCCGCCGGGGAGCGCGCGACCATCTCCGCTCCGAGCATCGAGTTTGCGCCCGGGCGGTTTTCCACCACCACGCTCTGACCGAGGGCCTTGCTGAGCGGCTGCGACATCGCGCGCGCGACGGTGTCGTTCGAGCCGCCGGCCGGAAACGGCACTACAAGCCGCACGACTTTCGACGGGAAGGTCTGCGCCATTGCGCCGCCAACGGTCAGCGATGCCGCCAGTCCCAGCAGGACCAGCGCATGCCAATGTGGTCTCATAGCGCGCCTAGCTCTTTCCGAGCCGGTTCAACGCTTTGTCGCCGCGGTGATGACGATCTCCACCAGCGTGTCGCCGGCGAGCGGCGCGCCTACACAGGCGCGCTGCGGCCAGTTCTGCCAGTCGGGGCCGATCCAGGCGTTCCACACCTCGTCCATCGCCGCTTTCTGCGAAAGGTCCGCAAGAAAAATCTGGGCCGAAAGCAGACAGGTCTTGTCGGAACCCGCATCGGCCAGGTTGGCGTCGAGCGCCGCGAGCGCCGCCCGCGTCTGAATCTGGATGTTCGCGCCCGGAGCGGTGGCTACCGTGTAGACCACGCCGCCATGGCGAACCGCGCGGTTCCGCCCCGCGGCGCTCCCCTTCCAACGTTCGATAGTCATGCTCTGTCTCCTTTCTTCTTCAGGAACGCCGCCAGCGCGCCGGTCTCCTTCTTCTGCCCATCGTAATCGGCCGCGATGCGCGTGTAGAACTCGGCGATGGCGTGGTACATCTGCTGCGCAGCCTCGTCCTCGCCGACGAAATCCGCGATCTCCTCCATCTCGCCGACGAAGCGATAGGCCTTGTCGAACATATCCGGCACCGCGCGCTGGAACTGGGTGACGAGCGCAGGCTGGGTGCGATCGAGCTCCGCGCGCAGCCTGTCGGCGACGCCGGCGCGGGTCGCCGCCAGCATGATCATCGAGCCGAGCGCGGTGATGCCCTTGGTGATGGCCCCGTAGGACATCTTCAGGGCGGAGGCGGCTCCGATCGGGCCCTCGATCACGCTGACCTTGATGCCGAAGTCGTTCAACACGCCGAGCTTCCCCGCCTCGGGACCGGAGGCGTGCAGGTACGGGCTGTGTTCCCCTTTCGGCGGCAGGCCGGTGATGCCGACATCGATGAACGGCGCGCCCGCTGCGAGGATGACGTTACCGATCGCGACCTTGGTCGCCGGACTCACCGCGTTGCAATCGACGTAGATCGGCTTCTTGCCGGCAGGCGCGATCAGCGCCGCCATTCTCGCCGCCAGTGCAGGCGCGTCGCTCGGCGGACAGATCGACAGAAAGAAATCCGCCTGAGCGCATTCCTCGTCGGAGACTGCGACCATGCCGGCCGCCCTGGCGCGGCTGGCGCTGGCATCGCTCCGCCCGGCGAGCGAGGTGATGACCCGGAGTCCGCGCTCCACCAGGCGCCCTCCGACACCGGAGCCCATCGCGCCCTGTGCAACGATAGCGACCGTTGGATTCATCTTTTCATGCCACCGGCAGCCGTTCGCGAGCCAGCGGCTGCTCCGCCGCCGCATTGCGTCCGGCGACGCGCCCGAAGGTGATGCCTTCCGCGAGATTGCCGCCGCCCTGATAGACGAACTGGAACACCGAGCAGATCTCGCCGACCGCATACAGCCTCGGTATCGGCCGGTCGTCCCAGTCGAGCACGCGCCGCTGCGCATCCGCGCGCAGGCCGCCCTTCGTGTTCGGCCCGCCCGGGTAGAGCGGGATGGCGTAGAAGGGAGGCTCCGCGACCGATCCCATCGTGCCGGGCTCGCGCTCGAAGTCGGTATCGTGCCCCGCAACGCAATGGCGGTTCCACGCCTCGACCGATCGGGAGAGCAGCGTGGCGTCCATCAAGCCGCGGTTGTCGGAATGTTCCCCGATGCGCGCCGCGAGCGCTTCGAGCGTGTCGCCTTTCAGGATCCAGCCGTTGTTGAGCGCGTTCTGGTTGTCCGCGCCCCAATCGACCCCGTTGTAGGCGGCAGCGGCCACGCTGACGATGGGGCCGCGGCGCATCATGACCGAGTCGAATACCATCCACGACGGAATCCGCGGGTAGGTGAGGCTCACGGTGTCGAACTGGAGGGCTTCCTTGTAGAAGATGTAGCGGCTGGGATCCTTGGTAATCCGCCGCTCGGACGCGTAGCGTCGGCCGTGATTGTCGACGACGATCTCGTTGGGTTTGCCCACCCCCGAGGTATTCAATCCGATGCGCAGACCGTGCCTGCGCTCGGGAATGGCGCAGATGACGCGGCCCGCAATGCTCCCGACCCGCGATAGCGCCGCGCCGATGCGCAGGGCCATGCGGATGCCGTCGCCGGTGTTCGCGGGCGAGCCGTAGAACGCCCAGCCCTCGATACCGGGCCCGTCGAGAAACGCCTTGCGCATGCGCGCGTTGTACTCGTAGCCCCCGGAGGCGATGATCACGGCGCGCCGCGCCCGATAGAGTATCCGCTGGGAGCCACGCTCCGCCCACACGCCGACGACAGCGCCGTCGTCGCCGAGAACGAGGTCCTTCGCAGCGACGCCGTAGTGTACCGGCACCTCGCGCGACAGGATGCCGGTCAGCATGCAGGCGTGGAAGGCCTCGCCGGACTGCTTCCCGGACTTGGCCGTATCCTTCGTTCGGCCGGTGAGGGCATCCTCGTCGTACTTGCCGGTATAGGTGCTCCGCACCACCGCGTATCCCGATCGCGCGGCCCCAGGAAACTCGGGAAAGGCGGCGTTGGCGGAAACCACCGCCTGGAAGGCCGGATCGAGGCCGCGCATGAAGGGGGCGTTCTGCGGCGCATGCCGCGCCCACAGCTCGGCAAGCTCGTCGGCGAACTCGCTCTGGTCACCTTCGAGCTTGTGGGGAAGATTGTCGCCGCTGAACATCGCCTTCGCGTACGACTTGAGCGATTCGAAGTCGCCGTCGGCGTGCGGGCTGTGAAAGCCTCCGCCGCTCATGCGCGTATTCGAGTAGTGCGCGTCCTCGGGCTGCTTCTCCAGCACGACGACCTCCGCCCCGAGATCGCGCGCCTCGATTGCGGCGCACCCTCCCGCGGAGCCGAAGCCGATTACTACGACGTCCGCCTCGTATTGGGCGGGCTCGACCGAATCCATGCCTCTCGGCGCGTTATTTCATCGGGGAAAATGCGGTCGGACGCAGGATCGTGACGGTCACCTGCTCGACGATCGGGCCGTTTTTTTCGCTTTCGGCGAAGACGCGGGCGCGGTCGGGATCCTTGGCGAAGGTATCGAACTTCGTCACGCGCTCGTTGAGGCTTTCCCAGGCCAGCAGGTAGGTGAGCTGGTGATCGTTCCCGCCGATGCGATTCAGCCAGTAGCCCACCTGGCGGAAGCCGTGCTTCTTGAACGCCTCGCAGGTGAAGCCGCCGAAGCGATCGGTGATATTGGTGATCTTCTGCGGCATCGCCTGGTACTCGCGCAGCTCGAAGATGTACGGATTGCGGGTGGCAGCGTCCGGCCCGTACGCCTCCCCCTTGTCGAGCTGCGAGTACGAGGTCGGCTCCATGAGCTGGTTGTAGACGCGGTTCACCAGCGGACCGTTCTTTTCCGATTCCGCCCACTTCTTCGCGCGCTCGGGATCGGCGCGCCACGCGGCGTTCTTCTTCACGCGCTCCTCGTAGCTTTCCCAGGCCCAGATGTACACCACCTGGTTGCTCTTTTCGCCCAGCATGGGCGTCCAGAAGCCGACCAGGCGGAAGCCGTACTCCTTCCACTTGGGGACAGCGAAGCCGCCAAAACGGTCGAGCAGCGCCGGCAGCTTGCCGGCGGCCACATCATAACGACGCAGTTCGTAGAGCATGACGCACCTCGGTTGGGATGATGGGGTAACTTATCACGCCTTTCACTTGGCGCGAAGGCCGGCGAGCGTGGCCACTTCGGTAAAGGTCTGGATGTCGGCTCGCAGGATCTTGTCGAGCTCCTCCGGCGTGGTCGGCGCCAGAAGGAAGTCGAAGTGGCTGACGCGTTCCTTGACATCGGGCAGATCGAAAATGCGCTGGACCTCGCTGCTGAGCTGCTTCAGGACGGGACGCGGCGTCCCCGCCGGCGCCAGCATGACGTGCGACCCATCCCGCTTGTAGCCCGGCAGCGTTTCCGCAAGGGCCGGCACGTCCGGCAACAGCGGCGAGCGCACGGGCGTGGCCACCGCCAGCGCGACCAGCCTTCCGTCCTTGATGTACGGCAGCGTGCTCGTCAGGCCGGTAATGACATAGTGAACGCGCCCCGCCACGACCTCGAGCATGGCATCGGACGAACCCTTGAACGCGACATGCACGGGCTTGAAACCGGCGGCAAGCCTGAACCTCTCCCCGTTTATGTGCGACGAGCCGCCGGCCCCGGAAGAGCTGAAGAGGATCTTGCCCGGCCGCGCCCGGGCCAGCTCGATGAAGTCCTTGAGCGTTTTTACGCCGAGCGTGGGCGTTACCACCAGCACGGTCTTGGAAAATCCGATCCGGGTGACGCCGGCGAAGTCCTTCAACGGGTCGTAGGGAAGGTTGGGGTGCGTCGCCGCGGTGACTGCGAAACTGGGCGAGCTCACCAGGAGCGTGTAGCCATCGGGAGTGGCCTTCGCGACCGCGGCCGTGCCGATCGTGCCGCCCGCCCCGGTGCGGTTTTCGATCACCGTCGCTTGCCCCCAGTCCTCGCTCATCTTGTGCGCGATGACGCGCGCCAGCAAGTCGACGCCGCCGCCGGGCGAGAATGGCACGACGATACGGATCGGCTTGGCGGGGAATTTCTGCTGCGCCTGGAGAACGCCCGGCATCGCCGCGAGGGCGGCGACTACGAGCATCGAGAAAGCCTGATGGAGCATACCTGCCAACCTCCTGCGGAAAAGGCGCGCCGGGCTGCGCCGAGGTAACGGGCTATTATGCGCGTACCGGGCGAAATCATCTCCGGTATCATTATCGTTTCACGACGGGGCCGGACCATGCGCGTCAGCATCCAGTATTGCGTCAGTTGAAGCTACCTCCCCAAGGCCACCAGTCTGGCGGCGGAAATCTCCGGGCAGCTCGGCGTGCAGGCCGAGTTGATCAAGGGCAGCGGCGGCGTGTTCGACGTCACCGCGGACGGCGTACTGATTTATTCCAAGCACCGCACGGGCCGTTTTCCCGATAACGAAGAGGTACTGCAGGCCTTGCGCGGCCTGTCGAAAGCCTGACCGGAGCACATCGCATGTCGAAGGGACCGTGGATAAGAATCGCGCCGCCGGAGGAGGCCACCGGCGACCTGAAGCGCGCCTACGACCGCGTCCGCACGACCCGGGGACACATCCCCGAGATCCGTTCCGTCATGGCGGGGGAGCCGCTCACGGTGGAAGGCTTCGCCGCCTTCTATCCGGACAACAACTATCTCTGTACCTCGATCGATCGGCGGCTCGCGGAGATGATCGCCACGGTGGCGTCGGTTGCGAACGGGTCCGGGTTCGGTGGACCGGCCCACGCCCGGCAGCTCGCGAAGGTCACGGGAGACCAGCAGTTCTCCGACAGCGTGCTCCGTGACTACCGGAGCGCGGGCCTCGAAAGAAAGGAACGGGTGCTGCTCGACTACGTGTGGAAACTGAGCAGGACTCCGGGGCAGATGACGGAGGCGGACATGAACGGCCTGCGTGGAGAGGGCTGGACCGATCCGCAGATCGTCGCAGCGGTCCACGTTACCGCTTTTTTCGCGTACATGAATCGCGTAGCGGAGGCGTTTGGGCTCAGCCCCGGGGCTTCGCGGTGAAGGCGGAAGGCGGAACACAAGTCACGGGTCACGAGTCACTTTTTTCCCAGGGAGACAGCCATGCGAGTAGCGAAGATCAGCGATTTACCGGAAAAGCCGATGGGCACCGCGACGCCGATAACCGGATGGACCGGCGGGGAGGTCAAGCGGACGCGGCAGGAGATCATCGTTGACGGACAGTCCGACAACTTTCGCTGCAACGTGGTGAGCTTCAGCAAAGGCGCGACAACCGGCTGGCACGTGCACGACTGCGATCAGATACTCGTCGTTACAGCCGGCAAAGGCGTCGTCGCCAACGAAACCGAGGAGCGCGATATCGCCGTCGGCGACGTCGTGCACATCAAGGCCGGCGAGCGCCACTGGCATGGCGCGAAGGCGGATACGACGATGTCGCACATCACGGTGACGGCCGCCGGCGGGAAGTCGCAGCACTGAAGTTCCGTCAGGCGTCAGGGGTCAAGCGTCAGGCGTTTGCATGACGCTGGCGGTCTTGGACGCGCATGACCCCTGACCCATGACCCATGACGGGTTCGGGTCGCTACGCTGACAATGCCCTGATGACGTCGGCGGACTGGACGACGTCGGCCTGGCGCGGGAATATCTTCGCGCACAGGAAGTCGTGCACGGCCGGATCCGCGTCGGCGCAGCAGTCCTCGACGATGAAAAGCCGGTAGTCGGCGTCGGCGGCGTAGCGGGTGGTCGAAAGCACGACGCCGCTGGTCGCGAAGCCCAGCAGGATCAGCGTATCGACGTTGCGCGCTCCCAGTATCATCGCGAGATCGGTGCCGAACATCGCGTTCACGCGGTGCTTGCCGCACACGGGCTCTCCCTCCGCCGGCTGCATCTGCGGATGGATGACCTTCAGGGGATCGGCGACGGCGGGCCCGCCCGTGCGCTTCCTCTCGCTGAAGGTCTTGTTGCGCTCGCTGACCTCGACATAACCCGGCCGGAACACGGTCGCGGAATAGCAGACCAGTATGCCCGCCGCGCGCGCAGCCTGCCGCAGGGCCAGGGTCTTCTCCAGGCACTTGCGATCGACGGCGTGCGGCAGCTTGCCCATCTGCTCGGCGTAGAAATCGGCGATCAGGAGCGCGGTGTGACTTTTGTCGAGTCGAATGTCCATGGGCCCGTATTATACGAAATAGGTTCATGGGCGCTCGCGGTACCGATTCCAACCAAGGCAGGCGGCGCACCCAGCTACGACGGCGCCATGTTCAACAGCGGCGCAGTCGGTGGCGCGCTTCCCAATTACACGCGCTTCGCGCGGAGCGCAGCGGCGCATTGACAGTTCCGTCAAGCGTCAGGCGTCAGGGGTTTGATGCATGACCCCTGACAGTCTTGGACCCGCCTGACCCCTGACCCATGACCCCTGACGGGTTCTCCGGCTCAGAGCGACTGTCCCCCATCCACGGCAATCGTCTGTCCCGTCACCCACGAGGCCTGGTCGCTTACCAGAAACGTCGCGACGTGGGCTATTTCCTCGGGCGTGCCATAACGGCCGCTCGGAATGCTGGCCAGAATCCGCTCGTAGAGGGCGGGATTCTGTTGCTGGTTGCGCTCCCAGAGTCCGCCTTTGAAGAAAATCGAGCCGGGGGCGATGCAGTTGACCCGGATGCGCTTCGCGGCCAGGGCCAACGCCTGGGTCTGCGTGTACTCCATGATCGCGGCTTTTACCGCCCCGTAGGGTGGGGTTCGAACGCTGGCGGCGAGGCCGGAAATCGACGAGATGTGGATGATGCTGCCCCCCTGCCGCTCCAGCCAGGGCAGGGCCGCATGCGAGGCCCGCACCGGCGCCATCAGGTCGACCTGCACGCTCGCGGTCCAGCCTGCCTCATCGTCGGAACGACCGAAGGCCGAAGCGTTGTTGACCAGGATGTCGACGCCGCCCAGCTCCTGCGCCGCCGCTTCCACCCATTCCCGCACTTCTTCCGCGCGGGAGAGGTCGCAAGGCCGCGCGCTGACGCGATGTCCGAGTGATTTGAGCGACGCCGCTGCGGATTCCAGCGCCGCGGCTTGCCGGGCACAGATCGCCACGTCTGCCCCGGCGGCTGCAAACGTTCGCGCAATGGCGAGACCGATACCGCGGCTGGCGCCCGCAACGAGAGCACGACGTCCGGTCAGATCGATTTTCATGTGTTTCCGCTTTTCGGCATTTGACAGGATTGGACCACCCCGGCCGCTGCGCGTCCACTCCTCGAGTCACGGGTCACGAGTCACGGGTCACGCCGTTGGCTCCGGTGCGAGGTAACATTGCACCTCTCACCAAGGAGTCATCAATGAGCGACAGGATGGGTGTTATCAGCCCCGAAGGCCTGCAACTGCGCGAGATAGCGGGCGCGAGCCGCCACCTCGATACGCTCGCAGGGAAAACCATCGGCGAGGTCTACAACAACCATTTCAAGGGCGAGCTGATGTTCCAGACCTACCGCCGGTTGTTGAAGGAGAGGTTTCCGGGCGTCACGGTCATCCCGTTCGATCGGTTCCCGACCGTTTACGTGGGCGGCGATCCGGCGTCGCAGAAGAAGACCGCCAGGGAGATCGCCGCGCTCGCGAAGGAGTGGGAGGTCGATGCGATCATCACCGGCAACGGCGGGTGAGGGACCTGCACTCCGGCCTCGGTGAGGCCGGCGGCGGAAGCGGAGAAGCTGGGGATCCCGAGCGTGGTGATCACCACCACCGGGTTTACCAATATCGCCAGGGCGGCGGGAAAGGCGGAAGGCATCGCGGGCCTGAGGGTCGCCGAGTATCCCGGCGCGGTGGGCGTGCATTCCGAAGCGCTGGTGGAGAAGAACGTCGAGAACGTGCTGTTCGACCGGATCGTAGCCGAGCTGACCACGCCGGGAGCAGGCGACGATCGCATTGCGCTGGGCGCGGTCCGGCGTCCGGACGAAATCGTTCTCGAGGGCACTTACGAGGAAATCGACGACTACTTCAAGCGCCAGCTCTGGACCGATGAATTGCCGATCGTTCCGCCGACGCGGGAGCGGGTCGAAGCGTTCCTCCGGCACACGAAGCGCGCACCGGACGAGCGAATCGCCGTGCTGCCGCAGGCCAACCTGGCGGCGGTGCCCTGGAACATCGCCGCGAACGCGGTCATGGCGGGATGCCGTCCCGAACAGATGCCGGTGGTGATCGCGGCGGTGGAAGCGATTGCCGACAACGCCTACAACCTGAACAACATCGGCAGCACCTGGGGCGTGCTGCCGTTTCTGCTGGTGAACGGACCGGCGGCGAAGAAGCTCAACATCGAGAGCGGCGCGCAGCTCGTCAACAAGGGAGCCAATCCCGCGCTCGGGCGCGCGCTGGGACTCATCATCCGCAACATCGCGGGCTACAAGCTCTCCCGCAACTATATGGGCACTTTCGGCTACCCGATGAATTTCGTGGTGGCGGAGAACGAAGCGGAATGCCCGTGGGAGCCCTACCACGTCGAGCATGGCTTCGACAGGAACGACAGCACGGTGACGGCGTGCGGCACTGTGACGTGGGGCTGGCCGCCGGCCATCTATGGCACGGAGGAGAAGTCCGCCGCGCAGGCCGCGCTGGAATTCCTGAGCCTCGAAGTCACCAAGAAGCCCTGCCTCGGCAGGCTGGTGGAGCGCGGCGCGCACGGCTTCAGGAACATGATCACGTTCCTGATCGCGCCCCCGGTCGCGAAAGCGCTCGCCGGCGCCGGCTATACCAAGCAGATGATCCGCGACTACGTGTACGAGCACGCGCGCGTGCCGTACCGCGAGCTGGAGTTTCTGATCGAGTACGGCCACTCCGAGGCGTTCAAGATTCCCGACATGGTGGAGCGCGGGCTGATGCCCCGGGAGTATCTGGTGAAGCCCGATGACCTCGTGCGCGTGCTGCCGAGTCCGGACGTGATCAACATCGTGGTGTGCGGCGATCCCGACCGCAACCGGTTGATGGTGCTGTGGGGCGGCTACGTGAGCCCGGTGACCAAAAAGATCGAGTTGCGTGACCCGTGACCGGTGACCCGTGACCGGCGACAGCAAGCTCTTCCGTTCGTCCTGAGTGAGTCGAAGGATGAACGGTAGCGAGCACCAAGGGTGGCAGGGAGAAGCACATGTCGTTCTGGGTGTACATGCTCAAGTGCGCCGATCGCTCGTACTACACGGGACATACCGACAATCTTGAAGCACGAATGGCTCAGCATAATTCAGGCGAGATCGCGGGATACACCCACTCGCGCTCCCCGTGACACTCGTGTTCTCGCAAGATTGCGGCACACGAGAGGAAGCCCTTACCGCAGAGCGCAGACTCAAGGGTTGGAGTCGGGCAAAGAAGGAAGCACTCCTTCGGGGAGATTGGAACGAGATCAGCAGGCTGGCCCATCAAAAGGGCAGGCGATGATGTCCGGTTTTGCGTTCGTGCTTCGACAAACTCAGCACGAACGGCCCGTTATCGAATGGCTCCCGTTCGTTCCGAGTGATTCGAAGGTGAATGGCATACAGCGATCCTTCTCACCGATCACGCGGCTCAACTGAGCAGCACCGCCTTGCCGATGACTTCGCGATCGATCACCGCGCGTATCGCCTCCGCCGCCTGGTCGAGACGAAGCCGGTGCGAAATGCGCGGCTTCAGCTTTCCCTGTCCCGCCAGCTCCGTCAGCGCCTTCATGTTGGCGGTTGCGAGCGCGGGGTTGACGTCGTTCAGCAGGCCGATGCGCACGCCGACGGCGTCGATCCCCTTGATGAGCAGGTAGTTGCTCTTGATATTGGTGGGACCACCGCCGAGGAAGCCGAGGATCAGGTGCCGCCCGCCCCAGGCGAGGCAGCGCAACGACTCGTCACCCACCTTGTCGCCTATGGGATCGTAGACGATATCCACGCCCCGGCCGCCGGTCAGCTCCTTCACCTGGTCCAGGAAACCGCCACGGTAGTCGATCGCGTGGTCCGCGCCTTCCTGCAGGCACGCCGCGCGCTTCGGTTCGGTGCTGGCGGTGGCGATCACCTTGGCGCCGAAGAGTTTCGCCACTTGTATGGCCGCGATGCCGATGCCGCCGGCCGCGCCGTGAACGAGCACCCACTCGCCCGCGACCATGCGCCCGCGCTGCAGGAGCGCGTAGTAGGCGGTATTGTGCGCGCCCCGGAAGACCCCCGCCTCCTCGATGCTCATCGCCGTTGGCACCTTGTCGCAGAGCGCCACTTTCGCGTTTCCCAACTCGGCAAGGGCGCCCGTTTCCAGGCGGCACATGACCCTGTCCCCCACGCGCAGATCGGCGACGCCGGGACCGACGGCGGCGACCGTTCCGGCGGCTTCGCGCCCGGGGATGAACGGCGGCTCGGGCCGGACCTGGTATTTCCCCGCGAGCTGCAGCACGTCGACGTACTGGACACCTCGCGCGCCGATACGCACCTGGATCTCGCCCGCGCCGGGCGGCGGCGGATCGGGCACGTCCCTCAACGCCAGCACCTCCGGCCCGCCGAATGCTTCGCAAACCATTGCTTTCATCGTTGCCCGCTCCTCGTTACTCGTTCCTCGTCGATGCTACCATTCCGCGAGCTTTCCTGACTGCGACACGAGGAGACAGCCGATGGACAACAAGCATTGGGTCGGCACTTGGGCCGCCTCGCCGGCGCCGAGCGAGGCCGGGATAGGGTTCAACAATCACACGCTGCGGATGAATCCGCGCGTCAGTATCGGCGGCGACACCTTGAGGGTACGGGTGTCGAATGCCTATGGCAGCGGCAAGCTGGAGATCGGCGCCGCCTATGTCGGGATCCGGGACAAGGGTCCGGGCGTCGTGCCGGGTTCGGAGCGCGCGCTGACCTTCTGCGGATCCGGGTCGACGACGGTGGCCGCGGGCGCGCTCGTCATCAGCGACTCGGTCAAGCTCGACGTGAAGCCCCTGGCCGACCTGGCCGTCACGCTCTACCTGCCCCGCGAGATCCCGACCGGTTTCCAGATCACCGGGCGCTATGCGCGGCAGACCAATTACATCTCTCCGCCCGGAAACTTCGCCGCGGCAGTCAACATGCCGGTCCTCAAGATCACCGACGAATGGTTCTTCTTGAGTGGCGTCGACGTGCTGGCGTCCCAGGAGACGGGGTGCGTGGTCGCGCTCGGCGACTCGCTGACTGATGCCAATATCTCCACGCACGATACCTATTCCCGCTGGCCCGACCAGCTTGCCCGACGCCTCGTAGCCCGCAAGGGCGGCCGGCCGCTCGCGGTGCTGAACCAGGGTCTCGGCGGCAACCGCATCCTGCACGATCTGCGCGGGGACAGCGGGTTGAAGCGGTTCGATCGCGACGTGCTGGCTCAGCCCGGCGTGACGCACGCGATCGTCATGCTCGGCACCAACGACCTGCGCAACCGCTGGGCGAAACCCGGGGAAGAAGTCACGGCCGAGCAGTTGATCGCGGGGCTCAATCAGATGGCGCTACGCGCGCAGGCACGCGGGATCGCGCTCTTCGGCGCGACGCTCACGCCGTTCGGCAACGAAACGTACATGGCCGGCGCGTGGAACCCGGTGCGCGAGGGCCATCGCGTCGCGTTCAACAACTGGATTCGCGAGAGCCGCGAGCTGGCCGGCGTCGTCGATTTCGACAAGGCGTTACGCGACCCCGAGCGCCCGACCCAGATGTTGACCGTCTACGACTGCGGCGACGGGCTGCACCCGAGCGACCTCGGGTACTGCAAGCTGGGCGACGCGATCGACCTGGCGCTGTTCGACTAAGCATCCCTGCTCAAGCGCCCCCGCCGCAACGTTCCCCATCAACCTCGAGCGGGACCGGCATGCCGCCGCGCGGCCATCGTCACTGCTTTTGCCATTGCCGCGGCCGGACGCGTAAGAGCAGTGTCCTTGCGTGTGAAGATCCCGGCCGTAAACGAGGGCAATCGCTCTGCTACTGCGATCGGTTCCAGTAAGTCGCGCGCCAGCGGGGCCGCAAGGAGCCGATTGGAAATGATCCCCAGCATATCGGTCTTTGCCAGCACCGCAATGATGATGTTGTGGGAGTCGCACTGAATCATCATCTTCGGGTGCGGCAGACCACCCGACAGGAATATCCGTTCGAGCGGCCCATCCGGCTGGCTGAAAGGCAGGAGGCCGATCCACTCCGCGTCCCGAAGCTGCGCAAGAGTTCTCGCGCCGCGCAAAGGATGCTCCTTGCGCGCCGCCACGATGAAGTCGTGGCGGAACAACGGTCGAAACGCGAGCAACGGATCGAGCTTGCCCTCGGGCCGTGCACCGATTGCGAAATCCAGTGTCTCCTCGCGAACCTGCGGCAGGAGCGTGAGCGGAAATCCTTCCAGGATCCGCAGGTGTGTGCCCGGGTGCTGTCGCCGGAATTCCGAGATGGCATCGGCCGCGATCAACCTGCCGGCGGTTGGCCCGATGCCGAACGCCACCGAGCGACCGGCCCCATCCCCGAGATGAGCCATCTCCTCCTGGGCTCTTTTCAGTTCGCCGTGGGCCACGCGCGCGCGAGCAAAGAACGAGCGCCCCGCCGGGGTCGGAACCACACCATGGTTGGTCCGCCGCAGGAGCTGCACGTGCAGCTCGGCCTCGAGTCCCCTGACGCTCTTGGTTATCGCCGGCTGCGATACGCCGCACTGGCGGGCGGCCGCATGGATACTGCCTGCCTCGATGACCGCGACAAAATCCTGAATCTGCTTCAGGCGCATGGGATAACCCTCCGGTTATCGTAGTAAGAACTTTGCCATCTTACGCCCGCGCGCGCGGCCGTGATTTACTGCGCTCGTGTGTCGTCGCGTAGCGCGGCATCGAGGAGAGAGGATGAGACCGGAAAACAGCCTGGCGCTGGGTCTGGCGGCGCTGCTCGTAGCGGGGATTTCAGCCGCGCAAACGGCCTACCCCGAGAAGACGGTCCGCATCGTCGTCGGTTTTCCGCCAGGTGGTCCACCGGACGTGGTCGCGCGCCTGCTTGGGCAAAAACTTACAGAAGCCTGGGGAAAACCGGCGGTGATCGACAACGTTACGGGCGCCTCGGGCGCTATCGCGGCAGACCGCTTGGCGAAGGCCGCGCCGGACGGTCACACGCTGGGACTCCTGTGCAACCCGGAGCTAGTTATCAATCCCGGTCTGTACAGGCTGGCGTATGACCCGGTGAAGGATTTTGCGCCGGTCTCGCAGGTTGCCGTGTCGCCGCTCGTGCTGGTCGTGCACAACGGCGTGCCGGCCGGGACCGTGCAGGAGCTGATCAAGCTGGCGAAAGGGCGGCCCGGCGAGTTGACGTTCGCCTCCAGCGGCACTGGTTCCAATACCCACATGGCAGCGGAGTTGCTGAAATCCATGGCCGGACTCGACATCCGGCACATCCCGTACAAGGGCGTGCCGGCGGCGATCCCGGACCTCCTGGGCGCGCGCGTCACGATGATGTTCAGCCCCACGGTGGTGGTCTTGCCCCTGGTGCGCGATGACAGGTTGCGCGCGCTCGCGGTGACCTCGTTGAAGCGCTCGTCGGCGGTGCCTGAGTTGCCCACCATCGCCGAGTCCGGCTACCCCGCATTCGAGGGAACGCTCTGGTGCGGGTTGTTCGCGCCGGCACGGACCCCGGCAGCGGTCGTCGGCAAACTCCATCTCGAAACCGTCAAGGCGCTCGCGCTGCCCGACCTGCGCGCCAGGCTCGGTGACGTAGGCATGGAAGGAATGGGCAACTCGCCCGACGAGTTTGCGGCGGCAATCAGGTCCCAGATTCCGAAATGGGCGAAGCTGATCAAGGAATCGGGTATCAAGGCGGAGTAGCGCCCTGAACGGATGCGTGCGGGGAGGATGCGTGGAAGAAGGATCGCCGAGTGCGACGGCCGTGATGATGGCGATGCTGCGCGCGGCCCATCTCCTGCTGGATGGCGATCCGAAGATCTTCCACGACCGTTTGGCGCTGGGCTTGTGCGGGGCCGGAAACGAGGCAGCGCTGCTGGCAGCCCTCGGCACCGTCGACGCGGACATCGCGTCCGGGGCCACGTCCGGATTCGGGACCGCGCTGACCCGTTACGTCCGCGCCAATGCGGTCATGCGGCAACGGTACACGGAAGAGGAACTGAAAAAAGCACTCGAGCGCGGTGTAACGCAATATGTGATTCTGGGAGCCGGGCTCGATTCCTTTGCTTACCGACGGACCGACCTCGCTCCAGTCTTGCGGGTCTTCGAGGTCGACCACCCGGCGACGCAGCAGTGGAAGAGCATCCGCTTGCGGGAGCTGAAGATCGATCTTCCCGCCAATCTCACGTTTGTTCCCGTTGATTTCGAGCGGCAAACCCTGGCCTACGGATTGAGCGCTGCTTCCCATCGATCGGACCTGCCGAGCTTCGTTTCCTGGCTTGGGGTCACCATGTACCTTACGGAAGCGGCGGTGTTCGAGACGCTGCGCTACATCGCGTCGCTGGCCCCTGGAACAGAGATCGTCTTCCAGTATGCACTGCCGGAATCCCTGCTGGACGACGAAACCCGGCACCTGGTGGCATCGGTCAAGAGAACCGCAAGCTCCACGGGAGAGCCGTGGCTCACCGAGTTCGAGCCAACGGCTCTCGCGGCGCAGCTGAAGAAGCTTGGGTACGCCCACGTGTGGGACCTGGAACCGGTGGAAGCGGACGCGCGGTACTTTGCAGGGCGCACGGATGGATTGCGTACGCCACCTCACTCGCATCTGATGAAAGCACGCGTCGGGCACCGTGCGAAGTAGGCTACTCGACGCGTATCCCCGCTTCGCGGATCACCTTGCCCCACTTCAGCGTGTCCGACTTGAGGAGGGCGGCGAGTCTCTCGGGCGGGCTTCCCACCGGCTCCACGCCGTTGGCGAGGAACCGCGCCTTCACGTCCTGCCGTGAGAACAAGCCGGCCACCTCGCGATTGAGGCGCGCGATTATCGCCGCGGGCGTGCGCGCCGGAGCGAAGAAACCGATCTCGGATCCGGTTTCAAAGCCCGGCACCGTCGCGGCTATCGTGGGCAGGTCGGGAAAGAGGGCAGAGGTTTTCGCGCTGCTCACCGCGATCCCCCGCAACTTGCCGGCGTTCAAGTGCGGCGTCACCGACGCGGCGCTGCCGAACGAAAGCTGCACCTCGCCTGTCAGCACTCCGATGATGGCCGCACCGGCCCCCTTGTAAGGGACGTGCGTGATCCGGGTGGCGGTCATCAACTTGAACAGCTCGGCAGCGAGATGCGGCGAGGCGCCGATCCCGCTGGTCGAATAGTTGAGCGAGCCCGGCTTCGCTTTCGCCAGCTCGATCAGCTCGCGGACGGAGTGCACGGGCAGCGACGGGTTGACCACCAGCACGTTCGGCGAATCCGTCATGACGGAAATCGGCGAAAAATCCCGGATCGGATCAAAGGGCGCCTTGCGGAAAAGCGGTCCCAGCCACAGCGTCGGCCCGATAATGAGCAGGGTATGGCCGTCGGGCTGCGCGCGGGCGACGATTTCGCCGAACACGGTGGCGCCGCCCGTCGAGCGCGGATCGACCACGACGGACTGCCCGAGCGGACCGGATATGCCCTGCGCGACGATACGGGAAGTGAGCTCGGCGGTGCTGCCCGGCGCGCCTGTGACGATACGCAGCGGACGCGACGGATAGCTCTCAGGGGCCGCGGCCGATGCGCCGGTCAGCCACAGTCCCAGCGCTATTGCTGCGGAAATTACGAAACGCACTCAGGCGAACCAGGTCGAAAACTGGATCCCCGCCTTCGCGAGGATGACTCGGAGCTTCCCTAGATTTCGATCATGCTGAAATCGCTCTTCCGCGCCGAGCAATCCGGGCAGGTCCAGGCCTCGGGCACGTCCTCCCAGCGCGTTCCGGGTGGTATGCCTTCTTCGGGCCAGCCGGCTTCCTCGTCGTAGATGAAGGAGCACAGCATGCACTGCAAGGTCTTGTAGCCGCCGGCAGGGGCGCGCGGTTTCTCTTCCGCCGCGCGCGTACGGACCTTCGGGAAGTTCAGGATGATGGCTTCGAGTCCCTGCGCGCCGGCAACGACCTCGAACGCCGGCTCATCGCGCTTGACGAACACGACCGCCGGCGCCTCGCGCTCCTTGTTCTCGTGAATCAAGGTCCCCTTCACGACCACTACGTACTGGCCGTCGCCGACCGATGGATCGGGCGCCGTCATCCGCGTGTGGGCGCCCATGGTGACGGTACGCGTGAAAAGGCCGTGCTCGTCGCGAATCTCGGGAACGTCGTGCACGTTGACGCCCGACGTGCGATCCGGGAAGTCGACGTCGGTGGTGACCTGCCATGGCTGACGATCGGGAATCTGCTTGAGCTTCTCGAGGGACTGCGGAAAGCGCTGCGCGCCCGGATCGAAGCGCGAGCGCAGCACCATGAAGGCCCAGCCGGTCTTCCTGTCCGCCTTCAGCGGCCCGTACGGGGTGTAAGCGCGCGAGAAATGGACACAGTAGGGTTTCACGGGGTGGCGGCCGAAGTCGCCGGAGCCGTCCATGATCACCTGGAACTGGTCGACCTGGTGAAAATGCGCGGCGGAAATGTTCGCCTTGCCGTCCCCCGGGTAGCGGTTGATGCGGGCGGTCGGCGCATCGGGATTCTCCCTCCTCGCCCGCAGGAACGTGGTGTTGATCGCACCGGGACTGCCGGGCTCGGTGCTGCCGGGCTGGTTCACCTTGTCCGGCGGTAACTCGGAGAGGGCAACTACCTGGGGCATGCGAGGCTTTCTTCCTGGTTAATTTGACGCGCTTCTGAACACCGCCATGCACTTCGGCGCGTTGAAGGTCCAGGTCTCCACCCAGTCGAGGATGTCCGCCTTGTAATTCAACTCCGCCATGGCGCCGGCGAGGCACGTCCAGTTGAGGACTTCCTGTTGCCCGGCCGCCTCCATCTGCGCGAGCGGCGTATCGCGCCACGCGGCATAGTTGCCGGTGCGCAGGTGCTCCAGCAGGGCGCGGTCCGATTCCAGGTCGGGATAGATCCAGTGGTTCTTCTCGGTGAGAAACGCGTGCGACCAGCTCGATGAGGCCATGATCACCACGCGCCACGGACTATCTCTCAGGGCGCGGGCCGTCGCCTGACCCATCTCGAAACAACGGCGCGGCGAGGGGGAAGGTGGATCCGGCTCGTCCGAATGCACCGTGCTGCCGCCCTGGTAGCGGATCACCGAGCTGCCGTAGCAGTTGACTGCCACGGGCAGGACCGGCGTCGAAAATCCCTTCCGGTCGAGATCGAGGTAGAGCAGCGTGTTGGCAAAGGCGTGCCCGAGGCCGTCCTGGTGCAGGGCCTTGTAGGCGTAGGACATGTCTATGCCGTCCTCCAGCAGCTGCCGCGTAAGCCAGCGCCCCGCCTTGTGGTGCCCGGGGTGGTTGAAGGTCTTCTCGGTCGGCTCGCCCCAGATGTTGGGCCGGCCGCGCAGGCGCAGGTACGGCTTGTACTCGAACTTCTCGTACGCCAGCACGCAGAACGGCGGAATGATGTCTTCCTTGAAATTCTCGTACTGGTCGTCGCCCCACATGAGGATGAAGTCGGGCTTGAAAGCGTCGATCTCTTCGCGGATTTTTCTGAAAGCGGCGAAGACGCGCGCCTTGTGGGCTTTGTGCGCCGTAATGCCTTCGTCGTCACCCCACTCCTTGCGCATCGGCTCCGGCCAGTTGGCGGGGTCTCTCATACGCTCGGGGATGCGCCGATCGGTCTGGAGCATCCGCGCCAGCGGCCACGGCTTGTGCTCTTCGGGAACCATGCCTGGCGGATAGTGCGTCGCGCCTATGCCCAGAATCTCTGCCATGATCTGTCCTCCACCAAGTGAACTTCGATCATGCGCCCGGCGCGCGGCGCGGGTCAAGTAGACTAGAATCCGATCCGGCAGCCGATCACATCATCTGAAACGATCACTCGCAAGGAGAGAGCTTGAGCACGATTCGATGGTTGGGCGCGTTGGCAGGTCTCATCGTGTTCGCGTGCGGCACGGCGTGGGGGCAGGCGTACCCGTCGAAGCCGCCGCGGGTCGTCATCGTGTTCCCACCCGGCGGCGCGACCGACATCGTAGGGCGGATCGTGTTCCAGAAAGTGGGCGAGCAGTTGAACCAGCAGTTCGTGATCGAGAACCGGGTCGGCGCGTCGGGAACGATAGGCGGCGCGTTCGTGGCGAAGAGCCCGCCCGACGGCTACACGATCATGGTGTACTCGGCGACGCTCGTCGCCAATCAGCACCTCTACAAGAAGCTGCCGTACGATGCGCTGAAGGATTTCATCGGGATCACGCCGGTCGCCCGGCTGGTGGGCGTGCTGGTCGTGCACCCCTCGATGCCGGTGCGCTCGATCAAGGAGTTGATCGCCCTGGCGAAGGCGCGGCCCGGTGAGATCAGCTACGCCACGGCCGGCGTGGGCGCGTTCCAGCACCTAGCGACGAGCCTTCTGACCAACATGGCGAACGTTAAAATGATTCACGTTCCCTACAAGGGCGGCGGCCCTGCGGCCATCGCGATAGCGGGCGGCGAGGTGCAGGTGATGCTCACGCCGATATCGGAGGTTCTCCCGCACATCCAGTCGGGGCGCGTGAAGCCCATCGCGGTGTCCTCGGCTGCGCGAGTGACCCAGCTCCCGGACCTCCCCACCATCGGAGAAACCGTGAAGGGCTACGAATTCATCTCGTGGATGGGTATCTTCGTGCCGGCGGGAACACCGCGGCCGATCGTCGACAGGTTGAACGCCGAGATCAAGAAAGCGGTGGCGGATCCTGCCGTCGCCGCGAATCTTTCGTCTCAATCGCTCGACCCGATGCACATGACTCCCGAGGAGTTCGCCAGGCTCGTGAAGTCCGAGTACGACAAGTACGAGCATGTCGTGAGGATTTCGGGCGCCCGCGTCGACCAGTGAGACTCATCACCGTGAAACTCATCACCGCGAAGCTCGTCACCGCAACGCTCATCACCGCTGCGCTCGCCACCACAGCGAGCGCAGCTCCTGCCGACAACTATCCCAACAAGCCCGGCCGCCTCATCCTGCCGTTCGGTCCCGGCGCCTCCACCGATGTCATCGGGCGCATGTTCGCGCAACGATTCGGCGAAGCGTGGGGGCAGACGCTGGTGGTCGATAACCGCCCGGGCGCCGCCGGAATCATAGGCACCGAGACGGCCGCGAGGGCGGCGCCCGACGGCCATACGATCCTCACCTACGGCATCAACCAGCCGATTACCGCCGGCCTTCACAGCAAGCTGCCGTACCACCATCTGCGCGATTTCACGCTGATCTCGCTGTACGCCACGATGCCCAACATCCTGTGCATTACGCCGAGTCTCCCCGCCGCAAACGTCGGCGAGTTCGTCAAGCTCCTCAAGGCCAACCCCGGCAAGTTCAAGTACGCCTCGTCGGGAATCGGCGCCTCGCCGCATCTCACCATGGAATTGTTCAAGTCGATGACCGGCACCGACCTGATCCACGTCCCGTACAAGGTCGCAGCGCAGGGCTATCTCGACGTGATCAGCGGCCAGGTCCAGGGGTTTTTCTTCAATCTTCCCGGGCCGTTGCCCCACGTCAAGGCCGGACGCCTGCGCGCGCTCGCGGTCACTTCGGCGAAACGCGCCGAACAGGTGCCCAGCGTGCCCACCGTCATCGAGTCCGGCATACCGAACTTCGAAGTCACCGTGTGGCAGGGCTACGCCGTGCCGAAGGCCACGCCGCAGACGTACGTCACGAAGATACACACCGCAATGATGAAAGCGTTGGAATCGCCCGAGCTGCGCCAGCGTTTCTTCGACGCCGGCGTCGCGGCCGCGCCGTCGACGCCCGAAGCGTTCAGGAAGTTCGTGGAGGCCGAGACGGAAAGGTGGCAGAAGGTGATAACGATCTCCGGCGCGAAGCTGGAGCAGTAACGGCCTTGCGTGGAAGGAGTGACACGTGACAGGTGACACGTGACACGTTCGGTCTGATCGGCTGGTCCTTTCTGCACGAGTCACGGGTCACGAGTCACCTCTTTGTCTCTGACGCAGCAACTGCACCCCGACCAGCAGCGCCGGTACGCCGCACACGATGAAGCCGATGCCGTAGCTACCGGTCAGGTCGAGTAGACCCGAATACATGAGCGGCAGGGCCAGCGCGCCGACCTGGCCGAAGGAGAGCACGCCGCCCGTGACTCCACCGCGCATGCCATCCGGCGCGGCGCGGGCGGTTTCGGCGAGCAGTATGCCGTGCCAGGAGAGCGCCGTGGCGCTCAAAACGCAGGCGATCAGGCCGACGAGCAGCGTCGGCCAGCCGGCGCCGCAAAGCGCGAGGAGCGCGACGCTCCCAGCCATGCCGAGGGCAAGCCCTGCCATGATCGTGCGCGGGGTGACGTGGGTGCTGCCGAGCCAGCCCCAGACGATGCGGCCGGGCACGGCAACTGCCACTGCCACGGAGAAGACGAAGCCCGCGGCCACAGGCGTGTAGCCGATCGTCGTCAGGTACACGACGAAATAGGCCGTCACCGTCGCCTGCAGACCGTTGAAAGCAAGGCACGCGTAGGACAGGGCGCGCAGGCCCGGCGTGGCGAGCACCGCGTTCAAGGTCGAACTGAAATCCGATAGCTGGAAAGTGCGCGACGGCACCCGGTCGTCATCGAACTTGACGCGCAGGGGCTGGAGCATGAGCACGAAGGCGGCGCATGCCACGGCGCTCAACAACATCGTGAAGCGCCAACCCTGCCATTCCGTCAACTGCGGCCCGAGCAACCCGGCCAGGAGCAGGCCGGCGGGCACCGCCGTCTGCTTGATGGAGAAAACAAGGGGCAGGTAGCGCGGCGAGGATACGCGGGAGAGCAGGTGCGAGCTGGCCGGTGTGGAGATGGACCCGCCGCTCCCGCAGATGATCGCGGACAGGAAGAGAGCCAGCGGCGTTCCGAGCGCCATCACCGCGGTGCCGGCGGCCACCATGACGAGGGAGACCTGGCTCATGCGCATGGCGCCGTGGCGCACGATGAAGCTGCCGCACCCGAGCTGCGCGACGAGAGAGGCGGCGGCCGTCACGCCGAAATAAATGCCGACCCATGTCGCATCGACGCGCAGGTCAGTGATGATCGCCGGCGCGATCACGGCGGGCAGCGCTCTGCTCAGCGCGATGAACGTCTGCTGCACGAACATCGAGCCGAGGGCGAGATACAGAAGATTCACGAAGATTCCGGGGCGTCGTTTTGCCGAAGCAACCACGACTTTAACAGCAAGAAGCCGTAGCGCACGCGAGAACATGGATCGGCTGATGTGACGTTCTCACGACAATCACCACGGAAACTGGAAGCGTCCCGGGTCGGCGATCAGGACGTGCCATCAAACTTTAGCTCTGGATTTCCCGGCGTCCCAGGCATCTCGACGGACGCCTTTCAGACTGTGTCGGTCTGTGTTCCTTGCGGTTGCCGTTGGCCTTGAGCAAGCTTTTGACACCACGGTGGAGCGCGCGCATCATCGCGGAAACCCTCACACTCGGAGAGATACGATGCCATACGCCACGGTGCGCGGTGTTGCGATCAATTACGAAATCGTCGGCACCAGGGGACCGTGGGTGACGCTGTCGCCCGGCGGGCGGCGGCCGGGCGATGCCGTGCGGTCCCTGTCAGAGCGGATTGCGGCGGCGGGTTACCGGGTGCTCCTCCACGATCGTCGCAACTGCGGCGCCTCCGACGTCATCATCGACGGCGACGAATCCGAATACGACATCTGGGCCGACGATCTGCACGCCCTGCTGGGCGAGCTTAACGCACTGCCCGCCCACGTCGGCGGCGCCTCCTCCGGCTGCCGCATGTCGATACTGTTCGCGCTGCGCCATCCGCACTCGGTGCGCTCGCTCCTCTTGTGGCGCGTGACCGGCGGGCACGTCGCGGCCGAGCGCCTGGCGCGCCAGTACTACACCGACTTCATCGAGCTTGCCGAGCGCGGCGGCATGGCGGCGGTGTGCGATTCGGAGTTTTTCCGCGAGCGCATTGCCGCGCGACGCGAAAACCGCGCGCGTCTGATGGCGATGGATACAGAGCGCTTCATCGCCGTGATGTCGCACTGGCGCGAGTATTTCGTCGCCGGCGCCGACCAGCCGGTGATCGGCGCATCCGAAGCAGACTTGCACTCGATCCGCGTTCCGACCTGTATCGTCCCCGGCAACGACGTCGTCCACGCGCGCCGCGCCGGGGAGAACGTCGGCCGCCTGATGCCCGGCGGCGAGGTGCACGACATCATGCCGGCCGGTCCGGACGTCGACGAGATTCCGCTGGCCGAGTGGGAACGGCGTGAAGGTCAGCTCGCAGAAGTATTCGTCGATTTTCTCAAGCGCGCCGACACAACGAGCCAGAGAACGGCGGCGTAGATTCGGGGGCGGGTGGCTCGTTTCTCGTTGCCCGTTCTTCGTTTCCCTTTTTTGTTACGCCCATGACGGGAAAAGGCTCGAGACGCCTTTTCCTGCGCTGCAGCCGAGTACTAAACCGGGGGACCTGAAATGCGACGAGCCATCCTTATCCTCATGTTGCTGGCTCCCGGCCTGCTGCAGGCCGCCGACGTCCCTGCTACGGTATTCATCGAAGAGTTGACGTGGACCGAGGTACGGGACGCGATCAAGGCGGGTAACACTACGATCATATTTCCGACGGGCGGTACCGAGCAGAACGGCCCGCACATGGTGCTCGGCAAGCACAACTTCATCGTCAAGCATACCGCCGAGCAGATCGCGCGGAGACTTGGAAGGACGCTTGTCGCGCCGGTGCTCGCCTACGTTCCGGAGGGGGATATCGATCCGCCGACGGGTCACATGCAGTATCCGGGCACCATCACGCTGCCGCTGGAGCACTTCGTTAAGGTAACGGAATTCGCAGCGCGCAGCTTCCGGGTGAACGGCTTCAAAGACATCGTCCTGATCGGCGACAGCGGACCCAACCAGAAGGGCTTGCAGATCGCCGCGGAAATGTTGAACAAAGAGTGGGCGAACACGGGTGTCCGCGTGCACTTCATTCCCGACTACTACTACGAGGATAACGGCTTCAGACCATGGCTGATCTCTCAGGGAGAGACGAAAGAATCCATCGGTACTCATGCCGGCATCTCGGACACGTCTCAGCTGATGGCGCTGAACCCGGGATGGATTCGATCGGACAAACTTGCGCCCGGTGGAGACCGCAAGGTGACCGGGGTGTCGGGCGATCCTACGCGCGCGAGTGTGCCTTACGGCAAGCGGGGCCTGGAGTTCAAGATCGAGGCGGCTCTTGCGCAAATTCGAAAGTCGATGGCGACGAAAGACAGATGACCACCAGAACGGAGAAAACAGAATGAAGTTCAAGGCCGCGGTATTTCGCAAGGTGCACGAGCCGCTGACGATCGAAACTGTCGAGATGGACGAGCCGCGCGGGCGGGAGATCGTCGTGCGCACCGTCGCAACCGGCGTCTGCCATAGCGACCTGCACGTGGTGGACGGGCTGGGCCGCTATCCCGTGGACCGGCCCTTCGTATTGGGGCACGAGGGCGCCGGCGTGGTCGAAGCTGTGGGCGATGACGTCACCGCGGTGCGGGTCGGCGACCATGTCGTTGCGTGCCTGTCCGGCTTCTGCGGCACCTGTCCGCAATGCCTGAGCGGTCACCCCAATGTCTGCACCGGCGGGATCGTCACCCGCCCGGAGACCGGGACGCCGCGGCTGTCGCAGGACGGCGGCCTGGTGCGCACGTTCGCGGGGATCGGCAGTTACGCCGAGAAGATGCTGCTGCACGAGAACTCCGTCGTGCGGATCGATGCCGACATACCCTTCGACCGTGCCGCGCTGGTGGGATGCGGCGTGCTGACCGGAGTAGGGGCCGCGTTACGGTCTTCCGGCATGCGCGCCGGCCAGACGGTGGCTGTATTCGGCGTGGGGGGCGTCGGGTTGTCTATCGTGCAGGGCGCGCGCCTGGGCGCCGCCCGGCAGATCATCGCGGTAGACCAGTTCGATTCCAAGCTGGAGATGGCGAAGGGCCTGGGTGCGACCCATACGGTCAACACGACCCAGGGCGATCCGGTGAAGGCGATCCGCGCGATGACCGGCGGGCTGGGCGTCGACCACGCGTTCGAGGCGGTTGGCAACGCGAAACTGTGTCGCCAGGCGATCGAGAGCCTGGCCGTGCGCGGCACCGCTACCATCGTAGGCGTGCTGCCACCGGACGCGACGATCGAGTTTCCCTGGCTGGCAATCCGGCCCGAGTGCAAGGTGCAGACCTCCCGCATGGGGTCGAATCAGTTCCGCACCGATATTCCGAACTACCTGGAGTTCTATCGTCAGGGGCGGCTCGACCTGGACGGGATGATCAGCCGGCGCGGACGGCTGGGTGATATCAACGACGCGTTCCGCGCGATGAAGGCCGGGGAAGTGGCACGGACGGTGTTGATGTTCGATTAGGGCGGGTCGCTTCCATTACCGTTCGTCCAAAGTCATAAAGCAGGCGAGAATCCGCGTCGACTGAACTGCGGGGGTCTGACCCCCGCATGTCCCTGAATTCGTGAGCGATTGCGCCGGGAATACGGTGATTTCCGGCCTTAGACATCCGGTTTCTGCTGAGAAATTGCGCCAGGGCGATATTCTTCAGGCCCGACCCGAACTCGCATATCGGGGCTGGCCAAAACCGCAAATGGGTCGTAGGATATGCTGATTCAAAGAGGTAGACCGATCATGAAACGCACACTCGCGATCCTGACACCGTTCCTCATTGCGTGGTGCCCGCAGGCTTTCCCGCAAGACCCGCGGATTCCCACGGAAGTCTTTAAATGCAGCGATGGCGGCAAAGCCGTGTACCAGGATGGCCTGTGCGCCACTGGGCCGAGCAAGCCGCTCAAGACGTACGATGCCAGGGGGATCGAAATGCCGAAAGGGCGCGCCCCCGAGTATGCGCCGCCCGGACCGGCGCCAGTGGCGATAATCCCCTACACCCCGTCGAAGCCGCTGGGCAACAGCACGTTGTCGAACACCCCCAGCCAATGCAGGACCGCGAACGGCTCCACCTGCCCTACTACTAATTGAGTAAACGTTTTTCGAGTGCGCTGGGGTCGAAGTCGTAGAGCCAGCGCAACGCGTCGGGCGAGCGGTCACCGCCCCGCGCCCACTCCGCATCACGCGCCTCCTGTGCCGGTCCGTCCGGCAGGTGGAAGCGCGTTTTGTTCGCGCGCGACATTTCCTGAAGTCGCGTGACGCGCGGCCGGCGCACGTCTTCGTAGCGCCGCAGCGTCCCGGTCGGGTCGTCGGCGCCACCGGCAACCAGGCAGGCGGCGAGGGTGGCGCCATCCTCGATGGCTTGCGCCGCGCCCTGTCCCATGAACGGGTACATCGGGTGGCACGCGTCGCCGAGCAGGGTCGCGCGGCCGACCGACCAGCGCGGCAGCGGCTCACGATCGAACAGCGCCCACACGAAGCAGGTCTCGGCGGCGGCGATGATCCGCCGCACCTGGGGGTGCCAGCCTTCGAACGCGGCGAGCGCTCGCGCGACCGTGGCGCGATCGGTCCAGTCCTCGCGGTTCCAGGTGTCGTGCTCGGTCCAGCCGACGAAATTGAGCAGGCGTCCGCGCGAGACGAAGTAGTGCACGAAATGCCCCCCGGGACCGACCCAGGACTGCGATCCGATCTCCAGTCCGAGGTCGGCGATGCGCTCGACGGGCACCAGGCCGCGGTAGGCGACGCAGCCGGCGAAGCGCGGCGCTTCCTCCCCGAGCAGCGCCGCCCGTACCGCCGAGTGGATGCCGTCGGCGCCGACCAGAACGTCGACGGCGATGCGCGCCCCGTTCTCGAAGCTGGCCTCGACGTGATCGCCCTTGTCGGCGAGCCCGACGAGACGGTGGCGGAGATGGATGCGCTCCGCCGGGAATCCCGAGGCGATGATCGAGACCAGGTCGGCGCGATGCACGGTCAGGTGCGGCGCACCGTAGAGCTCCTCGCAGCGCGGGTTGAGCGGCGCCCTCTGCAGCGTGCGGCCATCCTGCCAGCGCCGCTGATGCGTGCTGGCCGGCCGTATGGCCTCGCGGTCTAGCGCGTCGCCCAGGCCGAGCCGATAGAGAATCCGCGCCGCGTTCGGCCCCATGTTGATGCCGCCGCCGACTTCGGTCAGCTCCGGGGCCTGCTCGTAGATGTCGACGTCGAACCCAGCCTGGCGCAGCGCGACGCCGGCGGTGAGGCCGCCGATACCAGCGCCGATGATGGCGATCTGTCTGGGTTTCGGGTCGGATCTGCGCATCTTTGACGATCTGCGCCGCTGCGAGGAAACCGGGGCGGCAGGACTTGCGTCGGGTGTCTTCCGAGGCTCAGTTCGGCTTGACGCCGGCGTGCTTGACGGCTTCCCGCCACTTGCGCATTTCGGTCTCAATGTAAACGCGGGACTCGGGGTGCGGAATGAACGCCGGGTCGAAACCGCCCTCGGCGAGGCGGGTTTGCACCAGCGGCGTATCCATCGCCGTGCGCAGCGCAACAATCAGTTTCCTCCATATCGCTGCAGGCAAGGCTGCCGGCGCCGTGACAAAGCGGAAGGTGCCGGGATCGACGCTCGACAGTCCTACCTTGTCGAAGGTCGGAATGGCAGGCAGGGCACGGGAGGGACGGCTTCCAGTCACCCCCAGCGGGACCAGCGTCCCGGCCTGAATGTGGTGATTCACGGAGCCCGGCGTCGCGAAGGTGACGTCGGTGTGGCCGCCGAGTACGTCGATGACCGACGCACCCCCGCCCTTGAACGGGACGTGAACGAGATTGATTTTCGCGGCGGCCATGAACATCTCGCCCGTCAGGTATCCGGCCGTGCCCGGGCCGGACGAAGCGAGCTTGATCTGCCCGGGCTTGCTCTTTGCGAGCGCGACGAGTTCCGGCACCGTCCTGACCCTGAGACCGGGATGCGCCACGAGCACCGTAGGCGATGTCGCGATGATCGCGACGAACACGAAATCACGCACGGAGTCGTATGGAAGTTTGGCAACCACGGCGGGCTGAATGACGAAAGCAGTGTCGAACAATCCCAGCGTATAGCCGTCCGCGACCGCGCTGGCGACCATCTGCGTTCCGATCAGGCTGCCGGCGCCGCCGCGATTGTCCACCACGATTTGTTGGCCCAGCAGTTCTGCCAGCCTGGGCGAAATGATCCGCGCTAGCACGTCGGTGCCGCCACCCGCTACGAACGGCACGATCAGGCGTATGGATTTCGTCGGGTAGTCGGCGGCCCGGGCGTGCACTGTCGGCAGCGTGCAGGCACATACGAGAGCGAGATGGAGCGCATTTCGCAGTGAAGTCATGAGCGATGTTCCTCCAAAGGAAAGCCCAGAACCTATGAAATAGGTTCTAGTACTCGACCGAGATCCCCGCCGACTTTGCGACTTTGCGCCATTTCGCGATCTCGGTCCTGATGTAGGCCGCCAGCTCCTCACGCGTGCCCGGCGCGGGCTCGACCGCGTTCAGCAGGAGCCGCTCGCGGACTTCGGGTGTCTTTATCGTTTTGACCAGAGCCGCATTCAACGTGTTCAGGATGGGTACCGGAACGCCCGCCGGCACGCAATTCGCGTACCAGGCCGTGACCTCGAATCCCTTGATGCCGGATTCATCGACCGTCGGAACATCGGGGACAGAGAAGTGGCGCTTGAGGGAGGTGACGGCAAGCGCCCGGGTCCTGCCGGCCTTGATGGCTCCGAGCTGCTCGCCCAGGTTGCCGAACATGCTGGGCACATGGCCGGCCATGACATCCTGCAGCGCGGGTGCGCCCCCTTTGTACGCGACATGAACGAGGTTGATCCCGGTGGCGAGCTTGAACAGCTCCATCGTCATGTGCGGCGTAGTACCCACGCCGGGCGAGGCATAGTTCAGCTTGCCGGAGCCGGCCTTGGCCCAGGCGACGTACTCCGCGACCGTCTTCGCCGGCACCGACGGGTTGATGACGAGCACGTTCGGTACCGTCACGATCAGACCCACCGGCTGCAGGCCTTTCAAGGGGTCGTAG
>Ga0075428_100000447_pt1 | contig 41132 bp, 37 predicted proteins | sample RhiMetdeltSRZDD2_FD_75291 | JGI IMG/M metagenome (GOLD analysis project Ga0075428, IMG submission 75291) | Populus rhizosphere microbial communities from Tennessee, USA - Rhizosphere MetaG P. deltoides SRZDD2 | ecosystem: Host-associated > Plants > Roots > Rhizosphere > Soil | place: USA... | reverse complement strand
CAGGGACCTGGTAGTCCAGGAGGCGGGCAGTCTAACGTACGCGCTGGTTGAAGTTGACCCGGCTACGAATCAGCCACTCCCAACGCAGCCAACGATCACGCCCGATCCGGCGGTGCCCGGCGCGTTCACCCTGACGGCCTAGCCGTGGTGACACGCCGGTTCCAGGCGAGGGTCACCTCCGGGGGTCTGGCCGCGATCGCGACGACAGACCTGGTCGTCGCTGGCCAGCCACCCGTGATCCGCAACGCTCTGCTGAGTCCCCACACGTACGGGTGGCCGGACGAGACCAACACCGGTCCGCGCGTTCCGATTGGTCAACTGCGCGTCTGGGAGGGTGGGCTCTCGACGTCCGTCAACGGTGAGGTCTTCGAGAAGCTTTTCGTCAGGGGCGGCCTGACCGCGAACGCCAGCAACGTCGTCCTGCGCGACTCGGTCATCGAGTACCGCGGGACGCTCTACCCCGTGAAGCAGTCCAGTGGGCGGTCCGGTCTACTGCTGGACCACGTGCGCGTCGACGGTGGGACTGCCGACCACCCCGGGATCTACTCGCAGGGTGGCCGGTACACGCTGCTCGGCTGCGACGTCTTCGGCTCAGTCGACGGTTTCCGGATTGAGCAGGACGACTGCGAGATCAGGGACTCGTACTTCCACGACCAGTCGCACCCGGCGGGCGCGCACGCCGACGCCGGTCAGATCCGCCGCGGCGACCGGACGCGGATCATCCACAACACCCTGCTGGCTGGACGCCGCCAGACCGGCGGCACGTGGGCGCGCAACAACGCAGTCTTGCAGTACGGCTCCGATATCACGTCGGGGGACTCGTACGACGACCTGTGGTTCATCGGCAACCTGTGTGACCACGGGAACTACTGCTTCAACGGCCCGAACCCGGAGGACATGCGCCAGCGCTTCGAGGACAACCGGTTCGGCCGCGACTGGCAGTTCTACCTGACGGTCGGAGACTTCCAGACCGGGGACGACACGTGGCTCCGCAACGTCTGGGACGACACCGGCGCGCTCATTCCAGCACCGTGAGACACCGATCTCCGTACCAGGTCAACCCGGGTACGGAGATCGGTGTCTCCGCGTCGTAGTACAGTAACACCGTGCCACTGTGGTTGGTGATCATTCTTCTGGTCGGGGGAACGCACCGCGTCACCCGCCTCCTCGCGCGCGACCAGCTACCCCTGACCGCGTGGCCCCGCGAGCACCTGGTCCGGTACTGGTTCCCGGCGTTCGCCGAGGAGGAGACGCGCAACCGCTACCGGCAGCGCCACGACCGTGAGGCCACCCCTCACTGGGGCTTCCTGGGTCACTCGCTGGCGTACCTGGTCACGTGCGACTGGTGCGTCTCGATGTACGTCGCGGCTGGCCTGACGTACCTGACGTGGCGCTGGACGGACGTGATGTTCTGGATCCTGGCCGGCCTGACGTCTTCGACCGTCACCGGTCTCGTCTCGCAGAGGGAGCCGGACTGATGGCGGACTTCGACCTCGGAGAGTTTCCCCACTGCGACTCATCGGTCCTGCACGCACCGGGTGAGTGCGAGCACTGCGATCTACATCCCGGCTGGCAGGCCCTGCGCGGCGCGTGGGGCATCGCCTTCACCGGTCACGAGCCGGTCGAGCACCATCCCGGCTGGCGTGAGGTTCCGTGCCCGTCCGACCAGCGGCGTGGCACCGGCGAGGCGCACACCTGGGGTGGCAACCGGCCGACGAACGTCGAGGTTCCCCAGGAGGAGACCTTCGAGAGCCGAGTGATGTACGGAGGCTGGGCGTGAGCGGTCACCGGATCGAGAAGTGCAAGCACGGCACACTGGTGCTGCAGTGTCGCTGCATGGGACCGAAGCCTGTGTACATCGTGGTGTGTCCCAAGTGGTGCCCGACACCGGACGCGTCACCGGCCGTGACGGAGACCCCCGATGCCTGACCCCCACGACCTCGAGAACCGGTTCACCTACCACGCACCCGTGAAGGGTCAGCCGCAGGTCTACGAGGAGATCCGCCAGGCTGGTCTCAAGCTAGCCCTCCTGATGGACCGGTACGCTCCGGAGTCCCGCGAGCTCAGCCTCGCGATCACCCGGATCGAGGAGGCCGTCATGTGGTGCAACGCGGCCATCGCCCGGAACCCGGCCGGGTACTCCCGCATTGGCGTAGCCGGCAGCTAGGAGCCCACCATGCCCGACAGCCGCCGCGCACTGGCCGCGACTAGGTCACACGGTACGGTGTCTCACCGGATGAACGGACACAGTGTGCCGTTCGAGGTCTCGGCGATCACCGCCGCGGCCCAGGTGCTATCCGGCACCGCGGCGGCCGCGCGGCCGGTCTACTACGACACGTGGCAGCAGGAGGCCTGGGGGTACTACGAGAACCTAGGTGAGTTCAACTACGGCGTCGAGTGGTTCGGTGAGGCGCTATCCCGGATTCGACTCAACGTTGCCAAGGTCAGTCCGGGTGGTGACGAGCCCGAACCGGTGACCAGCGGGCCGGCGGCCGACCTCATCGAGAGTCTTGCCGGCGGCACCGACGGCCAGTCGCAGCTGCTGCGGTCGTTCGGCGTCCAGCTCTCCGTTCCGGGCGACTGCTACCTGGTCGGACGTGAAGTCACCGACGAGGACCTCTACCTCGGCACGACGCTGGACGCGATGCCGGACGACAACAACCGCGTCTGGACCGTCCAGCCGACGCAGACGCTGCAGCCCGGCTCGCGCGGCGTGGTCCGGGACGCGATGTCCCGGATCTTCGGTGGGCGCGGCCCGGACGCAGGACGCAACGAGCGCGGCTGGCGGATGCAGGTCGACGAGGCACTGTGGATCGACCTGCCGCACGAGTCACTGGTCACCCGGGTCTGGGACCGCAACGAGCGACTGCCGTGGCGGGCGTCCTCGCCGGCGCGCGCCGCGCTGCCGATCATGCGCGAGATCGACATGTACAACCGTCACATCATGGCGACGCTGATCTCGCGCGTCGCCCTGAACGGCCTCCTCCTGATCCCGGAGGAAGTGACGCTGCCGGCCAATCCGAACTACGAGGACGCGGCCGACCCGTTCGTGGCCGAGCTGATCGACATCATGAAGAACGCGATCCAGAACCCGGGCACCGCGGCAGCCGCCGCGCCGCTGCCGCTGCGCGTTCCGGCAGAGATGATCGAGAAGTTCCGGCACTTCACGTTCGCCACCCCGATGGACGAGAAGATCTGGCAGGCCCGCGACGGCGCGATCCGGCGGCTGGCCACGACGCTCAACCTCCCGCAGGAGGTCCTGACGGGCATGGGCGACGTGAACCACTGGTCCGCGTGGCAGCTGACCGAGGACGCGATTAAGATCCACATCGCGCCGAAGGTCGAGATCGTAACCCGCTGCCTGACGCTCGGCTTCCTGTGGCCGATGCTCAGGGGATCGAACCAGCAGCTCAAGACGAAGAAGGGCGAGCGGCTGATCGTCTGGTACGACACCTCGGAGCTGACCCAGCGCCCGGACAAGTCCGACGTCGCCGTTCAGCTGCGCGGCCTGCACGCGATCACCGACACCGCGCTGCGCCGCGAGACCGGCTTTGACGAGGCCGACACACCGAGCGATGACGAGCTCGAGCGGCAGATCCTCACGGACCTGGCGGTGCAGCCGCCGACCGCGGCCCAGGCGCTCAAGGAGCTCTTCGGGACCGAAATGGCACCACCACCGGGCCCACCGACTCCGGTGGCCGGCGAGACCCCCGCGCCGAACAGCGGCCCGGGAGGCGCGGGGAACGCGCCGAAGGGCGAGACCTCGCCGGCCACCGGTGCACCACCCCGGACCCGGGGCAAGTCGCCGCCGGCGCCGAACGGCCAGACGTCGGCCGCGCTGCGCCAGGCGATCACACTGTCGCGGATCCGGCTGGAGCAGCAGCGTGCTGGGCCGGTCGCCGCCGCGGCGGAAGTCCTCGAGCCGGCTGCGGCCGGCGCTCCCGGGAGGTAGCCCGTGGCACGGGTACTGGGGATCTCGGAGGAGGAGTCGGAGCGCCGCGCGCAGGAGCTGGCCGCCATCATCCGGCAGGCGTGGCGCGCCGTCGCCCGCGCGGTGGCCGCCGCGCTCGGTCGCACCGCGACGCGGTCCGCGGACCAGGTCGTGTCCGCCGGCCTGCGGAGCTGGAGCGCCGGCGTCGGAGGACCGGTGCTGTCCTACGTCGGCCAGACGTTCCTCGACGGCGCGGGTCGGATCCGCGACGGCCTGGAGGGTGACGACCTGGGTGTGCTGCAACCCGGCGCGGACACGGTCGAGCTGTACCTCCGCCAGGCCGGCAACCGGTTCCGAGACGTCGGTGACGACGTCTGGGACGCCGTCCGCGAGCAGCTCGTGGCGGGTCACCGCGCCGGCGAGTCCTTCGCGGTCATCGGTGAGCGCGTCCGGCAGGCGACCGGCCTGAGCGCCGAGACCTCCCTGAACGTGGCGCGAACGGAGGTTCACGCCGCGCTGGAGGCCGGGCAGTGGGCGCAGGCCGCGCTGGTCGATCCGCACGGTAAGAAGGAGTGGTTGGCGACGCACGACCCGCGGACGCGTCCGACGCACGTGGCCGCCGACGGCCAGACGGTCGAGATCGGCGACCGGTTCCGCGTCGGTGCGAGCTACCTCCGGTTCCCGGGTGACCCGCAGGGTGCCCTCGGGGAGACGATCAACTGCCGCTGCTCCGTAGCGTACGTCATCGACCCGGTTGACCTCACCCGTGAGGAAGAGGCGGCACTAGTCGCCGCCGGCTTCCGGCGTGGCCAGGCGCGCGACGAGGACGGCCGGTGGACGGACGAAACTCCCGACTTCGACGCGGTGGCCACCGGCGACCTGCGCGTCACGGGTGCGCTGCACCTGCGTTTCCCGATCACCGAGCGGACGGACGCGGACCGGCGCCAGAACGAGGCAACCCACCGCTATGCCACTAGTGCGTACAGCCGGATCAACGACAGCCTGCGACGGGCGAGTGGTCGAGTTCAGAAGACTGGTGACGAGCGGAGGACGATCGAGGCGCTGGATGACGCGATGGCACGCTCGCCGCTGGGTGAGGACGTCATCGTGTACCGGGGTGTCCGGGACCTGGGCGCGACACTCGGGCGTGACGTGGCAGGTGACGTGACGGGCGTGGTGTGGCGCGATCACGGGTTCTCGTCTACCGGCACCGAGCCGGGACTCGCCTCCGGGTTTCACGGTGAGACTGGCGTGATGATGCGGCTGCTGGTGCCGCGCGGTGTCGGCGCGATCGGCGGCTACGACAGCGGGCACGGCGGCTCGGAGGTGACGCTGGAGCGCGGTCTCGCACACCGTGTGGTGCGTGACTACGTCCGTGACGGCCGCCGCTGGCTGGACGTGGAGGTGGCGCGCCCGTGACCAACTCGCGCTTCATCGTCACCTGGCCGGTCGACGTCATCGAGCTTCCGGACGACAGTGAACTGACCGCGGCCTTCTGGGACAAGTTCCTGCACCCGCGCGACCTCATCGGCAGGTTCCGGCGCAGGTTGGCCGGTGAGGGTGGCGGCGGCGCGGACTTCAGGGTCCTGCCGCCGAGGAGGCGCGGCCGGTCCGGTGACGGATACGCTGCACCCGGCCTGTGGGGCAGGTACGGCGCGGCCGGACTCATGATTCGGAACGTCTCACCGGACGGCACGGAGCGGTTCCTCCTCGTCCAACGCGGGCCGGAGGTCTCGTCCAACCGGGGTAAGTGGCAGCTGCCGGGTGGCGCGCTGGATGAGCACGAGACGCCGGAGCAGGGCGCGGCGCGTGAGATCGTCGAGGAGGTTGGCGCCAGTCCGGGATACCTGGCCAGGCTGCAGCACGTCGGGACGCACGCCGTCGAGGCCGACATCCCGGACAGCGACCGGAAGTGGCGCTACTCCAACATCGCCGTGGACGCGCCGGAGATGTTTGCACCGGAGGTCGACGGAACCGAGACCGGTGACGCCCGCTGGGTGACGCGGAACCAGCTGCTCGCCATGGCCGAGCTGCACCAGCTGCACCGGGCGCTGGCGCGCAACCTGTCGCGGATCCTGCGGAAGTACCCGGAGGTCAATCCCGTCACCGGCGAGCGGATCCGCGACCCGAGCGGTCGCCGCGCGCCGCTGACCGCGGCTATGTCCTCCGCCGGTAAGTGGCGACCCGAGCAGCACCCGCGCGGTGCCGACGGAAAGTTCATCGCCGCCGGTCCGATCAAGGTCTTCCTGTCCAAGAAGAGTCCGACGATCGACGACTTCATCGACGCCGCACTCGCGCTAGACGCCGACAAGTGGAAGAAACTCACGTCCGACCAGAAGCAGCGGTTCATCCAGGTCTCGGCGCCACTCAAGACCGCAACCCTGAAGCCGTTCGCGGACAAGATCAAGACCCTGGCCGACGCGCACCCGCCAACTGCGCCCACATCCGCGCCCACCGCGATGCCAAAGAGCACACAACTCGTGAAGATTGGTGGACAGAAGGGCTCCAACTTGGGTGGGATTTTCGAGGATCCCGCGACCGGTGACAAGTTCTACGTCAAGAAGGCTAAGTCCCAGCAGCACGCCGCCAACGAGGTTGCCGCCGCGGCCCTTTACGCTCTGGCCGGCGTCGAGACTCCCACCGTTGAGAAGACGTCCGGCGCTCCCGACATCGGCGGTGGCCTGCAGACGCGAACGAGACTCGTGCCGGGTGTGACCTCTGACCTCCCCATAAAGCTGCAGGACCCGGAGTACCGAAAGAAGATTCACGAGGGTTTCGTCGTCGACGCGTGGCTCGCCAACTGGGACGTTGCGGGGTTGACCTACGACAACGTTGTGACGGATGAGAACGGCAATCCGGTTCGGATCGACGTCGGCGGAGCGCTGCTCTACCGAGCGATGGGTGGGCCGAAGGGTCCGGCGTTTGGTGATGTGGTTGGTGAGCTCGAGACTCTCCGCGACTCGAAGATGAATCCGCAGTCTGCGAAGGTCTTCGCGGACATGACGGACGAAGAGTTGCGCGAGTCGGCGAAGCGCGTCCAGGCTGTCACCCCGGCGCAGATCGACCAGGTCGTGGCGAGCTCCGGCCTGCCACCGAGCGTCGCCGAAACGCTCAAGAAGCGTCGGCAGTACATCATCGACAAGTACCTCTCGGGTGAGTCGACCCAGGCACCCCCGGCGACGGCGACACCTGGGAAGACCGGCGTTCCGGCACTCGACGCAATCGACTCATATGAGTTGTGGGATGCGGTCACGAAGATGACCCCCGATGAGTGGATGGCACTCACCCCGCAGCAGCAGTCTGACCTCGTCCTCGCGGTCGTAGACTCGGAGTCCGAGTCGGACTGGGAGTGGGGTGCTGCCATGCACGCGATCGCCCAGCTCCAGTCGTGGGCTTACCACAAGACAAAGGCAGAACCGGTATCGCCATTTAAGACGCCGCTGCCGAAGAAGGCGACTGAGCAGAAGAAGTACCCCAAGAGCGCCGAGCTCCTCGACTACGTCGAGCAGCTCGACCAGGCCGCGTGGGACGCACTGTCCGATCACGAGAAGTCACAACTCACTAACAACGTGGAGGACATCGGAATTCACAACTCAGATCTGGCCGACCAGGCCGAGACGGCACTCGAGAAGATCGCCGACCTGGATGAGGGCATCTACCAGTCGGCGCCGCCGAGTAAGCCCATCTGGGTAACACAGGCGGGAGTCGTGGCAGGTAAGTCCGAGATCTTCGCGTACGGGGACCAGCTCACCACCGACCAGTGGAGTAGCCTCACGCAGGATGAGCGTGACCAGCTGGTGATGCGTCTGGATACCATCATGTTCTTCCACGATACCCAGAGTGAGAAGGATCATGCCGCGGAGATTCTCAACAAGATCTCAGACTTCATTAGCGCCGAGGATGACGCGGCTGAGTTCGCCCAGGTAACGCACACGCCGACGCTCACGATGTCCGGTGTGATTGGGCACGAGGGTAAGAAGCCGGGTAGTCCCGCCAAGGTGACAACGAAGCTGATCTGGGGTAAGCACCCGGACGGGACGATCATCCTGGAGGTCAGCAGCCCCGGAGTGTCGCACCAGCGGGTCATCTGGGATGAGACGACCAAGAAGTTCATTCACCAGATCGAGACGACCACCGACCCTAAGTACGGCGAGCAGTGGGATGATCTGAAGAGCTACACCAAGAAGGATGCGTACGCGACGCTCCAGAACGGTGTGTGGTTCGTGCCGAACGTTGCCACCGTCGCACCGGAGACGTCACCCACGCACGCACCCTACGTCGACGGAACAGTACCGCCACTCGGCCAGGTCGCCAAGATGTACGCAAAGGACGGCTACGATGTTGTCGTCGTGAAGCTGCACAGTGGCCAGTACGTCATGACGTATGGTGGCGACGACGGCGCTAGCCTGACGTGGACGGATGACGACCCAGCGACCCTGGGTTGGCACGAAGTTCCGATCGACCCGGCGAAGCTGCTACCGGTAGACACCTCGCTGTCACCACCAATTCCGATCGTACCCGCTGCTTCCCCACCGAGTGCCACTGACTTCGAGCCGCACGAGGAACTCGACTTCGCGGAACTCTTTGAGAACATGGATGTGCACAGTCTCGCACCGGGGATGGTGATTGGCGTCAGCTCCAAGGGCTTCTGGCGCATGATCGTCAATGACACCGGTGCGATCGAACTCCAATTTCATGAGCACTGGGGCACCTGGAAGCTCGAGACTTACCTCAACCCGGAGACCGACAACGACCTCATCGACCAACTCAAGACGTACACCTTCGAGTCGTGGCTCGATCCGCAGTCGGAGGCCGGTAAGAAGGCACTCAAGGCCGTCGTCACCCAGTCGGCGGCACCAGCACTGGCGGCACCAGCACCGGCACCGAATGTCGACGTTCCGATCGACGTCAGTGAGGTTCTCTACGGACCACACAAGGCGGATGACGTCCTCGCCGTCTCGAGTGACGGTAAGTTCAAGCTGGTCTGGGGTGGGAACGTATTCAACCCCCTGGTGATCTACCAGGACAACGGCTCCTACTGGCAGGAGGTCGCACAGCTCAGTCCAGCTCTCATCAAGGAGGGTGAGGAAGACCTACATGTCACTCTGGCAGGCGTCTCCGGCAACCCGGACCTCACGTGGGTTAAGCCTGGATCACCGACTGTTGCGCCACTCCCGGCGGAGTCAGTGCCGGCCTTCTGGACCGGAGTGGGCGGTGTTCCGATCGCAAACTGGGGCTTCGAGGACATCGTCACCGACTGGGACTTCGCGTTCGCGCCAGCAAGCTCGTGGGTCGTGGCTCGTTCGACCAGCGGCAACTACCGCGTGCTTCACTCAGATGACAGCGGCGCTCTTATTAAGGTTCAGAAGTGGAACCCGGCGACCGACACCTGGAACACGGTGTTCCACCTCAACAAGGCAACGGCCGCCGCAAAACTTGGGTCGATGCCCGAGACCTGGATTGTGCCGCACAGCGGTCTCACCCTCGCCACTCCCGGGACGACTAACGCCGGCCTGCCACTAGCACCTCCCGGGCCGCAGACGTTGCTCACGCCACCGCCACCCGTGTCGGGTGCCTGGCCGAAGCCACCACCCTATCACGTTAAGATCTTCAAGGAGATCCTGAAGACGCAGCCCGGCGGTGCCGTTGGCTACTGGTCGAAGCCCGAGAAGCTGTGGCAGGCCGTCGTTGAGATGCAGAGCGTGCATAAGAACCCGGATGGCACGCCGGTCTACACGTACGCCGCGATCGTCGAGGCGCTGGACGCGGCCACAAAGACCAAGGACGTCGACCCGTACTCGACGAAGATTAAGAAGTGGCTGAAGACGCCCGCCGGTGCCAAGTTTGCCAAGACGTTCGGCGAGGCCGTGCTGTTCGCGCCGGCGGTGCCTCCGGTGACGAAGCCGGTGCCCGCACCGCCTCCGCCACCGGTGATGAAGGTTCCGACCGCGAAGGAGCTGTTCCAGAAGGTCTGGAAGCAGTCCGCGCCCGGGTCGCCGGACGAGGTGCTGCTCACCGGAACGGACCAGGTCGGCAACCAGACGCGCATCATCGCCACGGTTTCAACGTCCGGTGCGCCCGTGGCACTACTGCAGCGCTTCAACCCGAAGACCAAGAAGTGGGCACGGGTTAAGCAGTACAAGACGGAGCACGAGCTGGACGTTCTGCTCACCAAGACCAGCGGCTTCACCTGGGACGCGAAGCCCGTCGAGTCGTCGTCGAACATCAGCGCCGTCACCGATACCTCGCACGTCGACCAGGTCACGAAGCAGAAGCTCTACGATCTCTTCAAGAAGCAGCCGGCCACGTACCTGTCCTCGCCCCCGCAGGACATCTATGCGGCGGCGAGCACGATCGCCTCCGACCACGGACTCAGCCTCGGCCAGATGATCTCGATCATCGACGAGATGGGTGCGCTGAAGGTCAAGAAGCCGGACGAGCAGCTCTTCTTTAAGAAGATGTCCGAGTGGCTGGCGACGCCCAAGGGCTACGCGGTCGCCCACGGCATCCAGCTGCCGAAGCCGCCGACACCCCCGCTAGTCGCCGGGGCCGGCGGGAAGATTCCAACCCTGGCCGAGTCGAACAAGTACACGTACTCGACGATCTCAACCACGCAGGCGGGGACGCTGTGGTCGGAGTCGACCACCGCGCACGGCTCGAGTTGGACGTCCAGCCAGCAGGCGGCACTCAAGTCATACACGGGCGGCGTCTACTACACACTCAACGCCTACCTGTACGGCAAGCTCGACACCATCTCGACCAGCCAGCAGAACACCACACAGCAGATCCAACTCGGCATGAGGCCCAGCACGAAGCCCATGCTCCTGCACCGCGGCGTCGGCCTCGGCGGCATCGGCGGCGCCAAGAGCTACCAGGAGCTTCTCAAGCTGGTCGGTTCAACGTGGAAGAGCGAGGGCTTCGCGTCGACCAGTGTCGGTGGGCACGCCGCGTTCAGCGGCAACCCCATCATCATCGAGATCGAGGCACCGCCGGGGACACCCATGGCCTGGGTCAAGCCGATCTCACATCACTCGAGTGAGAATGAGATGGTCCTGGCGGCCGGGCTTCACTTCCACATTCTGCAGGTCACGCAGCAGGGTGGAAAGTCGATCGTGCGTGTGAGGGTGGTGCCTGAGCCGTGACGGAGCTGAGCGTGGGTAGTCCGCTGTCCAATGACATCACCTTCCACCTGGAGACGATGGTCGAGGGTCCGCGAGGCATGAACCCGGACGAGATCGCCGCGTTCATGGCGACCGGCCGTCTTCCGGACGTGGACGCCTACGGCACGGACACGGCGGTCGAGGACTCGCCGAACGACGAACCGGGCGACGCCGGTGGTATGACCGACGCGGAGGTCGACGCGTTCCTGGGCGGTCTCGGTGCACCGTTGGTTGCCGCAGATGACCACTGGAAGAGGCAACCCCGAGACCCGAGTGGGGAAGACGCTGGGCAGTGGATCGACTCGCCGCAGGTGAGTGACCTGGGTACCAGGCAGACGTGGGAGATCGATGACGGAGCCCGAGTACGTCTCAGTGACGCCTGGCACCCGATCAACGCAAAGCTCGAGGAGAAGTACGGAGAGTACGGCGTCTCGCGCGACGCGACTCCGGAGGAACTCACCGACGCGGTGCGGCAGACACGCGCCAACGCGGGACTGACGGACGTGTCGACGAAGGACATCGCTGCACTGATCCAGCAGAACTTCAACCGCGGAGGACTTCACCAGCTCGAGACGCGTGTGTCGCGCTTCCTCGACAGTAAGACGGATGTCGACCGGGACGGCGTGGTCCGCGACGAGCCGCAGGATGTTCCGGACTCCGAGGTGCCGACCGCAACCCCGCCGCCCGCTGACGATGACCCGCAGTTCACGAGCCCACCGCCACTCGAGTTCCCAACCTTCAGCTACGAGGAGGGTGTGCCACCCGAGATCTTCGGCGGTGATAAGACACCGGTCCAGCAGCGCGCGATCAACCACTACACCGGCTCGAGCTACGAAGAGTACACGATGTACCTCCGGGGACAGCGGTCCGACATCCGCCCCGGCGTTGCGCGAAGCATCGAGCACATCCGCGACGCGATGGCACCAACTCCGCGGGACGCGACGCTGTTCCGGTACGTGGATCCCGACGCGTTCGGCCCGGATGTGACGATCGACAACATCGTTGAGCGGCTAGTGCCGGGCACGGAGATGACCGACCCGAGCTTCGTTTCCACCGGCATCGATGAGGACATGCTCTACCTCTACTCGCGGTCCGTTCTCATGCAGATCGAGGCGCCGGCGGGCACACCCATGGTCTACGTCGGCCACCTGACCGCCAATGAGGATGATGACGGTGAGATGATTCTCAAGGACGGCCTGCGCTACCGCGTCGTCGGTGTCTGGCGCGACTCGAGGTACCAGGTGACGGTGAGAGTGCGGGTGGTACCGTGAGTGTGTCACTGGCCGTTAACCCGCGGTTCACGATCATTGAATCGGTGACCGCCGCCGATGATCACTGGAAGCGGCAACCGAGAGATCCGCTCGGTGCAGACGCCGGACAGTGGATCGACGAGCATTCGATCTCTGAGATCACCGCTAAGCGGCGTAGAGCGCTAGTCGAGTTTTTCAGGCGGCACAAGAACACAGACCCGAGTGATCCGGCCGAGAAGATCCGCTCGGACATCGCCGACTACCAGAAGCTCATGCGCGAGTTCGACCACTACTCGGACGTCCAGGTCGCACGCATTCTCGACAGTGAGCTCGCTCCTAATGACGAGAGTCGACCGTACGAGACGAAGTTGCGCGAGGCTGCGCCAGCGCTAGACACACCCGAGTCCGCTACGACACCGCCCACTCCGGCGGCAAGTGCCGATGACTTTCCGCCTATGACGCCGAGTGAGGCCGCGCGGTTGCTGGCGCCGGCTCGGTGGAAGTTCGACGACTACCACTTGGTCCAGGCGTACACCGACGGTGAATACATCGACATCAACGATGCTCTCCGGAACATGAGCACCGGTAAGCCACACAGTCCCGCGGCCCGCGCGCACTTCCTCGAGCGTGGTCGGAAGCTCGCCGAGCTGATGCGGCCGAGCCCGCGCGCGGTGACGCTGCTGCGCGGAACGCGCGCGCCGGAGTTCGGTGTTCAGAGCAATGATGACCTGCCATCTCTGGTGGGTCGCCGAGGAACGGTTCCGGGATTCTCGTCGACATCGGTGTCCCGGGGATTCGGAGAGTACTCCGACGGAGTGCTGCTGCATATTCAGGCGCCGGCGGGAACGCCGATGCTCTACCTCGAGGGTGCGTCGGCTAACCCGCACGAGCACGAGATGCTGCTACCCCCCGGAATCCACTATGAGGTCATCGATGTTCGCAGGCCGGAAGCCGGCAGCAGGCGGTGGCACGTGACGCTGAGGGTGGTGCCTAAGTGAAGATGCTCGACGATCCGACTACATTCCTCATCGTCTGGGATGACGACCTGTCGGCACCCTCCGGCGCGTCGCTGACCGCGGCCGACGATCACTGGAAGCGGCAGCCACGCGACCCGGGTGGTGAGGACGGTGGTCGGTGGATCGACTCACCTGTTGGCACGGTGAAGAAGGCGATCCGCACCACTGTCGCGATCTTCAACAAGGACATAAAGCACGATGACGTCATCGCCGAGTCGCACGACGGAAACCGGCGCGTTCGCTGGGACGCGAGCAGTAAGAAGTTCACGTTCGAGGAACGCTCCAGTGACGGCTGGAGGAAGACCGCCGAGCTGAATAAGTCCGCGACGTACAAGCGGATGCAGAAGGAGACCCAGGACTGGTTCGAGCCGGGTTCGGGCACCCCGGAGCCTCCGAAGACACCCAGCCAGAACACGTCGGAGGCTCCGGCCGTACCAACGCCGAAGGCAGAACCGCAGCCGATAGACGTCTCACCGGCGCCAGCACCGGTAAGTGTTAAGAGTGCAGCTCGTCTCGCTGAGATCCGCGCCAAGATTAAGAACACGGACGCGCGGGCGAGGGTCTTCGCCGAGATTGAGGCCAAGGTGACGCAGAAGGAGGGCTCCGGCGGATTCCTAACAGCTGAAGACATCGACAAGAGTGAGAACGCTCGCCTCGCTCTGGCGAAGATGGTCGAGGAGCTGCGCCCGCTGGCCGAGGAGGAACTCGAGCTTCTCATGGCCCGGGACGGGGAGATCTGGGGGTCGACTCCCGGAGCACCAGAGTGGCCGAAGTCGGGGCCGACGGCGGTGATGCAGTCCGGTGTAGACACGATAAAGATGAAAAAGATTCGGGACTCGTACGTCGTAAATGACAAGAAGACGATCGAGCACAACGCGTCGCTGCGCTCGGGTGCGCCGTCTCCGGCGGCCAAGTCGTGGCGGACTCGCGTCATGTCACTCATCAGGTCGTCACGGATCATGCAAGACGCCACAGTGTGGCGCGGCGCGGCACTGCCGCCGAGCGTCGTCGCGAGTCTGCGACCCGGCAAGATCCTCACCGACGCCGGGATCATGTCCACGGACGAGAATGAGGGCGGCGGGCGCTTCTACATGAAGACCCGGCTGGACCGAATGCCGGGTCGGCTGCCGGTCCTGTTCGACGTCCGTGTGCCCGCGGGGACGACCGGCGTCGACGTTGGGTACGGTGAGTTCGTCTTCGGCGCGGGCACGCAGATGCGGATCGTCTCGGTGAGGCGTGATCCCGACGGGGTCATCCGCGTCACGGCCGAGATGCTTCCCGGAGAGAGTGGTAAGAAGTGATGGACACCGAGCGAGACACCAGCATCGTAGCCGTCGAGCGGCGCACTTGGGCCGACGATGACCTGGTCATCTCGGACACCGAGCGGCAGCTGACGGAGGACGGTGAGCTCACGGCCGGCGCGTCGGACACCGGTGCGATGATCGCGCTGAGGCCGTCGGCCGCGGACGCCGAGCGCCTGGCCGTCGACGGCGGCGAGGAGGTCGAGGAGCTTCACCTGACACTCGGGTTCCTCGGCGAGGCCGCGATGATTCCGGTCGAGGTGCGTGACGCGCTGGTTGGCTGCGTTGCGGAGTGCGTCGAGGACTGGCCGACGATCATTGGGAACGCGTTCAACGTCTCACTAATGAACCCGACCGGTGAGAACCCGTGCGTCGTGCTCGGCGTCGGTGGCGGGCAGCTCGAGCGCGCGCACTCGAGGATCATGACCGACGTGATGCGCACGCTCTCTGACGCCGGCGTGCCGCTGGAGCCGCAGCACCAGCCGTGGCTGCCACACGTCACCCTGGTTTACACGGATGAGGCTGACCTCGAGGCGTTCACCGACCGAATGGGCCCGATCACTTTCGACCGCGTCTGCCTAGCGTTCGGCGGCGAGGTGATGGAGATCCCGCTGGGTGGGGACGACGGTGACGAGTACGAGGAGGACGCCGAGGGCTACGAGGACGACGGCGCAGACTCGTACGCGGCTGCCGAATCCAGCGACGAAGTAACGGTGGCGTCGGCACTGTGTCTCGACTGCGCCGGTGACCTCGAAGTCGGCGACCGCGTCCAGCTAACGCACCTGGGTGAGACGGCGTTCGCGACGGTGTTCCTGGCTGAGGACGGTTTCTACGAGCTGCTGCTCGACGACGCGGCGGACCTGAACGACCGCGTGTGGTATCCGGGCGACGCCCTGGTGCCGATCGGACTCACCCTCGACATCGAGCTGGGCGACGGCTTCGTGACGTTCGCGCGCTCCCAGACGGTGACGCGGTCGGACCGGAACCTCAAGATCTACTGGACCCGCGGCGAGGGTGCCGTGAAGATCCGGTGGAACACGGACGGAGACTTCACGCGCTGCGTCCGGCACCTCCGAAAGTACGTGCGCGACCCGAAGGGCCTGTGCGCCGTCTACCACCACATGGCCACCGGTAAGTGGCCCCACCCCCATCCCGGGCGCCCGACGGAGTAGTGGGCTACAGTAGCCACTACACGACAGTGTGAGGTGACACAGTGCCTTGGCACGTTGAGAAGCGGAGTGGAAAGTTCTGCGTCGTCAAGGACGCCGACGGCTCGCAGGTGGCGTGCCACGACAGCCGCTCCGACGCCGCCGCGCAGGTCCGCGCCCTCTACGCCAGTGAACCCGGCGCGGGTGTCGAGACCGTGACTGCCGAGGTGACGACCGAGACCCCCGCGGTCGCGGTCGAGCCGGTCGCACCGGGCGCGGCGTCGGCACCGTGGGAGGGCGTCCTGACCGTCGAGGGTGTCGAGTCCGGCGACGGCCGCATGTTCGCGGGCAACTCGCTGGACTGGGACAAGCCACCACTACCGCTGATGTGGCAGAAGGAGACCAGTCACGGGGGTAAGACGGACGTGTCCGTCCGCGTCGGCAACGTCGATGAGATCTGGCGAACACCGCACCCCGAGCAGCCCGACATCTACCTGATCAACGGACGCGGCACCATCGACCTCGGCAACCCGGACGGCGTCGAGGTTCACCGCCGCATGGGTGGCGGCGCCGAGCCCGCGGGAACGACGTACCTGTCCGGCAACTCCGTCGACGTGGACTCGGTTAAGAACGCGTCCGTCGAGCTGGTGTACCCCGAGCCGGTGGCGACCGAGCCCGGCGCGGAGCCGGCCGTCGAGATGGGTGCCAACGCGTTCCCGGCGCCCGAGCTCACGATCTACCACCGGGGTCGGATCCGCGGCACTACGCTCGTCGAGTACCCGGCATTCACAGAGGCGCGGCTGGCGCTGACGACGGTGGAGGAGGCACCGGCGGACGGTGGCGAGGGCGTCGAGACCTTCGCGGACAAGAGCCCCTACGGTGACGTCCGGTACGCCGATCCCGGCTACCAGGCAGACGGGACCAAGCGATACCCGATCGACACGGAGGAGCACATCCGCGCGGCGTGGTCGCACATCAGCATGCCGCGAAACGCCGCGAAGTACTCCGCCGCGGACCTGGTGAAGGTCAGGGCGCGAATTCGCGCGGCTATGCAGCGCATCGGCGCGGAGGTCGCGGCAGCCCCACCGCTAGTCGCCGCCACGCACACGATCACCCTGACCGACGTGCCGCCGCGGGAGTGGTTCACCGAGCCGATCGACGTACCGGCCACCGGCGCGCTGACCGTGACTAGCGAGGGCCGTGTGTACGGCTACCTGGCGCCGACGGGTGTCCGACACCGGTCGTTCCAGGACTCCGCGCGGTACGTGCCGCTGCGGAACGTCGACTACTCGCGCTTCCACGGTGGCGAGACGATCGTCGCGGACGGTGGACGCGTCGTCACCGGCCCGGTAACGATGAACTGCGCACACATCCCGGCGGTACCGGGCATCACGGCCGCGCAGGCGTCCGACCACTACGAGAACTCCTGCTCGGTGGTTGCCTCGGTCTGCGTCGGCGAGTCGCGGACCGGCGTCTGGGTCGCCGGCGCGCTGATGCCGGGGGTCACGCCGGAGCAGGTCACACGCATGATGAACTGTCGCCTGTCCGGCGACTGGCGCCCGCACCTCGACCGTCCCGGTTGGCGTGAGCTGACCGCCGCCCTGCTGGTGCCAGTTCCCGGGTTCCCAATGGCACGCACAGCCGCCAGCGTCCAGGTCGCCGACGGCGCACTGGTCGCGTCCAGCGTTCCGGTCCAGTACGAGACACCGGAGCCGGTCGAGGCCCCGAGCCTGCGCGACACGGCGCGTGAGATCGCGGAGGCGCTGGGTCTGGACATGGGATCGCGGGTTGCAGTGCTCCGGGCGCGCGTCGAGCCGACGGCGGCCGAGCGCGTCGAGGCGCTGCGGACGCGCGTCAAGAGGGCGCGCTACCGCTATCCCCGGGCGTACGTCAGCGAGCTGAGCGCGCGTGTGGCCATGGACGGCTTTCACCCGGGTCAGCACCGCGACAGTCACGGACGCTGGGACGGTGGTGTCGGTGGCATCATCAAGCGAGCTGCCGAGGACATCGTGTTCACCCGGGACGAGCGGTTCAGGGGACTGAAGGGCCGCCGGGCTCGCATTCGGCTGAAGGACGACACGGCCGTCGAGGGTGTGATCACCGGTCCGGCCGAGCACGGTGACGGCGTTCGCGTCAAGCTCGACAGTGGTGACGGCCACCGTGACGTCCAGTCGAGCACCGTTCGCAGCGTCACACCACTCGGAAATGTTGACGAGGCGCGCGCGGCGGGTCTGCCGCCGCTGAGCGACGAGATGAAGCGGCGTGTGGATGAACTTCAGCGCCAGCTCCGGTCACGTAGGTAGAACTAGGAAAGGATGTTCAAGTCATGGGATGCCCCTGCAGGGACAAGGCCAAGGACGCGGTAACCAGCGCGCAGCAGGAGCAGCAGACGCCTCCCGCGCCGCAGCCGGCCGACGCCGTGGTGGCGTCCGGAGGCGGGCAGCGCTAGCCACAAAACCGTGTGACCTTGCACTGTGCGAGGTCGCCCGATACTGTGGTACACGAAACGGGCCGCAAGTCATTTACGTTAAGTCCACACAGCTAGGACTGGAGTGTACGTGGACGAGAACGAGGCTGTGGCCTTTCCCGAGAACCTCGACTTCTCGGCATTCTCCGGCGACGAACTGACATCGTTCGAGACGCGGGCGACGGCCGAGTTCACAACACTTGCCGCTCGCGAGGACATCGACGAGGCCGGCATCGACCGCCTCACCGAGCTCGCGGACGGCATCGACGCCGCTCGCGCGGCACGCGAGTCCGCCGCCAAGGCCGAGGCCGAGGCCGCCACGAACCGCGACAAGGTCGCCGCGCTGACCACGCGCGTCGCGGCGCACGTCGAGGCGCCGCCGGCACCGACACCGGCACCCGCCGCGGCACCGCCCGCGCCGGCCAAACCCGCCCGGGCTGCCAAGGCCGCGGCGGCGCCCACGCCGACACCCGCGCCCGCAGAGGAAGACGAACCCGAGGAGGAGCAGGCGGCACCGGCCGCGGCACCCTCGCTGGCCCGGGCGCAGGAGCGCGCCCCGGCGGTTCCGGCCGGTCGCGCCGAGTCCCTGGCGATCACGGCCGCCAGCCCCACCACGAACGTCCAGATCGGGGCGCCGTTCCCGGACCTGGACGCGCTGGTGGCGGCGACGCAGTCGCACGCCCGGGCGCTGGCTCCGAGCCACGGCCACCCGTCGTACCTGACGGTCGCGACCGTGAACAACGAGTTCGACGCCGTCCTGGACGGGGACCGCACGTCGGTCTCCGAGCTCGAGCGCATGCTCGATCACCTGCGGCGTCCCGAGGCCGTCGAGGCGTTGGTCGCCGGCGGCGGCTGGTGCGCTCCCAGCCAGATCAGGTATGACTTCTTCAACCTGGTCTGCGAGGACGGCATGGTCGACCTGCCGACCTTCGGCGTCAAGCGCGGCGGCCTGCGGTTCCCGACGAGCCCCAGCCTGGCCGACGTCTTCACCGGAACGTTCAACGTCACGACGAACCCGTGGCTGTGGACGGAGACGGACGACGTCGCGACCGTCACGGGCTCACCCAACAAGCCGTGTGTCCGGGTTCCGTGCCCGTCGTTCAACGAGGAACGGCTCGAGTGCTACGGCATCTGCCTGACGGCCGGCAACCTGACGGACAACGCGTACCCCGAGTCGACGCGCAACCACCTCAAGCTGCTCATGTCGGCGCACTACCACGCCATGAACCAGCGGTACCTGCAGCGGATGACCTCACTCTCCACGGCGACGATCAACGTCACGGGTGCGCCGGCGGCGTACGGCACGGGCATCCTGGCGGACGCGCCGGCCGCGGTCGGACTGGCGGCGCAGGACTACCGGACGAAGTACGGGATGTGCGACAACGACGTCCTCGAGGTCGTCTTCCCGCGCTGGCTCCGGGACGCGATGCGTGTCGACCACCTGCGCCGCACCGGTTACTGGGAGGGTGCACTCACCGACGCCGAGATCGACGCCCTGTTCCGGGCGTTCGGGGTCCGCGTCCAGTGGGTTGCGGACTACCAGGTTCGCACGACGGGTCTCTTTGGCCAGTCGACCGGAATCAACAACTGGCCCGACGCAGTCACGTTCATGATCTACGCCGCCGGAACCTTCCTGCGCGGCAACGGCATGACGCTGGACCTGGGTGTCGTACGTGACTCGGTGCTCAACGCCGAGAACGACTTCACGGCGGCCTGGTCCGAGGAGTGCCACCTGATCGCCCGCGTTGGCCACGAGTCGCGCCAGTACACGATGCCGGTCTGCGTCGCCGGCCGCACGGGTGCCGCGAACATCGACTGCACGATGGTCTAAGTGGAGGCAGCCAACCACTACGAGGAGACGGGGTGAGGATCGGTGGTCAACGCACGCAACTACGCGGCGGCGCCGGTCTTCACCCCGCTTCCGTTTGGGCTCCTGGCCACGTTCGCCGATGAGCTGCGCTCGGACGTCGACGGCCACTGGCAGAACGGCATCACGTACGAGCCGCTCTGCGGCGTCTCCAGCACAACGTATGAGAAGTGCTTCTCGGTGACGGGTGCCGGCTTCGCGCTGGCACCGACACCGCCGCCCAAGGTCGCCACGGCAAGCCTGAGCACGCGCGGTGCGACGCCGTTCACGGTGTTCACCGAGGTCGACTGCTCGGCTAACGGGTTCTGGGACCGCGCCGAGACGCTGGTGGGCGCCGGTCTCAACCGGACCGAGCAGCTCCAGGTTGAGCGCGCGTTCTGGACCGGCGTGGCCGGTGGCCGCAGCGTGGTGTGGCCCCACCTGGCCGCGAACGCGATCGTCCTCGACGAGACCAACATCACGATCCAGACGGCGGCCACGACGGTCTCCGGCGGGGCCGCGGTGACGTACGACGTCGTCGAGGGCATCGGTCGGCTCGAGGCCGAGATCGGTGCCTGCTACGACGGCGTCCCGACACTGCACGTTCCGCTGGTGCTGCTGGAGGCGTTCGCGGCCAACATGATGCTCATCCGCGACGGCAACCGGTACCGAACCCCGGCCGGCTCGATCGTGGTCTTCGGAGCCGGCTACCCCGGGACTGCGCCGGACGGCAGCGCGCCGCCGGTCGGCACGACGTGGGTCTACGCGACCGGTGCGATGGTGATCTACCGGGGCAACCTGCGAGTCATCCCGCGCGACCAGTCGATCGACCGCGCAGAGAACACAGTCAAGGCGATCGCCGAACGCACATACGTCATCGGCTGGGACTGCTGCCACTTCGGGGCGCGGATCTCGACCGGCGGCGTGGTGAGTGGCGCGGCGGGTGCACCGTGATGAGCCGGACCGCGAGCTAGGAGAGAGAAAGTGGTAGCATTCTGCGCGTCCGCGATCCAGGCCCGCGTGGCCCGGCTGATCAAGCTCGACGTCTGCGGCAACCCCGTCACGGGTGCGTCCAGCGCGGTCGTGACTACGGATGGCTTCATCAGCATTCAGCCCAACCCGCAGTACCTCGACGGCGAGGAGCACCAGCAGCGCAAGGCCAACGGCGCGCTCTGCCTGTACCAGAAAGATCCGTCGGAGCTGACCCGCGTCGAGCTGGCGATCAACTGGTGCGTCATGGATCCCGACGCGCTGGTCATCATCACCGGTGAGCGGCTGCTGTCGACCTCGGTGACGGGCACGGGTGTCGCCTACGGCGAGGGTCAGCTGACCGCCCGGTACTCGCTGGAGGTCTGGCAGCCGATCGTCGGTGCCGGTGCGTGTGACGCCTCGGGCAACCAGCAGTTCCTCTACTGGGCGTTCCCCAACGTCGGGAACAGCAAGGTCAACCAGTTCTCCCTGGAGAACGCACCTCTGCAGTTCTCAACGACGTCGGAAACGATGAAGGTCGGTTCGCGCTGGGGAGACGGCCCGGGATCGGCCGGGCCGTGGGCACCGCTGCTGGCCGGCGCCGTGTTCGACGCCTCGGAGCACTTCCTCCACAACGTGACGTCGGTCGCGCCACCCGTGGCGTCCTGCGGCGCGGTGCTGCTGACGTAGTAGCGGAGGAGCCGTGGCCAACAACCTCACGCGCACCGCCGAGGATCGTGTCGGCAACTGGGTGACCGGCAACGCCGGTGCCACGGCGCCGGTGCTGCCTCTCATGGTGCGTTTGATGACGGTCAACGGCTCCGACACGGTGGCGGGAACGGAGCTCACTAACGCGGGCGGCTCGACATACACACCGCAGTCCGCCGCGTTCGCGGCGTTCGCCGGCGGCACGTCGTCCAACACGGGACTCGTCAGGTTCTCGAACCTCCCGACCGCCACCGTCACCGGCATCGAGATCTGGGACTCGGCCGGTGTGCCCATCCGGTGGTGGTACGGCCCGCTGGCCGGCGGCAACCGCTCTGTGCTCCTGGGTGACGCCATTGAGTTCGCGATCGGTGACATCGACCTCACGCTGAACTAGGAGGTCGACGTGCAACCACTGTCCGACGCCGGCCTCACGACACTCGGTGGGTTTCTGCCACTGACGTCACTTCCGATGACCGTCACCGGCAGCGGCGCCAACCTCGACGGCCCGTGGGCCGTTCTCGTGTCGGGTGCGGCTTTCGAGACGTCCATGCTGCAGTTCATGATCGCCAACTCGACCGCCACGACCAACGTCATCAGGTCGATGTACGTGGACATTGGCGTCGGACCTCCAGGCAGCGAGCGTGTGGTCGTCAACGGCCTGCTCGCGGGCTCCCTCGGTTGCCCGAGAAAGTATGACCTGCCGCTGCGCGTCCCGGCCGGATCGGTCATCTCCGCGCGCATGCGCGGTGTGCTGCCGGCGGACGCGCTGCAGGCGCAGCTCGTCATAAACGGTGGTGGCTGGAACTTCGGTGACGCCGGGCACGTTGCCACGACTTACGGCCTCGACCCCGCCAACTCGCGCGGCACGATGTTGACAGCCATCACGAGCGGCAACACCAAGTCCACACCCACGGTCCTCGACGCCGCGTGCGCCAACCCGATTCGCTGGCTGATCCCCTGCATCATGGGACCGGTTGACGACGCGACGTGGACGTCACGCACGTGTCTCATCGACATCGGCTACGGTCCGAGCGGGCAGGAGGTCTGGCCGATCTCCAACCTGGCCGGATCGTGGACCACGTCCGAGTCGTACAACGGTCACGTCCTCACCGTTCCCGTGAATGTGCCGGCGGGAACACGTCTCGTCGCGCGATACCAGGCGGACGCGGTCTCCAGTGCACCGACCGAGCGTCCCTGTGTCTCGCTGATCGGAGTGCACTAGTGACTGTCACCGTCGTCCAAACCGGCACACTTACCGCCAGTATTGGCGTGGAGAACAACCTCGGCGCGCTGGCCACGGGAGTCTACACACTGCACCTCGACTTGGCGGGTCTCATTGTTACCGGTGGCGTGGCGGACGTCGTGCGAATCCGGACGTACGCGGCGGTCGTCTCCGGCGGCGTTGACCGACTGGTGTCGCCGACGCCGACAGACGTTCCGGCCGGAACTAGCGCGACTCACTTCCAGAGCCTGGCGTTCGTCGTTCCCTACACCGGGTCGTTCTCAGTCACGCTGCAGGTGAGTGGAAGCTCGGTGCGGAGCATACCGTACGCAGTGTCCAAGATAGGGTAGGTGGCCCGTGCCCACCTACGGGATGTACCTGCCCCGCTACCTGTCGGAGGCGGTTACCGGTGGCGCGACGTTCACCGACCAGGCGGACCTGTCGGGCGCCGGAACACTCACACCGCTGGCCACCGTCTCCGCACCCGCGACCGGAGACCTGTCCGGAACCGGAACACTCGACGCCACCGCGTCCGCTGTCGCGGCCGCGGCGGCTGCCCTGTCCGGTGTTGGTACGATGGACGCACTGCCGAGTCAGGTGGTGCTGCCCGGTGCGGTGCTGGACGGAACGGGAAGCATGGTCGCCGCGGCGTACGTCGTGCACCGCATCAGTGTGATCATGGCCGGTGAGGGTGTCCTCACGGCCGCCGACACGAGAGGAGGCGGTGGTGTGACGACGGGACCCTGCGCGCCCTGGCCCGCCACGTGGTCGTGCGCCCTGTCCGCCGAGGCGATCGCCGTCACCGGCGCGGCCGTCCAGGCGGCGACTGAGGTGCTCTACGCGCTCTCCGGGCGGCGCTTCGGGCTCTGCAGCGTGACGCTGCGGCCGTGTCGGCGCGACTGCTTCCAGGACAGCTGGCTGAACTACTGGTGGGACTTTGGCAGGGTCTACCCGCTGCCGATCCTGTTCCGCGGGTCGTGGTTCAACCTGACGTGTGGCTTCTGCGGTGACAACTGCTCGTGCACCTTCCTGTCCGAGGCCGCGCTGCCCGGCCCAGTTCACGACGTCGAGTCGGTCAAGGTCGACGGCGTCACGCTGACACAGGGCACGGACTACCGGATCGACGACTTCCGCCTGCTGGTTCGGCTCGGCGGCGCGGAGTGGCCGCTGTGCAATGACCTCAACCTGGCGGACACCGAGGTCGGCACGTGGTCAGTGACCGCGAACTTCGGTGAGGAGGTGCCGGAGCTCGGCAAGATGGCCGTGGGTCAGCTGGCCGCGGAGATCGCGAAGATGCTGGCGTGCGACGACTCGTGCGCGCTGCCGTCACCGGTCCAGTCGATCAGCCGGCAGGGCGTGAACATCACGTACCTCGACCCAAACGAGCTGTTCAAGGACGGCCAGACCGGACTCTACCTGCCGGACCTGTTCATCCAGACGTACAACCCGTCCGGTAACCGGCGCCGCGCGCGCGCCTACGACATCGACGGCGACCAGAACCGGAGGATCGTCGGCTCGTGAACATGCACTACGTCTCCTTCGAGTCCATCGTCACGGTGGTCACCGGCGTCGGGCAGTGTGTCTACGACGCGCTGGCCGACACGGCCGGCGGTCAACCCGACCGGTACTGCCCGCTGGTTCCGGGGGCGATCGCCTGGGACAAGTGCGAGTGCGGCCAGCTGGCACAGTCGATCGACAGTTCGTACCCGTCCAGCGCGTTTCCGGTGGCCGCCAACGAGACGCCGAGCATCCCGTGTGGGACCCAACTCGTGGTCTTCCCCGTCCGCCTGTCGCTGACACGCTGCGTTCACGGTCCGTCGGCCGAGGACCAGCGCGCACCTAAGTGCGATCGACTGCTGGCGGACGCCCTGGTCCTCGAGGAGGACCGGTGGGTCGTGCGCCGCGCGATCACGTGCTGCCTGCAGGTCATGGGTAGGGAGTTCCGGATCGCCAACTTCGCGGTCGGTGCGGCCACCAGTGTCGGCCCGCAGGGTAGCTGCGGTGGCGTCGAGTTGACCTACCTGGTCGGCCTCGGCTCGACGTGCTGCGGGTGACGACGTGCCCTTCGACCGGCAGAGACTCGAGGCGCGCCTGCTGGACCTGCAGGCCAAGGACCTCCTGCGACGTGGCTACCGGGTCCAGGCGCTGGCGCGGAAGCTGCTGACCGGCGCGGGTCCCGAGCACCCGAGCCGGATCAACTCCGGGAAGTTGCGCTCCAGCATCCACGTCAGCCTGGCCGTCCGCCGCGGTGAGCCGGTGGTGCTGGTCGGCACCGGAGTATCGTACGCCCGCTACGTTCACGAGGGAACGGGTCTGTACGGTCCGCACCGGGCGCGAATCGTCCCGACGCACCGGAAGGCGCTCGCCTTCCGGTCGGGCGGTAAGAAGATCGTGGTGCGCTCGGTCAGGGGCATGCCGGGTAACGCGTTCCTGCGCGACGCGCTGGTCGCCGCGCGCGACTAGCTTTTTGGGTTCGGACCCCCGCCGGCAGGCTATGCTGTCACCAGGTAGTGCCACACAGAGAGGGGCCGCACCAGGTGACTACGATGACTCCCGACCAGGCCGCCCAGCGCTTCGGCGACCCGGGAACGCTCGGTCCACCACCCGATGAGGTTGACATCGTCGACTTCTCCTTCGACCCGCCGCCGATCAGGTTCGCCGCGGACGGCGACCGGTTCGACGGCTACCCGATCATTCCGGTGTGGTCCTTCCAGAGCCTGGGAAAGATCCTGGCCGGCGGGCTCAAGTTCGACATCGACGACCCCGACTCCGTCCAGCGAATTATCTCGAAGATCGCGGACGTCTTCGACGTGCTGCTCGTGCCCGAGTCAGCGCAGATCATGCGCAACCGGCTCACAGGCGCCGACAGGGCGCGTCCGCTGGATCTCCGCCGACAGGTCATGCCCATGCTCCAGTACGTGATGGAGCAGCACGGTCTCCGCCCTACGGAGCAGCCGTCGGACTCGTCCGCTGGATCACCGAGCGCGGACGCTGGCACCGGTTCGGCGGCTGGTGCGTCCGGCACGGGGTCCGAGCCGCTGACCTGAGACCACACGAGTTCCTCGACCTGGTGCACCACTACGTGCTCCTGGTCACCGACTCGAAGGAGCACGACAGGCTCAACACGCAGCTGACGGGGCCGCTCACTGCGGGCAGGGTGCCGATGATCACACCGTCCGGCATGACACCACCGTCCTGGTGGCACGGCGACGCGCACGCGACACGCTCGTCGCTCGCCGCGCAGGTAGAGCTGCGACACAGGTGAGGCCGTGACACAGCCACCGATCGACGTCGAGTATGTCGAGCTCCGCGCCAAGGGTGCGCGGGACGCGGCGCGCGACATCGAGCGGATGCTGCGCGAGATTCAGCGGGACGTGGAGCGCGCCGCCGACGCGATCGAGCGTGACTTCGAGGAGTCGTTCGGTGAGGTCGAGGCGTCGGCTCACGGAATGTCCGAGTTCTTCTCACGGGAGGCCGTTCGGCAGCGGAAGACCTGGCGCAGCGTGGCCCAGGCGCTGGCGCTGGACTTCGAGGCCGGCGCGGAGACCGCGCAGGCCGCGGTCGACGACATGGCCGACCACATGGAGCGCGACCTCGACCGCGTTCGGAGAAAGGCCTTCGAGACCGCTGCCGGCCTGGCCACGGCGGGCATCGCCGGCGCCGCCGCCGGCGCGCTGCCGGGAGGTGGCGCCGGCGGTGCCGGCGGCGGGATCCTGTCCGGGATCGGCGGCGCCCTCGGCGACGTGGGCGGAGCCCTGGGACAGCTCGGCGGATTCGCCGTTGGAAAGCCACTGCTGTCCCTGCTGCTGGCGCTGGTACCCGCCATCCTGGCGGTTGGCGGAGCCCTCGGTGACCTGATCGGCCTGGTCGGCACGGTGCCGGCCGGCCTGAGCATTCTCGTCGCGGCGATCATTCCGCTGGTGCTGGCCTTTCACGGCCTCGGCGAGGCGATGTCTGCCATTGTGGCGACGAACGACCCCGCCAAGATCCGCGACGCGCTCAAGGGGATCGCTCCCGCGGCCGGTGAGGTCCTGCTGGAGCTGAAGAAGCTTCTCAAGCCGCTCGGTGATTTGCAGAAGGCCGTGCAGCAGGCGTTCTTCCTGCCGCTGCGCGGTGTCTTTACCGAGGTCGTCGCGGCGGCACTGCCGACGCTGACGAAGGGTCTCACCAGCGTCGCGTCGGCCCTCGGCAAGGTCGGCGCCGAGTTCCTGCGGTTGCTCGCGGCGAACGACATCCTCGAGGACATCGCCAATATCTTCGAGTCGACGGCACGCATCACGGCGCAGTTCGGTCCCAGCATCGTCAAGCTGTTTGGGATCATGTTTGGTTTCGCCGAGCACGGTCTGCCGTTCGTCGAGCGCTTCTTTGCGTTCCTATCGCGCGGCATCGACCGGCTGGGCAACTTCTCCCAGGACTTCCTGTCCGGTGGCGGGTTCGACCGGTTCGTCGAGGACGCGATCGCGGCACTCAAGTCGATTCTCAACCTGGCCGGCGCGCTGTGGGACCTGCTGAAGGCGGTCTTCGGCGACGCGGGTGACGAGGGCCGCGCGTTCCTCGACGTGCTCAGCGACATCATCCGTGACCTGGCCCAGTTCCTGGAGAGTGACGTCGGCAAGGAGTTCTTGCAGAACATCCTCGACCTGCTACCGGTGCTGGCCGGCAGCCTCGCGCTGCTGGTCGACCTGTTCAAGTCGGTCGCGGTCCAGGTCAACCTCACGTTCCGCCTCTTCGCCAAGTTGAAGGAGTGGGTGATCGCCGCGTGGCACGCGATCGTCGACTTCGGCAAGGCCGTGGCGGACCTGGCCGTCAGGTTCGGTCGCTGGGTCGCGACCGGCGCGCGCGCCGTTGGCGACTTCTTCACCAAGATCCCGGGGTGGGTCGGCGGTGCGCTGTCCGCCATCGGCGACTTCGTGTCGGACGTCGCGGACCGCGTCATTGGCTTCCTGACGTCCCTGCCGGAGCGCGCGCTGAACGCGCTCAAGGCCCTCGGTGTCGGGATCCTGGCGGCCGTTAAGTTGGCCGGTGACACGGTCATCGAGCGGGTCGGTGAGATCATTGGCCTCGTGCTCTTCGCGTTCTTCAGTCTGCCGCGACTGATCGGCGACGCGCTCCGCGCGCTGCCCGGCCTGCTGTTCACGTTCTTCACCAACCTGTGGGCCACGGTCAGGGACCTGACAGTTCGCGGCCTCAACGCGGCGGTGGAGTTCATCGCCGCGCTACCGGGTCGAGTGGCAACGTTCATCACCAACCTGTGGAACACAGCGCGCGACCTAACGATCCAGGGCGTGGACGCGGTCATCTCCTTCGTCGCCGGCCTGCGCGACCGCGCAGTCGCGATCCTGGTCGCGCTGCCCGGCATCGTGGCCGGATTCTTCGTCAACCTGTGGAACACCGCCAGGGCACTGACGATCCAGGGTGTCGAGTCCGTGATCGCGTTCGTCCAGTCTGTGCCGGGGCGCTTCGTGGCGCTGGTCGGCAGGTTCGTCGACGCCGGACGGCGGCTAATCACCGGTCTCTTCGACGGGCTCAAGAGCGGCGCGGGTGCCGCCTCGGACCTGGGTCGCGCGATCGCCGAGTCGGTGCGTGGGTTCCTCAACAACATCATCACGAAGCTCAACGACGGCATCGCCAACATCGACAAGAAGCTGCCGGGTCCGAGCCTGCCGCGCATTCCGATGCTGGCCGGTGGCGGCATGGCAACGAGCTTCGTGGTCGCGGGGATCGGCGAGGGTGGCCGCAGTGAGGTCGTGCTGCCGCTCGAGGATCCACGCACGATGGCGAAGATGCGTGAGGGCCTCGGTCGCGACGACGACCACTCCGTGGTCTTCGAGGCTGGTGCGATCCAGGTGATCTTTAGCGGCGTCGTGCCGACCCGCGCGGAGGCCGAGGCAACGGGTGAGGTCATCTCCGAAACGATTGGGAAGAAGATGGCAAACGGCGACGCGCGGCTGCGCGTCCGGATGGCTGCACCGGCGGTGACGTGACGTGTCGATGAACTACAACCCGAGCGCGCCGGTCATCATCGGCAACGAGTTCTGCCCGATCCGCGACGAGGACGTCATCTACACGCCGGCGATCAACTCGGTTGAGCTGGGGTACGGGTTCACTGCGACCACGGACCTGCTGAGCGTCGCCGACGCGCGCTTCTACGTCAAGGAGCAGCCACCGGGTCGCGCGGTCGGCCAGGTCTTCCTGGCGTCGATCTACCGGGGCATGAACGCAACGCGCGCCGGCATCGTCCAGTCGGTCACCATCCCGTGCAACGCCGGCGCGGTGACCGGCGCGGCCAGTCTGGTCGGCGCGTCCACCGTCGCGCAGGCGCTGGCCGACCCCGGAGACAACTCGTACGTTCAGTTTCCCGGAGGCAGCGCGGTTCCGGCGGTCGGTGTGTTCTTCAACGGCGCACCCCTCACGGTCAGCGGCGGCTCAAACACAAACCTCTCTGGAAAGCGCATCCTCGGCGTGAACGTGAAGTACGTGGCGTCCGGTCCGTTCGCCGAGATCTCCGCGGCCCGCGCTGCGGGACTCGGTGACCTGACGCTGTACATGCGTGATGACCTGGGAAACTTCGTCTCCTTCGGGCCACTCATTGGTGGACCCACGCTGGAGCAGAACACCGAGATCCAGACGGTCCGGCTCGGTGAGATCAACCACTTCTGGAACACGTCCGGGTCGACGCCGGTCAGTCCGTTCGCCCAGACGGACAGGTACTGCTGGCTCGGTCACGTCGACCCGGCACGCTTCGAGGCGACGGGTGCGCCGCGCCACTACATCTCCGTCGTCTTCAACTCGGCCAACCTGGACCCGAGTCTTCTCGTTCGGCTGTCGTACATGGCGCTGGAGTTCATCTACGTCGACGAGACGCGGCGTCTCATCGGCGGCAAGTCGTTCGGTGACGTGACATCGGGTCACGCGGCGTACGTGCGCGGTGAGAACATCCTCACCCTGCGCGACACGAACCGAAACCCCGGCACGAGCTTCCTGCTCGCGAACGACTACACACTCGTGCTGGCGTCGGCCGACATCGGGGACTACGCGGGTGACAACGCGCTGACCGAGAACACCGCGGTGCCGGTCGCCTCGTCCCGCTACCCGACGCTGCAGGGCTACCGGATCCTCTACCCGATCCCGAGCTTCCACCCGTTCAGGGCTGAGCTGACCCAGCGCGTGAACGAGGAGTTCGTCGAGAGCACCCCGACGATCCTCCCGATGCTGACACTCCACGCCTCCGGCTCGGCGCTCGACATCTCGCAGGTCTACGGCCGGCAGTACGGAACCCGGCCGGTGGCCATGAACCTCAGCACGATGCGCCAGGCGATTGACGACAACCCGGCCAGCGGCTCATACTCGCAGGTTAGGTTCTACGCGCGCCACACGCGCCCGGTCTACTCGCGGCTGCGCATGGAGGCACTCGCGGCGTCGGGTGTCTTCGCGGAGATCACGCCGGCGGACTTCGACGCGCTTCCGGAGATCATCGACGGCTGGCGTGAGGTCACACTTCCGCTGTCGACACCGCTCGCCCTACCTAGCGGCGCGGGTGACCCGCAGTTTAAGTTCGGGCTGGGTTCCACGACCCAGCCGGCCAACGAACCCCTCGGTTGGCAGGTGCTGGCCGCCTCGGCCGTCGCCGTCTCGGGGTACGCGACGTACCAGGGCATTCACAGGCTCGGCAAGTACACGTACGGTGGTCCGCTCAGTGGTGACACGGTCGCGCTGACGTGGTCAGCCCCGCTGCTGACCGGGTTCGGCGTCGACCCGGACACGGACCTCGTGCTGATGTTCAGCCAGGAACCGCCGGCGGTCACCGGTCTGGCGATCAGTCCAGCTAGCCAGGCCGTGACCGGAGTTCTCGACGAGTGCTCGAACCCGGTCGGGTGCGTTCCCAGCGCCATCGCGTACCACCGCGTGACGTGGTCACCGGTCAGCACATCCTCACTGCCAACGTCCGGGTTCGGCTCGTATGACCTCCAGCGCTACGACGCGCTGGACGGCCAGTGGCGAACGATCATGCTGGCACGAAGTCCGGCGGTCACCGGGTTCTCCGACTACGAGCCGCGGGTCGGCGTCGAGTCGCGCTACCGGATCAGGTGCTCGAACCTGTACGACTTCCACGGCGTCTGGTCGTCGGAGGTCGCCGCGACGCTGGCGGCCCCGGGAGTCACCGTGCCCGGCGACGGGAACTCCGTGCTCATATTCACCACGAACGAGCGGCAGAGCGGCATCGCAAACCTCGCCCACACGATGGTGTGGGAGAGCGGTGTGGACGAACAGTTCACCTTCCCGGAGGCGAGCCGTGTCCAGATCCAGAGCGCCTACGGCCGCGACGGCACCCGCATGTTCCACGGCACCGAGCGCGGTCTCGAGCAGTTCAACCGGACGCTGCTGCTCGGAAACGCGGCCGTGGCCGCCGGGGCGCTCGACCGGCTGTCCGGCAACCTGCGCGACCTGGCCTGGGACGACCTGTCGTACGTCTGCGTCCGGGATGAGAACGGCGACCGCTGGCTCGCGTCGATCGTCGTCCCGGACACCAGCCTGCGTGGGCGTCGTCGGATCCAGCTGACGCGGATCACGGTCCTGGAGAGCACGCGGGTTCCCAGTCAGCCGAACGGCAACCTCCTGAGCCAGGGCAGGCCGGTCAGCGTGATGAGCGTCCAGCGCACCGAGGAGCCGATCACCACGCCGCTCACCAGCACACCGGTGCTGGCGCTGGACGGTCCCTCGATGGTCGACGGCGACACGCAGACCAGCCGCTGGGCCAGCCAGTGGCTCGACCCGCAGTACGCGATCGTCGACCTGGAGCGCCGCGCCTGGATCCAGACCACGGTCCTGCGCTGGCACGCCACCGGCTTCGCGCGCGTCTACACACTCGCGGTCTCGGACGACCAGGACACGTGGACCACTGTGTTCACGACGTCGGCGGGTGCCGGCGGCGACGTGGTCATCCCGGTCAACGCGTGGGGACGCTACGTTCGGATGCTCGGCACGAGCCGCAACGCGTCCGGGACGCCGTACTCACTCTACTCGTTCGAGGTCTACGGATGACGACGAGCATCAGCCTGACGACGCACCCGTACGACGTCCTCCTCGACATGGCGCCGTGGGTCGGCCAGCGGGCCGCGACGTTCAGGTTCGACCTGGTGAACGGCATCACCGACCAGCCGCTCGGCCAGCTGTACCCGCTGGCGAACGCGACGCCGACGCTCTCTCACGACACCGGTCAGATGATCAAGCGTCGGCTCGGCGGCCTGCTGCTCGACCGGTCCGACACGTCGCAGATCAACACGCTGACCGACCGCGTGAAAGTGGCCATGCTCCTGGCCGGCCGGTCGTGGCCACTCGGCCGGTACATGTTCACCGACCAGGTCCGTGCCCTGTCGACCGGCGGGGCGCAGTCGGGCGGAACGCTGGTCGACGAGATGTTCATCGTCGACCAGCAGCTCACGGAAACGTTTGCGCCGTCAAACCCGGGTGACACCGCCGAGGTGGCGGTGCGTGACCTGCTCGACACACTCGCCGACCCGTCGGCGCTGAGCCTGCCACTGTCTCGTCAGCCGGTCATCGAGCAGTCCGGCTACCCGGCCGTCGGCGCCTGGTCCGCCGGCACGACGCGGGGTCAGGTCCTCGGCGCGCTGACGACGCAGGGCGACTACTTCCCGCCGTGGTTCGACAACTCGGGCGCCTTCCACATGATCCGGAGCTTCGACCCGGCCGAGAAGGTTCCGGACTTCGACCTCGACCGGTCCGGCGCGGTGATCGCCAACACGGTCGCCGAGTCGAGTGACGTCCTGGCCGCACCCAACCGGTTCGTGGTCATCTCCAACTCGGGTGACGGGCTGGGTGCACCGGTCGTTGGCACATATGACGTGCCGCCGACGGCCCCGCACTCGATCCAGAACCGCGGGTTCGTGCTGGCGGACGTGCGGACCCTCCAGTTGGCCGACATCCGCCAGGCGATCGCCGCCGCGCGGAACCTCGGGCTTCGCCAGACGGTGTTCGAGCGCGTCGACCTGGACACGTTCCCGGACCCGCGGCACGACTCCTACGACGTGGTCCGGTTCAACGGCGACCTGTGGCTGGAGCTGGCGTGGTCGCTGCCGCTGGTCGAGGGTGGCCAGATGAGTCACACACTTCGCAGGGCCTACCGCGTCGTCAGCGGTGAGGCGGTTGGAGGTGTGGCGGGACCGTGATTGAACCGGTAACCAGGAGTGAACTCGACGCCACCGTCGGTGCGATCATGCGCCAGGCGCGGCGCCTGCAGCTGGTCTGGGAACTGCGCCCGGCGACCGTCACGGACGCGGGCACGGGCCGGACCGTCCAGGTTGTCATGGACGGCGACACACGCCCGGTGCCCGTGAACGTTGACAACCTGGCCGGCGGTGGCCTGGCCGCGGGTGCCCGCGTCATGGTGATGTCGGTTCCACCGTCCGGGAACTACGTCATCGGCGTACCGACCGAGAGTGTGTCGGTGGCAAGCACAGTCGTTGACACGTTCACGACCACATCACTGGTGTACGTGGTTACCGGGACGCCAACACCGCCCCTGTGCGGTGTGACATTCATCGCACCACCGTCCGGTCGGATCCTGCTGTCATTCAAGGGGCAGCTCGTCAACAGCACAGCTGCCCAGTTCACGATCATCGGTTTCGAGCTGCGCACCGGCGGCGTCCTCGGATCGGGAACCGTGGTCCTGGCCGGTTCGGACGACAACTGCCTGGCGGTCCAGTCCACGTCCCAGTTCCAGTTCGGAACGTCACTTCTCATCGAGAGCCTGACACCCGGCGACTCATACAACACGCAGCTCGGACACCGCGTCACCGGCGGCACCGGCACGATCCTACGCCGGCACATCAGCGTGGTTCCCGCGTAGGGTGACACCGCACGGTATAGAATGACACTGTGTCTAACGACATAATCAGTGTCCTACTGCCGTCACGCGGCCGACCCGAGAGCTTGCGCTCATCGGTCAGCACACTTCGGACGACGGCCGGTTCACCCGACCTCGTCGAGGTGCTCGTGGCGATCGACGATGACGACCCGATCCCGAACGTCCGGGAGACCGCCGAGGCGGTGGCGACGCGCGTCGTCTCGTTCGAGCGGCGCCACGGCTACGGCGGCCTGCACCACTACTTCAACGCGCTGTTCCTGGTGGCGCGCGGCGACTGGCTCCTGCTGTGGAACGACGACGCGGTGATGCTGAGTCTGGACTGGGACGAGCGCATCCGCGAACTTCCGCCGGAGGTGCTGGTGGCCGACACGTTCTGCCCACCGCACTCCCCCGACATGATCACGTTTCCGGCGGTGCGGCGCGAGGCCTGCGCGGTGGTCGGCGGGTTCTCGCCGCACAACTCGCACTGCGACACGTACTGGGAGATCATCGGCCGGACGCTCCGCGTCGTGCGGTCCGTCGACGTCCGCGTTCGCCACGACCGGGCGGACCTGACCGGCCGGCACGTCGACGACACGTACCGCGGCCAGTTCACATCGGGAAGTCACCAGGTCGACTTCTTCTCGGCGTCCGTCCAGGACGCCATCCAGCGGGACATCGAGCGGCTGCGCGGAAGTGGACTGGTGACGGCGTGAGGGGACGAGCACTCATCACCGGCTCCGCCGGGTTCGTCGGCGGGTACCTGACCACGCACCTCAACGAGCTCGGCTACGACGTTCACGGTCTCGACCTGCGAGTCAACGGCGACGTCCGGGACTACGAGACGGTTCACACGGCCGTCGAGACCGTCGAGCCGGACGTCATCTTCCACCTGGCCGCCATGGCGTACGTCCCCGAGTCGACGACGGCGCCGTACCGCGCGCTGGACGTGAACGTCGGCGGCACACTCAACGTCCTGGAGGCCGTGCGTAACACCGGGTCGCAGGCGCGCGTTCTGATCTCCGGAACGTCCGAGGAGTACGGCTACGACCACGTGGTGGTCAACGAGGACACGCCGACGCGGCCGACCACCGCGTACGGCGTCACGAAGCTGGCGGCCGGGCTGCTCGGCCTAACCTACGCGCGTGACTACGGTCTCGACGTGGTCGTGACCCGAGCGTTCAATCACACGGGGCCCGGTCACTCGCCGCGGTACGCGGTTCCGTCGTTTGCGAAGCGGGTCGCCGAGGTCGAGGCCGGCCTGCGCAGTGTTGTCTACCACGGCAACCTGGAGACGGTGCGCAGCTACACCGACGTCCGGGACGTGGTCCGCGCGTACGCGGCCGCCGTGCACCTGCCCGGCGGCGTCTACAACGTCTGCTCCGGTGATAAGACTAGTGTCCTGCCAGTCGGCGCGGTGCTGGGGAAGCTGTGTGCCCTGGCCAAGACCGAGATCCCGTGCGAACAGTCGACGCGGCTGACCCGGTCGAGCGGCGCGTCACGGTTTCCACACGCGTGGCCGACCAAGCTGCACGAGCTGACCGGCTGGGTCGCCGAGATCCCGCTGGAGAAGACCCTCCAGGACACCCTCGACTACTGGCGGGAGCGCGTCTGATGGACTCGATCGACCGGTGCCGCGCGTGCGGCTCGGGTGACCTGGAGCAGGTTATCGACCTGGGGCAGCACCGGCTCTCGGACTTCCGCGAGACGCGGGACGAGGTGCCGGCGTACCCACTGACCGTTGTGCTCTGCGGCACCTGCGGCCTGGCACAGCTGACACACACCGTGCCGCGAGACCTGCTCTACCACCCGCGCTACAGCTTCAAGTCGGGCGTCAGCGAGGCGGTTCGGTACGACCTGGGTCTCGTGGTCGCTCTCGCGCGCCGGTTCGTGCACGACCCGGTGAGTTGGCTGGACATCGCGTCGAATGACGGGACGCTACTGGCGCAGGTGCCGCCAGACGCGTACCGCGTTGGGATCGATCCACTGCGGCAGTTCGCCGCCGAGGCTCGGACGCACGCCGACGAGATCGTCGTCAGCTTCTTCGACCCGGCGCTGTTCGGCGGTCGCAGGTTCGACGTGGTTACCAGCGTCTCGATGTTCTACGACCTCGACAACCCGCGCGCGTTCGTGTCCGGTGTCCGTGAGGTCCTGGCACCGGGCGGAGTTTGGGTCATTCAGCAGAATCACCTCGTGCAGATGATCGAGAACACGTCGGTCGACAACATCTCACACGAGCACCTGGCGTACTACTCGCTGGAGACGCTCATGCCACTGCTGAGTGACGCGGGCCTGCGCGTCGTCGACGTTGGCTGGTCATCCGTCAACGGCGGGTGCTTCAGCGTGGTGGTCACACACGACGATGACTACGGCTGGAAGTGGCACGCCCACAAGCGGATCGACATGATGCTGCGTCGCGAGGAGCGGGCAAGGCTGCGCGATCCGAGGACATGGCACCTCTTCAACCAGCGTGTCACGGCTGAACTGAGCAAGCTGAATAACCTGGTCATGGCCGAGCGTGCTAGTGGTAAGACGTTCCAGGTCTACGGCGCCTCGACGCGCGGCGGCACGATCTGGCAGGCCGCCGGCCTAACGCACTGGGATATCGAGGCGGTCGTCGACCGCAACCCGGCTAAGGTCGGCAGGTGGATGTCCGCGATCAACGTTCCGATCATCTCGGAGGTGGCGATGCGCGCCGACCCGCCGGACTACCTGCTCGTTGGCCCGTGGTGGCTGCGCGACTCGTTCGTCGAGCGTGAGCACGCCTACCTGGCGGCGGGCGGCAGGATGGTGTTCCCACTGCCGACCCTCGAGGTGGTGACTGGGTGAGCTACGACTTCGAGAACCAGCGGCGGGCGTGGTCGTCCCCACCCGTTGACGACGTCGGATACATCCCGTCGGCGCACCTCATGCAGCACACGGACGCGGAGCTTCGCGCCGTGATTGACCGAATGCGTGACACCCGCTACACCGGGTGGCGAAACTACCGCGGCCTGTGGCGAGATGTGTTCGGCCTGGACACGACGACGGGTAGGCGGATCCTCGACTTTGGCTGCGGCGTCGGCATGGAGGCGGCCGAGTTCGCCCGCGCGGGAAACGAGGTCGACGTCGCGGACATCAGCGTCGACAACCTACACCTCGCGGCGCGGGTCGTGCGCCTGTACTCGGAGCGGACACCGATCGAGTATGAGGTGTCCGGCCAGCCGCCGTACCTCCTGCCGGCGCGCGACTACGACGTCTTTCACTGCTCCGGTGTTCTCCACCACCTGCCGCACGCGCGCGGAATCATGGAGCTGGCGTGGCGCGCACTGGTGCCGGGTGGCGAGGTTCGTCTCATGGTCTACTCGGACGAGGGATGGCGCCTGTACACCGGGTCCGAGCCGCCGGAGGACGTCACCACACACCCGGCCTTCTACACGTTCGTCCGGGCGTTCGACGGCGTCGGCGACTACGCCGACTGGTACGACCGGAACAAGATCGAGCGGCTGTTCGGCGACCTCTTCGCGGTCGAGCGGCTCGAGTACCTGACACCCAACGGACGCTACCTCGGCGCGGTGCTTCGGAGACGTGATGAGTGACGGAATCTCGATCCTGTGCCCGACGCGAGGGCGGCCTCACAACGTCGACGCCATGATGTCGTCGGTGTTCTCGCTGGCCGCCAAGCCTCACGCGGTCCAGGTGGTGCTGTACCTGGATGACGACGACCCGCACCGCCGTGAGACGCTGGACGTGGTCGGCGACTACGTCGCGGACGACTGCGACGTGCGCGTCGTCGAGGGGTCGCGCATCGTCCTATCCGAGATGTGGAACCGGTGCGCCGAGGTTGCCAGGCACGACGTCCTGGCACACAGCGACGATGACGTGCTCTACCGGACCGGCGGCTGGGACCGGCTGGTGCTCGACGCGTTCGCCGGGTACCCGGACCGGATCGTCTTCGTTCACGGCCGGGACGGGGTGCACGACGAGCGCTTCGGAACGCACGGGTTCATTCACGGGCGCTGGGTCGAGACCGTCGGCTACTTCGTGCCACCCTACTTCTCCAGCGACTGGAACGACGCGTGGCTGAACGAGGTGGCCAACGACATCGGCCGCCGACACTACCTCCCCGACCTGTACACCGAGCACATGCACCCGGCGGTGGGAAAGGCCCAGATGGACGACACGTACCGCGAGCGAATGGAGCGCGGCGCCGCCGACGACGTGGATCGGCGTTACGCCGACCTCCGGGAGGAGCGGATCGCGGACGCCGCCAAGCTGCGGACGGTGATGCTGTGAGGATCGGCTGGGTGGGTCTCGGCAAGCTCGGACTGCCGGCGGCGCTGACGCTCAACGTGATCGGCGGGCACGAGGTCACCGGCTACGACCAGTCGCCGCGGCCGTGGCAGATCCTGGGCGGTGAGCGCTACCCCCACCGCGAGGCGGACGTCGCCGAGCTGCTGAAAAGGCACACGATCGGGCGCGCGGTCGACGCCTACCGGCTGGTCGACGCCTCGGACGTGGTCTTCATTGCCGTCCAGACGCCGCACCCGCCGGAGTACGACGGTACCCGACCGTTGGACGGCCAGTCGCCGGTCGACTTCTCGTACGACTGGCTGGTCGACGCGCTGACCGAGGTCGGCATCGCGGCACGGCTGACTGGAAGACCACTGACCGTCGTGATCGTCTCCACGGTGCTGGCCGGAACGATCAGCCGGGAGCTTCGCAGCCTCGTGCCGGCCACTGTGCGACTGCTCTACCAGCCGTACTTCATCTCTCTCGGCACCGTGGTGGAGAACATTCGACGCCCACCGTTCATTCTCGTCGGTCACGACGGGATCGCAGATGACCGGCACGTCCGGGAGCTGATGCGTGAGATCTACCGGCCGGTCTGGCTGCCGGTCGAGGAATACGACTACGTCGTCCTGTACATTCACGTGGTGTCGTACGAGTCGGCCGAGCTGGCGAAGATGGCGTTCAATGTGCACCAGACCATGGAGATCACCTACGCCAACTGGCTGGGATCGCTCGCGGAGCGAACCGGGGCGAACGTCGACGACGTGACCAACGTGCTGCCCCTCGGCTACCGGGCGGGAATGGTCGACGGCGGCGCGTGTCGACCGCGCGACCTGGTGGCGATGGCCGAGCTGGAGACGCGCCACGAGTCGGTCGACCTGGCGCGAAGTCTCATCTGGCTGCGCGAGGCGCAGTCGCTGGAGCTGGCGCGACTCGTCCGGCACCACGCGGACACCGCGAAGCTGCCGGTGATCATCCTCGGGTCGTCCTACAAGCGGGAAACGGACCTGGAGGACGGATCACCCACGCTGCTGCTCAGGACGATCCTCGTCGCCAACGGCATCGAGCCGCTGGTGGTTGGTGACCCGACTGTCGTTCACGGGCCGTACGAGAGGCGCGCGGTCTACGTGGTAGCCGTGCGACACCCGGAGGTCGCCCTGGCGAGCTTCCCACCGGGATCGCACGTCATCGACCCCTGGGGCATCGTCCCGGACCAGCCGGACGTGACGGTCCGGCGGCTCGGGCGCGGAGGACGCCGGTGTTCGGTGACGTAACGGTCGTGATTCCGACGATCCCGCGCCGGCGGGAGATGTTGGGGCGCGCGCTGGAGTCGGTGACGCGGCAGACGCGCATGCCCGAGGCGGTCATCATCGAGTATGACACAACCGGGCAGGGCGCCTACGCGACGAGGAACCGTGCGCTGGCGGGCGTCACCACCCGGTACGTCGCGTGGTTGGACGATGACGACACGCTGGAGCCAAATCACCTCGAGACGTGCCTGAAGGTCCTGGCCCAGACCGGTGCGACGCTGGTCTACCCGGGAGCGTTCTTCGTCGGGCGGGACAACCCGCTGGCGGTGTCGGTTGACGGGCAGTGGGTGGACCCGTTCGGCGTGACGTTCGGCGAGGAGCAGGAACACCACCTGCGCGTGCACGGGAACTTCATCCCCGTCACGTACGTCGCCGCGGCAGCCGACGTTCGGCGTGTCGGTGGGTTCCCGGAACCCAGCTCGGAAGCGTGGCCCGGCGAGTGCGAGGACCACGGTCTGCTGGTGCGCTTACTGGACGGCGGCGCGCGCTTCGTTCACGTTCCGGAGCGAACGTGGACGTACCACGTTCACGGAGAGAACACAGGAGGTCGACCGACGTGAACGACGACGTAACGGTGGTCATCCCCACTATCCCACCGCGACGCGAGTTGCTGGGACGCGCGCTCGCGTCGGTGATTCGCCAGACTCACCCGGCGGCCTCGATCTCCGTCGCCGTGGACAACCAGCGGCAGGGCGCGGCCGCCACACGGCAGCGGGCACTGGACGGTGCGACGGGCAGTTGGGTCGCGTTCCTCGACGATGATGACGAGTTCAAGCCTGAGCACTTGGAGCGACTGCTGTGGTGCGCCGGCGAGACCGGCGCCGACTACGTCTTCTCGTGGTTCGACACGCAGTTCTGTCACGATCCGCTCGGGCACTTCGGCCGGGTCTACGACGTTGAGAACCCGACTCACACGACGATCACCGTGATGGTTCGGCGCGAGCTGGCGCAGGAGGCCGGGTTCCGGCTCGACCACCCGGACGGGTGGACGCTAGCCCAGGAGGACTGGCGGTTCACACTCGACTGCATCAGACTCGGCGCGAAGATCGTTCACCTACCCGAGCGCACGTGGTACTGGCACCACGACTCGGGTAACACTTCAGGAAGGCCGGACAGGTGGTAGCGGAGGAAATCATGCGGCAGCAGGCACCCTACCCGGCCGAGCTCGGGAGCCTGGTTGGGCAACTGGCATATAAGCCAGGATGGTCGTTCCGCCTGAGCACGCTGCTCGATCGCGGACAAGGTTGCTTCGGCATGACACTGGTGATCACCATCAGTACACAGCACAGCTACCGGCCGGACGAGACGATCACCGTGGCTCACTACATGCCCGTGCCGCCGGCGGCGTACGACCGTCGGTCGTGGCAGCGCTGGTTGCTGGATCAGATCCTACTGGTCGAGCGTCACGAGGCGATGGAGTTCTTCACGCTGGTGATACCCGGTCCGTTCATCAAGTCCGACGGCACCGAGACGAACGAGTACCGCGAGAAGCCGTACGCGCCGAGTCACGGGCCCGGCAATGACCCGTACATGATCCGGGAAATCGGAACTCGCAAGGATCGGCGCACGTCATTTAGAGGTGATCTCAACCCGTGATCTGGTCATTCGCACTCGCCGCCATCGGCGTCGCTGGCCTGGCGCTCGCCGGAAGCAGGAAGAAGATCGGCT